>OGDF01002026.1_pt1 | contig 28602 bp, 28 predicted proteins | sample 1570141 | NCBI WGS metagenome assembly OGDF01 (sample SAMEA4370581, study PRJEB24528) | human gut metagenome | reverse complement strand
CCCCAAATATTTAAAGCGAGTTTTTTATTGACCCCCCTTAAAAATTAAAGGTTCTATTAATATCCAGGCTTACCTAAAAGCTTGAACATATTCTTCTTATAAACTTCAACACCTGGCTGATTGAATGGGTTAACACCTAATAGGTAAACGCTCATTGCACAAGCCTTTTCGAAGAAGTATACCATATAACCGAAGCTATATGCATCAACATGATCAAGAGTGATCTGAATGTTAGGTACGTTACCAACATTTACATGGGCATCAATAGTACCTTCACATGCTTTCTGGTTAACATAATCAACTGTCTTACCAGCTAAATAGTTCAAACCATCTAAGTTATCTGCATCACTAGGGATTTCTAAGTTCATCTGAGGTTCTTTGATCTTTAATACAGTTTCGAATAAAACTTTAGAACCTTCCTGGATGAACTGTCCTAATGAATGAAGGTCAGTTGAGAAAGTACCACTTGTAGGTAAGATACCTTTTCCTTCCTTACCTTCAGATTCACCAAATAACTGTTTCCACCATTCAGCAGTCTGCTGTAACTGTAAGTTATAAGTTACAAACATTTCAGCTGGGTAACCAGCCTTTAATAACATCTGTCTTGCAACACCATACTGATAAGCATCGTTTGTAAGAAGATCTGGATTGTTGTATTTATCCTGTGCATCTTTAGCACCCTTTAACATTGCATCAACATCGATACCAGCCATTGCGATAGGGAATAATCCTACTGCAGTTAATACAGAATAACGTCCACCAATATCATCAGGAACTACAAATTCTGTATAACCTTCCTGGTCAGATAAAGTCTTTAATGCACCTTTATGAGCATCTGTAGTAGCAACAATTCTTCTCTGAGCTACTTCTTTACCCTTAGTTTCTTCAAGTAATTCTTTGAAGATTCTGAAAGCAACTGAAGTTTCAGTAGTTGTACCAGACTTAGAAATTACATTAATACCGAATTCTTTATCTTTTACATAGTTCTTAACCTGTGCTAAATAAGTAGCAGAGAATGTATTACCAATATAGATGATCTGAACCTTGTTTGTTGGGTAAAGACCATTGATTGCTTCAATAGCAGCTCTTGCGCCTAAGTAAGAACCACCGATACCACAAACTAATAAAACATCAATTTCTTCAGATAATTCTGCAGCTTTTTTCTTAATGTTTTCTACTTCAGTCTTGTTGTAGTTAGTAGGTAAGTCAACCCATCCTAAAAAGTCGTTACCTGCTCCTGTTTTGTTGTGGATCATATCATGAACTTCTGCGACTCTGTCCTTATATGATTCCATGCTTTCTGTTAATTTAGCTTTACTTAAATCAACGTTGATCATACATCTTCCTCCTTTGCGATTCCTCGACTGATCCATCGAGGCATCATTTCTCTTAGTGGATTAAAACCCTTAGGTGTTTCCACGATTGACTTTCTTTTGCGAAAACGTCTCTTTTTCGCGACTGCTTTTAAAGAAAGCCTTGCCTGGTGATGGACGCTATCTATATCAATGACTTTTACCTTAACCTGTTCTCCATAAAAGACAAATTGATTTACGTCACGAACAAATCCATCAGATATTTCTGATATATGAATTAATCCGCTGCTTCCATCAGGCAATAAAGCAAATGCACCATATGGTTGAATACCAGTAATGGTCACATCAACAATGTCACCTACATGAACTTGATGTTCCATTGCACGCCTCCAATCAACTGCATTATAGCATAATTATAATGGTGATAAAAGAATAGATAATAATAATTCTTTAATGTGAAAAAGATAAATAATTTGTATTTATTATGATATACTTTACAAAAAAGTGAGTATGGTATAGTTAGCGCATTCTAACACAGTAGAGGAGAACCATATGAAGAAAAAAATATTATATATCTTGGTTGCTGTATTACTCTATATACTCACACAGGTTCCAACTATTGTAAGTAACTATAAGTTTGAAGCTGGAATATGGGATACTGCAGTATGCAGACATGTTCTTATGTCTGTTGGATGGATGATTGTCGTACTCTTTGTCATTCATTATTGATATTCATAAATAAATCCTTCCGTTTGTCATAGGCGGAAACCCACTGCTTTTTAGGCGATGGGAGGAGTCTCGTAAATTGTTATCTATTATCCCTGACTTTCAATATATTTTTGTATAGTTGCTGATGACACTTCTCCAATGCTACAAGCAAATTAACCATCTGACCAAAATGTTTTTCCTTCCAATACTGTTTTGATAAGACCGAACTATACTTTTGCCATAAGTGGTATGTTGTTTCCTGCTTTACAATTTTGACAATATCGCAAACTCTATCTGCTGTATCGTAACTTAATAAGAAATGTATATGGTCTTTGTCAGTTTCTATCGCAATAATTTCGTAGCCACGAGTATTAGCTATATGGAGAATCTCTTGTTTAACATCATCGGCGATAAAGTCTTTTAGTAGTTGTTTGCGGTATTTGGTTACTAGAACTATATGTACTTTCAGGCTGTATTTTCGTCTGTTATAACGATTGTATCTATTGTTCACAGTTCACCTCGAAATATCGATTATCACTATACATATTATATAATATATATAGCGAAATATCTATGAAAGGAGTGCATCTATGGAACAGATGACTATTACAGCTAAAATTCAAATAATCGCAGCTGAAACAGATAAGTTTTTGCTTAATGAGACTATGTCTGTTTATCGTAATGCCTGTAATTATGTTTCAGACTATGTATTCCGCACTCATGACTTAAAGCAGTTTTCACTTAATAAAGCTTTGTATTCTACTTTACGAGAAAAGTTTAACCTTAAATCGCAGATGGCACAGTCTGTTTTGAAGACTGTTATCGCCAGATATAGGACCATTCTTGAAAATCAGAATGAGTGGATTAAACCATCGTTCAAAAAGCCTCAGTACGACCTGGTATGGAACAGAGATTATTCCTTAACACAAAACCGTTTTTCAATCAATACGCTTAATGGTCGTGTAAAGTTATCTTATTTTTCAGATGGAATGTCTAAGTATCTCGATTATACGATTTATAAGTTTGGTACTGCCAGACTTGTAAATAAACATGGTAAATATTATCTGCATATACCAGTTACCTATGAGATTGAAGAAAGTAATATTTCTGACATCTGTAACGTTGTAGGTATAGATAGAGGTATTAACTTTGTTGTTGCAACTTATGACAGCAAACATAAGTCTGGATTTGTTAGTGGTAAAGCTATCGGTCAGCGAGAAAACCGTTGGATGCAGGATATTAACCATCGGGTATCGAAGGCACTCGTTGAAAACAATCCAAAGCACACTCTCTTTGTATTGGAAGATTTGTCAGGCATTCGTAATGCTACAGAACGTATTAAAACAAAGGAACGTTATGTTTCTGTATCATGGTCTTTCTATGACCTTGAGCAGAAACTAATCTACAAAGCAAAACAGAATCAGTCTTCTGTTATTAAGGTAGACCCTCGCTATACAAGCCGGTGCTGCCCTTGCTGTGGACATGTTGAAAAGTCTAACCGCAATAAGAAGATACATCTGTTTACCTGCAAAAAATGTGGTTATAAATCTAATGATGACCGCATTGGAGCTATGAATCTGTATCGTATGGGAATAAACTATCTTGCAGATAGCCAAGTACCTAATACAGTTGTAGCAGAGTAAACTCTGCTACAAAGGGTGCTGTCAACCACCCTGTGATGTAACGCCACTTTAGATAGCAATATCTATTGGGGTTAAAGGTCGGAGGTGTAAACCGTTAGTACGACTGGGCAGTTACAAGCCCATGACCTTTAGGCCGTGGGTAGTTGACTTTGTATTGGATTATATTAAGAATATGGGCGATGAATAACATTGAAGAACCCTCAGGGGTTCTTTTATCATGTTCAGAGTTCATTTACTTTATAAAAATAGCGAATTATGCTTAAAAATGTGCAATCTATCAAAATTGTCTAATAAATAAGTATGTTTTTTAGTGATTCTATAGGGCATATCACTTTTCTTTTTTATTTTGTGTGTTATAATGGTCAAGCAGAAGCGAGGTGAAATCATGGAAGAAAAGATTGAAGCCATTAAGGAAGTCATTCATAAGTTGAGACCCTATCTACAAAGAGATGGTGGAGACTTAGAATTCGTTGATTTCAAAGACGGCATTGTTTATGTACATATGCTTGGTGCATGTGCAGGATGCATGATGTTAGATTCTACTATTAAAGATGGTGTTGAACAGATTTTAATAGAAGAAGTCCCAGGCGTTATTGAAGTACAGGCAATTTAATTAAATATTTTTATACTCTTATTCAGAACCACACAGATGAGGATCGTTTTAAAGTGGTGGCAACCCTTATATAGAAGGTGCCTTGACCAAGCAAGTATTACTTGAACAATAAGAGGAAGCAGATTACTACGCTTTCCTCTTTGAGGAGAGCTTTTTTATTACAGGAGGAAAAGAAGAAAATGGAAAAGAACTTATTTACATCAGAATCTGTATCAGAAGGACATCCAGATAAGCTTTGTGATCAGATTAGTGATGCAATCTTAGATGAATGCTTAAGACAGGACAAATATTCACGTGTAGCTTGTGAATGTTTTGCAACTACTAATTTATTAGTTATTGGTGGAGAAATTACAACGAATGCGAAAGTAGATTATGAAGCAGTGGCTCGTGATGTGATGAGAAGAATCGGCTATACTGCTGAAGATTTAGGTATTGATGCAGATACTTGTGAAATCAAGGTAGTAATGGATACACAGTCTAGTGATATCGCATTAGGTACAAATGTAGAAGTAGGTGGTGCAGGTGACCAGGGTATCATGTTTGGTTATGCAACAAATGAAACTGAAACATATATGCCTTTACCAATTTCTATGGCTCATGAATTAGTACGTTACGCAAGTAAATTAAGACATAATGGTACATTCAAGTATGCAAGACCTGATATGAAATCACAGGTTACTATTGATTATACAGATGAAAACAATCCTAAGGTTGATACAATTCTTATGTCAATCCAGCATGATCCAGATTTCAATGAAGAAGAATTCAAGACATTCATTAAAGAAAAAATCATGAAAGAAGTTGTAAGAAAGCATCATATGAATGAAGACTACAAGGTATTCATCAATCCAACAGGAAGATTCGTTATTGGTGGTCCTCATGGTGATACTGGTTTAACTGGACGTAAGATCATCGTTGATACTTATGGAGGAATGGCAAGACATGGTGGAGGCGCATTCTCTGGTAAAGATCCATCAAAGGTAGATAGAAGTGCAGCTTATATCACTCGTTATATCGCTAAGAACATTGTTGCGGCAGGATTATGTGATCGTATTGAAATCCAGTTATCTTATGCAATTGGTGTAAAGGATCCTACAAGTGTGCATGTTGATACTTATGGTACTGGTAAGGTAGCTGATGAAGTCATCTTAGATGCAATCAAGAAAGAATTTGATTTAACTCCTCAGGGCATCATCAATACATTAGATTTATTAAATCCAATCTATGGTCCAACAGCTGCTTATGGACATTTTGGTCGTACTGATGTTGAATTCCCATGGGAAAAATTAAATAAAGTAGAGGACTTAAAGAAATACTTAGCTTAAGAAGACATTAACGTCTTCTTTTTTTATATTTTATGTCAAGAGTGTTTTTTAGTTTTTTTTTATGTATAATATAGATATAGAAAGAATTGTAAAGGAGGAATTAATTATGAAAGTTATTGTCAGAGGTAAAAACGTTACAATTACAGATGCTATTGAGGACAAGATTATTAAAAAACTAGCATTGCTCGACAAGTACTTCATCATGGGACAAGATGTGGAGGCTAAGGTTTTAATTAGAACTTACCCATTTGGTCAGAAAATTGAAGTTACAATTCCTACAGAGTATGTTCTTCTTCGTGCAGAAGAAACAAGTGATGATCTATATGAAGCAATCGATTTAGTTATCGATAAACTAGAAAGACAGATCAGAAAGTACAAGACAAAGTTAAGTAGAAAGTCAAAGAATAATAAACTCGCTTTCAACATTAGCACTTTAGAAGCTCTTGAAGAACCTGAAGAAGAAGACGTTGTCGTTAAGGCAAAAACAATTAATCCTAAACCAATGGACATGGAAGAAGCTATCATGCAGATGGAACTCATTGGTCATTCATTCTTCGTTTATAAAGACATCGAAACTAATACAGTATGTGTTGTCTATAAACGTAGAGATGGTGGATACGGTCTTCTTGAAACAGAAGAATAATAAAAAGAAATCTGGCTTTTGGCCAGATTTTTTTTTGTGTTCTTAAGTAATTCTTTCTTTTCTTTCGTATATATTATTTGAGAGATACAAGATCGCCCTGCATAATATCGTGTGCTTTCATATATTTATCGATATCATTAAGAATTGTTGTTTTCTTAATAGACCATAAAGGAGCTACTAATTCTTCTAATGGTGCATCTCCAGTCAGTCTTTCTACGACTACATGACTTGGAATATATTCTAATTGTCTTGCAACTAAAGAAATATATTCATCTCTTTCTAACATCTTAAAAGGATAATAGAGCTTATATAGACGACTATTTTGTGTGACATAGAGATTGTGAATCTTAATACCTTGAATATCTAGTTTTCCTACCGCTTTTGCAGTCTCCAACATCATCTCTATTGTTTCATTAGGTAAACCATTAATGATATGCACACAGACTTCTAAATGATGTCTTCTTAACAAAGAGAGTCCATCTAAGAATTCCTGATATGAATGACAACGATTGATTTCTTTTGCGGTAGTATCATGAATAGTCTGTAAGCCTAATTCTATATAGACATCCGTTTTCTTAGATAATTCTTCTAAATAAGCACATATTTCTTCAGTGAGGCAGTCTGCACGTGTCGCAATCGCAATACCAACAACATCCTTCATACCAATAAATGGTTCATAGATCTTCTTTAACTGATCTAAAGAAGCATAGGTATTTGTATATGCCTGGAAGTAAGGGATAAAGATAGCTTCAGGCCACTTTCTTTTCATCACTTCAGAACCTGCTTTAAACTGTTCTAAAAGAGAATCGCTATCTAGAATAAAGTCTCCAGATCCTTTCTCAGAACAGAATATACAGCCTCCAAAGCCTTTTGTCCCATCTCTATTAGGACAAGTAAAATGGGCATCTAAAGGGACCTTTGCGACTTTTTTATGATATCTCATTTTTAAAAAATAGTTGTATGTATGATAACGTTTGTTATCTAAAGAATATGGAAAAGGATTCATTTTTTATCACCCGGATCATTATAACATAAAAAGGAGAAAAGAATATGCTAGAACTTAAAGACTTAACTATGAGTTATGATATATGTCTATTAGATCATGTGAATTATATATTTCCAGATACGGGGCTAGTAGGTATTAAAGGTCCTTCAGGATGTGGGAAATCAACTCTTCTTTATTGTTTATGTGGCTTACTGAAATATGAAGGAAAGATTACTTTCAATTATAAAGAGATAGATGCCTCGTTTTGTAAGATGATCGGTTTTATTAAACAGAATAATGATCTGATACCTTCTTATACAGTAGAAGAAAACATCATGGCTGGATGTTATTTTGGTCAGATTGATTTGAATAAGAAGAAGATGGATAAAATCACTAGACGATTGAAGATAGATAAACTTATGAAAAGATGTCCTAATGAACTTTCTATTGGACAGATGAAACGTGTCTCTATTGCTCGTGCTCTATTAAAGGATGCACCTGTATTACTGTGCGATGAACCAACAGGTGCACTTCATTATAAACAGGCAAAAGAGGTTATGACACTCTTAAAGGAAGTCTCAGAAGATCGTTTGGTCATTGTTGTGTCTCATGATACAGAACTATTAGATGAATATGTAGATATACTCATAGAGATGAGGAATCAGACATTACATACTGTTAAAGAAGGGAATACAAATAAAGATGTTCTGATTCCTCAACATAAGAAGCACTTCTCTTTAAGATATAGCTTTAAAGAAGTGTTAGGAGAAAGAAGGAGACTAGCACTTCTTTCACTCTTTCAGATACTTGTTATTGTGACTTCGCTAGTAATTATAAGTGGTTTAAATGGTCTTTCTACCTCCATAGAAAAATCTTACATGGAAGCACCACTTAAAGATATTGTGACTATAGCAAGTCATGATGGGGAATCCCTCTCTTTAAAGGAAAAAGAAACGCCACACTTTGATATAGAAAGTGGGTATATAAAAGGTGTGAATGCATTTTTGATTCGTTTACCTGCTAAGAAAAATCATATCAAGCTTCTTTCAGGTCGTTTTCCTCATCATACAAATGAAGTCATTATTACACATAATTTATCTCATAAACTCAAATCACAATTCACATGTCATCTATCAGAAGATGACACATATAAAGTAGTAGGAGTAATAGAAGATAATTTTTATCAGGATCAATTTGTCTGTTTTCATCATGATATAGATAAGAAATATCCAGATCTTATAAGAGATGACAAGATGGATATTATCACCAATAATCCTGAAACAGTCATTAAACGTTATGAAAACAATTATGAAGTAGATAATGATGTATATATGAAGAAGATGAGTTATGGTACGCTTATTTCTATTGGTCGCATAATTGCATTGGCTTATATGATGATCAGTTTAATTGTGGCGATAGAACTCACAAAAACAGTCTTCTCTTCTCTTTACTTAGAAAGAAGCCGCTCATTAGCTTTAAAAATCTCTATGGGTGCAACATACAAACAGTTACAGTGTGAATCAAAGATAGAAATATTTATTATTGGCACATTTATTTACTCTATCAGCATAGTGATGTTTATAATCATTCTTTCTATTCTTCCATTGACATCATTTAAGGAATATTTTCATTTTACCTGCCTTGCCTCTCCTTATTATTTCTATGTTATTTTCTATTTTCTCTATCTTCTTATACTCATACTTTCTGCATCTGCACCGTTTATTCGTATTAAGAAAGAAAGTATAGTCTCATTACTCAGGGAGGAATAATATGATTCAACTTAAATCAATCAATAAACGTTATCTGCATGAACATGTACTAGACAATATTTCTTGTACGCTTCCTGATATAGGCTTTGTGTCACTAATAGGACCAAGTGGATGTGGAAAAAGTACTTTACTTCATATTATTGCTGGACTCGATGATGATTATTCTGGAGAAGTCATTTCTAAAGATAAGAAGATTTCTATTATCTTTCAGGATTTTCATCTTATTCCTTGGCTTTCTATCACAAATAATATTCGTTTATATGATTATTTTCATAAATCATCTTACATATTGGATGAAACACTCACTAAACAGTTTAAGAAGACTCCAGTGAGTGCACTTTCTTTAGGGCAAAGACAACGCACTGCGATAGAACGTGCTCTTTATTATAATCCAGATATTATTCTATGTGATGAACCAACAGCATCACTTGATCCAGATAATGCAAAGAGAGTATTGCAGATATTGAAGGAACGTTCTCATTCTTCTCTTGTATTATTTGTATCCCATGATGAAACATCAGTGAAACAATACAGTGATCGTATTATAGAGATGAAGGATGGCTATATCATAAAGGATACAGTAATCCAAAAGACAGATGTATATCCTAAAGAGAATCATTGTAGTAATAAAAGATATCATTTTCCTATTTTCAAGCTAACAATCCAGTCCTTTTTAAGTAGTCGTAAAAGGTTCTTTCAAATGTCTTTCGCATTATCTATCGCATTATTATGTCTGATGATGACATTTACCTTTACATTTTCTTTTCGTAATACCATCTATCAATATCTCTCTTCATTGATCCCACAGAAGTCAATTACTTATAAATTACGCAATGATGATCCTTTATCTTTAACTCATTTCAATGAAGCAACCTATCATTATTTGAATTTAGATGATTATAATCTCATGGGAATCTCTCATAATAGTCAAAGATATCAGAAGAATGAAGTTCTGTTTATATCTGATGATACATCTTATGTCAGCCAGTATATATATGGAAGAGCACCACAAAATAATGATGAAATTGCGGTACCTCTCTCAACTGCAAGAAAACTTGCCCAAAATAAGAAGGTAAATTCGTTACTCAATACATCATGGACGATCTATTATAAACATCAATTAAAAATCAAAGGAATAGAAGTAAAAATAGTAGGTATATCTCCACAAACTTACAATTATGATGCCTTTTATATGTATGAATTTGCTAACTATCATTGGATCGAATCACTCTTTAATCAGACACCAACTGCAAGATATGGTATGTTAAAGTATAAGGCAGACAAATCAATTATAGATTCTTTAAAAAAGAATTATCCTGAATATGAATTCAAGACAATAGGGGAATCAACAAAGAAAACATTAAATGATAACATGAATAGAATTCAGATGATTCTTGTCATTTTTTCTATTTTGACTATTATTTCTTCTATCTTTATGATTATGGAAATCATGATTCTTCATGCTATGCATTTAAAGAAGGATCATGCGATTATGAAAGCCTATGGTGAAAAGAATAAACATATTTTTAAGATGTCTTTCTATCAATGTCTGATTCTCCATTCTTATAGCTATTTGACTGCTTCTCTTATATTATTAGGTATTATGAAGGTGATGAATCAGATTATTCCTCAGATTACGGACTTTCCTATGCATCTTACATTCCAGCCTCTTAGTATGCTTTTATTGTGGGCTGGTTCATTCTTGTTAGTCTGTATCTCAACATTGTTTAGTGTTATTTATATTATCAAACTCAATCCATCCCGCATTCTTAAAATGAGATGATACTTCTTGCAAATAATGGGAAATTATGATAAGGTGAGTGAGTATATAAAAGTCAAGGAACTAGAGTAGTAGATGGTCATGCTTTTTAAGAGAACTTATGGCTGGTGTGAATAAGTAAAGTCATCCATTGAACTCGCTAGGGAGATGGGTCTGTGGTAAGCAGATCACGTATTGCTGCGTTAAAGCATTAAGCGCATGAATCAGTCTTCATGAACTAAGGTGGTACCGCGAGTTCTCGTCCTTAGACATGAGGACTTTTTTTATTTTAAAAGTGGAGGAGACAAAATTATGACTTATGATCATAAGATAGTAGAAAAGAAATGGCAGAAATACTGGGAAGAGAATAAGACATTCGAAACAGATGTTTATGATTTCTCAAAGCCTAAATACTATGCCTTAGACATGTTCCCTTATCCATCAGGACAAGGTCTTCATGTTGGACATCCAGAAGGATATACAGCAACTGACATCATGTCAAGAATGAAGAGAATGCAGGGATATAACGTATTACATCCAATGGGATTTGACTCATTTGGTTTACCTGCTGAACAGTATGCAATCAAGACAGGTAACCACCCTGAAGGATTTACATTAAAGAATATTCAGACTTTCACTAAACAGTTAAAGATGTTAGGTTTCTCATTTGACTGGGATAAGCAGGTATCTACTTGTGATCCTAGCTTCTATAAATGGACTCAGTGGATTTTCAAACAGTTATATGAAGATGGTTTAGCTAGATATGTAGATATTCCTGTTAACTGGTGTGAAGAATTAGGTACAGTACTTGCGAACGATGAAATTATTGATGGTAAGAGTGAACGTGGTGGATTCCCTGTTATTCGTAAGAATATGAAACAGTGGGTTATTGATATCCCTAAATATGCTGAAAGATTACTTGCAGGATTAGAAGAAGTTGATTGGCCAGAATCTACTAAAGAAATTCAGAGAAACTGGATTGGTAAATCAATCGGTGCTCATGTTGATTTTAAGGTAGATGGTTATGATGATAAATTCACAGTATTCACAACACGTTGTGATACATTATTTGGAGCTACTTATTGTGTATTAGCACCAGAACATGAATTAGTAGAAAAGATTACGACTCCTGATAAGAAGGATGAAGTAAAAGCTTATTTAGATGTATGTGCAACTAAGTCAGAACTTGAAAGAACTGAATTAAATAAAGAAAAGACTGGTGTCTTCATTGGTGCTTATGCAATCAACCCAGTAAATGGTAAGAAGATTCCAATCTGGATTTCTGACTATGTATTAGCTGGTTATGGAACAGGTGCTATCATGGCTGTTCCTGCACATGATGATCGTGACTATGCTTTCGCAAAGAAGTTTGGTATCGATATTATTCCAGTATTAGAAGGTGGAGATATTACTAAGGAAGCATGGACACAGGATGGTGTACATATCAACTCTGGCTTCTTAAATGGTTTAGATAAACAGGAAGCAATCGATAAGATGTTAGACTGGTTAGAAGAACATCATTGTGGTTCTAAGCATGTTAACTATCGTTTAAGAGAATGGATCTTCGCAAGACAGAGATATTGGGGTGAACCAATTCCAATCATTAACTTTGATGATGGAACATCTGTTGCATTAAGTGATGATCAGTTACCACTTATCCTACCTGAACTTGAAGATTATAGTCCATCAAAGACAGGTTCTTCTCCATTAGATAAGGCTGTTGACTGGGTTAATGTAGAAGTAGATGGTAAGAAGGGTAAGAGAGAAACAAGTACAATGCCTGGTTCTGCAGGATCTTCTTGGTACTTCTTAAGATATATTGATCCACATAACGATAAGGCTATTGCAGATCCAGAATTATTAAAGCATTGGATGCCAGTTGATTTATATGTTGGTGGACCAGAACATGCAGTAGGACACTTATTATATTCACGTATGTGGAATAACTATTTATATGACAAGGGTATCGTACCAGTTAAAGAACCATTTAAGAAGCTATACCATCAAGGTATGATTCTTGGTCCAAATGGTGTGAAGATGTCTAAGTCAAAGGGTAATGTTATTAACCCAGATGATATTGTAGAAGCATATGGTGCAGATACATTACGTTTATATGAAATGTTTATGGGTCCTCTTGAAGCATCTAAACCTTGGAGTGAAACAGGTGTAGAAGGTTCAAAGAAATGGCTAGAACGTGTTTATAGACTATTTGTTGAATCTGATAAGTTAACTGATACAAATGATGGTTCACTAGACTTCGTATATCACTCAACAGTTAAGAAGGTGACTGAAGACTATGAAAACCTTGGCTTTAATACAGCTATCTCACAGATGATGATTTTCATCAATGAAGCATATAAGGCTAAATCAGTTTATAAGCCATATGCAGAAGGTATCGTTAAGATGCTTTCATGTATTGCACCTCATATCTGTGAAGAAATGTGGGAAAAACTTGGTCATGAAGGAACAATCGCTTATGAAGCATGGCCAACATATGAAGAAGACAAGCTTGTTGTATCTACAATTGAAATTGCAGTACAGGTAAATGGTAAAGTACGTGGACGTTTATCTATTAATAAGGATCAGGAAGCTGAATCTGTTAAACAGCAGGCATTAGAACTTGAAAATGTTAAGGCACATACTGATGGTAAAGAAGTTAAGAAGATCATTTATGTTCCTAACAAGATTGTAAATATTGTAGTTAAATAATTCGTTAAGGCATCTCTTAGGAGATGTCTTTTTTTGGATTAATAGACGATTTCTTCATGATAGTAAGAGAGGGTATGATACAGTGATATCAAGGATGCGATAAAGTATGGAAATGAAACATCATTTGAGAAAGATGACATTTGAAGGAAAGAGTTACAATGTTTTAACGGATGAGGAATTAGAAGACTTAATTGTTTCTGAGATTTATGATAAAAAATATAAAGAGGGAAATGTAGAACTAGTAGATTTTGATCATTTTTTGAAAGATTGAGAAGAAAGATATGGCTTATAAAGTTTTTCTCGATAAAGAAGTTATCTTTAGATAAATGAAATTTACCGAAAGGTATTAGAAAGATGGTATCGATGAATATCATCTTTTTCTATGCTAAGAAATTAAAACAGAAAGCCCGTTTGTACTTTGTTGTTCTGCTAGGTAATACACATATAAATAAAATGATGTAAATGAGTGAATTACTCAGGTTTAATTCATTAAGGAATTTCATTATCCAAAGAATTTAAATTTGCGACACTCTACGATACCAACGCTTTTCATAGTATGGTTCTTCACTGGATTCTAGATGGTATGAAAGAATCAATAGATGAACTTGTAGACAACATCAATCATATGCGTTACTTAGGTTTAAAGGATTAATTGAAAGATCATTCTCAATATAGATAATTACCGCTATTTGTCTACTTATGGATAGAAGTACCTTTTTGTCTTTCGCTATTTATTCTTATATATATTATGATAAGTCCGGGTAGTTCATATGAAGGGAAGTAAATAAAATGAAAACATTATATCTTATGCGTCATGGAGAAACATTATTCAATGTTCAACATAAAATTCAAGGATGGTGTGATTCCCCATTAACTGAAAAGGGAATCAAGCAGGCGCAAAAAGCAAGAGATTATTTTTCTAAAAAAGGCATTACTTTTGATCATGCTTATTGTTCTACAAGTGAAAGATGTAGTGATACTTTAGAGTTGATTGTAGATATGCCTTATACAAGATTAAAAGGATTAAAAGAAAATTTTTATGGAGAACTTGAAGGAGAAAGTGAAAGATTAAATAAACACCTTAGTCCAAAAGATTGTGAAACTTTTTATATCCAATTTGGTGGAGAATCTTCAAATACAACGAGAGATAGAATGATGAAGACGTTAACGGAAATTATGGATAAGGAAGATCATGAAAATGTTTTGGTAGTTTCTCATAGTGGTGCATGTTTTAATTTTTTAAGAGCTATCCAAGATCCTACGGAAGAGTTAAACAAAGGTTTTGGAAATTGTTGTATTTTTGTTTATCAGTATGATCAGCATCAATTTTCATTAAAAGAAGTCATAAGACAGGAGGAACAATAATAGAATATATTCAATTAGGTAATTCAAATTGAAAAGTATCACGTGTCTTCTTGGAATGTATGGAATTTGGAGATGCAAATAATGGTCAGCACGGCTTTACAATTGATCAAGAACATACAAGAGAAGTTGTAAAAAAGCATTGTAAAAGTGTTTTTTATCTAAATATGACGATCTTTTAAATATTGTAGTAAAATAAAATCTGAAGTCACCTCGAAAGAGGTGCTTTTAGATTGTTAAAAATTAGATGAAAATATCAATGGGTTATTCTAAATAGGTAAATTTAATGATACAAAAAGGCAATAGAGGATGACTAAGCCATCTCACTATTGCCTTTTAATAATGCATGTATTTTTATTTTATATGATATATAAAGCAATACTGCTGCACCAGTCCATGCGAGTACTTCTGCAAGATAAATACCATTCTGACCTAAGAATATAGGGAAGATGAGGGCAACACCTACACGAATAACGAGTTCTACAATACCTGATACCATTGGTATAAATGTATTTTCCATTCCCTGCAAGGCACTTCTATATGAATGAAGCATATAAAGAATTGGTAGACATATTGCCATAATGAAGAGATATTTATAAGAAATAGTAAGTACCTTATTAATCTGATCAGGTGTACCTGAAATAAAGAGTAATAAGATATGTTTACCAAATAGAACCATTGAACCACCAATAATTACTGAAGTACAGAATGATAGGAAGGCAGCCTGTGCCACACCTTTTTTAATACGTTCATACTGTATTGCACCAAGGTTCTGGCTATTAAATGTTGTAATGGCATAACCAAATGAAATAGCGGCTACTTCTAATAAACCATAGAGCTTATTTGTGGCAGTAAATCCTGCAATAAATAAGAATCCAAAACGATTGACTACTGACTGTACCATAATACCACCAATAGAAATAATGAGGTTCTGGAAGGCAAGAGGTGAACCTAACTGTAATAAGTTCTTGATGATCTTTTTTTCAAACTTAAATTTAGCGAGTTCTAACTTGAATGGTAATTCCTTCTTCAACATATAGAGACAGAATATTGCAGTTAAGAACTGTGCTAATAATGTCGCAATCGCAGCACCTGCAATACCCCAGTTAAATACCACTACAAATAATAAATCTAAACAGATATTTGTGATTGCTCCTCCAATCATTGCTAGTAATGGTGTACGGCTATCACCTAAAGAACGTAATATACTAGAAAAACAGTTATAAAACATTGTAATCGTCAAACCACCGGACATGATTCTTAAATACGTAATAGACCCCTGAATAACGTTAGATGGTGTATTTAATAGAGTTAATAATGGAACGATAGATAATTCTGCAAAAACTGTTGTAAGAATGGAAAAGAAAGCACATAAGAAGAAAATCATATGCATAGATCTTTTCATATTTTCATAATCTTCAGCGCCAAAAGTACGTGAGATACGAATAGAGAATCCCTGTGTAAAGCCCATTACTATTCCTAAAATAGCCCAGTTAATCCAGTCTGCAGCGCCTAGACTCGCCAAGGCATTAACACCTAAGAACTGTCCTACAATCATTGTATCTACCATTGTATATAATTGCTGCAAGATATTACCTAACATAAGTGGTAATGCGAATAAGAATATAAGCTTTAATGGTTTCCCTTTAGTCATGTTCTTCATGTTTATTTCCCTCCACACAATGCGACTATCATATCATATTATTTATGACTAACTCTAGAGGGAATTTTCAATAATTAAGAAAGTATTAATAATTGATAGGAATGTAAATGATATAATGATACATAAGAGGGGATATTTATGAATATATTAGTTGTAGATGATGAAAAAGAGATTACAGATTTAATACAAATCTATTTAGAAAATGAGAATTTTACTGTATATAAGTACTATTCTAGTCAGGATGTATTAAGAGATATTGATGATTTAAAGATTGATTTAGCTATCTTAGATGTAATGATGCCTGATATGGATGGTTTTTCTTTATGTAATACAATAAGAAGAAAGTATAAGTTTCCTATTATTTTTGTGACCGCAAAGGTAGAGGATATTGATAAAATCAATGGTTTAAGTATTGGTGCAGATGATTATGTCACAAAGCCATTCCAGCCATTAGAACTTGTTGCACGAGTCAAAGCACAGCTAAGACGTTATAAGAATTATAATGAAAAAGAAGAAAAGAATGAAATAGATTTTAGAGGAATACGTATTAATAATGATACAAGAGAATTCTATTTTAATGAAAAGAAGATAGAACTGACTAAAACAGAATTTGCGATATTATGGGAATTATGTGTTCATAAAGGAAATGTTGTAAAGAGTGATGACTTGTTTTTAAAGGTCTGGGGAGAAGATTATTATAAGAGAGATAATAATACAATCATGGTGCATATTAGACACTTACGTGAAAAGATGCATGATGGTGGAAGAAATCCTAAATATATAAAGAAAGTTTATGGAGTAGGCTATAAGATTGAAAAATAAAGGATGGATGATATGGAAACTAATACGATCTTAAAGAAGATTTATAAACGTACACTACTACAATATATAGCTTATACAGTAGGACTGTTAGTTGTTTTTGTATTGGCAGTCTATTTGGCTGCTTTTTTTGATTTTCAATGGGTCTATGATCTTGATTCTAATATTTATACGTTTCTAGCGTTCTTTTATAATATTGTGAAGAATCCACTCTCGCTTCTGTTGTTTTTATTAATCTGTATAGTGATTTCTTTTGCGTTTATGATTCATCATCTTTATAAACAGACGTCCTATTATATGGATGCATTGACTCATGCATCTCATGAATTAATAGATAAGAGTGTAGACTATATCACATTACCAGAAGAACTTTATGATATAGAAAGACGATTTAATGAACTAAAGAGTGAATCAATAAAGAATGAGAGACTTGCAAGAGAGAGTGAACAGAAGAAGGATGAACTCATTGTTTACTTAGCTCATGATATTAAAACACCATTGACTTCTATGATTGGTTACTTATCTTTATTAGATGAAATTAAAGATATGCCTGATACTCAAAGAGAGAAGTATATTAATGTTGCATTAGATAAATCTTATCGCTTAGAAGATCTCATTAATGAATTATTTGAAGTAGCTCGTTATAATTCGGAAAAGATTATTTTAGAAAAAGAAGATTTAGATATTCGTCTGATGCTCGAACAAATTGTTGATGATTTCTATCCTGTCCTAGTAGAACAGGAAAAAAATATCCATCTTAATCAAGATGAAGATATCACATTATATGGTGATGCGGATAAACTCAGCAGAGTTTTTAGTAATGTGATTAAGAATGCGATTAGCTATAGTAAGGATCATACTGATATCAATATTGATGTTCATAGTATGCATGATGATGTCATTATTAAAGTCATCAATAAAGGAAAAGAGATACCTCAAGAAAAATTGAATCGTATATTTGAGAACTTTTATCGTTTAGATTCAGCACGTAATTCAAAAACAGGTGGAAGTGGTTTAGGACTTGCTATTGCCAAGGAAATAGTGGAACTTCATCATGGTTCTATCTTTGCATCAAGTAATAAAGAAGAAACAGTCTTCACAATTACTCTTCCTAAAAATTAAGGAGTTCATAAGAATTCTATAAGAATGTATTAAAGAAGCATCTTCGTTTGTATTGGTAAAATACAAGTAATGAAGATGCTTTTTTAAGGAGATGAAAACATATGAAAAAAATAATCATTGTATTACTTTGTGTATTCTCAATTCTTATAGGTCATATAGCTTATAATATAAGTGGTGGTGCAAGTGGACTAAGAGAAGATATTGGTTTAGAAATAAAAGCCCGTTCTAATCCTAAACTACGTACTATATTAAATAATAAGGATCAATATCCTGATGCAATGATTCAATCACTTTATCGTAATGAAGAACTTATTGATTTTGTTTATAACTATCCAAGTAAAAAAGGACATGTTTATACAAATACAATAGGTCCAGTCACAAAAGGACGTTATCCTCTCTTACTTCAATATGATCAAAGATGGGGCTATGGAAGGTATGGATATAATGTGATTGGCATGAATGGCTGTGGTCCTTCGAGTGCTGCAATGATTATTGCAGGATTAACAGGAAGAAATAACATTACCCCTTTTGATGTGGCATCATATGCATATAGTCATGGCTATTATCAAGATGGAACATCCTGGTCTTTCTTTACTGAAGGTATGAAACATTATGGTATTTATGGAAGAAACATTCCCCTCTCTTATTCTTCTATGAAGAATGAAATCATGAATGGAAGACCTCTTATATGTAGTATGAAACCAGGAGACTTTACTACTACAGGACATCTTATTGTGATTAGAGGAATGAAGCAGGGGATGTTTATTGTGAATGATCCTAACTCTATAAAAAGAAGTAATCGTTTATGGAGTTACGATACTCTTTCTAAACAGATTAGAAATATGTGGTCATTCTCAAGACAACATTATTAAGAATAAAGTCTTGGGAAAGATAGATGGAATGGCTCTCAACAAGGAACTTAAAAGGGAAAATACGGATAGTTGGATGTGAATGAAAGATTGTGCTATTATTGGGGTGCAATAAATCGGAAATATACAGCGAGGTGAAAGAGGTTGTATTATGTAGAATATGGAAAAGAAAACAGCGATGTAATTATCCTCTTACACGGAGGCGGTTTATCATGGTGGAATTACAAAGAGGTTGCTGAAAGACTTCAAACAGATTATCATGTGGTTTTGCCTATATTAGAAGGTCATGCAGGATGTGGTAAGCAGTTTACAAAGATAGAGAATAATTCTTTGGATATTATAGAATTTGTAAATAGATAATTTGTCGAAAAGTAAAGTTATTTTAATGTGCAGCCCTGCGGGAGCAGGTAAATCAACACTAGCAAAAAAAATTGAAAGTACCGGGATGACAATACTATCTTATGATGAAGAATCATTCAAACGAGGTTTTAATGAACATCCTTTACCTCAGGAGGTTTTAGAAGATATTAAAACCTATCTTGATGAAAAACTAATTTCACTTATCATGCAAAACATTGATATTGTTCTCGATTATTCATTTTGGTCTAGAGATATGAGAAATGAATATATTTTATTATTAAAGAAATACGACATAGAACCCAAAATCTATTATATAAAGACACCTAAGGAAGTGTGTATGGAACGTATTCGATAAAGAAACGGGAATCATCAAAATGATATCATATTGACGGAGCAAACAGCTTCCACTTATTATGATCATTTTCAACCCCCAACTGATGAAGAAGGTGAAGTTATAGTAGTCGAGGGATATTAATATTGTGGTTTTCAGCATGGAAATTGTACTAGATGATATGCTATCTTTTCGATAGGCGATGAAGTATAATGAAGATGACAACAAAATTGGAATTTATCAGAAAATGAGGAATAGTTGAAATGGAGGCGCTTTAATAACATGAAGATTGAAGGGAACCAGAAAGAACTGGATGCAATGGTAGAATTTCATAAGGGAAACCGTGTCGAGGGGCTGAGACTGCAAGAAGAATTTGCAGCGGAATTTCGTAAGGAGTATAAAGACAAAGATCACTGTCCTTGCCTGAAAGCCTGTCGTTATCACGGAAACTGTAAGGAATGTGTAGCAATCCACAGAGCGCATCAGGAACATGTTCCTAATTGTATGCGACCATTGATTAATAAAAAATTGAAATTGATGTCAGAATTAACAGAGCATACCTTGGCAAATGAAATAGAAGCCCCACATGAAATTTTAAGAAAATAGGCAAGTTAAAATTTCAGTTTGACGATTTGATGCTTGACAAGTGAATTATAATAAGAAGAAAGAGACATTGACCTTGGCGCGTTGATATCTCTTTTTTTGTGAAAGGAAAGTCTACTCTGCAATCCTCCATAAAATGAAGAGTAGTCTAATCCAATACCCGGATGGAGGGGGGTCTCCTGTATTTAGGGGATGCAACCGTTGTATTGTATCAAAATGGTGGTTACGATGAACCCCTGCAAATGCGGCTGGCACGGTCGCCCCAGCGGTCACTGCATAGACCTGATTTGTTCACCCATACACCGGCATATGATTTATTCCCATGTACTGCGGACATTCAAGCCATTGTCTCGACCCATGTGGAGACGGTATGTCTTCTGTCACGAAACAAGTAAAAAGGTACAGAAACAGGCTTAAAATAAGGGATTCCGAGAGATTTGCAGTTTTTGGCAGTCTCCCGGAATCCCTTTTTCGTGTTTTGACAATCGTGTCATAGTCTGCCTTTTGATACGTCTATTCAGGATGTGATAAGGATGATATTGAAGAATTAATCCTTCAGAGATTCATCAAGAAATTAAAAGAAGATATGGCAGAAGCTGAAAGAACCATTGGTGAAATGATTAAACTAGCACAGGAACTACCTGACTTTAGTATAATCAAATCTATTCCAGGTATTGGAGATAACCTAGCTGCACGTATTATTGCAGAACTAGGTGATATGACAAGATTCAAAAAGAAGAATGAACTAGTAGCTTTTGCCGGACTGGATCCAAGAATCAGTGAAAGTGGACAGAATGACGGGGATCATATGCACATCACTAAAAAAGGCAATAAACGATTAAGGTGTCTATTATATCTGGCTGTAACGTGTTCTATAAGGCTTAAAAGAGATGATAATAGTATTAAGGATTTCTATATAAAGAAAAAGCAGCAATCAAACCCGATGTGTTCGAAAGCTGCCAAGACTGCATGTGCCAGTAAATTAGTACGAATAATTTATAGCATATGCAAAACTGGTGAGTTATACCAGTACAACAAATAACAACGAGATTATACACCTAAACCACCATAAAAAAAGTGCTTTTTCTTCAGGGGTTTTCAGCGTGCAATAAAATCCATAAAAAATTACCGATTATTTTTTTGAATTTTTACTTGATTTCTATTATCCAATTTTTGTGGATAAGGCAAGTAAGTATCATGACGAGGCACTTACATATACAAAAAAACTTATTAAAGCAAACTACAATAAAGCAACGGATGCAGAGATTGATACATTACTCAAAGAAGCAAAAGATAAATCAAGTAGTGGTAAAACAGCATATAATGGAAAAGGTATTTCTGTTGGTTATCTAGATAAGGATGACTATTATCAATATCAGATATTAAGATTCTATAAATGATAGTTGATTATTGTTTGGATTGTGTTTCTAATAAGCCTAGAAGGAGTGTCCTCTGCCCATATCTGGCGGGATGTGCTCCTTTTTTTTAACACACCGTGAACAAGAACTCCTCACCTTTATATGAAATATAGGTGGGAGATGAATTGCGGTAAACACCTAAAATAATTTCTAAAATAATTGTTATGAAAAACTTGATGTAAGAGGTTAAATGAACTATACTCTTACATGAGATGGATTGTTACTTTAAGTAGGCAAGACCAGACACATTTAAGCATGCGCTGCATCATGTCTTTTTGTGTTTGGTCTTTTTTTATTGGAGGACAATCAATCAGAAAGGAAAGTGAAAATCGTGGGAAGATTAAAGAAAGTCGTAGCTGCATTATTTAGTGCGAGTATGATTGTTTCTAGCTGGAGTATGACTCTTGTCCATGCAGATACAATCACAAATATTGCATTAAATAAGAAAGTTACAACAAGTTATGCATGTTCTGGATTTGGTGCTGAAAAAGCAGTGGATGGTGATAAGTCATCACGCTGGGCAACTGAATTTGGTGAACATGCTGCGACTAACCATTGGATTGATGTGGATTTAGGTGCACAGTCTACGATTTCATCTTTTAATATCCATTTTGAGAATCCTAAGGATGGCAATGCTCTTCAAAGAGTACGTAAATTCAAGATTGAAGGATCACTCAATGGTTCATCTTATGCATTGATTCATAATTCAGCAGATAAACCAGAAGGATTTGGCGTAGATGAAGTAGTAACACTTGATACACCTGTACAGTATCGTTATGTAAGATTAACTGTAGAAAAATTACGTGATGGTGCTTATCCAAGTATTTCAGTGGCAGAATTTGAAGTCATGGGTACTCAGGAAAAGACTGAGACACCTACGAATGTCAATTTAGCGTTAAACAAGAATGTTGTAGTAAGTGCAGAGTATCCTACACTCCCTAAGAAAAACCTCACAGATGGTAATGAAAGTACAAGATGGTCTACAGAAGGCGCTCCAGTGCAGTGGTTCTATGTAGATCTAGGTAAGTCTGAGTCTTTCAATCAGTTAAAGATGGTTTGGGAAAGTAATGATGTGTATGCAGGTTCTTATAATATCTATGCTTCAGATGATCATACAAATTGGGGCGAAGCTATTGTAAAAAGAACAGGTAACAAGAAACGTACTTCTGTAGAATACTTATCTAGTGCTAAAAAAGCACGTTATGTAAAAGTTGAAGTGACAAAGATGGAAGGGTACGACAGTGTATCATGCTGTGAATTTGAAGTATTGAATTCATCAGATAAAGCACCTCAAAACCCTACAGAAAACGTTGCATTCAATAAGCCAGCAGTGGCTTCTTCAGTTGAAGGTGGTACTTCATTTACAGCAGGTAAAGCGTTTGATGGTAATACTAAGGGAACATCACGCTGGGCATCTGGTGTAAAGAATGCACCTCATTGGATTTATGTGGATCTTGAAGATGTATTAGATGTCAAGACTGTACGCCTAACTTGGGAAACAAGAAAAGCGACAAAGTATAGAATTCAGTATGCAACTGAACTAGACAAGTGGACAGATGCAAAAGTATTTAACAGCCGTCCTGCTAATAAGACTCAGAAGATTGTCTTAGATAAAGCGGTGAAGGCACGTTATGTACGTTTGTATATTGATGCAGTGGATCCATTAGATCCAGATACTGGCATTAACTGGAATAATATTTCTGTTTATGAAATGGAAGTATATGGTGGAGAACCAACAGTTGATGTGAATGAAATAATGGATTCTATTACAGTAGCAGAAGTGAAGAAGGGTGATCAGAAGGTTAATGTAACTCTTCCAGAATCTGAAGATTATACAATTACATTCAATGGTGCTGATTATGAACAGCTTGTTGGTGATGATTTGACTATCTATCAGCCTTTAGTTGATACAACTGCTACTTTATCTTTCAAAGCAACAAATAAGAAAGATAAGAATGATTATTTATTTAAAGAAATTGCAGTGAATATTCCTGGTAAATATAACGTCGAACAGGGAGATAATGCAGCCCCTATCGTATTACCAGAATTAAGAGAATGGAAAGGTCATACAGGTACATTCAACTTTAATAAGAATGGTCGTATTGTGGTGCGCAATTCTAAATTGAATGAAATGGCAAAAACATTCCAGAGTGATTTAAAGGAAATCACAGGATCTAAGTTAGATATCGTTACAAGCGGTGAAACAAAAGCAGGAGATATCGTTCTTGATCTTGTAGATAAGAAAGAAAACTTAGGCTTAGATAAGGAAGGTTATATTTTAGAAATTGGTGATACTGTATCAGTAAAAGCTGAACAAGAAACAGGTGCTTTCTGGTCTACACGTACTATTTTACAGATTTTAAAGCTTAATAAGCTCACTATGCCTAAGGGTATGACAAGAGATTATCCACTTTATTCTGTCAGAGGTTTTATTCTTGATGTAGGACGTAAGACATTTACTATGGATAATCTAACAATGTTGATGAAGGAAATGTCTTGGTATAAGTTGAATGACTTCCAGGTACATTTAAATGATAATGTCATTCCTCTAGAGAACTACTCTAATGCAGGTAAGGACCCTATGACAGCTTATTCTGGATTCCGTCTTGAATCTGATATCAAGAAGGGTGGTAAGAACCAGGCTGATTTAACAAGTACAGATGTATTCTATACTAAGAAGGCATTTAGAAATTTCATTAAACAGTCAAGAATGTATGGGGTAAATATTGTTCCTGAAATTGATACACCAGCGCATTCTCTTGCTCTTACTAAGGTGCGTCCTGACTTACGTGCTGGTACTTATGGTCGTGACAATGACCATTTGAACTTAGTAACTAAGTATGATGAATCAGTGGCTTTTGTACAGGAAATCTTTGATGAATATATGAATGGTTCTGATCCAGTCTTTGATTCTAAGACAACTGTACATATTGGTGCGGATGAATATACAAAGGATCCAAATGCATATCGTCGCTTCTGTAACGATATGATTGATTATGTAGAAAACTCAGGACGTAAAGCACGTCTATGGGGAAGTTTATCAAGTCTTAAGGGTAATGTAACTGTAAAGGCGCAGAATGTAGAAATGAACTTATGGAACTACGGCTGGGCTAATATGGATAAGATGTACGAAGAAGGCTTTGACCTTATTAACTGTAATGATGGTAACTATTACATCGTACCAAATGCAGGGTACTACTATGACTATTTGAATAATTCAACAGTATATAACTTACCAATCAATGAAGTGGGTGGTAAGCATATTCCTGCTGGTGATAAACAGATGCTTGGTGGTTCTTTTGCAGTATGGAATGATATGACAGATTACCTCAATAATGGTATTACTGAATATGATGTTTATGATCGTATTCAGGCATCTGCTGCATTATTTGGTGCTAAGCTTTGGGGTAAAGGATCATTAACTCAGAGTCAGGCAGAAAATGCAGCGAGCTTATTAGGAGATGCACCTGGTACCAACTTTGCCTATAATGTAGAAGACAAAGATGGTGTATTTGAAGTCATCGACAATAACACTTCATATAGGGGTGTGAATGCAGATGTAGAAGATGTTGATTATAAGAAGGCTGTTCATTTATTGGGCGACTCTTCATATGTAGAAACTAAGCTTCATACAACTGTAGGATTAAACAATAGCTTAAGATTCAAGGTAAAACGTACTTCATCTTCAATTGATAAAGACCAGATCCTATTTGAATCAAGTTATGGTTCTATCAAAGGTGTTCAAAAGGGTACAGGTAAAGTAGCTATCTCAAGAGAAAACTTTGATATTACTTTTGATTATTCACTTCCAGTAGGACAGTGGGTTGAAATTGAAATCAAGAACCCAGATAACGGACGTAATCGCAAGTATGCTGAATTATATGTTAATGGCAAGCTTGTAGACCGTAAGGGTGATGATGAAAAGGTTGAAGGTAACAAACTTATTGCAACTACAATGATTCCATTTGAAAGAGTGGGAAGTAAAACACATGCTTTTGTGGGTTATATTGATGATATTGTGCTTGCAAAGAATAAGGACTATGCTTCAACGAGTGAATTAGATAACACATTATTGATCTTACATGCATTAGAAGCAGATAAGAAAGTAGATGCTTCTAAGAAGGATGCAATAAGATCATTAATCAAAGAAGGAGAGGCTCTTACTTGTCAGGCTGATCCAGATGCTGCGCGTATTGCGGATGTTGTAAAACGTATGAAAGATTTGATTGCGACAGTGACTTATAAGAAGGCTGATTATAGTGCAATTGAAGCTATTCTTGCAAAAATTCCTAACACTGATTTGACTAAGATCTATACAAAGGATTCTTTGGATGCTTTAGAAACAGCTAAGAACAATATTGTATATGATTTACCAAGAGGTATGCAGTCTCAGGTTGATGCGTATGCAAAAGATTTGCAGAGTGCATTAGATCGACTTGCATTATTGGATATGGCTGATTTATATTACTATCAGGGTACGATGACAGGTACTGCTTCTTCACAGGAAACTGCAAATGAAAAAACACCTGCTTCTAATGCTTTAGATGGTAACCCAGGTACATTCTGGCATACATTATGGAATGGTGCTTCCTTACCACACTGGTATATGATTACTATGGGTACAACTGAAAAGGTAGATGGACTTTATTATTTACCACGTAGTAATGCTGGTAATGGTACAGTGACTCAGTATAGTATCGAAGTAAGTACTGATGGGCAGACTTTCAAGAAAGTCAAAGAAGGTACACTTCCATTAAATGCAGAAGGTAAGTTAATCAGCTTTGATGCAGTTGATGCAAAGTATGTAAGATTTAATATCTTAGCAGCTAAGGGTGGATTTGGCAGCGCAGCTGAATTCAAGATTCATTATGTGCCAGCATCTACTGGAGCAGAAGAACTTGAAGCACTTGTTAAACATGCAGAAGGATTGGATCGTACACTTTATACTAAGGAATCATTAGAAAAGTTAGATACTGCATTAGAAAAGGCAAAAGCTGTATTAAAGAAGGAAGATGCTTCAGCAAATGAAATCAATGAAGCAAAGACAAATCTTTATAACGCTTTATTAAAGGATTTGATTGCGAAGACTCCTGTGATTAAGGAAGATGCTGATACTAAGGATTTAGAGGATTTAGTAGGTTCTATTGATAAGAATCAGAAGGATTATACAGAAGAAAGCTGGAATAAACTTCAGGATGCTTTAAAGAAGGCTCAGGATGTTTTAAATAAGGAAGAACCTGAGCAATCTGAAGTAGATGCAGCTTATAAGAATCTTAAAGATGCAATTGATGGATTAGAAAAGGTCAAAGATCCAGTCATTACACCGGACAAGCCATCTAAGCCAGATGAAAACAAACCTGGTGAAACAAAGCCTAGCGAATCTAAACCAAGTGAAGCTAAGCCAAATAAGAAACCGCAGACTAGTGATTTGACACCACTTGCAAGTGTATTCAGTTCTATCTTTGTATCATTGAGTGGTATTTATCTTGTGATGAGAAAGAAAGAGTATTAAGAATTAGAAAGGACTTCAAATGAAGTCCTTTTCTTAATGAAAAATACATATAAAAAACACACAGAGTCCATAACAATTACATATCTAAACACTATACTAGTTACTATTGAGGTGATAGGAATGGAATATTTATTTATTTTTTTAGAAAGCTTTTTTAAGACATCAAATGAAGAAGACTAGAATTGAGGCAGTTTATGGGAGTTGTATTTGTTTGTCTTGTTATAGTAGGTATGATCTGTATGGCTGATGCCAATACAATTATATGCTGGTTCAAGAATAATCGTGCACTAGTCCATATAATAGGGGCAAGTATACTTACAAAAGAATTGAATGAAAATAAGTATTATGTCTGTTTTGGATTAGAAGATGGCAGAATAAAAAGATTACTTGTTGATTATTATGTCTATTTATCTCTTACAGAAGGAGAAAAAGGCATATTGACTTATCAAGGGACAAGATTTATTAGATATGAAAGAGGTGGAGAATAATACTTTCTTCATCCCTTTTCTTAACGAAAATAAATCTAAGTGATGCATTGTTTGCGTAAGATAATTTCATGGATAGAAAATGGATGAAAGTGAAGAAGAGAAGTGTTAAGACCGCTTTAGAACTTATTGATGATGATATGGTTGTTGGTCTAGGAGGTGGGGAAACAATTGGCTATTTTGTTGAATATTTAAGTCATTCTCATAAAGATGTCAAGGTTGTTACACCTTTGTTTGCGGCAGAACAGGCGTGTATTCGGGCTGGACTTGAACTATTACCACTCTGGTCAGTCAATCGTGTTGATTTATCTTTTGGTGGTTGTGATGAAGTAGATCAAAATATAAATGCATTAAATAATTTCAAGTAAATGGCTGTTATCTCTCTCATGATGCATGCAAAACAGCCTAAACGTGGTCTTATTGCCTGTGAAAATGGATATATTGAAATCTATAACTATCCTAGAGGAGACCAGGCAGTGATTACTTGTTCCTCTGATGGACATAGTGAAAATAAAAAATGGAGAAACAAAAGCCGCTTTTGAATACCCATAATCTACAGGTGACGATTTAAGAGAAATGTGGAGCAGAAAT
>OGDF01002014.1_pt1 | contig 28712 bp, 27 predicted proteins | sample 1570141 | NCBI WGS metagenome assembly OGDF01 (sample SAMEA4370581, study PRJEB24528) | human gut metagenome | reverse complement strand
CGCCTGCGGCGGGTCGCGCAAGCGACATTCTTCCATTCCGCTGCAGTGCGATCCGTACGAGGCGTTTTTATTTCATAGGACGCATTTTCCTATGAAATAAAAAAATATATTCTTAGCATATAACAGACTGAGGAAAAAGGGAATCGAAAATATTAATTACAGTTCACTCGTGGTTTCTTGTGCGCAGATTCCATGCTCGCATGAGAATCTGTGCACAAGAAACCACGAAGGGAGCACCATTTTATGAGCAAAAATGAGCTGCAAAGCAGCGGAAAGCATCGAAGATGCGCTTTTGCGAATGGTGCGAGTGAACTGTAACTTTTCCCCCTTCAACACCCCTACCTGTAATTTTCTGCTTGCCAATCTGCATTTCCTGCTATATGATTGTACAGGCATGACAACAGAATATGCGCTCTGCAAAATTCTATCGTCATGAATCATACCGAGTGTTCGTGACCTTCCACTCGTAAAACAAAACTAAAGGAGAAAACAAATGAAAAACAAAAATGTTCTGTACCTCACACAGGCAGCGATGATTGCTGCCCTCTACGTCGTTCTTACGATGATCGCCAATGCCCTCGGCATCGCCAGCGGCAACATTCAGGTTCGCTTCTCGGAAGCTCTCACCGTCCTTCCCTTTCTGACTCCCGCCGCAGTTCCCGGACTCTTTATCGGCTGTCTGATCGCCAACCTCGTGACCGGTGCCATGCTGCCCGATATCATTTTTGGTTCCCTTGCAACCCTGATCGGTGCAATCGGCACATGGATGCTTGGAAAAGCAGCCCTCGGCAAGGACGAAAAGCAGAAAAAGCTTTTCACCTGGCTGTCCCCTCTGCCGCCTATCCTGGCAAACGCCGTGATTATCCCGCCTGTGTTAAAATACGCTTACGGCATCCTTCCGATGTGGTTTTCCGTGATTACCGTAACGGCAGGGGAAATCATTTCCTGCGGTATCTTCGGACTGATTCTGTTGGCTGCGCTGAAAAAATACAAAAACCAGTTGTTCCCCGTTTAAACGGCAAAAACACAAAAAAGGTATCGTCCTCCTGCTTTTTGGAGGTTACGATACCTTTTTCCTTTACCTACAATAGAATGCACGCTCTGCGAGCATTCTATTGTCATGAATATGCAATAAACCGGTTCCCGTTTTCTTCAAACATGCTCCGCGCGTCGTTCATGCCCTTTTTATAGACAGTTCCGGTCAGCGGGTCCATCAAAACGACATTCTGCTCGTTGAAGCCGATCACCAGCACTGCACTGCCGTCCTGCATCACTGCAAGCACCGGGATTTCCCGGTCAGGATAATATAACACCATATCCAACGTACAGCCCTGGAGGTTTAACACCGTCCGATTGTCTAAATTTTCTTCCAGAATCGTCAGCACGTCCTGCCCGGCTGCCAGAAGCGAGGAGCTGTTTTTCACCATTCCCTCATACTGGAAAATCGTATCCAGGCACACCGCAAGGCTGCTTCTTTCATTGTCCGCATAGTCCCCATCAATCGCCATGATCTGGTTCGAGCTGTGCAGGCGGTCGCGTTTGTTCAAATATCTGCCCGCCTCGTCCGTTACCGCGCCAGCTGCTTCATAAGCTCTGCGCACCGCTGCGGCAGGGTCTTTTTCGATTCCGATCACACCATATTGTCCATATACATAATAGCGGTTCTGATCCTCTTCCCCGTTCAGTACAATTTCCCGGCTTCCTTCAAAGATGACCTCCTTCGGTGTGAGGATTTTGACCTTTTTGGCATCCGGAACGGAATTTAATACAATTCGTACGATATTTTCCGTCTCCTCCGTGGACGCTGTCTCCGCATAATTTTTGCTCTCCGGTATCTCATCATTATATAAAATCTGATCCTCCGAAAGCTCCGTCACCCTTCCGTCCGCAAGGGAAATCCGCTCCAGACTGATCTGGTTTTCCTCAATCCGGCAGCCCGTCACATAAACCCCTGCCTGCTCATAGGATTTTAAAATATTTCCCTCAAAATCCTGGATCCTGATCTGATGCATCGGAAACAGCTGATTGCCGACCGCATCCTCCTGCACCTGCTCTGCAGACGCAATTCCGTAGATCAGGTCTTCCCCCATAAAGCCGAGCGCCTGAATAAAATTGCCTTCGCCCGCCTTGAGTTCCGTCAGCTTTCCGCTGTTTAAATTCATGAATTCCAGCGTGCTGCCATAATCCTTCAGATCCTTCTGCCATACCAGCATACTGTCGTTTTCCGCAACCCTGCAGCCAGCCGTGCTAATCCCGGAAACTACGATTTCGCTGGACTTGTCCTCCAGCCCGATATGCCAGATATTGCCGTCCACCATCAGATAGAGGTCGTTTTTACCATTTACATAAGAAAGTGTTTCCAGATCAGCTTTTAACAGCCCGGCACTTTTATTATAAGGAATAAACACCATTTCCTCTGTCACGTTCAGTGTACTGCTGTAGTAGCAGACCGAAACACCACACTCGCCCTCGTGACGGCCGCGGTTCATATAACCGTATACCAGAAACGTCACGTTTCCGGTTTCATCGACCTGCAAAACCTCATAGCTGTGGTTTTCATAGCGCGCCCGCAGATCGTCGTTGTCCTCGTCCCGGAAAGAATGCAGCCGCGCCAGGCGATTGTCAGCACTGTTGTATACATAAAGCGCTCCAGCCTGTACAAAGGCAAATACATTTCCGCCATCGCTTTCTTTCATGACGACATTTTTATCTGTAATTCCAAGCTGTAATCCGCTTTCCGTAAATCTTGATGATTTTTCCGTAAAATACTGTGTGGCAGTCCGTTCATAATCCAGCAGGTACATTGTGTCCCCTGTATAACGCACCCGGTAATACTCCGTCACGGACGCGCTGACCTGACTGCCTCCCTCTGTATAAGACACGGGATAGCTCAAAACAAAGGAAGCTGTCTGCGGTGCGATTTCTTTTACCCAAATCTGCGGCTTCTCTATCTGCGTCACATCCAGGCTTCCCCAGGTTACCTGGGACGACGTACAATGAATGTCCACATGGGCAAAAGAGGAATTGTCGCCATCTGAATTCGTTTCCAGCTTTTTGGCATAGCCTTTTTCCGCAAAAACCTCTGCATCAAAGGTCGCATCCGAAAAAGACGTCACGAAATCAAGTTTTTCCGTCAGGTAATAATCCGCCTGGATGACCCGCGTATAATAACGCACCTGTCTGCTTTCATCCAGATTCACCAGAAAAATCAGGCTGTATTCCTCGCCCTCTTTCATCAAATCCTTTAACCGGAAGGAAAGATACAGGTCGTCTCCCTCCTGCGTCCCGGTCAGCTCCGTATTTTCAATCAGACGGCTTCCGTCGATGCTGCGCAGCTCATAGGAAACGCCCGCAATTTCCGTACCGTACCCGTGCACCACTGCGTTGATCTGACGCGCTGTTTTGATCGGCGTAATGCTTTCCCGCATATCCGCCGTATCCATCTGCATTGTGTATCCGTACATCTGATTGATTTCCTGACCGTCTTCCACAATTGCCATTGTGGGCAGACTGGCCGCCGACATCGGTGCAGTCATATCCCCATTTCCCTGATTGGCGACCATGCTGATCACAACCAGCGAAATCACAAATATCACAACAAAGGCAATGCCCTTGATAACCGTTTTCTTCAAACCAACTCTCCTTCCAGAAGCTTCTGCAGCGTCGTATGGATCTGCAGGGTTTCCGCCAGCCTTTTGCTATCCGGCTCTTTATAGCCCGGCTCTTTGCTGCACTGCCCTAACTTCTGCTCTGCTTCCGTCAAACCGCTCTGTCCATCCGCCATCCCTGCGTCTACTCTGCGCACTGCACGAAGCAGGATATTTTTAGGAGTATGCTCCATATCGATAAACTCCAACACCTGGGTATCATAGCCATTTTCTTCCAGCAGATCGGCTCGCAGGGCATCTGTAAACAGTGCCGAAAGCCGCTCTTTGATCAAACCATATTTCAGCGCGCCCTCCAGCGGCTCACATGCGATCTGCTTATTGACCTCATGCTGACAGCAGGGCACGGATAAAATAACACCCGCATGCCATTTCATCGCCTTATACAGGGCATAATCGGTCGCCGTGTCGCAGGCGTGCAGCGTCACAACCATGTCCGCGCTGTCCGTTCCCGTATAATCTGCAATATCTCCATGTAAAAACGAAAGCCCTTCATAATGATATTTCTTCGCCAGCTCGTTGCAATGCACGATCACGTCTTTTTTCAGATCAAGTCCCGTCACTTCCAGTGTCAGTCCCTTTAATTCATGCAGATAATAATACATGGCAAAAGTCAGATAAGACTTACCGCAGCCAAAGTCAATAATATGCACCGGACGATCCTTGGGCAGGAGTGGCCAGATGTCCTCAATAAACGCCAGAAAACGGTTGATCTGACGGAACTTATCGTACCGCGACGTTATCACTTTTCCTTCTTTGGTCTGCACTCCCAGATCCACCAGAAAGGGAACCGGACGTCCTTCTTCCAGAATATAGCGTTTCTTTCTGTTGTGGGACAACGAAACCTTAACGTTATCTTCCGAAACGCTGCGCTGCTTTTTGCGCACCGTCATTTTTCCTTTTTTGCTTACCAGCACCGTCGCCTCAAAAGAGGTTGTCTCAACCTGCAGCTGTTTAAAGCTGCCCGAAAGATCGGCTTCCAGAATCGCTGCCGTCTCCTCCACCGTGTGATTTTCATGAAATACCTGCGTCCCGCGATATGCGGTGATCTGAAACAAAAGCCTGTCCTTTAACAGAACCGGGCGAATTTTCTTTTTGCTGCACCCCGTCGCTTCGCCGGTGGCGCCACTCAATGTCATCTGGTAAAGCCCGCCGGTCAGGCTCTCTTCCAACAGCTGTCTTACTTTGTTCATCTTCTTTTCTCCCTGAAAAAAGAATGTGCCTTGGCACATTCTCGCGCCGAGGCGCGGTTGCTTTAGCAACCATCTACCCTTGCGCCGAGTGCGCATCCTCGTAGAGCGTTTATTATCGTATGGAAACGAAGTTTCCTATACGATAATAAAACCGGAAGAAGCATATTATCTTCTTCCGGCTCTATTGTAAAGCTTTATTCTCTTCTGTACAACTTAAAATTTCCGAAAGCCCTTTTTCTGCCTGCGTCTGAAAATTTCTCCGTAGAGCAGAACCTGAATCAGCTCCATGCTTTCAGGGCCAAGCAGCGGCGCAGTCTCCGCTGTTCTGACCGCAGGGTTCATCGCAGCGCCTGCAGATATACGCTCGCCTGTCGTGCTCACTTCTCCACTGTCCGCAGGCGCGGCCGCCACTGCCGCAGCCTCTTCCTGCTCGCGTTTTTCCTCCTGCTCCAGCACCGCATAAATGTCCTGCGCCATTTTATACAGGGTCATTCTGTCCGGATATTCATCATAAAGGACGCTGCCTTCACTGTCAAACCGTTCCAGCAGCTCTTCGATCCGTTTGCGGTACTTTTTTGCCTGCCTCGGATAAAGCTCCTGCAGATATTCCAGGTCGCGCATGACCGTATCCTCTTCCTCCCATATCAGAGGCATCGGATAGGTCATATAAAAGGGAAGTATTTTGGGGTAATAGTTCATCTGCATCCCCCGGCTGTTATTTTTTCTTTATCATATGCAGAATCTTCCCGGAAAGTTTTACAGCCGCCCGCGCCTGCTCCCGCTCCGGTTCTGTGCCGCCATAGCGCGCCTGCTCATACAACTCCGTCAGCTGCTCCCAGTCTTCATGTCCGGTGTCCCCCCATGCCTGCCGGGTCAGCTCCTGCGCAGTCAAGCTGTTTGCCACCCCCAGCCACACTGCCTCTTTCCTTTCCTGTTCCTTTTTCTTTTGCCGCCTGCCAAAGGCGCCTTCTATGGTCTTTTTATAGGCCCTCCGGATCTTCGCAGATGGCTCTATACCGATAAAAAGCTGTGCTCTTTTCCGTTTCTCCCTATAGGCGATGGACTCCGTTTTTTCTTCTACGCCAGCTTCGAGAGTCTCCTTGCGTCCCCTGTCAGTCTGATAGAAGCTTTTGATCATCCAGCGGAACAAAAGGACAATGCTCACAAGCACTGCGACGATCAATGCCACCACAATTGACCAGAAAACAAGCTTTCCAAGCACTTCTATCCAAACCGGTGTGGGGCGGACCTCCTCGAACTCTCCCCAGCCCATTTCCATTTCCGGCACACTCACTGTTGCCTGCTCAACAGCCTTCTCCGGTTCTCCGGAAAGCATTGTCAGCAGCCATACGATCAACCATCGAAGTATTTTCCCCAGCCATATGGCACCTTCGGTCAACTTATCCACAAGAGGTGTCGTACAGCACACAATCAGCAGGGCGACACAGACTACGGAATACAGTGCCACAACAATAATTCCCGTCCGGAAAATATTTTTTTCCGGAATCACACCGGCACTGCCCGCATTTATTTTTACATAAGAAAGATAATTGTCCGCATAGCGCTTGATCAGTATTCCGGGCAGCCATACAAAAAAGCTTCCCAAAACAAGCATACAATCCGTCTGGGACTGCTTATAGCTGCAGACTAAAAATGCTGCGATCACCACCACTGCCGCTGCAGGCAGCGGGAACTCCCGTTCCCGTATCACCTGATGCATTCGAAGGCGGATGGAATGCAGACCATAAAATACACCAAGCACCGCAATCGCAACTGCACCCACCGGCCAGCTCTTTACCATCAGCGTTGCAAACATAACGACTGCCGGATGCAATAGAAAGAATACCCAGAAATGCTTCAGCTTTTTACGGAACAGATAAAAGCAGACAGGGTACAGGGCTGCAGCCAGCCACACACCCACCGGCACACGATCCCCGATCAGTGCATTGAGTGCAATTTCGATGCCAAAAACCACTGCATAGTTTAAAAAGAGTTCGATCCACTCCGAGATTCTTTGCAGATTCTGTTTCATAACCGCCCTCCTTCTTCCACATCAATCAAACGGGTATAAGGGCGGATACCAGCATTTATTTCCGGCCGGATTATACGGTTTACCGGACAGAACCAGATAAATTCTCGTTTTTCTTTCCTGAATTTTTCCAGCAGCTGCTGAAATTCCGGTCGTGCATCCGCAGAAAAGAAAATCGTACAAAGGCTTTCCCTGTCTTCCATTTCTTCCAGCCGCTCCCGGATCGGTTCAAAGGAAGGTGCCGGCTTCTCCAAGTCTATCCGGGCCAGTCCACGTAAAATGCTGTCCAGATGGCCCGCGCCGCAGGATGCTTTCAGGCAGACCGCCTCTTTTGTCAGAAGATCCGGTCCGTTGGTTTCCAGAGAGGTTCTGATGCCCTGTCCGATAAATAGCTCCGCTGCCGCTGCCGCCATTTCAATCGAAGCTTCCAGCAGATCCTCCTGACGTAAAATCGCACCATCCTCCAGATTTACCACCAGCCGGACAGAGCGCTGGGCGGTGCAGCCCTTTTGATTGACCTTTAATTCCCCGCTTCTTGCGGTCGCTTTCCAGTTTACATCCCGCAGCGTATCCCGCGGCGTATATTCCCGGATCCCCAAATATTCAAAAGGATCCTCCTGCAAATGCCGTTTCGTCGCAACCTCGCCGTTCAACTGCCGCAGCGCGCCGTTAAAATCCATTCCCCGAAATGGTCTGGGGTAGACATACAGCTGGGAATCCACCGGCAGGCTTTTGGGCAACTCATGGGTCAAAAACAGATCTCCCGCCACAACGTCCAGGCCGTTGATCCGGTAAAATCCTCTTTTTTTACAGGTAAACCGCAGACTTCTGATGTGTCTGGTATAGGGACGCACCGAAAAAACATCATTCCGGTAATATTGATCCGTTACACTGCTCTCCGTCCCGGCGTCCTCAAATGCCAATTGCCTCGACACCTGAAATTTTACTTTCAGGACAGGCAACGGCAAAAGTTTCCTGTTTTCAATCGTTTCCAAAAGCTCACAGCTCTCCCCGCGCACTGTACTTTTACGGGAAAAGGCCAGGGATACAAACAGCTCCTCATCCCAGTGCTTTGCATACCATACAGACTGAATCTCCCACAGCAGCAGGGCTCCCAGAATTATCCATATTATAACCATACCGTTATGCCCTTTCTGATACGCTTATGCGATCGAAAAATCTTCTGTCGGAGCCGGCACAGTGTTTAAAATTTCCTCTATCAGACGCAGCGCATCTGCATAACGATTCTGTCCATAGGAAAGCACCACGCGGTGTGCCATGACCGGTCCGGCCACCGCTTTGACATCATCCGGTGTCACAAAGCTTCTGCCTTCCAGATATGCCCACGCCCTGGAGGCACGCATCAGCGCGATCGTTCCTCTGGGACTGACACCCATCACAGTCTGGTCGCTGCTTCTCGTTGCCGCTGACAGATCCGCCAGATAGCCTCGCACTGTCGGGTGCACATACACCTCCATCGCTTCCTTCTGCATTCTCTCAAGGGTCTCCTGATCCATCACCGCTGTCAGCTTCTTTAACGGATCCTCCGTCATATACGTATCCAGGATCTGCACCTCTTCTTCTCTCGTAGGCAGCCCCATGGACAGCTTCATCAGAAATCTGTCCATCTGCGCTTCCGGAAGAGGGAAGGTTCCCGCAGTCTCCACCGGATTTTCTGTCGCCACTACGAAAAACGGCGGCTCTAATTTCTGTGTTTTTCCGTCGATAGTGACCTGACGCTCCTCCATACACTCCAGAAGACCCGCCTGTGTCCGAGGCGTCGCGCGGTTGATCTCGTCTGCCAATAAAATATTAGTAAAAACAGGTCCTTTGTTCAGCACAAATTTCCCGCTCTCTCTGTCATAAATATGTAAGCCTGTGATATCCGCCGGAAGCATATCCGGTGTAAACTGAATTCTTCCGAATTCAATTCCAAGACTGGCAGCCAGTGCTTTGGCAAGTCTTGTTTTCCCTGTTCCGGGCACGTCCTCCAAAAGTACATGTCCATCCGCCAGCAAAGCAGTCAGCAGCAGCTTCGTCACCCGTTCTTTTCCGATAATTACCTTCTGCGTATTTTGCAAAATGTCCAAAATTCTTTTCTGCATGATCTTCCTCCCACAGGCTGCATCCATCTATTCTTTCGTTTTGCAGCTATTTTTAAGCTGCTTCCGCTTTTTTCAATATTATTTTAGGAAAAAGAGGCGCTGTCAACGCAGCGCCTCAATTCTTGCAACGGCTCGTAAAAGAGCTGTCTCCGCACGCGCCATATCCGTATCGGGGTTATGGGCCTGCAGTCTTTCTTCCGCCCTCTTCTGGGCAGCCTCTGCTCTTTTGATATCGATCTCACCGGGCCACTCTGCCGCTTCTGCCAGAATCGAAATCTGATCCGGCAAAATCTCTGCAAAACCGGTGTGAAGCGCGGCCTTTTTCTTCCCAGACTCTTCCGTCAGGGTCAAAACACCGGGCTTTAAAATTACCGTCAGAGGGATATGACCGGCGTAAACACCGATCTCTCCCTCCGAAGTATTAAATTCTGCCATGATCGCTGTTCCCTCATAGAACACACGCTCCGGCGTGATAATTTTGATCAGAAAGGTTTTTTCCTCTGCCATGCCGACCTCATTTCTCTGCGGATTTTTCCTGTACCCGCGCCAGCACGTCATCGATGCTTCCTGCATTCAGGAAGTAGCTCTCCGGAATATCATCATGCTTGCCTTCCAGAATCTCGGAAAAGCTGCGGATGGTCTCCGAAATTGGCACATATTTGCCCGGCAGACCGGTAAACTGTCCAGCTACAAAGAATGGCTGAGACAGGAAACGCTGTACTTTACGCGCTCTGGATACAACCAGCTTATCCTCTTCGGAAAGCTCGTCCATACCGAGGATCGCAATGATATCCTGCAGTTCTTTATACTTCTGAAGAATCTCCTGTACGCCTCTGGCTACACGATAATGCTCCTCACCGACGATTCTGGGATCCAGAATGCGGGAGGTAGACTCCAGCGGATCAACCGCAGGATAAATACCCAGCTCTACGATGGAACGGGAAAGCACTGTTGTCGCATCCAGATGGGCAAATGTCGTTGCCGGTGCAGGGTCCGTCAGGTCATCCGCAGGCACATAAACTGCCTGAACCGATGTGATGGAACCATTCTTGGTGGATGTGATACGCTCCTGCAGAGCGCCCATTTCCGTCTGCAGTGTAGGCTGATACCCTACCGCAGAGGGCATACGTCCCAGCAGAGCGGATACCTCCGAACCTGCCTGGGTGAAGCGGAAAATATTATCAATAAACAACAGCACATCCTTACCGCCCTGATCACGGAAATATTCTGCCATTGTCAGACCGGTCAGACCAACGCGCATTCTTGCCCCGGGGGGCTCATTCATCTGTCCGAATACCATGGTTGTCTTATCGATAACCCCGGATTCTTTCATTTCATAATACAGGTCATTGCCTTCTCTGGTACGCTCGCCTACACCGGTAAATACAGAGTAGCCGCCGTGCTCTGTTGCGATATTACGGATCAGCTCCTGAATCAGTACGGTTTTGCCTACGCCGGCACCGCCGAACAGACCGGTCTTACCACCCTTCTGATAGGGGCAAAGCAGGTCAACGACTTTAATACCGGTTTCCAGCATTTCCGCTTTTGTCGACTGATCCTCAAATTTCGGTGCGCTGCGGTGAATCGGCTCAAAGCTGACGCCATCCGGCATCGGTTTTTCGTCAATCGGCTGACCCAGTACGTTGAACATGCGTCCCAGAGTATTTTCTCCCACCGGAACACTGATCGCAGCGCCGGTTGCGATTGCTTCCATTCCTCTGCGCAGACCGTCTGTCGAACCCATGGCAATACATCTTACCGTATCGTCTCCCAGATGCTGGGAAACTTCGGCAACCAGCTCGCCGCCGTCCTCACGCTTAATCCGGATCGCCTCATTGATCAGCGGAAGCTCACCCGCCTGGAAGCGAATATCCAGTACGGCACCGATGACCTGTGTGATCCTTCCAATTTTTTCTGCTGCCATAAACTGTCTCCTTGTTTCCTATTCTGCCGGCTAGCCGATCGCCGCAGCACCGCTGATAATTTCGGTCAGCTCCTGGGTGATCGCGCCCTGACGTGCTCTGTTGTACAGCAGCGTCAGATCTTCCAGCATTTCCTCAGCATTGCCCGTTGCAGAATCCATCGCCTGCATCCGCGCGCCGTTTTCACTGGCAGCTGCTTCCAGCAGTCCGCCGTAAATCATACTGATCATATATTTGGGAATCAGCATTTCCAGAATGCTTTCTTCCTCCGCTTCAAAGTTCATCTGAAGCTTTAAGCCTGCAGAACCCTCCCGTTCCACCTTTTCATCCACGTCCTCTTTCGAAACCGGAAGCAGACGGATCAGCCTGGGTTCATGCACAACTGTATTGATAAAAGAAGTATAGGCCAGCCAGATTTCACCTACCTCGCCCTGTGCAAAGCTTGTCAGAACGCGTCTGCCCAAAGCAGCCGCATCCGCATAGGTAGGTTCCTCGCAGATATCCGAGCAGTCCAGGCTGATCTTGCAGCCTGCACGCTGCAGCGCGTCCTTGCCCTTTTTGCCGACAGCATAAATGTCAAGCTCCTTCAGGTCAAAATTTCCCTGTGTGATCAGCTTGACCACATTCGCATTATAGCCGCCCGCAAGTCCGCGGTTGGATGTCATCACGATCACTGCCTTGCGCGGGTTATCCCCGCCCTGCAGATACGGATGGCTGATCCCGGCAGAACGCTCCAGGATGGACTGCATGGTCTGATAAACCCCATCGGAATAAGGTCTGGTATGCTCCGCCTTTTCCCGTGCCTTCTGCAGCTTGACGGTGGCAACCAGCTTCATTGCCCTGGTGATCTGTCCGGTGCTCTGGATACTGCTTCTTCTTCTCTTAATGTCTCTCATGGAAGCCATGTCCTGTCACCTGCCCTTCTCCATCCTATTTGAATTCTGCCTTAAACTCTGTGATCGCCTTTTTCAGAAGTGCATCCGTCTCGTCAGAAATCACTTTCTCGGTGCGGATCGCCTTTGGAACTTCCGGATATTTCTTATCGAGGAATGTGAAAAATTCCTGTTCGAACCGGGTAATCTGGTCAACCTCTACATCCAGCAGATATTTTCCGGTTGCCACATACAGCGTGATAACCTGGTATTCTACCGGCATGGGCTGATACTGAGGCTGCTTTAATACCTCCCGGATTCTCTCGCCCTGTGCCAGCTTTTCGCGGGTATCAGCATCCAGCTCGGAACCAAACTGGGAGAAGGCCGCCAGCTCACGGTACTGTGCCAGCTCGACACGGATCGGCGCTGCAATCTTCTTCATCGCCTTGATCTGTGCAGAACCGCCTACACGGGATACGGACAGACCGGCGTTGACTGCAGGACGGAAGCCCTCATGGAACATTTCCGTTTCCAGATAAATCTGACCATCCGTAATAGAAATAACGTTGGTCGGGATGTATGCAGAAACATCTCCTGCCTGTGTCTCAATGATCGGCAATGCAGTCAGGGAACCGCCGCCATGCTCGTCATTCATTCTTGCTGCACGCTCCAGAAGTCTGGAATGCAGATAGAAGACATCACCAGGATAAGCCTCACGGCCAGGCGGACGCTTTAACAGCAGGGAGAGTGTACGGTATGCAGCCGCATGCTTACTTAAATCGTCATAAACGACCAGCACATCTTCTCCCTTTTCCATCCATTCTTCACCCATTGCACAGCCTGCATACGGTGCGATGTACTGCAGCGGAGCAAGCTCACTTGCAGTGGAAGCTACGACAGTCGTATATGCCATAGCGCCGTACTCCTCCAGCGTATTTACGATGGAAGCTACGGTAGAAGCCTTCTGGCCGATGGCGACATAAATACACTTTACGCCCTGACCCTTCTGGTTAATGATGGTGTCGATGGCAATTGCGGTTTTACCTGTCTGTCTGTCGCCGATAATCAGCTCACGCTGTCCGCGTCCGATCGGAACCATGGAATCGATTGCCTTGATTCCGGTCTGAAGAGGGGTATCTACGGATTTACGGGTAATAACGCCGCTTGCCACACGCTCGATTTTGCGGTAGGCATCCGTCTGCACGGGTCCCTTGCCATCGATAGGCTGACCCAGCGCATTTACAACACGTCCCAGCAGCGCATCGCCCGCCGGAACCTCAACTACATGTCCTGTTGTCCGGACCTGATCACCCTCACTGATGCTGCCCGCACCAAGCAGTACAGCACCTACGTTGTCCTCCTCCAGATTCAGCACCATGCCGAATACATCATTGGGGAATGCCAGCAGCTCACCCTGCATCGCATTCTCCAGTCCATGGATTCTGGCAATGCCGTCCGCTACCCAGATAACGGTACCGACATCCGATACTTCCAGCCTGGAGGCATATCGCTCAATCTGTTCTTTAATAACAGAACTGATTTCCTCAGGTCTTAAATTCATGGATTTTACTCCCTTCCTAGGATACGGGAACAGATTTTCCTTCCCGTTATTCTTTCTGCTGCGTAAGTCCGCTTCAGGATAAAGACACACGCATCAGGCTGTCTTTCATCCGTTTCAGCCTGTTCTGGATGCTGCTGTCTACAACACGGTCGCCAATCTGGATCTTGAGTCCGCCGATCAGCGCAGCATCCATCTGATAATGAATCTGCAGCGATACAAAGTCAGTCGTAGCCAGAAGCTTCTGACGGATGTTCTCCTTCTGAGTATCCGAAAGTTCTTCTGCACTGGTTACATACACGACTCCGATTTTATGATAAGCCAGACAGCGGCGTTCGTAATCCTCACGGATCGCAAACAGCTCGCCAAATCTGCCTTTTTCCAGAAGAAGATGGCAAAATCCGTTCAGTTCTTTGCTGATTTTACCGTCAAATACCCGGTCAAAGACCGCTGTTTTTTCCTTCTGATCCAGCTCCGGATGTCCAAGCAGTGTCACAAATTGGGGATTTTTCCCTAAAATTTCACACATGCCGTTTAACTCCTCCAGAAGCGTATCCAGCAGACCATTCTCTACGCCCAGGCCAAACAGTGCTTCCGCATAGACCTGTGACACTAGCTTAGCCATGTATTTTCTCCTATTTCTGCAAGAGTCTCTTCAATCAGAGCGTTCTTGGTTCTGTCATCCATGGAAACTCTGACAAACTTGCCAGCCGCATCCATTGCCAAACCAACCATCTCCTGCTTAATTTCATCCGCCGCTTTTTTCTTTTCCAGTTCGGCTTCCACATGCGCATGGGCGATAATACGAGAGGCTTCCTCCCGTGCCTTCGCCACAATGTCCGCTTCATTCGCCAGTGCTTTCGCTCTTGCTGCGCTCAAGATCTCATCCGCCTCTTTGTCCACATTGGCAAGTCTGGCTTCGTAATCTGCTTTCAGCTTTTCGGCGTCCTCCTGGGCTGTCTTTGCATGATCCAGTTCCCCTGCGATCTTATTCTGTCTGTCCTGCATAAATTTGCGGGCAGGATTAAAGAGCAGATAGGACAATGCAATAAACAGCACGAATACAGCGATGATCGTAAGCAGGGAATCCGCAAGCAGCTGGAAATCCAGATCAAACAGTCTGGGCTCCATTTCTGCCGCAAGCAATACTGCGTTTAAATTATGCACTCTTCCCTCCTCCTTCCTTCTTGAAATATTCTCTTATCAGGGAAGCAGAGGTTTTACAAACAGCAGCAGCATCGCAATCAGCAGACCATACAGACCGGTTGTCTCGGCAACCGCCTGACCAAGCAGCATGGTCGAGGTGATATCGGATTTTGCACCCGGGTTTCTGCCAACTGCAGCAGCAGCATGACCAGCTGCGATACCCTGACCTACACCAGGTCCGATACCGGCGATAACCGCCAGACCTGCGCCGATTGCAGAACAGCCTAAGATAAAGTTTTCATTGAATTCCATGATAAATCCTCCATTCTTCTGTTGTGTTACAGTTTTGGTATTTTCGTTTATCCTTCCTCTCCGATGGCATCAGAAAGGTATGTCATCGTCAGCATACAGAACACGTAGGTCTGAATTGCTCCCGAAAACAGATCGAAGTACACATGCAGCACTGCAGGCCAGCCGATTGCGATCACCCGCAGAAGTCCGTATACCAGCGCCATCATAACAACGCCGGAAAGCACATTGGCAAACAGACGCAAAGACAGCGAAACCGGAACTGCAATATAACCGATAATATTGATCGGCGCCCAGATTGGCCACGGATCGCACAGCTCTGCCAGCGCTCCCTTTAACTTCTTATGCTTCAGCTTGTTGTAATGAATCAGCGTAAAGGTTGCCAGACCGAGCGGCAGGGTAACGCCGTAATCCGCCGTCGGCGGACGTAACCCCAGCAGACCGGAAAAGTTGCTGATCAGGATAAAAATGAATATGGTTCCAATATAGTTTGCGAACTTCGCCGCATTCTTTCCCATAACCATTTTTACCATGCCGTCCAGCTTTTCCACCACAAGCTCCACGATGTTCTGGAAAAATCCCGGTACTTCAGAAGCATGCTTCATCGCCCGGTTTGCCGCAATCGCAAACGCAAGGATCAGCAAAAGTACGATCAGGAGACAGATATGGGTTGTGGTAATCCACACCGTCTGTCCGAAAAACTGATAGGGAAAGACGCCGTGAATCATAAAATCAATGTCAGCCGAACCATTTAGCAAAATACCATTCGTCATCGTCTCACCTCCTCTTCTTTTCTTTGTATCCGCGTATAAAAGGCTGCAGATAAGCCGAAGCTTTCATTCCCATCAAACCTGCAAACGCCGCTAGAGGGTCTGCAAAATGTGTCAGCATCAGGACTGCAAACACGACTAAAACCACAGCATACCGGAGAAGATTCTTCGACGTCGCATATTTCTGTGCGCCGTCCCCGAGCTCCAGCGCTGTATCCAGCACCTTCCACATGTGCCAGATTCCTGCCATGGCAAGCAGCATCCCGATCAGGATGCCAAGACCGCTGTACAGCCTGTCCTTTACCCACCAGACGGACACCAGCTCGCACAGACATCCCCACAAAAAAGTGCCGAGCCACATCTCCCGGACGGTTTCATCGATCTTTTTGAAAAAATTTCTCATTCCCTGTCCTTTTTGTCCTTCTTCTGATAAATTTGCCGCGCCAGCCGATAAATATTCCCAAATCCCGCCAAAACGCCAACAAAAAACAGCACAATTGCAAAAAACTGCGTCCCGAGCCTGCCATCCAGCCAGTAGCCGAGGGCGAACATCATGCCTGTGGGAACAAGCATCATAATTCCGAACTGTGAAATCAGCGTCAGACACTGCCAGACAGTTTTGTTAAAGGAGTGCTTTGCCACAAAAATCCTCCTGCCATGCACCGGTTTTTTAAGAGATTTTCGCTCTGACTGGCTCTTTTTAAGCTGCCATTTTGGAGAAATCCCTGTCTACCATTATACCCATTTTACGCTTTCTTGTCCACCTGTTTTCTTGGCATTGTCTTAATAGTTTCTGGCATTTTCCCCGACGTTTTCGCGCGTTTTTCCGTCCATTTTATGCAATAAGCAGGCATGAAAAAACAGCAGGATTTTTGCAGTTGTGAAATCTGCAGAAATTCCTGCTGTTTTTGACAGATTTTCAAACATATCCTGTCATCTGTCTGTTTATAAAAATTTTAGATTCCATAGCAGCTGCATAAACAGCACAGAGCTTTCAATTACCGTCTGCTGACCATCTGCAATTTCAGCCGCTTTTAGTAGAAAATATGCCCGCCAATCTGCATGCCGGTCAGACCTTCAATCGGCGTTCTGAAATATACGCAGCGTCCGACGTTTGTATAGCCGGACATCGCTTCATCTGCTGCCTTATAACATGCCGCCGTCGCGCTGTCGTTTGCAAGTGCAATCGCCAGATGTCCGTCCAGAACCGGTGCAAACTGCTTATATTGGTAAATTACGCCGGATACTGTGTTCGGATAGACCGAGCTCAGCACACGGTTGATGACCACCGCCCCGACTGCTACCTGCCCTGCATAGGGCTGGTTGCCCGCTTCGCAGTAGATCAGATTTGCCAGAAGATACCGGTCACCCTCTGCAAAGCTCACCTCGGAAATGTCCCTCCATGCCGATTTCGCAGCAAGACGGGATTTTGCAATTTCCTCCTGCAGCTGTTTTTTGAGGGCTGCAATATTTTTGTCCTGCTCTGCAATCTGATTGCCAAGGGCGTCCGCCTGGGCCTGTGCTTCCGCAATCTGTCCGCTGTAGGCGCTGATGCTGTTTTTGGTGTTGTTGACGCTCGTCATGATACTCGCCTGCTGCTCCTTTGCCTGAGCCTGCAGATCATCTAACTGCGCCTTTTCCTCCTCCAGCTTCGCCTCCATCTCTTCAATCGCTTCCCGCTGCGCTTTGTAACTCAAAAGCATCCTGTGGTCGTACTCATGGAGCTTTTCCACATAAATACTCTGGTTCAGCAGTTCAGAAAACGTCATCGCACTGAATAAAATCTCATAATACGTGCGGTTATTGTCACGGTAAAGATAACGCAGCCGCTGCTTCATCGCCGCATACTGGCTGCTCTCCGTCTCCTTCGCCTGCTCCAGCTTTTCCTGTGTATCGGAAATTTCCTGGTTCTTGTCGATAATATTCTGTTCGATTTCTTCCAGCCGGCTGCTGATCTGCGTCAGGTCATCCGTCAGACCGTTTAACTCCCCCTGCAGGGAGGTTTTTACATTGTTCAGGGAATTGATATTGTTTTCCGTCTGTTTTTTCTGGTCCTTCGTATCGTTCTGTTTTTTCTGTTCTTCCTTGATCTGATTCTGCAGCTCGTTGATCTTATTGTCCGCCCTTGCCGGCAGCGCTGGAACTGCAGCGATACAGAGAGAAAAAATAAGCAGGCTGGCAATTGTTCTTCGAAATCCCCGTTTTGTCCCTCTCATCAAAGCTCCATCTTTACGGTCCGTCCGCTTCTGCTGTAAGGTCTGTACGCCACGCCCGCTGCCCGAAACATCCTCTTGGATGCCCGGACAGACGGGGTTTCCGCATACTTGTCGCAATCGTAAATCACTTCCCGGATTCCGCTCTGGATGATCGCTTTTGCGCATTCATTACAGGGAAAAAGCGTCACATAGAGTTTCGCCCCAGCCAGGCTTCCGCCGCGGTAGTTTAGAATGGCATTCAGCTCGCTGTGCGTCACATAAGGATACTTCGTCTTTAACGTATCCCCCTCCCGCTCCCAGGGAAATTCATCATCAGAGCAGCCGATTGGAAAGCCATTATACCCCATGGAAAGGATTTTGTTGTCCTGCCCCACAATACATGCCCCGACCTGCGTACCGGGATCTTTGGAGCGCATTCCCGCGAGCTTGGCTACTCCCATAAAATATTCATCCCAGGAAATATAATCCTCCCGCTTCATACACCCTCCTTATAAAAATCCGGTTTTATTTGGTGCCAAAAATTCTGTCGCCGGCATCGCCCAGACCGGGTACGATATAGCCGTGCTCGTTTAAGTGCTCATCCAGTGCGCCAATATAAACGTCTACGTCAGGATGTGCTTCCTGCATTGCCTTTACGCCCTCAGGAGCTGCAATGATACACAGAAAATGGATCTTCTTACAGCCTTTTTCTTTCAGCATGCGAATTGCTGCTACGGAAGAGCCGCCGGTTGCCAGCATCGGGTCAACAACGAAAACTTCTCTTTCTGCGCAGTCAGCCGGAAGCTTACAGTAATATTCTACAGGCTTTAATGTCTCAGGGTCGCGGTACAGGCCGATATGACCGATCTTTGCTGCCGGGATCATCTTGAGCGCACCATCTACCATCCCCAGTCCTGCACGCAGGATCGGAACAATGGCCATTTTACGTCCTTTGATCTCTTTTACTGTTGTGCTGCAGATGGGAGTCTCAATCTGCACATCTGCCAGCTCCAGATGTCTGGTCGCTTCATAGCAGATCATCATTGCGATTTCGCTGATCGTCTCTCTGAAATCCTTTGTACCCGTTTCCTTTTTGCGGATCAGACCGATCTTGTGCTGGATCAGGGGATGATCCATTACCATTACCTTTGACATTTTCATTGTCCTCCTTCGTTTTATGTTCCCAACATCATACCATTATTTTACTTCTTCTTCAATCTTATTGATTCTTCTGACATGCTTTTCATCGCCGGAAAACGGTGTATTTAAAAACGTCTCTACGATCGACAGAGCCAGGTTCGGTCCGACAATTCCAGCGCCCATTGCCAGCATGTTTGCATCGTTATGCTCTCTTGTCATTTTTGCGGAATAGGTGTCTGCGCAAAGTCCGCAGCGGATACCGGGAACCTTGTTGGCAACGATCGAAATACCAATACCGGTTGTACAGATGACGATTCCCTTTTCACATTCGCCCTTTGCAACTGCTTCTGCTGCAGCGCGTCCAAACTCCGGATAATCACAGGATTCCAGACTGTAGCAGCCGAAATCATGGCACGTATAGCCATTTGCCTCCAGATATCCGATCACCTTCTGTTTCAGTTCATATCCACCGTGGTCACTTGCCAATGCTATCATTTTTCTTCCTCTCATTTCTGCGCACGCTTTTTGCGCATGCCGAGTTTGTGTCAAGTGCGCGCAGACACAAATCTCGTGATTGAAAAATTTTATTTTTCAATCTTCCTCCTCATACCTGTTCTACATGATGACCTGCCGCCTTTAGCAGCCGGTTCATAATTGCCTGTCCAAAGCCGCTTTCCGCAAAAGATTCCGAAAACAGGATGTCCAGATTTTCATCATCGAATTCCCGCAGAATCCGGTAAAGGCTTCTGCCGACCGCTGCTTCGTCCAGACGGCTCCCAACGCTTTTGATACTCGCCGCATTGCTGTTTTGACGGTAGGCTTCCATCGTCTCGTCCGTTGCGATGATACCCACGCGGTGCCCGTCTGCCGTCGCCTGACGGCTTTTTTCACAGATGGCTTTCTTCACCGCGTCCTGCGCACCCTCGATAATGGTCAGGTCTCCCTTCGGTGCATAGTGACGGTAACGCATTCCGGGTGCCTTGGGTCTTAAATGGCAGTTTGCATCCAAAATCGTCTTGTCAACGTCCACCTGATTTGCAACCTCTTCCAGCATCTTTTGCGTCACATAACCCGGGCGCAGGATCATCGGAATGTCTCCAGTCAGGTCTACGATCGTAGATTCCAGACCAATGCCGACTTCCTCGCCGCCGTCTAAGATCATCTCGATCCTGCCGTCCATGTCCTCTTTTACATACTGCGCCAGCGTCGGGCTCGGTCTGCCGGACGTATTGGCGCTCGGCGCTGCAACAAATCCCCCCGCCGCGCAGATAAAGCGCTGCGCAATGGAATCGGACGGGAACCGCACCGCTACCGTATCCAGACCGCCTGTCGTTTCTTTGGGTACAAGCGCAGTTTTATTCAAAATCATCGTCAGGGGTCCCGGCCAAAAGCGCGCTGCCAGACGCTGCGCGATTTCCGGAACCGGATCTGCGATTTTGTAAATATCTTCCCACCGGCAAATGTGCACGATCAGCGGGTTGTCAGACGGGCGTCCCTTCGCCGCATAAATTTTCCGTGACGATTCCGGATTCAGCGCATCTCCGCCCAGTCCGTAGACCGTCTCTGTCGGAAACGCAACCAGCCCGCCGGCTTTGATGATCTCGCCTGCCCGAAGAATCGCTTCCCCATCCGGATGTTCTTTATCCAGTGTAACTACGATTGTTTTCATGTTAATTTCCTCGTTTTCTCGTAAAAACCCGTATACAGTATAGCACAGAGGATACAGGGATGCAAACAAATGCACACGGAATCCTGCAGCGGCGTTTTCACGGCGGTTTGCAAGCCCGGGCGGTTGGATTTATAATATGAATAAAATAATTACAGAAAAGGAATCCTACACTCATGAAAATTCTCGTAACCGGTTTTACTCCATTCGGCGGGGAAACCATCAATCCCTCCTGGGAGGCCGTCCGCGCTCTGGACGATTCGATCGCAGGCGCAGATATCATCAAATGCGAAATCCCGACCGAATTTGAAGCTTCCATTGATGCGCTCAAGGCTGCAATCGACGCACATCAGCCGAATGCCATCCTCTGTGTCGGACAGTTCGGCGGCAGTCCATCCATTCAGATCGAACGCGTCGCCATCAATCTGCGGGACGCCCGCACCCCCGATAACGCAGGCTTCCAGCCGCACGACCAGCCGGTTGTTGACAGCGCGCCTGACGCCTTTTTTGCGACGATTCCGACCAGGCAGATCACAGATCGGCTCCGCGCAGCCGGGATTCCCGCTGCGCTCTCCTACTCCGCCGGGACTTATGTATGCAACAACCTGCTCTATGCTGCGTTATATGAAAGCTCGCAGGCAGAAAAAGGGAACTCTGCACGCTGCGGTTTTATCCATGTTCCCTATCTGCCCGATCAGGCTGCTGCTGCCGTTTCCAATGCTCCCAGTATGAGTCTTGAACTTATGGTACAGGCGTTGACAATTGCAGTGGGGACAATTGCAGAATGCAGATAAATTTTTCCGGAATTTCAAAATTTTGTATATTTTTTTCAAATTTTATGTAACCATTTGACACCCCGGCAGGATATATAAGTAGCATGTCTGAAAATTCTGCTGTATCTTCCTATTCTAAAACCTGCCGCATCGGTGACAAAATCGCACCGGTGCGGCAGGTTCCTTCTCATTGCCCCATCTGCCGCCCAAGAAATCCGGACGCAGACTGAATCAGCTTTCGTTCCACTTCCCCCATACCGGGCGTTTTGCTCTGCCCCAGCAAAACCACCGCGCCAATCACGTCTCCCTCACAGTTAATCGGGCTGATTGCTTCGCAGACATATTCCTCCACGCCTTCCGGCGCGATCTGCACAAATGTGCGGTCTCCACGTGTCGCAAGAACAATCTGGCGGCTTTCGATCTGCTGCTCCATTTCCCGGCTCAGCGGTTTTCCAATCAAATTTCGGCAGCCTCCTGCCGCCGCGATAAACTGATCCCGATCCGCAATCAAAACCGTATGCCCGGAGACCTGTGCAAGGCTTTCTGCATATTGCCTGGCAAAGGTCGTCATTTCCCCGATCGGAGAATATTTTTTCAGGATGATTTCTCCCTCCCGGTCGGTATAGATTTCCAGCGGGTCCGCTTCCCGAATCCGCAGCGTTCTGCGAATTTCCTTCGGGATTACGATGCGCCCGAGGTCATCAATCCGACGGACAATTCCTGTTGCTTTCATATAAAAAAGTTCCTCCTGCTTCCTACATACTTTCCATAATTTGTGTGATGTGGGTAGTATGCGGAAAACAGGAGGAATTATGCAAAGCTTTTCTTTTTGTCTGCTCCGACATATGTCTTTTTTAGCGGATAAAATTCGTGCAAAACTGTTTCTCGGTATCGGGATACGGAACGCCTGCTTTTTTGCCTGCTTCAAAGCAACGCATCATCCAGATCATATTTTTGGCAAGGTTGCGCATCGTCTGCATCCCTTCTTCGTCCTTCGGCGCGTCCTCCGCCGTCAGCCCGTGCACCATATTCCAGTAAGTCGAGCCTGCGGTCGGCATCTGTGCGATTCCGAAATATTTGTTCAGCGCGTCCAGCGAAGCCGTCGTCCCGCCTCTTCTTGCGATTGCGACTGCTGCGCCGGGCTTGAATTTGAAGTTTTCATAGCCGTTACTGCTGTAAAATGCGCGATCCAGGAAATCGAAAATTCGTCCGCTCGGGTGTGCAAAATAGACTGGCGTTGCGAACACAAAGCCGTCCGCATCCTTTGCCTTTTCCACAAATTCATTCACACCGTCATCTGTAAACACACATTTTCCAGTTTTTCCACAGACATTGCACTGCAAGCAATCCGCGATCGGCTTACCGCCTACCTGAATGACCTCCGTTTCAATCCCCTCTGCACGGAATACCTTTTCCATCTCTTCAATCGCTGCCATTGTGGTTCCGCGGAGGTGGCTGCTTCCATTTACAAACATAACCTTCATGCGATAAAATCTCCCTTCTATTGCTCTGTGCCTGCGCAGACAGGAATTTATTGTTCCGATTGGTTCACATTGACAACCCTGACGCTCTTCGGCAGACTTTCCTGCACGAGCGCTTCCGTCAGGATCACTCCGCCCTCGAAGCCTGCGAAGGTCACGGCGTACACTTTCCCGAATTTGGAAGACGTCGCCAGGAAATAGCGGTTTGCGAGCTGCGTATTTTTCACCGCAGTCTGCTTGACCATCGCTTCCCTCGCGTCCGGCGTCGTAAAGCCGCCGTTTTGTTCTACGCCGTTCGTCCCGAAAAATCCCTTGCTGAAATGGTATTTCTGGAGATTCACAACCGCTTCTGCGCCAACGATCGCATCCGTTGAGCTTTTTGGCTCCCCTCCGATCAAAATCACATGGAAGCCCTTGTCCGCAAGCCGCTTTGCATGGGACAGCGCGTTCGTCACATAGGTTGCCTGTGCTTCGCGGATATATTCGATCATCCAACCGGTCGATGTTCCGGCGTCCAGATAAACGCAGTCATCCCGCTCGATCAGCGACGCGGCATAACGCGCGATCGCCTGTTTTTCTGCAATCTGGAGATCTTTTTTCTGCACCATCGAAAGTTCTTTGTTGACAATCTGGGCTGTACGCAGCGCAATCGCCCCGCCGAACACTTTTGTCAGCCTGCCCTCCTGATCGAGCGCAATGATATCACGCCGGATCGTCGATTCCGAACTGTGGAGAATTTCCTTCAGCTCCGCTACTGTGATGCTCTCCCGCTCATATACCAGCCGTACAATTTCTTCCTGACGTTTTTCTGTTAACATAATATCTCCATTTCGATCACGTTTGTGTACGCGGGCTGATCGCGCCGTTTTCACACCATCGCAGGATCCCCGTTGCTTCCTATGTTAGCATACAACATCATGTGATGTCCATCCAATGTGACGTCTTCTTTTCCTTTGAGCGTAAGAAGCTATTCTTTTTTATCCATCAGAACCGTTTCAGGCAGCTTTCTTTTTCAGTAATCCAAGGAGTGCGGTTGATACAATCGTTCCGATCACGAGCGCTGCCAGATACATCATCGCATTTCCAACAACCGGGAATACAAAGATTCCGCCGTGGGGCGCCATCAAAGTACATTGAAATACCTCGGAGAGTGCGCCGGAAATTCCTGCGCCGATGATGCAGGCAGGCAGTACGTGGAGCGGATCGGATGCTGCATACGGGATCGCGCCCTCTGTGATGAATGCCAGACCCATAATGAAGTTGACCGGACCGGACTGTTTTTCTTCTTTTGTAAACTTATCTTTGAAAAGTAAGGTAGCAAGAGCGATCGCACAGGGAGGAACCATTCCACCGATCATAACTGCTGCCATAATATCGTAGTTGCCTGCCGCAATCGAAGCGGTTCCAAATACATATGCCGCTTTGTTGAACGGTCCGCCCATATCAACAGACATCATACCGCCCAGGATAAAGCCGAGCAGGATCTTGCTGGAACCACTCATGCTGGCAAGTCCGGAATTTAAGGCTGTATTGATCGCTCCCATGACAGGTTCGATCACGAAGTTCATTGCGCCGCCCATAATCAGGATACCGAATACGGGATAAAACAATACAGGAGCGAGCTTTTCCAGGCTTTCGGGGAGCTTATCGCAGACCTTCTTTAACAGCAGGATGATGTAGCCTGCAAGGAAGCCTGCTGCCAGAGCGCCAAGGAAACCGGATTTTCCGTTTGCCGCAATCATACCGCCGACAAAGCCGAGCGCAAGTCCGGGTCTGTCCGCAATCGCTTCCGCGATAAAACCAGCGAGTACAGGAAGCATCAGTCCAAAGGAAACGCCGCCGATTCCTTTCAAAAATGCCGCTGCAGGGGTAATCGTACCGAAATTTGCCCGCTCTGCCTCAGACAACAGGTTGATGTCCACGCACTGACCATCGATCAAAAATGCAAGTGCGATCAGGATACCGCCGCCGACAACGAAGGGAAGCATATGGGATACACCGTTCATCAGCTGCATATAAATTTTATGTGCCATGCTGCCGGATTTTCCCTGGGCAGTTTTGGAGCTTTCCGTATGCGTTCCTGACTTATAAATCGGTGCATCCTGCTTCAGCGCCCGATCGATCAGCTCCTCCGCCTTGCTGATACCGTCCGAAACCTGACATTCGATCACATGCTTTCCATCGAAGCGTTCCATCGGGACCTTCGCATCCGCCGCTACGATAATACAGTCCGCATCTGCAATTTCCTGATCCGTCAGAACATTTTTGGCTCCACCAGAGCCTCTTGTCTCAATCTTGATCCTACAGCCGACCTTTGCCGCAGCCTTTTCCAGTCCCTCTGCCGCCATATAGGTATGTGCGATACCGGTCGGGCAGGAGGTAACGGCAAGGATCTTACTTGCAGCTCCGTCCTTTGTCTGTAACTGTTCATCAATGCTTACGCGCTCGGAATCTGCAGCATCAACGATCTGCATAAATTCGTCCACGCTCTTTGCGCTGCGCAACTTTGCAGTAAACTCCTCATCCATCAGCATCATGGAAAGCTTACTCAGCACGTCAAGGTGTACGTTATCCTTCGTATTCGGCGCTGCAATCAGAAAAAGCAGGGTAACCGGTTCGCCATCCAGCGAATCAAAATCGACACCGCCCGGAATGACCATTGCCGCAAGCCCGGGCCTGGTCACTGCATCACATTTCCCGTGGGGAATCGCAATTCCTTCCCCAATTCCGGTCGTGGATTCTTCTTCTCTTGCAAAAACCTGCTGCCTGTAAGCTTCTTCGTCAGCAATCTTGCCGCTCTGTACCATGAGAGAAATTGCCTGTTCAAGCGTCTGCTTTTTGTCCGAAGGCGCAGCATACAGCATCACGCTTCTTTTATCGAGCAAATCCGTAATTCTCATAACTCCTCCGTTCTTAAACCGCTTATCCTGCGGAATGTATTGTTTTCAACAATGCTTCGACTTCAGCCCGGGTCGCAAGCTGTTCGGAAAATGCGCTCGCGCTTCCGGATGCAATCCCCATGTGGAATGCATATTCGTAATCCTTTTTTTCAAGGTATCCTGCGATAAAGCCCGCTACCATCGAGTCTCCTGCGCCAACCGCGTTGACAACCTTTCCCTTCGGCACAGGGCTCATATATTCGCGCCCGTTCTCGTCAATCAGCACAGCACCTTCTCCTGCCATGGATACGAGGACGTTTTTCGCGCCTTTCTCCTGCAGCTTTTTCGCATAAGGGATGACCTCTTCCCTTTTTTTAAGCTCTACGCCGAAAATCTCACCCAACTCATGGTTGTTTGGCTTGATTAAAAACGGGCGATAGGGAAGTACATTCATCAACAAATCCCGCGTCGCATCGACTGCGATTTCAACGCCTTTGTCCTGCAGATCCGCCATGATGTCCATGTAAATCGTATCCGGCATAGACTGCGGAATGCTTCCCGCGAGCACGAGGATGTCACCCGCCTTTAACTGATTGATCTTCTCCCGAAGCGCCGAAACCTGATCCCCCGCGATGTCCGGTCCCATTCCGTTGATCTCCGTCCCGTCAATGTTTTTCAGTTTCACATTGATTCGGGATACTCCCTCTGAAAGTGTCAGAAAATCCGCATGGATGCCATCTGCCGCAACCTTCCGTCTGATTTCCTCTCCGACAAAGCCTGCCAGAAATCCGAATGCTGTGCTTTCAAAACCGAGATTTTTCAAAACATAGGACACATTGATTCCTTTTCCGCCGGCAAGCATCTGTTCATAGGATGTGCGGTTCGTAGCTCCTAATCTGAAATCGTCAACCCCTACGATATAGTCAAGCGACGGGTTAAACGTTACCGTGTAGATCATCTTCCCTCCTCCTTTCTTCTTCGCTTTTGTTAAGTTTATTGTATCGCCAAACTCGTTCAAATTCAATCGTGTTCGTTCACAAAAATGCAAATTCATTTTTGTCTATTTTGACGTTTTAAGGCTGTTTTTGAATGAGTTTGAATGTTTTAGTGCATTGGGTTGGTGTTCACGGACGCAGGGCTTATCATTCATTTCCGTTTAATATCTCCACCAGTCTTTTTTCTTTGATAATAGCAATTCCCTGACTTTCATCGCCCAATATGATCAGATTATCACCTGGCTGAATATCAAATATTTTTCTTGCTTTTGCCGGTATCACAATCTGACCTTTCTCTCCCACTTTCGTGATTCCAAAAACATGCTTTCCCTTTGGCGGAACACCCAGGCCAAGATCATTGCTGTTTTCTCTGTCATAATTTACCAAATCATCCAGACTTACATCCAATACTTCTGCCAGGAGTTTACACTTCTCAATATCAGGTAAAGATTCTCCTGTTTCGTATTTTGAAAGTGTCTGTCTGCTTATGCCAATCTTTTCGGCCAGCTCATCCTGCGAAAATCCATGCATTTTACGCAGGGATACAAGGTTGTCTTTAAACATCTTTTTTCTCCTTTTTCAATCCTAATACACACCAACAGATAATCGGTATCCTTCTGATGATTTCATACAAAAGCAATGCTCCTGCAAATGCACTGATTCCTACAACTATATAGACAATTTCTTCCGGAAGTTCTGATGTAAAACTTCTAAGGTAATAAGCTGCACAAGCTAATGGAAGATAATGAAAAACATAAATTCCCCAGGATTTTTTTAACATCCATCTTGATACTTTGTTTTCTACGTTCCCATATTTTTTCATAAATGCCAAAATCGCAAGAATTGAAAACCAACAATAAATACAGGCAGGCAGATTATTAAGCACAGGAGCTACCGCATAATTTTCACCAAAATAATATATTGTGTAGAATATTCCTGTTGCACCAGCCACAATCAAAAAAATCCCCCACCATTTACTTAAGCGTTCAACAACCTCATCATGTGAAAAATAAAATAACCTGTAAAAAAACAGAACCCGTAAATTCCAAACCGGTACACAGTTACTACCGGCGTATTAAGAACTTGTGAGAATCCATATACACAGACAGTTAACAAAACCAGCAGCCATACCGGTGTTTTTTCTCCTTTTTTCCAGATACGATCCCTTTCAAATTTTCTCACCAGCAGCAGAAGCATCGAAAAAATCCATAACACCTGTATATACCAAAGAACGCCGATTCCTGATATAGCCATGATCATATACCGAACTATTCCTGGAACTGACTCAAAACTTTCCAAAGCACCGCTGATTTTCATATTATAATATCCCAATATCCATTGAAAAACAAAAAGTCCAACGGTGGAAGGGACCAACAGCTTGCGTGTTTTATCTCGAATAAATTCTTTTACATTATGCTTTTCCATATAATATCTGACTGTCATACCAGACACCGTAAATAACAAAGCCATCATCCAGGGATATACAAAATATTGAAAAGCATCCTGCAGCTGCTGTTCTTTAAACGGACCGATTACTCCAAACGGCTGGACACCGTTATACATATAAATCACGTGATAAATTACAACAATGCAGACCGTGATCCAGCGAATATTATCCAGATATATTCTTCTTGTGCTATCCATATTTTCCCACCTTTGCAATTATTTTTAACATATTTTAGCATATAAAAAGTGGCCTTACGACCAACTTCCCTTAACATTATCTACTCAATTTTGTTAAAAATCGTTGCATTATGCTATCCCTTTATTCACAGCTTATTCTATTTCTTCTCATAAAAAAGATGCCAGGATTTCTCCTGACACCTCACAGTTGGTCTTCTTACCCTACCTACGGCTACCTGTGAATGTCAGAAATCAACTTCTGTGCATCATAGGTCACTCCTCTTTCATTTGCGTGAAATTTTGTTTATCATATTCTGTTTGCCTTTCGTGTATGCGACCCTGTCATCTGCATACTTACTTTCAAGTTCTTCCTTTAATTTTTCATACTGCA
>OGDF01002013.1_pt1 | contig 28715 bp, 22 predicted proteins | sample 1570141 | NCBI WGS metagenome assembly OGDF01 (sample SAMEA4370581, study PRJEB24528) | human gut metagenome | reverse complement strand
CATTGACGTGGGAATTTTGTGGAGTAAAGACAACGTAATATTGTAGAGTGAAAAATGCGCAGCCAAAGGTGGCTGCGTATTTCAGAGTGTAGACAAAGCCCTGCTCTTACAGGGTTTTGCTATTGTTAGAACCGTTTTTCTGATATAATAAATATCAGAAAGTGAATTGCGAATGTTCGCTTTACCAGTCGTCAAAATACATTTTCTTTTTTCATTTCTTTCTTTTCATTGAACACTATTGGTGCTACAATGAAAAAGGATGATCCGTTCGGGAAGAGGGCTTCTGTTTGCAGTTGTCTAATCCACGACACTTTTTTCAATAGCGTAGGCTTAGCGGTGCATTCGTGTGATTGCGGATGATCCGAAAAAGTGCGCAGCCGAAAACGGCTGCGTATTTTTTGTTGTACAAGAAAATCAGGAGGAAATATATATATGAAAATAGCTGTTTACTGTGCATCTGAATTTGGCAAAGAGGAACTTTATACAGAAGCTGCAAGAGAACTGGGACAGTGGATCGGAGCATCTAAACATACACTGGTATATGGCGGTGGTGAATCCGGTCTGATGGGAATCGTCGCAAAAGAAGTACACGATGCTGGTTGTGAAGTGATCGGCGTTGTTCCGGGAAATGTTGCTTTTATTAAAAATCGTCCGCAGCCTTATGTGACAAAGTTGATCCTGACAGAAGATATGAGTGAGCGGAAACGGAAAATGCTGGAACTGGCGGATGTATTTATCGCACTTCCGGGTGGGATGGGCACGTTAGATGAAATATCAGAAACGATTACGTTGACGAAGATCGGAGTATTCAATAAGCCAAGTATTTTGTTTAATCGCAATGGATTTTATGAGCCGTTGAAGCAGATGTTTCAGACGATGGAAGATGCGGGATTTTTGGCGGTGGATAAAATGAAACATGTGTTGTTTTCCGATGATTTGAAGGAAATGGAAATATTTTGTGGTTAAAACCACAGATTTTTTTACAAAAAGCATGTATGCTAAGTACATCTTACGAAAGAGAACAATAATAAGGTACAAAAGATATGTTTTTAAAATTGAAAAAATACAAACAAAAAAGCGAGGAACAAACTTATGGTAAGAAGAATTATTCATATTGACGAAGAAAAATGTAATGGATGCGGCGCATGTGCAAATGCCTGCCACGAAAGTGCCATCGGCATGGTAAACGGAAAAGCAAAACTGCTTCGTGATGATTACTGTGATGGTCTGGGTGATTGTCTGCCAGCCTGTCCGACAAACGCGATCACATTTGTAGAGCGTGAGGCAGCAGCTTATGATGAGGCAGCAGTACTGGCAAACAAAGCAAAAAAAGATGCAGAAAATGCAAAAGCAGCAGGAACTTCTGCACCAGCACATGCACCGATGGCTGGCGGATGCCCTGGTACACGTATGCGTATGCTGAATCAGCGTTTGGAAGAGACAGAAGAAAGTACACCGGCTGCACCGCAGCAGAGCGTTTCCCGTCTGGGTCAGTGGCCTTGTCAGATCAAACTGGTAGCTCCGAATGCGCCGTATTTTAATGGTGCGAAATTACTGATCGCAGCAGATTGTACCGCTTATGCGTATGCCCGCATGCATGAAGATTTCATGAAAGGAAAAGTAACACTGATCGGCTGCCCGAAACTGGATGATATTGATTATAGCGAGAAGCTGACAACGATCATTTCCAATAATGATATTCAGAGCGTGACCATTGTGCGTATGGAAGTTCCGTGTTGTGGCGGTCTGGAGTTTGCAGCAAAGAAAGCATTACAGGCAAGCGGTAAATTCATTCCGTGGCAGGTAGTGACCATCTCTATCGACGGAAATATTCTGGACTAAAATCACAAAGTGAATATCAGATGTGAGATGACTCTTGCCACGATAGATGGTGAGTAACAAAAATATATCATTGTATGGATTCGTTTCCTATCTGATATAGTGCCCGCTGTACAGAAGCAAAAAAATGTATTTAGAATAGCTGAAAAACACGCAAAAATGACTTGTATTGTCACGTTTGCGTGTTTTTTGAATAAAAAACTGGATAAATTCGATCATAGGTGATAATGTGAACGCAGAGTAAGCAAAGCGGCTGCGTTCATGAGCAAGTAGCGAAAGCGGATTGCGAATGTCTGCTTTACTTTTCAAAAATCAGCTGATTTTTAGTAACACACAGTAAAAATAAGATTTTGTAATAATTTGCGAAAAATCCGGTATATAGCAGGGGGTATTACAGAATTACACACGTAAATAAGGAGAAGAAAATTTATGGTCTGGTTTATCATTGCGACTCTGGTCGCGTTTTTTATCAAGGGATTATGCGGCTTTGCGAATACCCTGATTTTTAATGGAATTCTGAGCTACACGGCAAACAACATTAATATTTCACCGCTGGAAGTAGTATTGGGATATCCGAGCAATATTATTTTGGTCTGGAAAGAGCGTAAATCACTGAACTGGAAAATCTGGCTTCCACTGACGGTGTTGGTCGTGGCGGGCAGCATTCCGGGAATTTTTCTGTTGAAACATACAGATGCTGGTCTGTTGAAAGTGATTTTCGGTATCGCAGTTATTATCATTGGCATTGAAATGCTGTTTCGGGAAATGAAAAGCAGCAACGGAAAGTCCGGCGGTTCCAAAATTATACTGGTACTGATCGGAATTATTTCAGGTCTGCTCTGTGGTCTGTATGGTGTAGGTGCACTGCTGGCAGCTTATGTGAGCCGGGTGTCGGAAAACAGTCATGAATTTAAGGCAAATATCTGTGTGGTATTTGTGGTGGAAAATATGATTCGTATTATTTTGTATGCGGCAACAGGAATCCTGACGCTTGCAGTGCTCAAGCAGGTAGTGATCCTGATTCCGTTTATGCTTGCAGCAGTATTTCTTGGCATGAAGAGCAGTTCAGTTCTGAATGAAAAAGTTATTAAGAAAATTGTGATTGTACTGCTGATCCTGTCCGGAATCGTGCTGATCATCAATAACTTATAAGAAATTATGAAAAAACTGCCGCATGATTCGAAGTGCGGCAGTTTTTCTGTCATAGAAAAGGTTAAGCCAATTCTATGTACAGATGTGAGATGATTTATAACATAACCAGAAATCAGGGGATATCTGATTATGCGAAAATAGTAAAGTTACATTAAAAGCCTTTTTTTCGCTTCAAATGCCAGTTCTTCCCGAAATTTCGGGTGTGCAATGGAAATCAGTGCCTGAATCCGCTGGCGTACGGTTTTCCCACGCAGTTTTGCGATGCCGTATTCGGTTACAATATAATCGACATCATTTTTCGATGTGGTCACGATGGAACCGTCGGAAAGTGTCGGTCGGATGCGGCTGACGGTTCCGTTTTGCGCGGTGGAATGAAAAGCAATAAAACTTTTGCCACCTTTTGATGTTGTGGCACCTTTTACAAAATCAACCTGTCCACCGCTGCCGGAAATATGTATGGTTCCGATGGATTCTGCGCAGACCTGACCGTAAAAATCGACTTCCAGAGCCGCATTGACGCTGATCATATTCGGATGTTGTGCGATAATGTATGGATCATTGACCTGTGTGACTGGTAATAACAAAATATCCGGATTATCACTGACAAAATCATACATATGCGCGGATCCCATCATGAAAGTAGCAATCGTTTTTCCTGTGTTTAACGGTTTGCGGGAGTTGTCAACGACGCCGGCTTCTATGAGGTCGATCATACTGTCGGTGAGCAGTTCAGAATGGATGCCGAGATGCTTTTTATTCATCAGGGCGCTTCCGACAGCATCCGGAATTGCGCCGATACCAAACTGAATCGTGGCTCCGTCTGGGATTTCTTCTGCAATCAGATTTCCGATGGTCGTGCTTGTGTCGTCCATTTTTCCACGCTTCATAATTGGAATGGAATCGTTGCTTTCATAAAGTGCTGTGACTTCCGAAATGTGGATTTTTGGTGTACCACAGGGACGCGGAAGGTTATGGTTGACTTCCAGAAAGATATGAGAAGATTTTTCCTTCAGAATTTCTCCCAGAGAGCCATTACAGGTAGAGAAATATCCGTTTTCGTCCATGGGACTTACCCGGGTACACCAAAAATCAATATGTTCGTACTGGTCGATCAGGTCTGGTACTTCATGATAATTGCAGGGAGCGATGTCACCATATCCCTGTGCGATTCCCTTGCGTGCAGACACGCCGGAAAACCAGGAAATTCCATGAATAGAAGAGGCGCAGGATTTCTGATAACATTCGTAGGGATAGACATCCAATAGTGTGTTCAGTGTCAGATCCTGCAGTTTCCCTTCTTTTGCGCGCTGTTCGATCCGTTGGATCAGTTGATACGGCTGCCCCAGAGGTGCATCCAGAAAACCTTTCCATCCGGGAGAAATCAGTGTTGCAATTGTTTCCGGATCTGCAAGTTTTTGTGCATATATTTGTTGAAAAGTCATTGTATCAGGACTCCATTTCAAAGATGCCGGCTGCACCCATTCCGCCGCCGATGCACATGGTTACCATGCCGTATTTTTCGTTTCGTCGTTTTAATTCTGAGAGTACTTTACAGGTAAGGAAAGCACCGGTTGCACCCAATGGATGACCGAGGGCCATGGCACCGCCATTTGGATTTACTTTTTCCATCGGAATTTCCAGTGTTTTGATACATGCGAGTGCCTGAGAAGCAAATGCTTCGTTTAATTCAACAACACTGATGTCATCCAGTGTCAGGTTTGCTTTTTTCAGTGCTTTTGGAACGGCAACGATCGGACCGATTCCCATGACATTTGCAGGAACTCCACCCACGGCAAAAGATACGAACCGTGCGATTGGTGTATAACCTAATTTCTCAGCGGTTTCTCTTGCCATCATTACGACAAAACCGGTTCCGTCTGTCATCTGAGAAGAAGTAGCTGCAGTGACGCGACCGTTCTCACGGAAGCATGGTTTTAAAGTAGCCAGACTTTCCATACTGGTTCCCGGGCGGATGCCCTCATCTTTTGTAACAGTAATTTCTTTGCCCTGGAAAGTAGTGGTGACAGGAATGATTTCTTCATCAAATTTGCCGGCCGCCTGTGCTTGAGCCGCCAGTTTATGGCTTCGGACAGCCATTTCTTCCATATCTTCGCGGGAAATATTATATTTTTCAGCGACAAGTTCAGCGGTTTCGCCCATGATGATATAGGCATCAGGATTTTCTTCCATCAATTTTTCGTCAATTTCGATATCGGGATCGACCATATTCATGCCTGTCATCTGTTCACAGCCACCTGCTACAATGATATCCATATCGCCGGCTTTGATGGCATTGGCAGCGGTGGCGATACTCTGCAGACCGGAAGAACAGAAACGATTGATGGTCTGTGCGCAGACGGAATCGGGAAGCCCTGCACGCTGTACGATCAGTTTTGCGGCATTGTATCCCATTCTCTTTTCCGGAAAGGCACAGCCGACGATGACGTCATCGATCAGTGCAGGATCAAAATGATCCAGTTTGGCCAGAACACCTTTTAACACCTGTGCACCATATTCAATTGGATGAGTTTCTGCAAAGGAACCCTTGAATGCTTTTGTCATGGCAGAACGGCCTGCGGCAACAATAACGGCATCTCTTGGATTTTTTTTCTCTGTATTCATAAATTATTTTCCCCTTTTGAGAACGATTCCGAACGACCGACAGTGTGATCGGCGTTCGGAATTGTTCAGAAGTTATGATTGTTTATGGTTAGATATTATTTGATTGCTGCAAGGCCTTTTTCGGTAATTTCATATTTACGACGCATTAAGCCTTTTTCTTTGATATATCCTTCACGGGTCAGGTGGGAGGAGATAGCAGCCATCTGCATGGAACGAATCTTCTTTGCTGAGATCCATTCGTTCTGTTTGTGTGCATCGCCGGTTTTTACCAGTTTCAGGAACTCTACATAATCCGGTGTCAGACCAACGGAAGCGAGTTTTGCATCATTTCCGGAGAGACCGATCACTGCGCGGCCTTTATCTGTAGCAGAGAATGTGTACAGTTTGGACATGTTCAGACCTGCTCTCTGGATGTAACCGCCACGATCCAGATGTTCGATCGCTGCATCTGTAACTTTGGAATCCAGACCCATGTAATCTGTGATGTCAGCCATGTATTTGTGACCTACACAGATCAGACGAAGAGCTTCTTTATCAGTAGCATCTAATGTGATATTTTCACGGTTGTGATCGTTTGGAACCAGTTCCCAGTCAGACTCACCGAAGTATTTCGGTTTGCCGAACAGGCTGGCAATGATAGCTGCCACAAAGGATACGATCAGACCAAGAGTAGCAAGGTAAATGTAGCTGCCGACAACGAATACACCGGTTAATTCCAGTAATTCAAATACTGCCATGACAACCATTCCGCATAATGCACCCCAGAAAGCACCGGTGGAGTTGAATTTTTTCCAAACCATACCAAGTAATAATAATACAGATGGTGGAACGAGCCAGCAGTTTGCAAATGCAAACAGGTAAGTAGGACCACCCGGGAACTGGCAGAGGATAAATGTTACAGCACCAACAATGATGAGGATCCATTTGGAAGCACGAAGTCTCTTTTTTGGATCTCCGCTCTTGTCAATGAGACGCTGATAAATATCACGTGTCATAACGGCAGAAGCACCAAGTGCGGAAGTAGCGGATGTAGAAACAGAAGCTGCTACAGCACCGATAACGGCCAGTGAACCAAATAACGGAATCAAGGTGGAAGCGATAAATCCGTAAGCACCTGTCGGCATTACAGTACCGCCATTAAATGTAAATACTTCCGGATGGAAAGCACCTGCGTACAGACCAACGATACCAAGCGGTACACAGAAGATGATCAACAGTAAAAATGCAGACCATACGAAAGATTTACGTGCAACTTTTTCAGAACGGCAGTTTGCAATTTTCATCCAGTAGTAGTTGTTACCCCAAACTAGAGCGGATGCAAACAGAATTACAAAGTTGATAACGGACGGATAAGTCAGTCCTGCGTTCGGGATGGTTCCCATGAAACCTTCACCCATCGGGTTGCCATTTGGCCATGCACTTGCGAGACCGCTGAGCGGACCATACTGTTTGATAACAAGTACCATAACAAGCGGAACGATGATAATACCCATGATAACCTGTACCAGGTCAGTCATGGAAATAGCCCACATACCTGAAATGTATGTAAAAGCAATGATAACTGCGAAAATAACAGCAGTAACAACAGCTTTATTCCAGCCTGTGTATGCACAGATATTTGTGATGGCGGATACAATGTTGTTTGCCATGATACCGAGCATACCTACAACAGATGTAATAGCGATAACGGAACGTGTTTTGCCGTCATAACGCATTTCCAGGAACTCCGGAAGTGTCTGAGCACCACAGCGGCGAACAAAGTTAGAATAAAGTAAGCCGTAAAATGCAAGTCCGCAGAAGCTGTAGATTGCACTCCAGAGGAAAGATCCCTTAAAACCAAACTGGATGGCAAATCCAGGAGCCAGAGCCATAGTAGTTCCGGCAAAACCAATTGCGATAACACCGAAAATGTTCATACCGGTGGAAATCTGACGACCGGCAAGTACATAATCATCAGTTTCTTTTACCCAGTTCTTTGCAACGAAACTGGATATGAACAAGAATGCTAAAAAGATAATAAATATAACTAAGAATACTATATTTTGAGTAGCCATACGCTTCTCCTTTCGTATCAGCGAATTATGTTATATGACAGAATTATTTGTGAAATATTCCGTCAGGTAAAAACTGTTTTGTCGTAAGCCGTTATTCTTCAAAAATGGCAACGACACGGCTCCAGCCTGCGCTTGCACCTTTGATTTTGATCGGGAATGCACATACGGTATATCCGGTCAGTGGAAGTGCTTCCAGATTGGTCAGTTTTTCGATGTGGCAGTATGCTTTTTCAGCACCGGCACGATGACCTTCCCAGAGGACGGATGCGTCACCTGTCTCCTGGAACATCTTTGCTTCATATGGAAGCGGAACATCCCAGCTCCATCCGTCTGTACCACAGACATGAACACCTTTGTCGATCATCCATAAAGTAGCTTCTTTGCTGACACCACAGCCAGCTACCAGATATTCTTTGGTTCCCCAGCGTTTGTCAGCTCCGGTGTTCAGTAGAAGAATATCTCCCGGCTGAAGTTCATAGCCTACTTTTTTAAAGTATTCTTCAAAATCTTCCGGCATGATTCTGTAACCATCCGGCTTGTCTCTCATATCTACTTTGACACCATTTCCGACACACCACTCCAACGGAACTTCGTCAATGGTCCATGCTTTTTCCCCGTTATTCATTGTTGGGTAATAATGCCATGGTGCGTCCAGATGAGTACCGGAGTGTGTACATAACTGAGCAAAATCAATGGCCCATCCATTTCCTTCCGGCAGATCATCTATGGTAGCACCCGGAAAAAATTTTCCCATCTCCGGTGCGGTGTCCTTATGGTTTCTTCTCTGGATGTGCGGAATCTGTATTTCCGGATCGCTTGGAAGATCCTCTTCCAGAACCATACTGATGTCTACGATTTTTTTGATTTTCATACCAAAACCTCCTAACCTTTTATAGGCTTGTTGCCCCCTCAATTTTGTTACACCATAATTAAAAGCAAGAACCGTGCCAACCTGTAAAGCCGCTGTTTTAGCGGGAAGTTGAAAAATGCAAATGTAAGCTTATCCGTACAATCTGACAGATATTGACGGAAAATGCCTGTATGGTACGTGTTTGATACGATGTTCATTTTTTATTACATGTCAGGATAAACTTACATGGATTATGCAAAATGAATAGAATAGTTTGTGAAAAATATGAAAAGTTGAATAAAATATACAAATATGATAAAATAATTCTAAAGAAAGAGGTGGGGTTATGGCACAGATATCTCTGAAAGATGCGAAAGAATTTATAAAAGGATTGAATTCTTTTGCTATTTTGGATGAAGATGCACGTTACATATATGTTAGTGAGAACTGGTGTCGTATGATTCATTGTACAGAGGAACAGGCTTTGGGGCACCGCGTGGAGGAGATGGTTCCGGACACATTGGCACATCAGGTATATGAGACCGGACAGTCGGTACTTGGACATCCGGTAGTGGTAAATGATGTAACAATGTTTACGAATTATGTTCCGAGATTTTCGGCAGATAAGAGAGTGATTGGATGCTTTCTATATACAATTGTACATGGAACGCGAGAGGCAAGGCAGTTGGAAAGTCAGCTGAAAGCACTATCGGAAAAAGTAGAATATTATCAAAAGCGATTGAGCAGAGAACATGGGGCGAAGTACTCTATGGAAAATATCATTGGAGAGAGTCCGGAGATCCTGCATCTGAAAAATCAGATCCGTCAGGCAGCTGCTTCATCTTCAACGGTTTTGATCGAGGGTGAGACCGGAACCGGTAAAGAGCTGATAGCACATTCCATTCATACATTAAGCACCCGGGCAACGTCTGAATTTGTGCGGGTGAACTGTTCTGCGATTCCGGAAGACTTAATGGAATCGGAGTTTTTTGGTTATACATCAGGTGCTTTTACGGGAGCATTAAAAGATGGAAAAAAGGGGCGTTTTCTGGTGGCAAATCATGGTTCTATTTTTTTGGATGAAGTGAATTTGCTTCCGGTGACAATGCAGCCCAAATTTTTACGTGTGCTGCAGGAACATGAAGTAACGCCTGTGGGAAGTGCGGACAGTGTGCCGATTGATATCAGAGTCATAGCCGCGACAAATAAATCACTGCTGGATCTGGTGGAAAAAGGCGAGTTCCGAATGGACCTGTATTTTCGATTAAATGTAATTCGGATTCAGGCACCGGCATTGCGGACGCACAAGCAGGATATTCCTCTGTTAGTGGAAAATATGATCAACAAGCTGAATTTGGAGATGGGAACTTTCGTGCAGGGAATCGAACCGGCGGCATTGGAGTATCTGATGCGTTACGATTGGCCGGGTAATATCAGAGAATTGCAAAATTATGTGGAAGTTGCCATGAACAATGCAACATCTCCAATCTTGACGCAGAAGGATTTTATTCATTCGGACTCAATAAAAAATATGGTAAACCGTTATGCATCTGCACCGAAAAACACCTATGATCTGCGTCTGCTGCGTGCAGAGTTTGAGAAAAATGTGATTCAGGAGGTTTTGGAAAAAACACATGGAAATAAACAGCAGGCTGCAAAACTGCTGGGAATTTCCAGAACGGTTCTGTATGAAAAACTGAAAGAGCAGGGGTTGGATTAAATAATCTTACGTTTTTTCAAAATCCAGAATTCTACGGCGATCACGCCGAGACTGATAGCGATTAATAATGGATAGCCAAAACGAGCTTCCAGCTCCGGCATATGGGTAAAATTCATACCATACCAGCCGGTGATGACGGTGAGCGGAAAAAAGACGGAAGTTAATACCGTCATCAGTTGCATGGTTTTATTCTGCTTATGGTCAGATTGCGCCTGTTCAAAATCCCGCAGGGTCTGGCAGTAATCAATGGATTGCTGCGCCACCTGTTGGAGGCGGCAGGCGCGGTCGCCGATGAGCTGAAGCAGTTGTAACCGTTCCGGATCAAAATAATTTCGGACGTTGCCCTGCAGCTGTCTGGCCGTATCGTCAATCTGTTCGTAATAATTGCGCAGGCGGGTTAATTCCCGCCTGCTTTTTAATAATCGGGGCATCAGGTCGTGGATATTGCCCCGCATGGCATTTTCTTCCAGCAAAAACAGTTTGCGTTCATAGGATTCTAAAAGTTCCATATCATCGGTCAGAAATTCCGAGAAAAATCCATACAAAAACAGTTCCGGTGACATTTCCTGACTTTCATAACGGTGGATCATTGTTTCAATGATGCGGTCAGGCACGGAATCTTCCGATACAAACACAATGCAGGATTTGTTTATATAAAATGTAAAACAGCGCGGTGTTTCCAACAGTCGTTTGCGGTCGGGAATACATATGCTCCCGGAGATGTAGTGGGGATAGATCTCTGCTTTGCAACTGCGAATGATCGTATTTTCCAGACCGGCATAAGATGGAAAGTACAGGGCTGTTTTTTGCTGTTCCCATTGGGCTGGCGACAAGGTCAGTACAGTTTTTATGCAAGTGGGATTGTCCGAAGCTGAATCAGAGGATGGAGTATTCGGTTGAATAGATTCTGCCTGGGAAGCGTCGGGTTGAACGAGATTCATGTGGGACAGGTTTGAAGCCGGTGTGAAATCAAGTTCTATTTTTCTTAGTCGCTGATGTAGTGTGTAATACATAAATAACTCCTTGCAAATGGTTTCTCTAAATTGTGTTATGGAACAGAAACGATTATATTTCCATAGTAAGTATATATACTTGCAGTGCGTTTGCCGCAGTGGGAACCTAAACTTAGAGCGAGAGAAAGATTCCTCTGGTTAGAATATCCGAAAATCTCAGATTTTATCAGCGGATTCCGGCAAAAACCATTGCATATTTATCCAGATTCGGTATAATTAAAGAATGGTTTACCGTGCGGAAGAACCGTGCATTTAAAACCTGTCTGATGAATTTGGAGGAAATACATGTCACAAGCAGTAGTCATAAAAAGTAACAAATATGGAATCAATCTGATCCTGGACAAAGACATGGCGTTTCAGGAGCTGTTGACTGCAATTAAGGCGAAATTTCAGGAATCCGAGAAGTTTTTCAAAAATGCAAAAATGGCGATTTCTTTTGAGGGACGTACACTGACTCAGGAAGAAGAATATCAGATCATTGAGACCATTACAGAGAATACAAGTATATCGATCATCTGTATTGTGGATAATGATGAGACGCATGCGGATCTGGTAAAACAGCAGATCGAAGCCTATTACGATTCAGTATCCGGCAGAGAGGGCGAGTTTTACCGCGGAACACTTCGTTCCGGTCAGGTGCTGGAGAGCGTATCCAGTGTCGTGATTGTCGGTGATGTCAATCCGGGTGCGAAGATTATTTCACAGGGCAATATCGTAGTGCTTGGCGCTTTGAAGGGCAATGCCTATGCGGGAGCCGCAGGAGACAGTAATTGTTTCATTGTGGCGCTTGAGATGGACCCGATTCAGATTCAGATCGGAGATATACTGGCAAAGAGCCCGGACAAAAAGATGAAGCCGATGCGCAGACTGCGTCGGAAAGAGAAGAATCCGGTGACACCGGAGGCACAGATCGCTGTTGCAAAGGGCGGCAATATTTACATAGAGCCGATCACACGTGCAAGTTTGAACGATTATACCAGATGAGAGATGATTCCCACATCTATAGGTGGTAAGCAACAAGATTATATCAGTGGCGGAATTCAATCTCCTATCTGATATAGCCTCTGGCAGGATTGCAGAGATGCACAGAGGAATATGTCATGCGTGCATGACGTGCATCTCGCAGCAAGAATGCCGCGGACATTCTTGAACAAATAAGAAATGATGCCCGTTTTTGCAGGCGGGAAACAAGTAAAAGTATGGAGGATTGGATGCAATGAGTGAAGTAATTGTTATTACATCGGGAAAAGGTGGTGTTGGTAAGACAACCACTACCGCAAATGTGGGTACAGGACTTGCCCAACTGAATAAAAAAGTCGTACTGATCGATACCGATATCGGACTTCGTAATCTGGATGTGGTTATGGGACTTGAGAACCGTATTGTATACAACCTGGTAGATGTTGTAGAAGGAAACTGCAAGATTAAACAGGCGCTGATCAAGGATAAAAAATATCCGGAATTATATCTGCTTCCGTCTGCACAGACGCGAGACAAGACATCCGTTACTCCGGAGCAGATGAAAAAACTGACCGACGAGCTGCGAGAGGAGTTTGATTACATCCTTCTTGACTGCCCGGCTGGTATTGAGCAGGGATTTAAAAATGCCATCGCAGGTGCTGACAGAGCGATTGTTGTAACAACACCTGAGGTATCTGCAATCCGCGATGCTGACCGTATCATCGGACTTCTTGAGGCAAATGAGGTTCAGAAGACAGAGCTGATTGTAAACCGTCTGCGTATGGATATGGTAAAACGTGGTGACATGATGTCTGTAGAGGATGTGTGTGATATCCTTGCAATTCCGCTGCTTGGTGCAGTTCCGGATGATGAGAATATCGTTATCTCTACAAATCAGGGTGAACCGCTGGTAGGAAGTGAATGTCTGGCAGGACAGGCTTATTCTAATATCTGCAGAAGAATTCTTGGGGAAACTGTAGAATTTCTGAATCTGGAAGAGAAACAGAGTGTATTTGATAAGCTGAAAAACCTGTTCAAGAAAAACTAGGAGGGCTTTTATAATGGGATTTATGGATTTTTTCAAAAGAAAAAGTTCCGGGGATGTAGCAAAAGACCGCCTGAAGTTGTTACTTGTATCAGATCGTGCTAATTGTTCACCGGATGTGATGGAGCTGATCAAAAATGATATCATCAAAGTGATTTCCAAATATATGGAAATTGATGCGGAAGGATTGGATATCCAGATCACACAGACCGAATCCGACACAGGAAACGGAACCGTTCCGGCATTGTATGCAAATATTCCGATTCGTGATATGCATCATTCGCCGAAAAAAGAAGAAAAATAATGATTTGAACGCAGAATAAGCATTCCCCCGCTTCAAGTGCGTAGAGCACTAAGCGGTGGGTAAGGGGATGCTTATGTCAGTGGGAGTTAAAAGCTCCCACTGACAGGTCGCAAAGCGCCTGCGTTCATGAGCAAGTAGCGAAAGCGGATTGCGAATGTCTGTTTTACCGCAGAATACGCAAAGCGCCTGCGTTCATGAGCAAGTAGTGAGAGAGGATTGCGAATGTCTGCTTTACCCAAGGAACCCTGTTTATCAGGGTTCCTTTTTATTATTATGATAAGAAAATTCAGGTGATGTTGGGGTCAAAAGATGCCATACGAATTGATCCGTACTTCGTACTCCCACAATTCTACTCAATAATTATGTAATTCGTTATGAAACAAGCGCACCTACAGTGAATAACACATATTTTGTTGTCTATATTGCATAAATGATTGCAGAAACATTGTGCAAAATTAATAGAAAAGAATCGACTGATTATTGTGAAAAGTCACAAAAATCTTGAAAATATATACAATTTACTGACTTCTTTTGCGGAAATGTGGTATACTATATATAACAATTGCTGAAAAAAGAGAAATGAGACAATTTGTTTCCACACACAGATTATAAAATGAAAGTTTCCACTTAAAATGCGAAGAAAGGAGCGTTGTGTATGTTTGAAAAAGGAGAATATGTTGTTTATGGAAGTAAGGGTGTCTGCAAGATTCAGGATATTTCGCACGTAGATATTCCCGGTGTTGACAGAAATCGTCTTTTCTATATTATGCATCCGGTGCAGAATAGTGAGCAGACGGTCTATCTGCCAATCGACAGTAACAAGGTAATGATCCGTAAAGTAATGACTCCGGAGGAGGCAAAGCGTCTCATTCAGGATATTCCAAGCATTGAGGTTTTGGAAGTACCGAATGAGAAGCAGCGCGAAGCCAGCTATAAAGCAGCTCTGCATGAGTGCAGCGGCCGTTCCTGGATCAGTATTTTAAAAACACTGCACCAGAGAAAGGACGAGCGCCTGGCAGCAGGAAAAAAAGTGACAGCATTGGATGAACGGTATATGCGTGTGGCTGAGCAGGAGCTGTATGGAGAATTGTCCGTGGTACTTGGAATAGAAAAAGAAAATATGCATGATTATATTCAGGAGCATATTGCATCCGCTTAAATGTATTTTAAAATTTGTTTAATAGTTGTGTATTCTATTTTAGTCATATAGTGTCTATTATATGATCTGTAGATAACAGTTATATAGACAGAAGTGGTACAAGTTATAGAAAGAAGAAAAATATCAAGATAAAGTCGAAGTTGGGCTTTATCTTTTTTATTTTGCGAATGGCGCGTGTGAACGATTTTGATACATCATCTTACATAGTGTGAGAATGGAAACTTTTCTTTATAAATAAAAAGTGCTATACTATCTTAGATAATGCCCTGAGAGCTATCAGATATGAGTCAGAAACTTATGTTTGTGAAGAAATTTAATTATGGGCAGAACAGAAGTATCAAAGGAGTACATAAATTAATGGGACAGAAAACAAAAGAGAGCTTTTTTACAAAAGACAAAACATTTTACCGTACGTTGTTTCCACTTTTGATTACTGTTGCGTTACAGAATATTGTGGCATACAGTGTCAATATGGCAGACAATATTATGCTGGGCAGTTACAGTCAGAATGCACTGTCCGGTGCAGCGACTGTTAACCAGATTTTCTTTATGGTGCAGCAGATCACTCTTGGAATCGGAGAGGGATTTGTCGTGCTGGGGGCCCAATACTGGGGGCAGCAGCGTATGCAGCCGATCCGGAAACTGACCGGTATTGCGTTAAAACTGGGACTGATCTGTGGAATTATCACCATTTTGATCTGTACCTTTCTGCCGCATCAGGTGGTATCTATTTTTACCAATGATACGGAAATCATTGCAGAAGGTGTATCTTATCTTGGTATCATCAAATATACCTTCCTGCTGTTTATTATTACAAACGTGTTGATGGCAGCACTGCGTTGCGTGGAAACGGTAAAGATTTCTTTCTACATTTCTATCGTTTCCCTGTTCGTAAACGTTGGCATCAACTATGTATTGATTTTCGGACGTTTTGGCGCACCGGAGCTTGGAATCCGTGGTGCAGCAATCGGAACACTGATCGCACGTATCGTTGAGCTGGCAATCGTTGTGATCTACATGCTGAAAGTAGATAAAAAATTAAAATTGTTCAGTGAAAACTTTATGAAATTTGATGCCGCACTGCGTCAGGATTATACAAAGGTAGAGATTCCGGTTATGTTATCGCAGGTGTTGTGGGCGATCTCAGTACCGTTCCAGACAGCGATCCTTGGACATCTTTCCTCTGATGCCATTGCTGCAAACTCAGTGGCTACTACATTTTATCAGTATCTGAAGGTAATTGTTGTGGCAATGTCATCCTCCTCTGCGGTTATGATCGGTTCTGCCGTTGGACGTGGAGATATGAAACGGATCAAATCGGATGCACGTACACTGGCGGTTATCGATTTGCTGATCGGTGCAGCATTGGGACTGGCACTGTTTTTACTGAGAAAACCATTACTGACTCTGTATAATCTGAATGATACCGCGCTGGTCATGGCAGATCAGCTGATCATCGTCATGAGTTTTATCATGGTGGGAATGTCCTATCAGATGCCGGTAAGTATGGGAATCATCCGTGGCGGCGGAGATACAAAATTTACAATGATAATGAACATGATCAGTACATGGGCGATCGTTATCCCGTTGTCCTTCATGAGTGCATTCTGGTGGCACTGGTCTGTTGTCGGAGTTGTTATCATGATCCAGTCCGATCAGGTATTTAAGGGATTGCCGACCTTCCTGCATTTCCGCAGTTATAAGTGGGTGAAGAAGCTGACGCGCGAAGATGCATAAAGATATATGATGAAACAGTTCACGATATCTTAAGAAATGATTTTGAAAATGTGTGGTATAATAAAATGCATTCATTCATTTCTGTGATTTAGGAAGTATGTGAGGATGCATATTATGAGAACCGCTGCGCGAACCTCATAATCGATTTGCGGCACAAAAGCAGTGCCTTTTATCGAAAGTTGGCAAGCAACTTCCGACAAGATATATTATCTGAAGTTTGTATGGAAAATGGATAGCAGCATATATAACGTGATACTGAAAATCCCCGAAAGGAGTTATCGTATGGCAAAGAAAAAAAAGAAAATAAAATCACATGTGAAATATGTCAAGCAGCAGCAACAGAAGAATCCTGTTTCGGAAGAAAAATATCAGAAGCGATTAAAAGTGGCCCGGAAAAAGGACAACATACGTCGCTTGAGAAACTTTATCATTGTTTTGGCAGTGCTGTTTCTGGCAATGTTTATCGGAGGCAATGTAATGCTGAAGAAAGAAACCGGACAGACACTGTTTGGATGTATGAAAGAGGCAAAGGAACTGGTAGATCAGAGTACGCCGGAGACATTCCGGCTGGCGCAGACGTCATATATCTACAGTGATGATGGAACCCAATTAGCTGCCCTTTCAGAAGATGTGGATGCGACTTATCTGGAATATGATCAGATTCCGGCAGATGTAGTCAATGCATTTGTGGCAGTTGAGGATCGTACCTTCTGGAGAAACAGTGGTATGGATCTCAAGGGAATTGTCCGTGTCTGCTTAAATTATGTCAAGTCAAGAGGACAGGTGGCAGAAGGGGCAAGTACGATCACGCAGCAGCTGGCGCGTGGTACTTTCCTGTCAAATGAAAAGACCTTATCCCGTAAGATCAAAGAGATTTTTATTGCACGGGAATTGAATAAAAAATACAGCAAAGAGCAGATTATGGAGTTTTACTGCAACAGCTGTTGTTTTGCAAATGGTATATACGGCGTGGAAGATGCATCCAAGAAATATTTTGGATGTTCGGTCAGCGACCTGTCTCTGTCCGAGACGGCATATCTGTGTTCCATTCCAAACAGACCGGAATATTATAATCCGCTGAGAAACAGCGAAAATGCGATTACCAGAAGAAATAAGATTCTGGAAGATATGTATGAGTGCGGTTATATCACAAAAGAAGCTGGAGAAGCAGCTCTGGCAGAAAATATTTCTGTGGCATCTGTCAGTGAGGAAGAAGATAAATTTTATAATTATGAAGTAACATATGCCATCAACTGTGCAGTCCGTTATCTGATGAAAATGGATGGTTTTGAGTTTCAGTTTCATTTTGATGACGATGATGCTTATAAAACATATAGCAATTATTATGATGAAGCATACAAACAGGCGAAACATAAATTGTATACAGGCGGTTATAAGATAACTACCACCATGAATCTGGACGCGCAGAAAGGTCTGCAGAAAGTCCTGGATGAACAGCTGGAGAATAATACAGAGATTGATGATGAAACTGGAATTTATGCATTTCAGGGGGCTTTGACAGTTATTGACAATGAATCCGGAAAAGTGGTAGCTATGATCGGTGGACGCTCTCAGGATGCAATCCAGCAGACATATTCTCTGAACCGTGGTTTTCAGAGTTATGTTCAACCAGGTAGTTCGTTCAAACCACTGGCGGTGTATACGCCGGCATTGGAAGAAGGCTACACAGCAAATTCAACATTGACTGAGATTAATGTATCCAGTGCAAAGAATTCCACTTCTGCAAAGATCAAAAGAATGGGTGGAACAAAATACAGTTTACGTCGTGCAGTAGAGCAGAGTTACAATGGATGTGCGTACTCTTTGTTTAATGAGATCACACCAAAGGTTGGACTTTCCTATGTAGAAGATATGAATTTCTCAAAGATCGTATCGGATGATTACAATCTGAGTGCGGCTCTGGGCGGTTTGACAAACGGTGTCAATACGGTTGAGATGGCAAATGCATACTATACGCTGGAGAATCATGGTGAGTATACACAGACAGATTGTATTTCTTCTATTTTAGATTCCAATGGGGATGAGATTTATGAGGATCCGACCAGCAAGAATGTATACAGTCAGTCTGCGGCGGACCAGATGACAGATATTCTGACAGGAGTATTAAAAAGTGGTACTGCAAAAGGTCTGAAATGGAGCAGTGCTTCTGATATTGAGGCAGCAGGAAAAACAGGTACTACAAATAGTAATAAAGTCGGCTGGTTCTGTGGTTATACTCCATATTATACCATTTCTGTTTATGTGGCATATGATCATCAACGGACAACAAAGGATATCTGGGGTTATTCTTATCCGGCGAAAATCTGGAAAGAAGCAATGCTGTTTATGACAGATGGTCTGGATGCAAAAGATTTTGATCTGGATACGAGCCATTCTTCCGGTAAAGATCAGGTTTATGATTATGATGATGCGGATTCCAGTGCACCGGCAGAGAATGATACAATAAATCAGAATAATCAGACGCAGGATAATACAAATCAAGACGATCAGAACACTAACAATAATAACAACAATACAGGTATTGATGGAAATATTCCGTCTGAGACAGATGGTATTAATGGAGGCAATATTCCGGATTCATCTGATTCTAATACCGGAGGAAACACTGGGGACAATACCGGTGATACTTCCGGTGACAATAAGGGTGACAGTTCTGGTGATAATACTGGAGGAACTACCGGAGGAACTACCGGAGGAACTACCGGCGATACCACCGGTGGCTCGACGACAAATGATGGCAATACAACTGGTACAGACGCGAATCAGTAGATCGGATGGAGAAGGAAATGGCAGATAGTTATAGGGTAAGATCATTAAAAAAAACGGTGCAGTGGACGGTAGCGGTTCCGGGGTCTAAAAGTATTACAAACCGTGCATTATTGCTGTCAGCACTTTGCAAAGGTCATGTGTGTCTGCATGGTGTGTTGTTCAGTGATGATTCCAGACATTTTTTGAGTTCCCTGCAGTCATTGGGATATGAAGTACAGATTGATGAAGAACAATGTACTGTTGAACTGGAAGGATGCGGAGGTGTCCTTCCGGTTCAAACGGGTTCCATTCATGTAGGAAGTGCCGGAACAGCAGCGCGTTTCCTGACGGCAATGCTTGGAGTGGCGGAAGGTACATTTGTGATCAATGCTTCGGAACAGATGCAGAAACGTCCGATGCAGCCGCTTTTTGAAGCCCTAATCAGTCTTGGTGCATCCATAGAATGGATGGGAGAGGCATGGCATTTACCGGTTCGGATTACTGGTGCAGGAGAAAAAATCCGAAATATGGAACAGGAAGCGATATTAGAGCTGGATATCAGTACAAGTACACAGTTCTTGAGTGCATTTCTTTTGATTGCACCGATGTTTCCACACGGTATTCGAATTCATATTACCAGTGAGAAAAAGGACGGTTCTTACATCCGCATTACACGGAAAATGATGCAGGAATTTGGGGGGAAAGCAGATTTTGATGGTTGCGATTATACAGTAGCTCCATCTGGCGGCTATCAGAAAACAGAGTATCAGATTGAACCGGATGTATCCGCGGCATGTTACTTTTATGCGGCAGCAGCTATGAGCGGCGGCAGTGCAAAAGTAAAGCATGTGCACTGGGACAGTATGCAGGGAGATATGAAATTCCTGAAGCTGTTAGAACAGATGGGATGCAGCCTGACAGAAGAAACAGATGGCATCCGTCTGACAGGTCCGGCGGATGGATTAAAAGGTCTGGAAGTAAATATGAATGATTTTTCCGATCAGGCATTGACACTGGCGGCAATTGCGCCATACGCGTCATCTCCGGTAAAAATCACACATGTGGGACATATCCGTGGACAGGAATGTGACCGTCTGCATGCCATCGTAACCAATCTTACAAATGCAGGAATTACCTGTGAAGAAGGTGAAGATTGGGTATGCATTCATCCGGGTAAACCACAGGCCTGCCAGATCGAGACTTTCGATGACCATCGCGTGGCCATGGCATTTGCAGTGATGGGACTTGGCGCAGAAGGCATTGAAATTTTAAATCCGGGATGTTGCAAAAAAACATTTGAAAACTACTTTGATGTAATGGATGGCTTGATTGAATAATCAGTGATATATGTATTTTTGTTATACTGTGTGTGATATTCGAGTGGCGATCTGAAAAAATATGGTAAATTGTTAATTCGTTGACAGAATCTGGGAATAGGTGTACAATTTAAAACGATATAGAAAGAAATAGTTCTAAATAATATCGACAGTAATCCAAAATCCGGTACTATGAATTGGCATTGGTCAGCAATCGGGCAGACATGCCGAAAATGTCAGAGGGAGGACAATTATCATGGCAAGAAGAAAGACATCAAATGTACATACAACAAAGGCAACAACTACAGCAGCTCAGAAAGTTGAGGCAACAAAAGCAGTTGTAGAGGAGAAAACTGTAGAAGTAAAAGAAGCTGTAAAAGAGACAGCAGCAAAGGCAGAAGAAGCAGCAAAAGAGACTGTAGAAAAAGTAGCAGAGAAAGCTACTGAGGCAGCAGCAGAAGTAAAAGAGACTGCAAAAGAGACCGCAGAGAAAGCAGTAGAAAAAGCGGCTGAGGCTGTAGAGAAAACTGCAGAAGCAGCAAAAACAACTGCAAAGAAGACAGCTACAAAAGCAAAAGCTGCTACTACGAAAAAAGCTGCAGCAGCAAAGAAAACGGTAAAAGCAAAAGCGGATGCTGTAAAAACAGAGACAAAGAAAAGAGTAACAAGAAAACCGACTAAGAAGATCGTGTTACAGTATCTTGGAAAAGAGTTTGATGAAGCTGAATTAACAGAGCGTGCAATTGCACAGTTCAATTCCGTAGAAGGTGGCGTAGCAGTAAAAACAATTACGATGTATCTGAAACCGGAAGACGATGCAGCTTATTATGTAATCAATGACCAGTATACTGGCCGCGTAGATTTCTAGGAGCTAGTTTCGGGTGGCGCAAAAAGTTACTAATATCACTGTGTAAATTAAGAACGTCTGTATTTTTTCTCAAGGAGCGATTGTTAGCGACTGAGACAAAATACAGACGTTCTTTTATTAAACTAAATTTGGTAAATTTTAAGCCACCCTAATCTTGGCCTTGTTTGATTTCTCCGCGTTCGCAACGATTTCCCCAGGAATCAATGAGTTCCCCATCGCGGTAAACGCAGATGATCTCGCAATGGTTTGCACAGTTTGGACAAACAACCTCGCGTGTCACAAATTCCATATCTGCCACATCAAAGCTGAATGGTTTTTCAATGCCACATCCAAGTGCAAGGATCGCAGCACCGTAACATCCCATCAGATGTCCGTTTTCATCTACAATGATCTCTTCTCCCAGAGAGTCTGCAAAGGCTTTTACAACACCTTCATTTTTACTTACACCACCCTGAAATACGATCGGCGGAAGGATCTTTTTACCTTTTCCGATATTGTTTAAGTAGTTATTAGCAACGGCATTACACAGACCGGCAATGATATCTTCTTTTTTATGTCCCATCTGGATTTTGTGAACCAGATCGGACTCTGCGAATACGGTACAGCGGGCAGCGATCGGAGTCGGATTTTTGCTTCCGAGAGCGATTTTTCCGAATTCTTCTACTTCCACACCAAGACGCCGTGCCTGACTGGAGAGGAAAGAACCGGTTCCGGCAGCACACAGGGTATTCATGGCGTAATCCACAGCGACACCATTTTCCACGCAGATGATCTTGGAATCCTGTCCACCGATCTCAAGAATGGTGCGGACATCCGGATGCAGGGTTGTGGTTCCTACGGCGTGAGCTGTGATTTCATTTTTTACAATACTGGCGTTGCACATAGCGCCCACCAGTTTACGGGCACTTCCGGTTGTTCCGGCGGCAACGACTTTGTATTCATTCTGGTCAATTTTTTCTCCAAGGGCTGCGATAACCTTTTTTGCAGCACCCATCGGATTTCCCTCCGTCCAGAGATAAATTCCGGCGAGGATATTTTTTTCTTCATCGATAATGACACCTTTGGTGGAAATAGATCCGATGTCAATTCCTAAATATGCTTTTTTCAAGATTCTGTTACTTCCTTTCTCATGGCGATCATATCATAAAATGCTTCCAGTCGGGTCTCGATACCGGTATCACTGGTCTGTGTATCATAGTTTAAGTACAGCACCGGAATTTTATAGTCGGAGCTGATGTTGTGGAGTACCGGAACAGCATCCATTTCCGGTGTACAACCGAAGGATTTTACGTGAACCAGTCCGTCAAAGCCCTTTTCGGCATAATGTTCTGCCAGAGCGATGGTGGAGATACTGGAACTTCCCATGTCAAATCTGGTATATTTGCTGGAAAGCTTTTTCTGGATATTGACCCAGAGGGAAGATGGGAATTTGTACAGGTCGTAAGTGAGGTAGCCTTTTAATTTTTTCAGGGTTCCCTCATCCGGACAGAGCAGCACACTGTTGGAAAGGTTCATCCAGCGATGTACTTCCGCACCCATCTGTGCGATTTTTTTCTCGATTTCATGGTTGGAATAAGGATCCATAATGGTGAAATATTCACCGACCACACCGACACGCAGCGGATGCTCCGGTTTGTTTTTCGGAATGGCATCAAAGTCTGCAATGGTCTGTCTGTAGATGCGGTTGACCTCTCTTAATCCTTTTGCTTTGCGAAGCTGCGCCAGAAAACGGTTGTATACTTTATCATAAGAGCCTTTTTCAAGCTCAAAGCCCATGTTTTGACGGTAGTTATCTTCGACTTTGTCGATGACGGTGATCATTCTGGCAGTGGCAGGCAGCGCTTTTGCCATCTGAAGCAGTGTGGCATTCGGAGCAAACTGTTTCATGCCTTTTAACATTCCAATCAGATTTTTGTAGCGGAAGAGAGTCAGATTGAACATGTCAAAATCGTAACCCATATCTTTTAAAATCTGCTCATGAAGTTCGCCGTAGTAGCCCAGTCGGCAGGTTCCACCGGTCTGGATCAGAACATTGGCGCCTTGCTCCAGGGCTTCAATATAACAACCCATCATACATTTGAACGGTGCACAGACGAAGTCCGGGCTGTATTTTGCACCAAGTTCAATGGTTCGTTTTGTCATGGCAGGTGGAGCCAGATATTCCAGATGCAGACCGTTATTTACAAAGTACTGGATTGGAATGTCATAGTTTCCAAGCTGCGGGTAACAGAGTTTATATTTCTTTTCCGGCATTATAGACGTGCCTCCTTTCGGAAACGGATAATATCAATAAAGCTTTCCAGACGTGTCTCGATACCGGCATTTCCATCCTGACTGTCCAGCAGCAGGTTCAGGATCGGGCGGTCTTTGATCCGACGGATGATCATCTCGTTGACCATGGAATCAGGTCCGCACGGGAATGCGGTAAGCAGAATAATACCATCCACATCGTTGTGATATTTGGAAATCGATCCAAGCAGTTCGCGGTTCATAATCCACGGAACGGCCTGACAGATGCTTAAGGAATCCGTCTGTGCCTGTTTTAAATCGACAGCATCGGAGCAGATCGGAACGGCATCCAGCTGTTCGATTCCCTTCATAATCGGTTTGCCGATATATTCATCGTAGAGGTTGTAGCTGTGTCCGACTACAAGGATCTTGATGCGGTCATCGTGCAGTTTTGCCTCCTCGTCCTGAATATGTTTTCTGTGTGCTTCCTGCCATGCAGCATATGCTTTCTGATAAGCATCCTTTGCCTGACTTTCTGAAGCACCAAGGGAAACACCCAGCATCATGTAAGCCTGTTCCTCAGGACATTTCTGCTGAAGATCTACGTTGCAGGTGATAAATTTAATATCATGATCGCGAAAGGTATTGGCAGCCATATCATACAACGCTTCAAAACGGGAGCACATGACACCGTCTTTTCCGTAGTTTGCAATACGCGGAACAAAGACTGCGTCACATTTTCCTTCCAAGGCGGAGACATGACCGAAAAATAATTTGCTGGAGAGGCAGTTTTCGTCAATGGCGTAGTGGCTGCCTGCATCCATAAGTGTTTTATTTGTGTGTGGGCTTATAATCACCTCGTGACCAAGTTCCCGGAAAAAAGTTTCCCAGAGAACATGGTAACGATAGAAAAGTAAAGCCCGTGGTATTCCGATTTTCATATTTTATATACATCCATTCTTTTTAAAATAATTCAGATAAGCGGCAAACAGTTTTTCATCCACCGGTGGGCAGCTGATGCCGGACTGATTCAGCAGAACATTTGCTTTTGTACAGTCATAGATAGTGTCTTTGCCGACGAAGTGCCGCAGGACACCAGGGTTGGCGTCAGTACCGCGCTCAAAAAGGCAGGCTAACAAGGTCAGGGCATTTTCTGATGCATCCGCCTGTTTTAATTTGCTTTTCCATGCCGGGAATGAAATATAACGTACCGGATAGCCGCAGGCACGGATATAGGAAATTGCCTTTTTCACCGGAACAGGTTCCGGGTTGACCAGATTGAATGCCTGATCCATAGCTTCCGGTTTGCGGGAAATGTAGCAGATTGCATCTGCTACAAAATCTACCGGTGTCATATGCATGCAGTAACTTGTGCGTGGAATCGCCTGCATCTGGATTGTTCCGACAATCATACGGCTGACCATATCATCCATTTCCCAGATGCCGTTGGCAGCACCGGTGATATCACCAGGACGATAGATCACAGTGTGCAGACCGCGTTTCTGTGCAATTCCTACCAGTTTTTCTGATACCCATTTTGTCTCAGAATATGCAAGGGAGAAGCCGTGCGCGGTGTTCAGCGGATCATTTTCATAGACTCGTTTGCCCTTGTTATTCGGTGTATCATAAACACTGTAGGAAGATACATAGTGGTAATATTTTGGTTTACCGGCACAGGCAAGCCGGAGAGTTTCTACTGTTCCATGTACGTTGGTTTCTTTCAAAAACTCATATGGGAACACAAAATTCAGTAAGGCACCGTTGTGGTAGATCACCTGAATTTTTTCTGTCAGTTCCTGCCACAGTTCTTCGGAAAGACCGAATTTTTCTGTGGAGAGATCACCAATGACCGGATGCAAAAATGCGCAGTAGGATTCATCCCAACACTGATAATGGATCATGTTGTTGATCAGTCGTTCCAGGCCGGCTTCTTCGGAGTCTGCACGCACCAGACAGTACAGGTTCAGTCCGTCATGCGGATATTGTGTCAGGATCGCATGAATCAGCTGAGCACCAAGGAATCCGGTAGCACCTGTCAGCAGGATATTTCTGCAATCCTGTGGAGCGACGGTGTAAGCACCTGTTGGCGCGATGGACGGATCAAGGTTACATTCCTGTTCCAGATCGACTGCTTTGGAAGCACCTTTGGCACCGGCCAATGTGCGGCGTACATAATTAGCAACACCGGACACAGAAGAATCTAACAGTACTTCACGCAGATCCAATTTTACATGGAACCGTTCTTCAATTTTACTTACCAGCTCAAATCCCATCAGGGAATCGCCGCCAAGCTCTAAGAAGGAATCTGTCAGGCTATACTGTTCGATATTCAGTACTTTTTCAAAGACTGCCTTTACCTGCAGCAGAATTTCATCTGCTTTATCGATGGATTTATCAATAATCGTTGTTTCTCCGTTACCGGTGCGGTATGCGTGGCTGCTGTGGAGAATTTTTAATTTTCCCTGCTGATACAGATCTCTTGCTTTCAACATCTGCAGTTTACTGTTGTCCGTACGTGGTATCGCACCTCTTGGAACAAAAATGATGTCATAGAAGGAGAAGCCGAAGCGCGCGGATACGGCAGCGTTGATCTGCCCAACTCTTTTTTGGAAATCTTCTTCCGGTTTGGATTCAACGACAGCAATCACCTGTTCTTTGTTTCCATTATTGGTGGAGAAAAATCCAAAGGAGGTTGTAGCAAGCGACGGTACTTTCTGCATGATCAGTGCCTGCAGATCATTTGGGAAAATATTGTGCCCGTTAATGATCAGCATTTCTTTGATTCGACCGGTAATATACAGATGACCTTCATACAAAAATCCGAGGTCGCCTGTCTTATAGAAGTTGCAGTCGTATCCCTCCAGTTTGACACGGAAATTGGCATTTTCTTTTAAGTTGCCCCAGTAGCCGTTTGCGACACTGTCACCGGAAATGAAAATCTCTCCGATATGCAGGTCTGAATATACTTTTTTCGTTTTTGGATTGCCGATTACGACAGTCAGATCTTTGACCGGTTTGCCGACACTGACAATTTCTTTGACCGGTGTGCCTTCCGGAACTTCGTCCAGAACAACGGCTCGGTTTTTCTGATATGCTTCATAATCTAACTTTAATGTGCGGTAATCCTGGCTGGCAAAGGTTGCAAGACAGACGTTTTCTGCCAGACCATAGCCCGGCGCCATGGCATTTGGCGCAAGCTGGAACATTTCAGAAAAATTTTCCACAGTTTTGGCACTGATAAATTCAGAACCATTCATAAAATGAGTGACTTGTGTCAGCGGATATTTTGCTGCATCTTCTGGTGTAAAAATACGGGTACATGCATCAAAGGCAGAACCTGGTCCAACAGTCAGCGTCAGATTGAAATCATGCAGCATTTTTATCCACAATTTTGGATTCTCCAGAAACTGTAGTGTGGAGAGAAAATAAGCACAGGCATTGGTGGTACAAAGCGGCATACAGATTGTAACCACAAGCCCCAGATTGTGGAAAAACGGAACCCAGGTACCAAGGGTACCATTGTTAAAATCATAGCATGCCTGACATTGCTCCAGATTCTTCATCAGTGCTTTCCAGGTGACGCGAACGCCTCGTGGTGCGCTGGTGGAGCCGGAAGTGTATTGCAGATAAACCAGACGGTTTTCTGTTGCTTCTGCGATCACGTCTTTTCGTTTGTATGGGGTCAGACGGTCCGTGTAGATTCGCTTCATACGGATGACACTGGTAAATGCTTCGCGGATCAGACGACCGGTGATGCTGACACTGGATTCCTGTTCCATGGCGTAGTTGGAAATCAGCGCCTTTGGCTGGCAGGATTTCAGTACAGAGATAAAACGAGCTACTTTTCCTTCATCCAGTGGCGGTGGGATGACGGTGAATGTGACGCCTGCCATCATACAGCCAAGGATCGCATACGTAGTACCATAATCCTGCATACTGAAAATAACCGCCCGGTCACCAGGGCGGAGTCCTTTTTTACGCAACATGTACGCAATTTCCAATGATTTATGGTAGAGGGCACGCATCGTTATATTCTGCATGTCCCATTCGCCGTTTTTGTATTCCAGAAAACGGTAGATGACACGTTCCGGAGCCTTTTCGGTCTGCGCGGAAAGAATGTCAATGAGTGAGGTTATTTTTTTCATAATCGTATACTTTGTCTCCTCTGTTTTTCTGATGGATTTCAGAAAGTGTTATCTTATATATATTGTATAAGATAGTTTAGCTTTATAATAGTTCATTCTATGAGCCGAATCAAGTTAAATAAGTATAAATTCTTTGCAGAGCCTTTTTTTGTAAGATGAAAAATAAAAATTTACAATTTTAGCATAGATTAATAAACATAAAATGTAGTATAATAATGGTATTGTAATATAATGAAAAAGTAAAGGAATGTTATTCCTGGAAATCAGGCAGATAATGCAAACGCATGGAGGTATGGTATGAAGCAAAAAAAAATGGACAAAGAGACAAGAATCAGGAAAGCACAGGAACGTACGGATGAGTTGTTCCCGGGAAAAGATCTGAATGATATGTATGAGATGTATCTGGAATTTTTCGCGGAATATGAGCGTTTGTGGGATGAGGGAAAGAATGTTTCCATGGAAATGCTGGAGTTCCTGAATCGAAACAAAGATCTGATCGAGATTATTGATTATTTTCCGCAGGAAGACGAACCTTTGTGGGAGGAGAGTCGCAGAGTATTGGAACTTCTGTTTACAAGTGATGAACTGGATTGAACCGGAGTGGATTACTGAAAATCCTGCCTTGCAAGAATTTGAAAAGTATATTAAAATAAATACTATATATCATGTAGGAATATAATGAAATATAATAATTTTATTTTACAGAGTTCATATGGAACGGGAAGGGATTGCATCCATCCCGAGTAGCTATGGCATAGAATAGATTGCAAGGAGGAAGCAACATGAAAGTATCAACAAAAGGAAGATATGCGCTGCGTCTGATGGTTGACCTTGGTGTCAATGGCGGCGAGGATAAATATATTTCACTGAAAGACATTTCTGCGCGTCAGAATATCTCTATCAAATATCTGGAGCAGATCGTAACACCGCTGC
>OGDF01001985.1_pt1 | contig 28944 bp, 29 predicted proteins | sample 1570141 | NCBI WGS metagenome assembly OGDF01 (sample SAMEA4370581, study PRJEB24528) | human gut metagenome | reverse complement strand
AAGATATGCCTGTTCGGCATGATTCAATTAACAGGCGGAGAATACGAACGATTATTGATAATCTGATTCTGATCGCCGGTCACCTCACTGTTCACGCCCGCAAACTAAGGCTTGCTCTGGGGAGAAGTAATGTATGGATTACAACTTTCCTCAGATTGGATGCTGCTTTTTGAGTTTTGCGGAATCAGGTTAATGAAAAGCGGAGTACCATTAGTGATACTCCGCCTTTTTATGCTTCTGACATAGATTTACCTCTTTCTTAAATAGTGAACAGACATTTCTCGCTTGAATGCAACTGTTTTAACCAGTCGGATTGCATTTTTTGCAGGGAACATACCCGCTTGCAACAGCGCCGTCAAAATCCTCGGTGTACGCCTTGTTCTTATCTTTCATCTGCTTGACCGCTGAACAGCTGGGGTGGTGTATCTTCTTTGTGTTGGTGTTCAGAATGTACTGCGTTCCTATCGGCTGAACTTCCTCAGCGGTCGTCTGAATGGTAGTCTGTACGGTTGGCTGGGTAGTTGCGGCAATAGTTTGTACCGGCGGCTGATATACACTCGGCTGTTTATCAACGCTGATATTCTTTCCGTCGGAGGTGAACACTATCGTGCCTTGAAGGTCGGTACGGAAAACCTCAATATTTCGGCTGTTCAGACGTTCAAGGACTTCGTCCGTGGGATGTCCGTATTTGTTGCCCATCCCACAGCTTATCACAGCATAGGTCGGGTCAACTTTTTTGAGGAAATTAGCAGACGATGAGGTAGCAGAGCCATGGTGTCCGACTTTCAAAACATCGCATTTAATGTTAGTCCAGATGTCGTCCTCCTCGGATTTCTCAGCGTCCCCGGTGAAAAGGAATTTGTTCTCGCCATAAGTCAGCTTGATTACCACGGAACTGTTGTTGCTGTCATCGCCGAGAGTTTTCGGAGCAACTACCTCCACCAGAAGCTCCGGCTCATCAAGGATAACCGAACCAGCCATTACTTCATGGACATCTGCGTCACTGTTCTCGACTGCGTCCAACATACGCTCGTATGTCTGCGTTGTCGTCGTGAACGATGTAGCATAGAAATCCTTGATATTGAACGTGTTGAGTATGTCCGCCATGCCGCCGATGTGGTCGGCGTGAGGGTGGGTAGCTACAACATAATCCAATGTATCGTAACCCTGACCGTATATGTAGGTTACAATGCTGTCGGCGTACTCGCTTTCGCCGGCGTCAATGAGCATGGTTTCTTTGTTCGGAAACTCAATGAAACAGCTGTCGCCCTGTCCAACGTCAAGGAAATGTACTTTGAGTTCCTGATATTCTGACGGTTCCGGAGCAGGCACTGTGACTATCGTTTCGGTTGCTGTGGTGACGGTTGTGACTTCTGTTGTCGGAACAGCCGAAGTTTCCTCGGATATTTCAGCAGACGGAATTATAGGCTCAACGGACGGCTCGGTCGAGATTTCAGGCGTAGAAGATGTTGTGAAAACCAGACTGCCGTCAGAAGCCTCGATTTCCGAATAGTTCACATCTGCCGCAGATTCTCCGGATCCGCAGGCAGTAAGCGAAAGAATTGCCGCTAATATTACTGAAAAAGAAAATAATTTGTGTTTCATTGTGTATTCCTCCTGTTTTTGTTTATTATAACACCTTGTGAGTGCGAAAATTGTTGCTTTTAGGGAGCAGAATACTGTTTGTAGGTTTCTGTATCAATAAGTACACAGTTTTGCTCGATAATCAATTTCACGTCTTGTAAGATATCAAATCTAATATTTAACCACATTATAACACATTGTATCACGCGTTTCAATATTAATTACGGAATTGTTCACACATAAAATGCTATTGTGTAGGATAAAATATATCACAGAGGTGATATTGAATGACGGAAAAGGAGTTCTCGCTGCGTCTGGCGCAGCTCCGCAGTGAAAAGGGAGTATCGGCAAGGGATATGAGCCTGTCGATCGGACAGAATGCCAGCTACATCAATAATATAGAGAATGGCAAGGCACTGCCGTCCATGACGGGATTTTTCTATATATGCGAATACCTGAACATCACTCCCGGCGAGTTTTTCGACGCGGAAAACAAGAATCCGGAAGAGATTCAGGAAGTGGTCGAGAACCTCAAAAAGCTGGACAGTGAACAGCTAGACAACATTTCTGCGATAATCAGGGACCTTGCAAAATAATGATAGGCGCGGCTTTACATAGCTGCGCCTTTTCATATTCATTTGATTCCGAGTAAATTATTGATGGTCACGTTAAAGCATTTGCTTAATGCTATAATTTCTATGTCGGTCACAAATCTCTCGCCGGATTCTATACGCTGGACTGCGTTTTTGTCGATATCCAGACCTACGACCTGCAATCTGTCCGAAAGCTCTCGCTGTGAGATTTGGAGCGCCTTGCGGAGTTCTTTTACTCTCAGTCCCGATATGTTGTTGCGTCCGTCTGCGGTTCTTGCCTTGAACATTTTGTCTACCTCCTGATAAGTGTCAATCTTAATATAGGCAACTCTGCCATGATATGGTTACTGAATGCTGTGCTTGGAAATACCACCTATCATTATACCCCATTTATCGGGTATATGCAATACACTTTTTACCCATTATAATATAAGATAGGTGATATTATGATAAATTACGACCCTTTCTGGGCATATCTTGCCGAACATGGCATAAGTACATATAAGCTGATAAACAGCTACGGCGTCAGCAAAGGTCTTATTGATCGAATGAAGCACAACAAGGCAATAACAACTTTCACGATCAATGAGCTGTGTAATACATTGGACTGCAATCTGAACGACATCATGGTGTTCGTTCCGGATAATAAAGAGAATAATGAGTAAGACTTTTGAGAAATCGGAAGTCTTAATTTTCTTTTAGGCTAAGTGTCTTTTTGATTATAAGTGTTAGTCGTCCTGAGATTTGCTCTCGATCATTCTGCGAATGTATCCTTTGACCTCAATCACCTGCACTGCGCTCAGACTGTCGATAAGCTCCTTTGTCTGGGTACAGACAAGTTCATCGTCCAGAACGGCAAAATCGCTTTTACAGAGCAGATAATCCACGGAAACACCATAGGTCGTCGATAATTCCATAAGAATACTAACTGGGATATCTCTGTTTCCACATTCATACATGGAAAGCGTGGTCTGGTCTATAAAGAGCTGTTCAGCCATCTGTTCCTGGGTCATTTTAAGTTTCTTTCGCAGGAAACGAATCCTATTCTTATAAGACACCGCCATGTTTACACCTCCTTTCCGGAGATTAGTATATAACATTTACGATGGTTTTTCAACCTACAATGTGTCATATTCTTACGACACATTGTCATACAAAACCACTATATTTTGTGTTATAATAGATATAGGAACAAATAAGCGACGGAAACAAAACCACTCCTTTTCGGAGAGTCGGACTAATCTCATTATCCGGAAATATTACGCAGCTTTAGTTCCTGCTCAGTTCCTTGACAACTAAATAGCAATGCAGATAACAACAAACTGATGTCCTTAAAGACGTGCCACAAAATTCCTGCTGTTGATCTGACGGAATATCTCATTATCCGTGACCACCAATTTACCGCGCGAGAATAACAGATATGCCGCCACCTTCCGACAGTCCGCAGGAACCCTAAACGCATAGGGAACTCCTTAAAGGAACGAGCGCGGAGGACACAGTTATAATGATACTTCCGGCGACGGCTTGTCCCATAGGAATGGGCAGGGGTGAAAGTCCCATGCCAGGGTGCGTACTACCTGGGTCTGCATTGACACGCCAAAGCAGAAAAGGACGGGCATTTCTGCTCGTCCTTTACGCTGCGGTTATTTTATTAGATTCTTTGCTGTGATTTTACACAAATCTTTGCTGGTTTATTGGTAATTATGCTTAAATTCAATAAAATGGTGAGGGGATTGTGCTTTGCCGTCTTGACTTTTTAGACTTTAATGTGTTAAACTTTACTTGTGAAACGCACGTCATAAGTCTGAAACTGGAGGTAACTATAGCAATTCTCAATGAAGGGTATTTCCAACTTGCGAAGTCCCTTTGAGAATTGCTATTGATTATGGCAATGGTACTTATTATAACTGTTAGGAGGACAACAATATGACCTCAGAGCAGAAATCACTTATCATATCTCAGATATCGCTTCTTCTTGACCAGATGGTTGAGGCTCCGGCTGAGCCTAAAGCACCTGTTAAGGACGGTCCACGCGAAATGCTCACGACCAAGGAGTGTCTTGAAACAGTAAAGGGATTATCGTTCCACACGCTTCGTGTTCTGATTGCCAAAGGTGAAATTCAAGCGTTTAGAACAGGCGAGAACGGACGTGGACGTATCCTTGTCCCCAAGAGTTCGCTTCTTGCCTATTTTGACAGACTTTAAGACGAGAATCGCATTGCGATTATGCGTTAAAAGGGTCTGTGCAGGAGGTAATCTGAACATATGGCTACAATAAGGAAACGCGGTAAGACTTATCAAATCCGCGTCAGCACAGGATATGACGCGCTCTACCGTCAGGTGGTGCGTACAAAAACCTGGAAACCCAAACCCGGAATGAGCGATAAACAGATAGAAGCCGAACTTAATAAGCAGGCGGTAATGTTTGAGGAACTCTGCACCAGAGGAATCGTTCCATCAAATATGAAGTTTCAGGAGCTTGCAGAGAAATGGTTTGACGAATATGCAGTCGTCAATCTCAAGAAATCCTCGGTACAGCGGCTCAGAGGGGTGACAAAGCGGATTTATTCCGCATTCGGGCATATCAGGGTAGACAAGATAACCCGCGGTCAGATACAGGCATTCATTGATGACCTGGCGCGGAACGGCAAAAACTTTTTGAATGGTCAGCCGCTTTACCGAAAAACCATCATTCATCATCTGAATCTCTTGTCCGACGTGTTTAATTACGCGATACGATTGGAGATGATAGAGGATAATCCGTGCAAGAATATTTTCGTTCCCAAAGGCAGGAAAAAGGAAAAAGAAATATACACTGTCGAGGAAATGAAACAGCTTTTCGCACTCGCAGAAGAATACGGCACTCTGGATTATCGAGCTTTTCTTACGCTGGCGGTGTACAGCGGATTCAGAAGCGGCGAGCTTATGGGGCTTGAATGGAAGGATATCGACTGGGACAACAACGTTATAAGCGTCCGCAGGACTGCAAACTATACGGCAACAGACGGAACCTATACAGACACTCCGAAAACAAAAAAATCGGTGCGGTCGCTTAAACTGCCTGATGTAGTATTCGACCGGCTAAGAGAGCTGCGCACGCAGCAGCTTGAGAACAAAGAAATATTCGGAACAAAATGGGTAGACAGTGACCGGATATTTGTGAACAAGCTAGGAAAGCCGCTGTACAAAGGAGAGCCTTACAAGTGGCAGAAAAAGCTCACAGAGGAACACGGCATGAAATTCTGTGATATTCACTCTCTCAGGCATTTTAACGCTACGGTGCTGATTCATTCCGGAATTGATGCCGCAGCAGTGTCAAGCGCTCTAGGGCATTCCAGCATAAGCACAACAACAAACATTTACTGCCATGCTTTTAACGAAGCGCAGGCAAGGACAGGAAATGCAATAGCAGCCGCATTGGACTTCACAAGTTTCTCTAAAGGGGAAGTTTCAGAAAATAAAAGGACAGAAATGCCTCTCTCAGAGCGCATTATTGCTCACAATTCTGACGCCGCGAAGGACATATGAAGGACAAAATTGCCTTTTCATGGCAAAACAAAAGCCCTACAAACGGCTTAATACAGCCATTTGCAGGACCTTGAAGTGTGGTGGAGCCGAGGGGAATCCTTCAATACCCATAAACCTCCGCCTTGATATTTTGGCTTTGTAAAGCCATTTGTTCCGTATAAGTTTCCCAAAACCTAAAAGTCTGTTTATGGGAAGATTTATCATAGATATATTATACAGCACAAAGTCCGCTTTGTCAAGCTTTATAATATATCATATCCACAAGGATATGATATAATTTGCCGATATGCACGGAATTCACCGGAATTGAAATTATTCAAGTTTGATTAAGATAATATCATCGTTCAGAGCGATTTCAGATATTCCTAAACGTTGATATACTCAACACCGTTTTCCGTAAAGTTGTCACCACGGTATATCACATATCTGCCTGTTATTCTTGAACATTTGCTTTTTCGAAAATGCCATCTGGGTTTCAAGGAGTATGATGTCCTTCATCATTTTGCCCATGACCTTATTGCGGGTATGTTCAATGACATGATGCTGTTTTTCCACGACAGATCAGGGAATTTGTTGTTCTGCGTTAAACCTGTAACGAGTGTGTACACTTAGTGATATCTCCATATCTCTATTATTAAGTGTCATAAAAGAGATAAGGGACACCATCTTTGTTTTTAATACTACCATTGATTTTATTTCCATCAAGATAAATAAACCCACCCCACTCGCTTATTTTAGAGTCTGAAATGTTGTTGAAAAATTGCTTTTCACCAAAGCATGTCCAGAACAACGAGTAGCTTTTTTCTTTTAGAAATTTATCAAGGTACTTTTTCTTTACCATGAAACCATCGGCTGTCTGAGTAAATTTCCCGTCAAAGGCTACTAATTCTCCGTGTGGTTCATAAAAAACACCTTCATATTCTTTGGGTTCAAGCTTAAAATAATTAAAAAATTCCTTACATGGAATATTGAATGATATTGTATTTTCTTGGGAGGCATCATATTCAGCTTCCCACATGAATTCGACAATTGATGGTAAAATCTGCCCAATTTTTGGGATATTATACTTTTTAAAGTAATCAGTTGGATCATCAACTACATCAATCCACTGGTCATCTATAGAGTCTAGGAGACCCGGTGCCCAATAGTATTCTCTGTTGAAAAAACAATATCTTCTTATGAATTCAGGAAACCTTCTGCCTATAAAATTCTTATCTGATAAAAAAGATTTGAAAGCATTCAAATCACTTTTGTTGACAAAATAGGATTGGGACATGGCGAATATTTCTTGTGATCCATGGTCGGTATGAAATGAACCGTCACTACTGTTGTTGATTTTGCTGTATTGATACAAGCACACCCATTCAGTTCCAGATTCATCTTTTACAAGAAGGTTATTTACATGATTTTTGTATATAGCTGGTTTTTTCTTAAGCCATTTTTCAACGTTTCCTTTGCTATAATTAATGATAAACTCATTAAGATCACGCTGTATATTGTTTGTGTCGGGGAAAGATGGCAAAACGCTGTTTGGCATGATATTTATATTGAGTGTTGGGTCAAAATCTCTAACAAAGGGTTCCCATGCCCCAGCATATTCGTATTCCTCAAGATTATTGCCATACCATTTATACATTTTATGAGTGTCGTATATTCGTGCAAGAACATTGTACATAGTTATCCACTGATATTTTTTGCCAATACGCTCACATTTTCTCGTTTCAGATCTTGTAGGATTTATATAATGAACGTAACTATCATAATTGGCAAATTTTTCATCAGTATAACCCAACGTTTCAACTATATATTTCATTGAATAACGATATATATTTTTTAAATCTATGTCTTTACAATCATACAATGCTGATTGAAAGACATACCTTCCGAAATCACCATACCAACTGCCTAATCCAAAATTAAACATCATAGATGAGGCTATCTGGCCTAGCCCATTGTAATTTGCTCCATCTGTATCAATTTGCTCTGATTCAGGAACAAAAGGAATAGCTTCTGAAGTGTATGGAGGAGTGATTTTTGAGATCTCAAATGTCAAATCGTCGGAATATTCATGTCTGTACCTTTCAATTATTAGTCTTGCATAGTCGCGAAGAAGAATATCAGGGTACACTTTATCCTTGTCAAATATGGCTTTGTAGACATAATGAGCTAGACTAGAATAAACTGTTTTGTTTTCGGCTCTTCTTTTTACACAAGCGCCAAAAACTATACCATATAGCCTTTGAATGACATATGGATCGTTAACATTTTCAAATGTCTTAAGTAAATTTTCACAGAAGTAGAAGTTCACTTTCAGTATTTCAATCATCGCTTTGGAAACCTTGTCCCTTAAATATCTATTTGAAGATGTTAGTAGCCAGGCAAAGAATGTTAACAGCAGGTCAAGGGTAGTGTCACTAAGATCAAGATCGTTTCCATGCTCATAATGATTTACCATCTGAAAGACGCGATCATCTTCATTAGTTAGCCCATTGATATAAGTAGTCCACAAATAATCTCTTTGATTTATTGACATTGGCATTAAAATAGAATTGAGATATTTAGCGTTTAACGGGTGTTCAGGATTGGTGCTGCAATCGATCAGGACGTCCCATAAAGTTTCTTTTGCGATTTTATGACTGCTAAGGAATCGATTTAATTCATGTGCTTTTATGGAGTTAGGTCTTCGATAAGTGAAAGATCTTATATACTCATCAATGTAAATTTCATTATGGTCAGTTATTTGATCTATTATATCTATACACTCTGCGTCAAACTTTTGAGCGTATAAACAACAGAGAACAATAAATACTTCCATGCCATAGTGATTGTGCACAGCGCCGTCCTTTATATCTAGTAATTCTGATACTATATATTCACGAATTTCATTCTTGGAATTGCACTTTTTCATAATTGCTTTTGCTAGCATATAATCCTCCAAAAGATTATACCCAAAATAGTAGACAATTTCATCTTCGCGTTGTGATTTAATAAGTATTCCATTTGTTTCAAGGCAGGAAATGTAATTTATTTTATTTTGAGAGAGTCCATTGGTCTCCCAAAAATCCGCATTAAATATAACACTTTTGGGTATAAATACACTTTTAGGCATAACTTTATAGCATATTTCAAGAAGTAGTTCTTCTAATATACATGTAGTATATGGAATTTTAAGTCTTGATAGCGCTTCATCGTTTGCCTGTTTTATTGTTGAGTCAAAGAGCTCAAATAAGCTTGACTTAGGTGATGCGTCATTTTCACAGAATAACTTTAAATATAGTGGTGTACTAAACTGACTCATGAGATAATACATTGGGGTAAATGCTATGTTGTAATAATCTAGAAATTGCTTTATAGCGATATAAATGTTGTCGCTGAATCCACGATAGTCGATTTTCCAGAACTCATTTCTTGAAATTCTATCATCAAAGCTTGGCTCTCTCCATATAAGAGATTCAAATTCAGTTCTAAGTGAAAACACCAGCTTAACATGAGAATATTTGTTTAATTCCTGTTTTATGAAAGTTATTCCGCTTGCCCATAAAGCTATATTGGCACTTTCATTGATTGCATCTATGAAGATGATTGATGTTTTATTGCTGGTCTGTGCTTGTCCTTCCAATACAGCCAGCAAATCCGTAAATGTATAGTCCAAACCAAGGTTGTTCATTATCTGTATCTGAATCGGTTCATTGGAGTGAAATGTATTTCCTAAAAGCACAATTACAGAATGCCCTGCATTCAGCAGATCGTCAGCTGATTTAGCGATAAAGTGAGTTTTACCCATTCCGGCTTCACCGCTTATGCAAAGCATATTGTTATGTACCAAATGATCATCAAATTCATCTAAGCCGAACAGCAATTTAACTTCTTCTATCTTGGAAGATAGAGAATTTAATTCCGTATTGAACTTCTTATTATCAGAGTAAAGTTTGTTTATTTTATTTTGGAGATCTGTTATCACGTCGTTTGCAGACTTTCTCGTTTCTATCAAAGTGCAGAAATACTCTTCCTTATTTTCAAACGAAATGTCCTCACATGATTCAACTAATTTATATAATTTTTCAGTTTTTTGAATAATATATTTATCATTGCTATTTATACTATTGATTGTTTCTAGAGCTTTGGCTCTGTTGCTATTTATATACGAAAGTGCTTTTTCATTACATGAAAATAAGTCAAGGTACTTTTCATAATTAGTTGATACATTAAATTCGGGACTATATCTTCTTCCAAGGTCATTTTTGATTGTTTCAAATTTATTATGATACCATTCATCAGAAAGGTTGTGGCAACAGAAAAAACAAGAAGATATAATTAGGTTATTACGTACCCTATCTAGAATTTCTTCGTCAGTGATAAGTTCCAATTTAATGTTTGCTTGAGAAAGTAAATTTATAGTTTCCACATACTGTTTTGCTGTCGAGTTGATTGTTTTATTGCAGTACACATAAATCTTTTCAAGCGTTCCGGCATAATGTTCAACTGCTTTTCGGCATGATTCTTTGATTTTATTATAATCAACGTTTCCTGTAAAGAATTTGGCTTGAAAGCTAATGGTTTGTTTCAAAGAGGGGCAAAATAAAGGCACTATTTCTACCCCCGGGTTATTTGAATCAGAGTGAAATGTCGTTGCCTCATCGAAAAAATGTTCCTTAAACAGCATTCGGCACATGTCTTCAAATGCTTTTGTGGCATTTGGATTTACTTCTTGAAATCTTGCCCATGATATATTGGTTCTTTCTGTCTCAAAACTCATACTTATCTCCTCAAATGTCAAAAAAACAGACTTATAGTTTAATTATATCATATCTTGATTGTTTTTTCAAGTCATAAAAGGGAAAAAATACAAAAAGCAAGTGTGCCATCAAGCTCACTTGCTTTTCTTTTTATGATTTTCCGGGTTTCAGCGTATTCAAAAACTCTGTCAGTGCCATTTGTCCCTTGTCGTTCAGCCGTGAAAGGGCGCTCATAAGGTATGGATTGACCTGCAAATCTTCCTACCGGAAGAATTTCTCCATGGTGATGATGAGTGTGTCGCAGAAGTATGACAGTGTTTCAATAGTAGGATTACGCCGTTCAAGCTCTAGTAGCTCTGAGGGGATTCTTCAATACCATGTAAACTTCCGCCTTGATTATTTGGCTTTGTCAAGCTTTATAATATATCATATCCGCGATATAATTGACCGATCACCGGAGTTGTAATTTTCAGTTTGATTAAGAAAACATTAACGTTCAGAGCGATTTCAGATATTCCTCAACGTTGATATACTCAACACCGTTTTCCGTAAAGTTGTCACCACGGTATATCACATATCTGCCTGTTATCCGACCGAAGCTGAATTCTGTTGACGCGCATTTTTCAGCGTCAATAAGGTGACGGTATTGTACGGGAACAGCCTCCACGCTGTGCTTTATTTCATAGATACAACAGGTGCAGGAATCAGGAGCGGCTACCACCATATCAAATTCACCAACGGCAAATTTCAGCTTGAATACCTGCTTTTTCGGGAATGCCATTTTAGTTTCCAGAAGTACGATGTCCTCCATCATTCTGCCCATAACTTCGTTGCGGATACGCTCTGTTACATAACGCTGCTCTTCCAGTGACAGATCAGATAATTCCCTGTCCTGCATCAGGCTTGTAATCAGTGCGTCCACCTGGCAGTATCTCATGCCGGGCTGTGAGATAGTTGTATGCTTATCAATATGCCCGATATCAGGAATACTCCGTACATCAATGTCGATTGTGAGATCAAGCATATCAAGATATTCTTTTATCTCGCGGCAATGGATATCTTCTATTTCTATTGATTGTTCGTTCCTGTTCCTTATTTCAAGTAAGTTACGCAGCTTTCTCGTTACTTCTTGCAGGTCAATGCGGTCAAGAATATCGTTGGGAGATACACGGTCGTTTCGGAGATTTCTGGCTGATTGTCCGATATCATGAGAAACAAAATCCCTTGTCAGGACCTGCACGGTAAACTTATGGTTCATATCCTCAACAACACGGTTTATCGCACTTGTCAGTTCGTTCTTCTGATACAGACTGTACAGATTTCTGAAATGCCCCTCGTTCTGATAATATTTAAGAGAATGCTGAATATTGTAAGCAATTGCAGTATTAAGGTATTCGTCTGTTTTCTTCTTGCTGGTAAACGTCGAGTCCTCATTGTAATGCGCTCCGCTCATGCTCATAGTGCCGCCATATCTGATATATTCATCTATCCCCTTTATGCCGAGGACGGACTCAAATTCACGATAGGGAATGAACGTGGTATGCAGCATTATACACCTATCGTAAAGCTGTTCATCTTCCGTGAACATAAAGCCGAGCGAATCCGTGCCGGAAAGAACGATCTTCATTCCGCATGTTGCAAAGACATCGGAGAATAGCGCGGCGCCCACGATGAAATCGCTCATAAGTGTAACTTCATCAATGAAAATATATCTGAATCCATTCGCTTCGAGTCTTTTCAGATCTTTGTTGACATCAGCAAGAGTATTTCCAGGGGTTATCTGTATGAAAGCAGCCTTTGAAAACTCCTCATCGGACATTGAAGAAATGACCTGACGTATCAGCGTTGTCTTTCCTGTCCTGCGCAGGCCGTACAGAATAAACACCTTTTCCGAATCATCGTTATAGATAAAGTCGCTCAGCGTCCGGAAACACTCACGGCGCTTATATTTCAGCACTCCGTGTGTAAAATTCCGCAGCGCACTTCCGGTTCTTATATTGGTTATATAGTCCGCAGAAGTTGTATGGACACGGTAAGCCGGAGGCTTCAGCTTTTTTAATTCTTTTTCGAGTTCTTTTCTGGTGTTTATCTTACTAATCAGTTCTTCGGCTTCGTCCTGCGGAACATAGATTTCCTTCCTTTTGCCGTCGATGCTGACACGGTGATAATAATAGACTTTTCCTTTGATTTTCTTTGTGGATACAGTTCCGGACGGAAGAGAATCTATCTGTCTTTTCAGTTCGTCTATACGTTCCTGAATTTCGTTTTGAACCACTGTTATTCACCTCCCGGTATCATTATGCCCTTATTATACCCTGTTATGCCCCTTTTGTCAAGTATAAGTGGGTATAACACAATAATTTTTCGGCTGAAATGCGATGTAATCTTATTCTAGCCGAAAATCAAAACCACAAATCATTAGCCCTCACAAATCAGAAAATCTGCAAGATGAACTATCTTCATAGAAATTGTCCCCTTTTTGCGAAGATCAAAAAAACGATATTCTCCACTATCTGATAAGAGGAATAGTCACCAAATTATGTTTTGTTGGGTTTTATAGTATTTAAAAATTCCGCCAGTGCCATCTGTTCCTTGTCGTTTAGCCGTGAAAGGGCGCTCATAAGATACGGGTTGATCTGCGAATCTCCCTCCCGGAAGAATTCTTCCAGGGTGACGCCGAGTGCGTCGCAGAAATACGACAGCGTTTCAACAGTGGGATTACGCAGTCCAAGCTCTATTTCGCGCAGGTGGCTCTGAGAAATTCCTGCCATATTCGCAAGCTTGTTCGTGGTAAGCCCCTTTTGTTCTCTCAGATAGATTATTCTGGACGCAACATTCATGCCATTCACCTCTCCTTGTAGTATAATTATAAAGTATATAGTGATAATTTATTACTTTTATATAGTTGACAAGTTACATTTATTGTGATATAATTGTATCTGGATAAAGATAACAACCGTTTTAAAAATATCTGAGGTATATTATTTCAGGAGAAAGGACGAGTTATGTTACAATTCAATGCAAGATCCAATATGAAGGTGTGCGCGTTCTGCAAGTATTGGAATGATCCTACAAATTCCGCGATAACCCCCAAAGCGCCGCAAATCGGACTTTGGAATTACGATGGACAGGTACAGAATGTCTGTCTGAAGCGTGGTACCAAGATAAAGGGGCAGACGCCTGGGTGCAGTAATTACATGTATAAACTATGATAAAACTTAAGGAGATAATGCAATGCCATTTGTCAGAAGCACAGCACCTTTTTCCGAACCGCAGAATACTTCGAGCAGTACATCTGAAAATCAATCACCGAAAGACCGTCCAAAAAAGGAAATAGACTTTCCGTTAAGTGATCCTAAATACAGCTTGGACGATATGATCATTACAGATGAGGTAAAGGAAGAGCTGTCCACAATAATAGACGCCGAAAAATGCTGGAAAAGAGTTTTTGAGGACTGGGGTCTTGCGGAAGTCATGGGAGATCGCAGAAACTTGTTCGTCAACCTTTACGGCTATCCCGGAACAGGCAAAACAATGGCGGCCCATGCCATTGCAAAAGCTATCGGCAAGAAAATGATATGCGTCAATTATGCGGAGATCGAATCGAAATATGTCGGTGAAACTAGCAAAAACCTCACTCGGCTCTTTAAGACGGCCGCTGAAAAGAATGCAGTGATTTTCTTTGATGAAGCTGACGCATTTTTGAGCAAACGCGTTACAAATATGAATAATTCCACGGACGTCAGCGTGAATCAAACGCGCTCTGTGCTTTTGACGCTTTTAAACGATTTTAACGGTGTTATCATCTTTGCAACTAACTTTCTGTCGAATTATGACAGCGCATTTATGCGAAGAATACAGTATCATGTCAAATTTGAGCTTCCTAATAAGGAACTTCGGGAGAAATTGTGGAGAAGATACATTCCGTCAAAAATGCCTGCAGATATAGATTTTAAGGCAATAGCTGATAAGTATGACGGTATCAGCGGCAGTGACATTTCCACCGCTGTTCTTAAGGCTGCACTGAAAGCGGCAAGACGCAATGAAAGCATTGTAAGCACGGCATATTTTGAAGATTCCATAAAAACTATCATTGAAAGCAAACAGGAAAATTCCGGCGTAAAAGTTACCAAACGTCCTGTGACTGAGGAATATGCTCTGACACAAATCAAAAAAGCAAACGGCGGGGTTCTCCCTGCTGAATATGCTGATAGCAATACAGCTGAGGCAGACAAATAATTACGGAGGTAAGTCATGATTTTAACAGCACTTTTACTGGGCGTTGCAGTTGGCGCATTAGTCGCAGTTTTCTGGAAGGATATTGTTGGTTGGCTTCAGAGAGCAGCAGAAGCAGTAAAGAAGGCAATAGGAAAAATTGCAAATGGTGTTACTGTTGCCGTAAAGAAGGTTTACGATGGAATGAAGGAGCTTTCTCGCCATTACACAAAAACCGGAACACAGTGGCAGGAAACGATCGTCAGCCGTGTTATTTCTGAAAACGATGTTCCCGAAAATATAAGAAAACGCGCTGAAATGCAGGAAGAAGCTGATATTACAGATGATCTGAATGAACAGCTTAACGAACTGGAGCTTGCTTAATTTGTTCTGATGGAGGAGAAAAATACATGTTTATTTTTAACACAAATTCTAATAACAACAGCATTTTTTCACAGGATCCCACAACCGAAGAAAGTGTCGAGGCAATAAAGAAAGGTATTGAGGACATCGGGGCTCATATCATGGAATTCCTTAAGAGTTTAAGGCGCAAAATATCCTATGATGAGTACCTTGATGAAACCAGCAAGTATATTGATGAATTCATAATTCAGACCGCTAAAAGCGAAAATCTGAAATGTGCTGGTGGATATACTAATCTTTCTATTTCAAAGGATAAGAAGAACCTGGATATAGTTGTTGATCTGTACTTCAAGGATCAGTCGGATAAATGGATCCAGCGCACGATGCGTGGCGCTACTCCAATCAGTCTGTTTATTCCGGAGTCACAGAAAAATGAACTTATGCGTATTTATAGGCACCCAGAAAAAATTGAAATTGCTTCTCCGGAAATCAAATAAATTATGGCGGCTGTTTCAGCAGCCGCTTTTCCTATAGTTTTGGAGGATTGTTATGACGTTTTTAATTGTTGTTGTGCTGGTTTTATCAATAGCACTTCCTATCATATCGGCCAATAATGATAATTTAGCTGTATTCTGGTCATTTGTAATGGTGGTAATCGGCGTATTATTATTAATAGCTGCTATTGGTTCAACAATGTCTGTCAAAGAAGCAATAAAAGAAATGGACAGATACCGCAAAATTGAACATGGACAAAAAGTCGTTAATAAGATCCTAAAGGATATTATTAACGAACTTATTGTTTCAAATGGCACAATTGACTTTGGCGATACATTAGACTTTTGTAAAAAGAATAAGAAAATCGCACCACATTCAGAATATGTTGAAGAACTCCTGGAAAGCGATGTGAAAGAAAAGCTTGGAGAACTTGTATCCTCTGGAAAAGTAAAAAAGCTTTTTATCGGAAACGGACAGTATATTTATATCAACAACAGCGGTACAGGTGCTACCATGCAGACTAAAACTATTGAGTTGAATGTCGATTGAAAGGAGAGCGTAAATGGAGTCATATAAAAAGAGCAGAAACAAAGCGATTGCTTGTACAATAATGGCAATACTTCTTTTAGCGCTTGGTTTGGTAAATCTATGTGTTGGTTGCAGTAATATTAACAAAGGCCGCTCGTCAGACTCGGAATCGGTAAATAATCCCCCGAAATCTGCGTCATCGACATCATATAGCACTACAACAAATAATTCGTATTTTAGTTCTACTCCTGATTCGGCTTCTGAGAATGATGAATATATTTTCACATATACCAACGAAGAAACAAGAAGTACCACAGAGTATAATGAGCCGATTGATACATATGAACAGCCTTATACAGAAGACGTTTCGTATGATCCGACAAATGCAGCTGATATGATATGGCAACCCGTTTCGACAGCCATCAACATGTTCGGAGATGGGTATTCCGAAGAAGTCTTGGATGATGGAGAATTTGTTTTAATATATGGTGATTATGATTTGCTGGTTTGGTATAACTCAGATCAGCGAATTACCGGATTAAGGCTTACACGGAATAATCCATATTTAAATGCAGTAAACTCGTATGATCTGACATCAAATATGTCAATAAACGAGTTGTATGTATATGGTGTTTTGTGTGAAGGCGATGATGACTATTACGTTTATTTCACTGATCCGAATGACAATGAAATTTTCGTCAGATATTATTACAGCTTTTCATCGGATTCATGGGATACAATATGCGATTTTGTTGAGGTTACTTTAGACTACTAATAAAATCTCCGTATATATTTTACCACGCTTTCTTTTAATATTCTCCACTGATTTCCTACCCTAAATGCATTGATTTCACCGCTCTGCACCAACCGCAGAGCGGTGTTTTTTCCTATATGCAGAAGCTCCTGCAACTCTTTTAACGTCAGTATATCCTTAGTATTATTAAGCATAGTTACACGCTCCTTTTCGGTTTATTTAATCTCATGTTCGCCCGAAAATTCTCCAATCACAGAGATATATTATTCTGCTGAATGGAGGTGATCCGATGAAGGAATAAACGCACAGACGCTCGCTGCGATCATCGAAGCCGGAATAGTTGCAGTTTCCGGACTTATCGGGATAGTCAGCGAGCGGCGCAAGGACGAGAAGCGCAGTCAGCTTCAGCAGAAAATCGACGACGCAGAACGTGAAATGAAACGCCTCGACAGCACGGACTTCCGGCTGAAGAAGTAGTTTATTTCGGTTTATTCTGCACCGATTTTCTGTGTAAAAATGAATCCCCGCAGTTGTGATGTAAATTCACGACTGCAGGGATTTTGTTTTGTCTTAAATCGCATAACAGAGCCACTTAGGAGGTGTACAAATGTTTGAAAATCAGCGCTACTGCACAAAGGGAATAACAGAAAATGTTCCATTACTGACGCAGATAATAATCTGGGGGCTTATCGATTCAATGAAGATATCGGAAAAGGATTATTTGCAGGTGTTCAAGCTCACGGCAGAAAACAAAACGCAGCGCATAGTCCATTCGCAGGAACAGCCGCCGTACGAAAAAACACACGAATTCCGCACAGATTCGCCGGTCACTGCGAAGATTTATGTGATCGACGACGAAACCCACACAACAATGCTCTTGGCAGAGGAATATTAAGGAGAAATCATGGAAGAGAAAATTGAATTACAGCACCTTGTCTGCAATTGCTGCGGCGAGGATATCGGAAACGATGATTATTATGAGTTCAACGGAAGTATCCTGTGTAACCTGTGTTTTCACAGTGAAACAGTTGAATGCTCGCATTGCGGCGAAAGAATCTGGGCTGACGACAACGCAGGCACAGACAGTACGCCGCTCTGCAATTCCTGCTATGATGACTATTACACCACATGCGAGTGCTGTGGGCGTATTATCCATCGCGATTACGCCAATTACGATGATGACGACGATTACGCCTACTGTGACCGTTGCTACGAGGAACGCCAGAACAGTTCCATTCATGAATACAATTACAAGCCCGAACCCATATTTTACGGTGACTCAAAGCGTTATTTCGGCGTGGAACTTGAGATCGACGAGGGCGGTAAGAACAGCGACAACGCTGATGCGCTTCTGGGTATCGGCAACCGGGTTGCGGAGCATATCTACATTAAGTCAGACGGAAGTCTGAACGATGGCATGGAAATTGTAACTCACCCCATGACACTCCGCTATCACAAGGACAAAATGCCTTGGGCAGAGATAATGAAATCCGCTATCCACATGGACTATCGCAGTCATAAGACCAGCACCTGCGGACTTCATGTCCATGTTAACAGAACAGCCTTCGGCAGTACCCGGGAAGCACAGGACGAGTGCGTTTCCCGGGTGCTTTATTTTGTGGAACATCACTGGCTGGAGCTGCTGAAATTCAGCCGCAGAACCGAGTACCAGATGAACCGCTGGGCAGCAAGATACGGCTACAAGAACAGTCCGAAAGAAATTCTGGAGGACGCCAAGAAAGGTTGCAATGGTCGCTACGCTTGCGTGAATATTACGAATTACCACACGATTGAATTCCGTATGTTCCGTGGTACCTTAAAGTACAATACGCTGATTGCAACGTTGGAACTCGTGGACAAGATTTGTGAGCTTGCAACAGATCTCACAGATTCTGAACTGAAATCCGTAAGCTGGTCAGATTTTGTAGGTTCGCTGGACGACAGCACGGAACCTGAACTCATTACCTACCTGAAAGAGCGCCAGCTCTATATAAACACGCCTATTACGGCAGAGGAGGACGACTAATATGTGCGCAATATTTGGTTTGATCGATTATAATCATACTTTGAATGCAAAGCAGCGTGAAAATCTGCTTCGTGTTCTTTCAGAGGAATGCGAGGAGCGAGGAACTGACGCAACTGGCTATGCCTTTAACCACAATGGCAAGCTGACGATATTCAAGCGTCCGTTCGCCGCTCACAAAGTGCATCTGCGCTTGCACGATGATTCCAATGTCATCATGGGACACACCCGAATGGCAACGCAAGGCAACAAGCTCGATAACAGGAACAACCACCCGTTTCCTGGAATGGTGAACGGAACGCATTTTGCCCTGGCACATAACGGAGTGCTTCACAATGATGTGAGGTTACGCAAGCAGATGTCACTGCCTAACACGCCGGTCAAAACGGACAGCTACATAGCAGTTCAGCTTCTGGAGCAGCAGGAATCCCTCGACATACAGTCCATCAGCGAGATGGCTGAACTTGTCGAGGGCTCTTTTGTGTTTACCGTGCTTGATGACAAGAATAACATCTATTTCGTCAAGGGCGATAACCCATTAGCGCTGTACCATTACGAAACCTGCGGGCTGTACGTTTACGCCAGCACGGAAGCAATCCTTGACCGTGTACTTACGCGCCTCGGAATCCTCAGCATTGAGCACCAGAAAATCAATACGAGCTGCGGTGATATCCTGAAAATCGACAACACAGGCGCAATGGAACGGGGAATGTTCGATACCACAAACCTGATGATGTACGACTACCGCTATTTCCGCCGTGACTGGTGGAACATCCCCGAAACCTGCACGTCAGAACCGCAGGACGTAAGGCAGCTGAAAGACTTCGCAAGCTCTATCGGCGTGTCCCGTGAGGACATCGACCTGCTTCTAAGCTACGGTTATTTCGTGGAGGAGATAGAAGAAATGCTCTATCAGCCCGGAGTGATAGAGGAAGTGCTGTGCGAAATTCTGAACGAATGCGCATACGACTACTGCGGTGAATTCTGATGAAGAATTTCGTATTTGGATATGCACGAGTTTCAACGGAACAGCAGAACCTCGACCGCCAGCTTGATATGCTCCAAAAATACGGCGTGGATTTCATCTATAATGAGAAGATGACCGGAACCAAACGCAACCGACCGGAACTTGAAAAACTGCTTGAACGCCTGACAGAGGGTGACACCGTAGTCGTGGAATCCCTCTCAAGGCTCGGCAGGAGCACCAAAGACCTGATATGGCTAATGGAAACTTTCAACTCCAAAGGCGTGAATCTCGTTTCCCTCAAAGAATCCATCGACACCACGACCAGCACCGGAAAGCTGCTCTTCACGCTGATGTCTGCAATCGCCCAATTTGAACGTGACGTAATTGCCGATCGTACCCGCGAGGGTCTGAACTCCGCACGGGCAAGAGGGCGGAAAGGCGGGCGTCCGCGTACGGATTCTGAGCAACTCCGCAAGGCAATCAAGCTCTACAATACCCGGCAGTACTCCCTTGCCGAAATCGAGGACATGACCGGAGTCAAGCGCTCTACGCTGTATCGTGGGATTCGTTCCAAAAACGGTTGACGAACGGTACGTTGATTTTGGGATAAGTTCTGGGAAGAAATTCAGTGTAAAAGAGGCGTTTTTCAGTGCATTTTGGAGTGCCTGAAAATCGACCCACAAACGGTCGTTTTTGAAACATTCCGATAACAGCCGCAGAGAAATTCCCGGCTTTCATATACAGCCAGCGCTCGCAGTTCAGCGGGCGCTGGTTTTTGAAATCTGCTTCACCAACGATACACTTTATTTCTTTCAGCGTGATATAATCTATATAAAGGAGATGGTTTTGTGAAAGTTGTATTCAGCGTTATCGGGTGCGCAATCGCCGGAGCAATAATCGGCGCAGTCATCGGAATCGTCGTACAGGTTCTGTTTCCGATTTACGGAATAATCTCATCAATTGAACTCGCGCTTGGAGTCAATGGAACTGTGAGATTAATTATCGTTATTGTTCCGGCTGTTATCGGCGCTATAATCGGCGGAATTGCCGGAGCAATTGATGATTAGTCACCAGTGCCTTTTTCACTATTCCTCACATATTCTTCTAAAGCCTTTTCGCTGATCTTCCACGATCTGCCTATGCGAAAGGCTTTTATTTTTTTCTCGGACACCAGTTTATATGCCTGGTTACGTCCGATTCCTAGTCGTTTTTGTATATCATCTATTGATAGTAATTTATCTTCCATATTAATCTTCCTTTCATATTATTCAGTTATCTAATTGTTGTGAAGTTATTTAATAAAATTATATAATCATTAAACAATCTATTTAATATATTATGGTTTATATTTATAATTATTCTTTTATCTTATATAGAAACCTTAATTATATTTATCAACTATTATTCGAACGGAGGACAGATTATGAATTATTCCATACATACGGTTGGATTAAGGAAAGAGTTCAAAACGCACATTGAATTTGATAAAATGTTAAAGAGATTATATTCTATGTCCAAAGGTAGATTCCCAATATTCCAATCGAACAACGAGTGGTATGCAGAAATGTTCAAAGGAAGGGGAATACGAATTATCATGAGAAGAACTAAGATAGGTGGCTATTTCATAGTTATTATCAGCCTGAACGACCTTCTTGGAAATGATGATAAACTATCCCTCATTGACCCTATGTATCTACAAAAGTCAATAAGTACGGCAGATGAAATGCTGACCGCTGAATTGGGCGATGAATACTCAATAAATCATCTGGAGCTTTCCCGTGTTGATTACTGTATAAACGTTGATGTAGGCAGCAGCGAGAATGTCAGTGCGTACATTATGCAGTTATATCAAAGTAATATGAAAAAAGGCTATAAGATAATCGGGCTGGAGAATCCGGATTTTGATTCTCGCAAAGGCTTCACAGCCAGGAACCACACTGCCGGAACCGAAATCAGCTTCTATGACAAACAGAAGCAGCTTGAACAGCGCAAATACGAATGCTCTGAACAAGCTGCCGGAATACTGCGGATAGAACTGCGACTTTCCCGACGAAAGACTGTTCTGGAACACACTCCGGGGTGCAGTGACAATAAAGAACGAATCGAATACTGTATGTGCCGCAGCCGTGAGGAAATACTTACGATCGTCCGTCAACTTGTCCCTGATGGCGACTATTATACAATGAAGAAAGCACAAAAGATTATCACAAAATCCGTTGCTGATAAAAAGCTCCGGGAGCGCATGACCGAAATGCTTCGTCTCACGAAAAAGTGTTGCAGTATACGGCTGGCGAAGAAGGAGCTTTTCATTGCTTATCCTAAGATGAAACATGAGTATTTCAATATGATGATGGGGGAGTTTGAAAAAATCAATCTAAATCCTGTTGTGCTTAGTAAATCTATGAATAGCTCAACCATTGTTAGCCTATACAATTACTTGTGATATGTCAATTTTGTCAAGTTTTCATTTGTGTAAAATCGATATGCTAATCATGAGATTTTGCTCGAATTGCTGAATGAAAAATTGACAAGATTGACAACATCAAGCCTCATCGTTACTTTTATTAAATCTATCCAGCAATGGTTCGACATAAATTGACTTAACATATTTGTCGTATATTAAGTTGACGTTGGGCTCTGTTTTGCTCTTGGAATTTCTGGAAAAGGAACATAGTCCGCAAGCGAATACGAAAAGTAGTTGCTCTTCTGAAACGAATCTTTGAATATCATTAAAACGCTGTTCATTGGTTGTCATTTTTTTGAAGTTAATCAAGAAATACTTCATCTGATCGAACTGAGTTTCTATTCTTCCCTTATCGTATACTAATTCTGAATAACAATTATTTTCAATGACGACGCACATATCTATTGTTTCATCTGTAATGTCACCGCCGATCCATTTAACAACTAAAAATCTGTGCATAAGCAGATAGATTATCGTTGTGCGATACATCATAGATGCGCCATCCGTAATTATTGTATTGGCACCATAATAATGTAAATCATAATAATAGTCCTGGTCACAAACCAGCGAATCGCACCATAAATCTTGTAAAACGTTTTCAATTATGTCGATAATAACAGAAGGTCCTGCATCCCACTGTCCGGTTTTTTTTGTACCTTTGTTATCCGATATAAATGATTCTAACATTATAATGCGTCTTTCTTTCGGCACTATTTTGTCGAGTTCATCCCTTAATGAACATTTTGGTGCCTTGTTAAAAGTTATATCTTTTAGCTTAGAAATAATGTATATGGCATTTTTATCTATAATATTATCTTTCAAGAACATTTCGCTCTTCATTTGTTCGAAATCAGCTAGATGTATACGAATAAGATTAGCAAATAACAGTTTGCACGAATCCAAGTCTGAAAGGTATTCTTCTACCGTTCCTGATTCAATTCGAGGCAAAATTCGGGTTAATAACAGATAAAAATATTGATAAACTAATGTGCATATTGTATCGAGATACCTCGGACTTACAGAATCTCTATATCCCCTAGTGATTGCCCACAAGAACAGCTCGCTAATTACAACGGGATCTTTAATGGTTTCTATCTTGTCCGGGGTATCTCCTCTTAAATCATTGCATGACAAATAGATTATTGCACGTAGCAAACAACAAGCTGCATCCAGTCTGTCAAAAGAAGAAAGCATTCTATATAGCGCAACAAAAGCGTTTCTAATATAAGGACTATTACGACCAATTGGTCGTGAGTCACCTTCTGTATATATTTCCAATGCAATTGAGATCATTTGTTTAAGTTTACTAATTCTTGATTTTGTAAATACAGGGCTGTTATCCTCTGTATTCTCCATTGCGAGAATAAAGTTTTCCCCAATTATTTTATTCCATGCTTTTGGAAGACGGTGATTCTTCTCAGAACACCCAAAAGCAAGCGATAGTAAACTAATAAATTCTTTCTCTTTCATATTTTCTCCTAACATTTTTGGTATTTATAGTCAAAGAAATGTATTCCAATTTGTTCATTTATACAAATCTGAAAAATTATTTTATCATGATTAATCGCGATTACATATTCTTCCTGCTAGTTTTGGACGGTGATAATACCACGCTCTTATAAACATACAATTTATTCCTGCCCAAAACAGCCTCAAAGCGGAATACAACCTGTGGTACACGGCGTATTGACTTGGCACAATATATGTGGTAAAATGAAGTCGAGCCGGAAAGAAGAACATTTACGGCGATTACATTTTACTATTACAACAGGAGGAAAAAAACTATGGATAATAATACGATCATTCTTTCTCATTCTGAGGAAGCAGCGGAAGCGATGATATCTCTGCTCGGAACATCAGGTATGATGAAACTTGAGCAAAATGGGATAAAAATCACGCCTGAAGGTGTGACTCAATCTCACTATACCAAGCATGGTATATATCAGGAACCCGTGAGCAATTTCCTTATCACTGGCATAGAACAGCATAACACAATATCAAGTGACAAAACCAAGTATGAGATCAGCATGACAGTTGTCAATACTGGGACTAATGGGCAGAAAACTGCAAAGATTTGCGCATCAAAGCTTTCGAATCCTAAATGGATAATTGAAATGCTTGGACCTAAATACCAGTGTTATGTATACAAGGTACTCAAATCGGTGATTGACATCCTTGTTGCAAATGCTACAACACAGATGCTTTGTACCTGTGCCGGATGGGGCAGCAACGACTATTATATAGCCGGAAATGTGATAATTGGCAATCACCCAGAAGATACAATTCCTCATGAATGCCTAACAGGCATAAGTTTTGTATGTAATGCAGTATCTAAGAACGATATCGAGAAAGAAGATGGCATTAATCAAATAACTACTTTGTTTAAGTGCACATCATCTTTCCAGATAAAGATCATGTTCTTAACAACGCTTTTGACCATAATGACATCGCTGTTTCGCCGAAATTTTTTGTCAATTGTTCCAAATTTCACTATTGTTCTGGTGGGAGCATCAGGAACTGGTAAAACAACAGTCATGAAAGCCCTGTTCTCGTTCTACAGTAAATTATCCAGACTCGATATGAGCATGGGGTTTACGAAAGCAGCCTTTTATAAACTCGCTGAGGTCATAAAAGATCATCCTCTATGGCTTGATGATCTAGTCAGCGGAGACGATTCGATTATCTGTGAAACCGTAAATTCTGTATTGCGAGCGGCGGGCAACTCAGGCTCGTCAAGGGTCACGGCAAACGGGAAATCAAGTGTCGAGAGCCTTGTATTCATGACAATGGAAGTGGTCCCTGACACTTTGCCAAGATCAAGCGTAGATCGTATGCTGGTAGTAGAGATTGAAAAGGATGAAGTCAATTTTGACATTACGAAGCAGTTTTCTGACAAAAACGTCCGTATGACCTATTCTAGAGCAATCAACGACATTATCAGCTTCATCATAGAGCAAAATCCGGACAAGGTTGCCACATCAATATACGAAAGCTTTATCGAGAACCGTCAGAAACTTCACATCAATCCGGATACCAAGGGATGCAGTGACAGACATCTTGAAGATTATGCGTGGATACTCGCCGCAAATCACTTTTTCATCGAATATCATAAAAATAGTATCCCGATGGGTGAAGATCATAGCAATGACAATCTCTTTAACTATGTTGTGAAAGAACTGAAGGAGGAAGCAATTGAAATGAAAGTTACAATGCCTGAGTATATGTTTTCCTGTAAGATCGTTGAGTGTATCGGCAAGTTTCAGGCACGAAAGCTTGCTGAAGAACTTAAGCCCGGCAGCTATGGATTTCACGATGAAGACTATTTCTTTATCACCGAAATGTCATTAAACAGGGTTCTATCAGATCTTGGTCTGTCTCAAAACAAGTCCAGGCTGCTTAAACAGCTACGAACACTTGGAATACTTGTTCCTGAAATCGGACGCGGCTTAAAATATCGCCTGTTTGGAGAAAACCGAAAGCTGATTGTATATAGATTCAGCAAAGAAAATATAAAGAATTTTATCTCCGCAATCAATAATGAAACCGATTGTCCCTTAACCGAGGAGCAGTATGTGACCGACAAGGAGGATTTCAATGATAACAAGTAAGCTTCGTCCCGGAAGGATAAACGGCTTTGAACAGTATGTTTATCAGAAACAGGCAACAAAGGAATATAATCTATCGATTTGCGACTATATTCCGCAGGCAAAAGAATGTCTTAAAACATATGGCATTTTCGGTGCTGAAGAGTATTGGAAACTGCAAACCATGAATATTCCAATAAACGACAAGCTTCTTGGATACTGCAGTTGCTGTATCCTTGGAGAAGCCGGTGCTCTTAAGGAGCTAATAAAGTATTCATCATCTCTGTACCAAACCGATAGTGAACTCAGGAAAAAGGTTAAACGGCTACTGCGTAAGCTTGCGCTTGCCAAGTACCCACTTGAAGGAGCAGATAGATACTCTGATGAATATTATATGATCCTGGCAGATTATCATCTGGGCGTTTTTGGAAAGCAGAAATATATGAGCTATGACAGAGCTATGGCTTTTCTAAGTGTCGTGCAGGATAGAGAATCCAATTACTCTGAGATTGCTAAGGCAAAGCTATGCTGCTGTCGAGTACTCAGCAGTTCGGCAGAGTTTCCACCAAGCGAAAACGATTTAAAAAAACTTGATGAAAATGCTCCGAGATACGAGTTCTGCGCTCTGACTGCTCTGGTATTTAGCCTTTCACCAGAACTTCCTGACAAAACACAGCGCAAGACTTATCAAAAAAAAGCACTGACTTATTTGTCGATGCTCATCAACTGTAATCTCAAGTGCTTTATTGACCTCTTAAACTATATTGGTGAAAGAGAGTTACTTGGAGATGTAAACCGAAAGCAGAAAAAGACAATCAGGAAGTTTTCTGGCGATAGTTTGTCCGACACAAACTGGTATGGATTAAAGGACTAAAACTCATCATTATGCTGCACAGCGCAACCGACCTTGCGCTGTGCTTCTTCTATTATAACATTAGTTAATGTAACTGTCAATATTTTATATCAGATTATTAACTTGGGATAATTCAAACAAGGTGTTTTCGTTTATATATTATTATTTAGTGATACACAATCACATAAAAGATTAGGAGGTGTTACCAAATGAAAGCAACAAGAATTCTGTCTGCATACTCAATCCCGAGAGATGATCAGGACTTTTCACCAGAGTGTATTTCATATACCGAAGAGGCGGACGAAACAGACATTCCGCCGGAAAGATTTATAGCTTCCATTCTTGAAGAGATAATGACCAAGGATATCCATGGGGAGGAAGCAGTATGATTCGGGCAGCAGCATATGCTAGGTTTTCAAGCGACAATCAGCGCGACGAGAGCATTGACGCTCAACTGAGGGCAATACACAAATTTGCACAGGATAATGGCTTTGAAATAGTGGCAGAATATATTGATCGAGCAAAGACAGGAACAAACGACCGCCGAGAAGATTTTCAGCGAATGATAGCCGATTCTGCTTCTGGGGATTTCGAGGCGGTCATAGTGCATAAGCTAGACCGATTTGCACGGAGCAGGTACGACAGCGCATTCTACAAGCGTACACTGAAAACTAACGGTGTGCAGCTTGTTTCAGTGCTGGAGCATTTCGGAAGTGAACCGGAAAGCATTATCATGGAGGGGCTTCTGGAATCAATGAGCGAGTACTACTCCGCAAATCTTTCCAGAGAGGTCAAAAAGGGGCAGATGGAGAATGCTCTCGCCTGCAAGCATACCGGAGGTCAGCCGCCTTTGGGATATCGAGTTACTGCCGACTTGAAATATGAGATCAACGAGGACGAAGCAAAGGTGATTCAGTATATCTTCAATTCTGTGTTGAACGGAAAGAGCTATGCTGATATTTCAGAAGAACTGAACCAGCGGGGGTGGCATACGCGGCGTGGAATGGAGTTCGGCAAGAATTCTCTGTATGAGATACTTCGTAACGAAAAGTACGCCGGAGTGTACACATTCCGCAGAAGCACTCCGGCGAATCCCAACGGCAAGCGAAACAATCACGGGAACCGCAGCGACATGATCCGTGTTGAAGGGGGTGTTCCTCAGATAATCAGCCGCGAGGCCTTTGACGCTGTTCAGAAAATCATGGACGAGAGGAAGCGTGAGCCATCGCCTAAGAATACAGCGGTGGAGCCTTATCTGCTGACCGGAAAGGTATTCTGTGGATTATGTGGAAAGACCTACTGTGGCAACCGTCAATGGAGTGGAAGAAGCAAGCGGCTATATGTTACTTACCGCTGCAATTGCCGTTCTGAAAAGGGAATGCACTCTTGTGGAAACAAGGCTATAAACAGGGACTATCTTGAAAGATATGTGTTTAAGCTTCTGGCTGACGTTCTGTTTGATGAGAAGCGCATTTCCGGTGTGATCTCCGAATACAACAAGGCGGTTCAGGAGAATGATGACGATTTCTCGGACGAGATAAAGAGTCTTGATAAGTCAATTAAGAAGTTAAAGAAAGAGATTGACAACCTTGTCGCTGTTATAGCGAGTACGGCTTCAGCGGCTCTGGCAGAGGCGCTTTCAGAGAAGGAAAAGGAACTGGCGGCGTTTAAAACCGAGCGGCGTGAACTGGAGAAGCACAGAGTTACTGTCGATGTTGACCGATCTGAAATGGTGGAAGCGTTCAACAAAGGAAAGGAACTTCTGCTTTCCGGGGAGATACCTCACCTTAAACAACTCATCAGGCTGTATGTTCGCAGAATTGAGGTGTATCCGGAGTTTGTGTCGGTGTATTTAAACTATATGCCGGTACTCAAGGCAAGTGCAGATGAGCAGTCCCTTTCTGTGCTTAATGACGCTTACGATGGTGCGCTTGATGTGGAGAACAGGATATCACGGAAGAAACTGAACAAGAAGGAGTTTTGATAGTAATTGACCCGGTGCTTGATAAGGCACCGGGTCACACTTTGTATTAACATCAGAAATTGGTTCTTTTTTCTTTCTAATATGCCGGGGCGACGAAAATTAAACGGTATAATACTTCTGCGAGTGGCTTCCCGGATTTTTAGGTTCGGAAAGTGGGCTCTACCCCAAAATCTGTGTAAACCACAAACGTGCAATAAACAAAATTGATAAGCTCAAGGAACATTTTGATGAGTCCAGAGCTTATTCATAGTAACACAAATCAATTGAGTTGTC
>OGDF01001983.1_pt1 | contig 28961 bp, 29 predicted proteins | sample 1570141 | NCBI WGS metagenome assembly OGDF01 (sample SAMEA4370581, study PRJEB24528) | human gut metagenome | reverse complement strand
TGGAAGGAAAGCTGGATGGAAGATCTGGCTTTCCTGTCCAAATTTATTGTAATAGGAGGATCCTGATGGATTTACTACAGCTGCAGTATTTTATCGCTATTGCCGAATGCCAACATATTACCAAAGCAGCCAATCTTCTTCGTGTGTCTCAGCCTTCTTTAAGCAATACGCTCTCTCGCATTGAAAATGAGCTCGATCTAAAATTGTTTGATCGTCAAGGCCGCAATATTGTTTTAAACGACAATGGCAAAATCGTATTGAAACACGCCAAAAACATCTTCCGTGAACTCGACAACATCCATACAGAGTTGGCTGAGCTTCAGGCTCAAAACACCAACACCGTTACCATTGGCTCCGTGGATTCCGTCTACGTCAAAGACTGGCTGCCAGCTTTCATTGAGGCCCATCCAGACATTCTCATTCGCCACGCGATTGGTTCCTGCGCAACTCTGGAAGCGCAGCTGCTCGACGGAGACATTGATTTCGCCATTACAGACAGTCGCACCCTGCCTCAAGAATGTGCCTGCCATGTCATGGGCACCGATGAATATGTTGTTTTAACGCCGCTGAGCAGCAAAATTGCCAGTGATGCACCACAGGATTTTGCACTTTTCCGAGAAGAACCGTTCATTTGCTCGCCAAAAACAGAAGATATTCTGCGTCCAATCGACATGCTAAGTCAGGAAGCGGGATTTACCCCTAACATCATCTTCGAAGGCGGACAAGATCTGCTCTCACGCCTTCAACCGCTCGGCTACGGCAACATTGTTGCCTTTATTTCCCGTCTTGCCCGGCCTGAATATCGGGCGCAATGCGAAAAATTTTCCCGTATTGTCTCTCTAACCAACAACTGCGCCCATTACAATGTCCATATTGTTTGGGACCCTCGCCGCACCCTCTCGCATGCCGCTGAAAAACTGCTGGATTTCGTGCAAAACAGCACAGAACAATTCTGCGCCCTTAGCGATGACCCCAAACACGCCATGACAGATGTTTTGCTGCCGCTCTAATAATTGAATGCTTTCCTCCAATATTTACTGAATCATTTTTCTGTAAATGCTGGGGGATTTTTTATAAAAAGGGCCTGGTTAAACGGCTAAAAACACCAACATATGCTATACTTAAAGCAAATCAATCACCATCATCAAAAGAAAGGAGCGTTTTTCAATGTCAATGCTCGGTGCTATTTTAACCCCACATCCACCGGTACTGCTGCCGGAAGTTGGTCATGGACGCGAACAAGACATCTCTGCCACTGCCGAAGCCATGCGCACTGCTGCAAGGCAAGCAGCACAATGGAAGCCGGACGTGCTCGTTATTGCCTCACCTCACACTATTCTCTATGGCGATTACTTTCATATCTCACCTGGCGAAAATGCCGTCGGCGACATGTCTGCCTTTGATGCGCCGGAGGTGCACATACACGTGCAATATGATACAGCTTTGCGGGAAGAAATCATCCATCGCGCAGAAAAAGCAGGACTTCGTGCTGGCACGTTAGGTGAACGCGATGCCACCCTGGATCATGGCGTACTGATTCCTTTATACTTCTTACGCAAAGCAGGTCTTACTTGCCCCATTGTTCGAATGGGGCTGTCAGGCTTCTCGCCGCTTGCACACTATCAACTAGGACAATGCGTTGCAGAGGCTGCGGAAGCCCTGGGGCGACGTGTGCTTTTTGTCGCCAGCGGCGACCTTTCTCACAAGCTCAAAGCAGACGGCCCTTATGGCTTTGCACCGGAAGGCCCCGTGTTCGATCAAGCGGCTACAGAAGCCATGGCTTCCGGCGACTTCCTGCAATTTTTAACCATGGATCCCACGCTATGCGAACGTGCTGCAGAGTGCGGCTTACGATCATTTCAAATGATGGCCGGCGCCTTAGATGGATATGCCATTGCGCCAAAACTTTTGAGCCATGAAGGCACATTTGGTGTCGGTTATGCGGTAGCTGTTTTCCCTGTCACCGGTCGCGATGACAGCCGTCATTTTGCACCCTTGTACGAAGCTGCCGAGCACCAGCGTCTTGCCGAACGACGCGCCAAAGAGGATCCTTGGGTACAGTTGGCACGCCTTTCCCTGGAAACCTATATCCGTAACGGATATCGCTTAGACCACTTGCCAGCCGATCTTCCTGATGCCCTCACAAAGCATACCGCCGGCGCCTTTGTTTCGCTGCATTGCGGCGGACGTCTGCGCGGCTGCATTGGCACCATTGCACCAACAACAGAGAACGTCGCCTGGGAAATCGTCAACAATGCAATTTCTGCCGGCACCCGTGACCCTCGTTTCTCTCCTGTGCGTCCTGATGAATTATCTGCCCTGGAATACAGCGTTGATGTGCTCGGTGATACTGAACCTGTGTCTTCTTCCGCTGCATTAGATCCAAAGCAATACGGTGTCATTGTTTCTTGCGGCAGCAGACGCGGGCTGCTGCTTCCCGATCTGGACGGTATTGACACCGCAGAGCAGCAAATTGATATTGCCCGTCAAAAAGGCGGCATCGATGCGTCTGAACCTTACTCGTTGGCACGCTTTAAGGTGGTGCGGCATCAATGAGCCTCCGCTGCACACTTTGCTTCCATCACTGCCAGCTTGCAGAAGGTCAAATTGGTCAATGCCGTGCCCGCGAAAATCGCAATGGTCAAATCATCTCGCTCAACTATGGACAGTTGACCGCATTAGCACTCGATCCAATCGAAAAAAAACCATTGCGTCGATTCCATCCTGGCAGCTTGGTGCTGTCGGTAGGCAGCTTTGGCTGCAATCTCCATTGTCCCTTCTGCCAGAACGCCTCTATTGCGGCCGCTGGTGCCGACATTCCAACAACATTCGTAGCACCGGAAATACTGGTGCAGAAAGCACTTCAACTACAGCCACAAGGCAATATTGGCCTGGCCTACACCTACAATGAACCATTGATTGGCTATGAATATGTGCGCGATTGTGCCGCATTGGTACGGAAAGCTGGTATGTATAACGTCCTTGTCACCAATGGCACCATTGAGGAACAACTGTGGCAAGAATTGCTGCCCTGGATCGATGCCGTCAACATCGATCTGAAAGGATTCACCGCATCTTGGTACCGTGCATTAGGTGGTGATTTGGAAACGGTGAAACGCACGATCCGTATGGCTGCTGACGTTTGTCACGTTGAAGTAACCACTCTGATCGTCCCCGGTGAAAACGATAGCGAGGACATGATGCGTGCCTTATCTGCTTGGCTGGCCTCTGTGAATCCTGAAATTCCTCTTCATGTGTCGCGCTTCTTTCCGCGACACCACATGACCAACCGCCCGCCAACACCCGTGCAAACGGTGTATCACCTCGCTAAAGTTGCTCGTGAAAATCTCCATTACGTTTATACAGGCAACTGCTGATACTGAAAAAACCTGGAACAAAAATGGTTCCAGGTCTTTTTTTACGTTTCGTTGAATACCAGCGTCTGACGAGCAGCACCGCCCAATTTTTTAAAATCTGAAAACAGACAATCAATACGTTCTGGATGAATACAGATCAAATGCATCGGTGAAGATAATTTTTTCAACGATTCAACAGAAATCTTTTTGTATTGTGCATGAGCAACGTACCGATCCGAAAACGGCTCAATCATCTCTGCTTTGCCCATCACCTGCATCCCATGCAAATTACCAAAACCATCGTACTTGTCATAAATTGCTAAACAAACATTGGAATGATCTGCCAGCCCAATAAATTTTTTGCCGCCTTCCGAGAAAATCCAAAACATCCCATCATGATAACTGTATTCAAGCGGCGTACAGCGCACATAGCTTCCGCTTCCAGTCGCCAGTGCACAAGTGTTGTTCGCTTGGATATATGCTTCAATCATTGGCTGCAAAACATCCCGATCCAGCTGCACCGCACTGGCATCCTTCCTGTCCCAATAATTTGCAGCATCTTGAAACTGCTCTTGAGAATAAAACGTATCCGTTGTTTCTCTAGCCATCGTCGCCACTCCTTCCATTGCCACCATTGTACGCCGCCTCAAAAAGGTGGTCAACAAGGCGAGCACCTCTCGAAGCACTTACTCAGGCCCCAAACGCAGCGTATAGCCCAACTCCTGCAGTAATTGCCGATCCGTTTCAACGGTAATTCCTGCTGTCGTCAGCATGTCTCCAGAAATGGCGGCATTGGCACCAGAAGCAAAGCAACTGCGCCCTCGATCCGGCAGCAGCCCACGACCACCCGCCAAACGAATGGACGCCTCCGGCAAAATAAACCGATACACCGCCACAATGCGGCGCATGTCGTCCATGGTCAAAAGTGGACGATCCGCAAAAGGCGTGCCCGGAATCGGATTCAACATATTGACCGGCACACTTTTTATGTCCAGCGCTCTCAGCGACAACGCCATATCAACACGGTCTTCCACCGTTTCGCCAAGGCCCATAATGCCGCCGCTGCATACCGACAAACCAGCGGCTTGCGCCGCATGAATCGCGGCAATCTTGTCATCATGCGTATGCGTGGTACACACTTCTTTGAAAAACCGTCTTGAGGCTTCCAAATTATTATGTATACGCGATACGCCTGCCGCTTTCAAAGCGCGAAACTGCGCTTCGTCCAGCAAACCAAAAGATGCACACACCGCGAGATCTGTTTCCTTTCGAATGCGCTGCACCGCTTCGCACATGGCTGATACTTCCTCATTGTTCAAGCGCCGGCCTGATGTCACAATGGAGTATCGCAAAACACCTTTACTGGCTTGACGTTTTGCATCTTCCACCAATTCGTCGATCGAAAGCAGCGGATATTCTTTTGCGCCAGTGTGGTTATACGACGATTGTGCACAAAACCGGCAGTTTTCTGAACAACGGCCACTTTTTCCGTTCACAATAGTACACATGTCAAAACCATCGCCACAAAAATGCTGACGAATCTCATCAGCCGCCTGACACAGATCGTTCAACGGTGCATGGTACAAAGCCAATGCTTCTTCACGCGTCACCAAATGTCCTTGCAGCACCGCCTGTTTCATTGATTCAAGATTTTCCATCATCCCTCACTCCTCTCTGCTTTTCTACCATCATCCCACAGCGCTCAGCAATTGTCAACTTGCAAATTCAATTGGTTTACATCTTGCCGCTCGACCATCAAAAGAACCGTTCAACGTTTCCCGTCTATTGAGAAAATCCCATTTTAATGCTATAATTCATTCGTTGCGTAAAATAAAAATTGTATTTCAAATATAAAAAGACACACAAGGGAGTCGTGATACATTATGAAGCTGGGCATTGTCGGATTGCCTAATGTTGGTAAAAGCACGTTGTTTAACAGTATTACAAAAGCAGGCGCAGAATCTGCAAACTATCCATTCTGCACCATCGATCCTAATATTGGCGTCGTGGCTGTGCCAGATAAACGTTTACAAGTGCTGGCAGATATTTCCAAAAGCCAAAAGATCATTCCAGCGAGCATCGACTTTGTAGATATTGCTGGCTTGGTTAAAGGTGCTTCCCACGGGGAAGGTCTTGGCAACCAATTCCTGTCCAACATCCGTGAATGCGACGCCATTGTGCATGTGGTACGTTGCTTTGAAGACACCAATGTCATCCATGTTGACGGCAGCATTGATCCAATCCGCGACATTGAAACCATCAATTTGGAATTGATCTTCGCAGATATGGAAATCGTTGAGCGCCGCATGCAAAAAACAGCAAAAGGTGCAAAAACCAATGATAAGAAATTGCTCTGTGAAGATGGCATGTTGAACCGTCTTTATCCACATTTGGAAGCTGGTAACAGTGCGCGCACCTTTGAATGCAAAAACGAAGAAGAAGAATTTTACTTCAACCAACTCAATCTCTTGACCGCAAAACCTATTCTTTACGCTGCCAATGTTAATGAAGATGATGCAGCAACCGGCAACGAAATGGTCGACGCTGTGCGTGACTTTGCTGCCAAAGAAGGCTCCGAAGTTTTTGTCATCTGCGCAGAAATTGAAAACGAAATTGCGCAGCTGGACGCTGACGAAGCCGCAGAATTTCTTGAATCTCTCGGTTTGAATGAAAGTGGTCTGGACCGTTTGGTCGCTGCTTCCTACAAACTTCTTGGGCTCATCAGTTTCCTCACCACTGGCGAAAAAGAAACCCGCGCTTGGACCATCAAAAACGGCACCAAGGCGCCTCAAGCTGCCGGCAAAATCCACTCGGACTTTGAACGCGGCTTCATTCGTGCTGAAGTGGTCAGCTATGACGATTTTGTCACCTGCGGCAACTATGCGCAAGCGCGCGAAGCTGGTAAAATTCGTCTTGAAGGCAAAGAATACGTCGTCAAAGATGGTGACATTATCGAATTCTTATTCAATGTTTAATCCATGAACCCAAAGAGAGGAAGGCATCATACGCCTTCCTCTCTTTTTTATTTCTTAATGCAATGAAGCACCAAATGCACGCAGTTCGGCCATTTTTTCCGGCGAACCATTTTCACTGCCATGAGCAGTGAAAAAGCCCATGTTCTCCAAGCCCAGCCAGCCAACAAAATCGCCGTCAAAAGAAAAACGTGCACCATCATATACACCAGCGGCACCAGAACTTAAAATCATCGCTACTTTCTTTAACCGCTCTGGACCACTTGGATATGATGGCCCATACAACCGATCAATGACACATTTCAGCTGACCGCTAAGCCCATGATAATAGATAGGCGACGCCAAAACCAGCATATCCGCTTCGTTTAACAAAGCGACAACTTCCTGCATGTCATCTTTTTGAATACAGGCACCATGCCCTTTGGTGTGACAGTATTCGCACGCTCGACAACCGCCGATCTTTTTCTGACATACATCCATCACATCAACATGATGACCAGCCGACTCCGCCCCTTCTTTAAAGGCATTGACCAATTTCTTCGTATTACCCTGAGGACGAGGGCTACCATTTAAAACTAAAATATTCATAAATGCCATCTCCTAACTTTTCATTGCAGCAGTGACAAGAAAAGCGAAGGGCAAGCCTTCGCTCTTCACAAGGATGAGTGTAATGAGATTATTTTAAATACGTATTAAAGAATGCCGTCATTTTATCGAATGGAATAGCATCCTTATTTCCGCCATCATACAAATCAGTATGAACTGCATCAGGAATAATCATTAATTCTTTATTATCGGGATTTGGATTTCCATTAATCATATTCGCATAAGCATCTTTGCTAAAATAACAGGAATGCGCTTTTTCGCCGTGAATCATCAGCACCGCGCTGCGAATTTCATTGCTGTATTGCAAAATAGGCTGATTCATGAACGACATGCATCCTGTCACATTCCAACCAGCGTTGGAATTAAGCGAACGCGGATGGTAACCACGCTCCGTCTTATAATAATCGTAATAATCTTTCACAAAAAATGGTGCATCATCCGGTAAAGGATCAACCACACCGCCGCCTAACGCATAAGTGCCACTTTGATAATCGAGCGTACGTTGTTTGTTCAAAGCCACTCGTTTCTCATGACGTGCCTCTTCGGAATCCTCAGCATCAAAATAACCTTTAGCATTAACACGTGTCATATCATACATGGTCGATGCAACTGTTGCTTTAACACGTGTATCCAACGCCGCTGCATTTAATGCCATGCCGCCCCAGCCACAAATGCCAATGATGCCAATCCGTTCCGGATCCACATCATCGCGGCAGGACAAATAATCGACAGCCGCCTGAAAATCTTCCGTATTAATATCGGGAGATGCCATGTAACGAGGCTGGCCACCACTTTCGCCGGTAAAAGATGGATCAAAAGCCATTGTCAAAAATCCTCGTTCTGCCATCGTCTGAGCATAAAGACCAGATGCCTGTTCTTTTACAGCACCAAACGGTCCACTGACAGCAATCGCTGCCAAACGCCCTTCAGCATGTTTTGGCACATACACATCGGCAGCCAAAGTAATACCATAACGGTTATGAAATGTTACCTTACTATGTGAAACTTTATCACTTTGTGGAAAAGTTTTATCCCATTCCTGTGTTAACTGTAAATCTTCCATACCTGTCATCCTTTCTGATTATTAGCCATTCGATTCAGTTGATACATGAAATAATCCAAACGATCAATCTTATACTCGTTATCATGCAGCCGTGCGAGCAATTGCCTCTTGTGCTGCCGTAATAGACATAGTGCATAAGAAATCTGTGCTCCACACAAATAATGCAAAATTTCTTGACAAAGATGTTCATCACAGCCAGCATCTTGAAGATTTTCTAAAATCATAGCTTGTTGATCATGAAGATTTGCCATCACTGCTCGCTTCCTTTCCGCAATTCCATTATAGGAACTTGCTGATTTATACGCTAATTGATAAAATGAATATCGTGATATGAGCAAAAATCATTTCAATTGGAAAGGATGAACATCATGGAATTGCGCACTTTACGCTATTTTCTTGAAATAGCGCGTGAAGAAAATATGACCAAAGCAGCAGAGCGCTTGCATGTGAGCCAATCAGCGCTCTCACGGCAAGTAAAAAGTCTGGAAGAAGAACTTGGCAAGCGCCTCTTTATTCGCCACAGTTTTCGCATTGAGTTAACCCCTGAAGGCATTCTGCTGCGCAAACGTGCTGAAGACATTCTGCAAATGGTTGACAAAACCACCGAAGAATTTCAAGCCCTTGATGATGATCTTCACGGCGACATTTTTATCGGCTGTGCCGAATCCGAAGCCATGAAACGGCTCGCTGAACTGCTTGTCGAACTCCATCGTCTGCATCCAGGAATTCACTATCATCTCAAAAGCGGCAACACCGCCGATATTGCCGGCGATCTCGACAAAGGCCTGCTCGATTTTGCCGTTATCGCCAATGCCGTAGACCTTTCCAAATACAACTTTCTAACCGTTCCCACGCGCGATCTTTGGGGAGCTGTCATGCCAAAAACGCATCCATTGGCTGCGAAACCAGAAATTGCTGTAACCGACTTGCTCGATCAGCCGCTTATCCTGTCGGTGCAAAGCATCACCGATGATTACCCTAAATTTTTTGGTGATCTGCAGGAGCGCCTCAACATCGTCGCCACCTTTAATCTACCTTACAACGGCGCCGTCCTTGTCCATGCCGGACTCGGCATCATGCTCTGCTTCGATAAACTCATCGATACCGGCGATACCTCCGACCTCTGCTTCCGCCCACTCACCCCGCGCCTTGAAAGCGAAGGCAATATCATCTGGAAAAAATATCAAGTCTTCAACCCCGTCGCCCAGGCACTGCTTGACCTCATGAAAGAAAGTTTTGCATAAAAGAAGCGTTGATACGCGATTGCGCATCAACGCTTCTTTTATTCTTTTTCAACAGGCTCCAGTTTAAGCTGATCCATCCATCGAGCAAACCAAAATCCTACAACGAATGCCAAAAAACTGATAAAAATATCCGTTACACCTGCAAAACTTGTTGGCAGAATCATTATGATGGAAGCGATTACAAAGCCTAAAATAATTTTTGCAACAATAGCATAATGATTGGCTAAGAGACGATTCATGACACGAGCCAGAGACAGCACTGTAAGTACGAAGCCAATACCAAGCGGAATCAATACAGCCATATCAAGACTACCAATGCCCGCAGCCATCGGCTGATACAATCCCATGAAAAGCAGTAATGAAGAAGAACTGAGTCCAGGAACGATCATGCTCAATCCCCAAATAATGCCACAAAATAAATACCAGCCTGCATTTGGTGCGATACTGTTCCCCATGCCTTCTTTCATGATGCTAAAAAATACATAAGCCAAGGCCATGGTCACAATAAACCCAGTCCATCCCTTGGTGGAATAACGCTCAACCGATGATTGAAACAAGCCTGGCAAAGTACCGCAAATTAAACCAGAAAACAAAGCCATAGCAATCGCGGCATAAGCACTAAAGAAAATTTCAACCGCTTTTGCTAAAAGAACAAACCCTATAAACCCGCCAACAATAATAGGCACAAAAAGGCCATAGTATTTTTTTAACGAATGCACAGGATGCTCAAAAAGCGTCATCATCGGTTCGTAAATACCAAAAGCAACGCAAAGCACACCGCCACTAACACCTGGCAATATTGCCCCAGTACCGATAATGGCTCCTTGCAGCAATAAAATCAGCCAATGTAAATATTTACTTTTCCTTGAAATCATGGCTTATCATTCCATTCATTACACGATTATCCATTTAACCGATCAATTGCTGAAAAAGCAGTTGATCCGGGCAACGTCAGGAAATATTCATATAGACGCGCCGCCAACATATAACAACTGCCAGCATCGGCGCTCGCTGCTGGATCTGCAAATTTTTCGCTCAATATTGTATCTAAAATATTTCTTTTTTGCAAAAATGCTACGCTTTCTGAAAAATTGCTTGGTGAAGCGCTGCCATCTAAAGCTGCAACTTTAGCCGACAACGCAAGCAACATTTCTTCATTATCAGGTTCTTCGTTGACCGCAATGCGCGGTTCCAAAGCAAGCCCCGATTTTTTTACAACGGTGTTCATCATGTTGGCAAAGCGCGGACCCGTCACGGCATCATCAAGGCGGTAATCATTATCATAGCCGCCATCAGCAAAGCCCATGCTGCGAATCACCTTGAGCCCAGAATACGCCCAGTGGTCCATCACCGCTTCATGTGTTTCCGTGTGTTCAAGACGAGCCCCCTGTTTTTCCAACAGATTTTGAACTTCACTTATCGAAGCTTCACTGGCCAATAGATCACGCAATACACGAATTTTCTCATTATCCAACGCCACTTTTGCTGCCACACCTGCTGCCTGAGCGCAAGCCATACCGGTTGGCACGATACGTGCCGAGCCGGCTGCCATCGATGTGTACCCCGCTGCTCGGCCAACGATCATGATGCCGTCAATTTCCAACGGGATCAAGCTGCCCAGACCAATTTCATATTGATCAGGGAAACCAACAACCGTGCCATACCGCTGCGTTTTTGTCGCCTGGACATCGACCGGATAATTGGTCACTGCAATCGCATCAGGTTGCGAACGATTTTCCAGTACGTCGTCGATGGTCAACATGGATTCGCATTGAATATGGCGCGTTTCACGCACATAAAGCTGCTCTGCGGTGTCAACCAATTCGGCATTTTCAAAACCCACACAGTGCTCACGCATATACTCAACAATCAACGGCAGTTCTTTCTGCCCGCGTGCAATACCCTCAGCGCGGCTATCCTCATCCAAAGCATCCACATCGAAAATAATTAACGAATTGATCAGCACGTCACCATTGTCCTGCCGCGCGATGTTAAATCCGCGCAGGCGCAGATTTTCATCTTTCGGTTCGTAGGCATAGCCTTCATCACTATAGCCCCAGGCAAGGTTGCCATTGGCACCGCCTTCAGCCGCTGATGCACCATCTTGTGGCGTAGACACATACTCTACAACTTTGTCCCAATCGACACCAGATAGGCGGAATACCAACGTTACACCCATTTCTCGGTCCCGTTCGCCGATGTCTTCTCCTGCATAGGTGTACGGTGCACCAGCTGCAGCACACACATCACCGTCCGGCGTCGCATCGATGACAACGGGCGCTGTGTAAGTGACATTTTTATCGTCTTCTTCCACTGTCACACCAGTAACGGTATGGCCATCCATCACAGGGGCTTTAAAATAGCTGTCGACGCGCAGTGTAATGTTTTCTTCGGCTTTAACCATATCATAAAAGGTGTTCTTCGCAGTGGTGATGTCAAAACCCGAGCCACCTACTGCATCGCTGAATTCTTTGTAAATGCCTTCCACCAATACAGTTCCATCGCGTGACTCCGGCACATCAATATAATTCAGCTCGCCTAAGGTATACAAGCCGCCCAATGCATCGTCCTGACAAATGAGCAAGGTATCCAATCCGTTGCGTGCCGCTGAAATCGCAGCGGTAATGCCTTCTGGACTGCCATCAACAACAATGCAGTCATAGTTCGGTGACACATTCTCTTCATTTGTAATTTTCACTTCTTCAACAGGCGCAGATGCATCTTTTTCTGTTGTGTCGCTGCCGCAGCCCGTAACCCAAAGGGTGCAGGCCATCATAGCGGCTGCGAGGATCATCCATTTTCTTTTCACTACACATCCCCTTTCTCAGGTTTTACGTCATCATCGGTCAGCTGCAATTGTTCAGCCAATTCTTCCAGCCGCCGCATACGATGGTTCATGCCTGATTTCCCGACTGGTGGATCAAGCAACTGTCCTAAGTCCTTTAAGCTTTCTTCTGGATGGTTGAGCCGTGCTTCTGCTGCCTGACGTAAAGATTCCGGCAGCCTCTCCAATCCCATATGGTCTGCAATAATGCGGATGTTTTGAATTTGACGCTGTGCTGCATTGATGGATTTATTCATATTCGCTGTTTCACAATTCACCAGACGATTCACCTGGTTGCGCATGTTCTTTTGAATACGTGTATTTTCCAGCGCCATCACCGCTTCATAAGCACCAATTAGAGCCAGAAAGTCGCTAATTTGTTCACTTTCTTTTAAATACACAATGATGCTTTCTTTGCGATAACTCATGCGTGGGAAAATATTATAATTCTCAATCAAGGCAATGAGATTCGCTGCATATTCTTCACTTTGAGTCACGATTTCCAGATGGTAGCTACGCTGCGGATCGGTCATCGAGCCACTGCCAAGAAAAACGCCACGCAAGTATGCGCGGCGTAAACTGTCACTGCCTGTCAGCTCAACAGCAATTTCCGGCCGAAAGGGCAATCCGTCCTGATCAACCATTCCCAATGAATTCAACAATACCTGCATGCGTGTCTGACTTGGCACATTGACTACATACAGAACATTTTTCTTTAAGCGGGTACGCCTCTGAATCGTCACCGTTGCTTCGACATGAAAAAGCTCTTTCAGCCACGAAAATGCCAATCTTGCAACAGCAGCATTCTCACTCACCAGCTGGAGACTGATTCGCTGTTTGGCCGCAATCAAAATGGTACCATCCATACGTACCAACCCAGCCAACAGCGCCACACGCTCACTGTCGTCATTATACGCCAAGCGCAGCAATTCATTTTTTATATCATTAGAAAAACTCATTGCCATTCCTCCTCCAACTCGTGAAAGCGTTTCACGTTTTGATGATTTTTTATCAAGCCATTGCGCAGCTTATACTCTTTGTCTGAATACAAGGTTCGCAGAATAGCACCAGCCAACTTGCGAGAATCATGATGATAAGGATTCTCTTCACTGACCAAAGATGTTTCGATGATCTTGGTGTCCATTTTGTCCAGTTTATCATAATCCACAGTCACGCGAACACTGGCTTGCAGCAGAATATCCGCCAATTCAATTTTATTTTCTGTTTTTCCATCATCTACGAGCATATAATCAATCATCTCAGAACAGCTATGATCATAAATGGCCTGTAAATGATCAGATGCTGTATAATCAGATGTTTCTCCTGGCTGTGTCGTCACATTGCAAATATAAAATGTTTTGCAGCGGCTTTCCTTGATGGCATCCACAATCTGATGCACGCATAAGTTCGGTATAACCGACGTATACAAGCTGCCAGGACCCAATATAACTGCATCAGCTGTGTCAATCGCTTCCAGCACACCTGGCAATACCTCCGCATAGGGAGGATTTACCATCATATGATGGATGGGCACCTCGGTTTCACCAATGTTGCATTCTCCAGTTAATAGGGTCCCATCGATGAGTTCTGCTTGAAGTTCCAACGGTTCCATTGTAACTGGCAGCACACGCCCGCCTAAATGAAGAATCTGGTCAACGCTGCCGATGGCTTCTTGAAAATTACCATTGATATTGGAGAGTGCCACCATCATCAAATTTCCTAAGCTATGCCCTTTGAGGCCTTCACCGCGCGAAAAGCGATAATTGAACAACTGTTCCATAATGTCTTCTTCATCGGCCAAAGCCACAATACAGGAACGTATATCACCAACGGGAATGCCACCAAATTCTCGGCGCAATCGCCCACTGCTGCCGCCATCGTCACCAACCGAAACCACCGCTGTCAAATTTGACGTATAATGCTTCAAGCCTTTTAAAATGACAGACAGGCCTGTTCCGCCGCCAATGACGACAATTTTTGGACCATTCGCCAGCATGGCATCTTGCAAGTAAGCGTCCACTTGAGAGTGGCCTTTGGTAATTTTTGAATATTGATCATTAAAATGGCGTACGGCAAACACCGCCGCAAAAATTCCCAGAGCAACACAAATAAGACCTTGCCCTACGGACAGGTCCGGAATGCTTCTCTGTAAAAAATTAACAAACGAAACGACCAGCGATTTGGCGTATTGGTTGTTTACCATGGACCACAGCCCAATAATAATCAATGCTATGGCCACGCCGCCCAATGCCGCCCATCGCTTTAGCCCCAACCCAGGGGAATACCAGCGTCGCGTATTAGGCCTCAATTTCAATGAACGATTCTCCTATCATCAGTGATCGCGATGCTTAAGATTCACCGTGTAACCGGCTTTTTTCAGATTTTCTGCCAGTTCAACAGCCACCGAAATACTGCGATGCTGTCCACCGGTACAGCCGATGGCAATGTTGATGTCCAAACGACCGGAAGCAGCATACTGCGGAAGGATCTCGCGCATCAAGCTGCACAAACTCGCAAGAAAATGTTTTGCCTCATCACTCGCAAATACATAATCACGTACGGCCTGATCGCGTCCAGTCATCGGACGCAACGCAGGCTCATAGAAAGGATTTTTCAAGAAACGCACATCCATCACAATGTCAGCATCGATCGGGATTCCGTTTTTATAGCCAAAGGATTGAATATTGACCTGCATGTCTTCTTTTTCAGATTCCCATAGCTTGAGCAGCGCATTTTTCAGCGCACTTTTTGATAAATCGGACGTATCAAGCGTGATTGACGCAAGTTCGCGAATACGCGCCAATGCTTTTCGTTCCCGCTCAATGCCGCCAAGGATGGATCCATCCTCGCTAAGAGGATGCTGACGTCTGGTTTCTTTGAAACGATTGACAAGCACTTCATTGCTCGCTTCAAGATAAAGGATTGTATAATCAATGCCCATCTCCTGAAGTTTTTCCAACTGCTCGTCGATGGATTGAATAAACTGACCGCCACGCATATCAATGACCAGACAAATCTTATGAATGTTGTTTTCTGTCTGAACCACCAGTTCCGCAAGACGGGTGATCAATGGCGCAGGCAAATTGTCCACACAAAAGTAGCCCATGTCTTCGAAATAATTGCAAGCTGAACTTTTTCCGGCTCCGGACAGGCCCGTTACGATAACAAATCGCTTTTCTTCACTCGGTAATAAAGTGCTCATGGTTCACTCCATTCAGCGCTTATTCAATGGAAGCAGATGCAGTCCAGAGAATATAACGGCCGCCAACAACAGCTTCACGATCGATGGTAAGGGTTTCATTATTATCATTGATAAAGAAATACCCTTCTCCAACACTGTCAGCTGGACGCCAGCCATTGTAAAGAACCCAATCTTTAAACAGTTCATCAGACTGATTATCGTTCTTGCTCAGATACAGCGCTTTATTCCCTGCATTTTCAACGCGGGTGAAAAGATCACCATGAACTCTTTCCAACTTCAGTGCTGCGTTCAACAAATCACGGTTCTGATAAGCAGCAATCCCAGCGGTAGCAACCGCTGCACCAAAAATCAGTTTTCTAAGTTTCATACTATTTTCCTCCTAAATCTTTCCTTTGATCTACTTTTGATCCCTCTAGATCCAATACATAGTAGATTAAGTTTCTATTAATATACCACAAATAACACAAATCGTCATCGAAAACTTTGCATTTATCCACCAACACCTTGCATCTTGCAGTAAATTTTTGCTATAGTTACGAATGAAAATTTTTTAATTTGGGAGGATGAAACCATGAGCAATCCCCATCCATCTGAACGGTACAGCTTTATTGCCGACAAAAATCCAAGAGAAATTGTATTGCTCCGTGGCAGCGGCTGCCGCTGGAGACGCTGCCGCTTCTGCAATTATCATCTTGATTTTTCCCACGATCAGGCGGCCAACGACGCGTTAAATCTTCGTGTACTTACGCACGTTCAAGGAAAAAGCGGCGTGCTTGAGGTCATCAATTCCGGCAGCTTCAGCGACCTCAGCCAAACAACGCTGGACGCCATCCTCGAATGCTGTGTGTCTCATCATATTCGACAGCTGCACGTTGAATGCCATTGGAACGACCGCGCCGCCATCGCACCATTTCGCCAAAAATTATCCGCCAGCGGCATTTCATTGAAAGTCAAAGGCGGCGTTGAAACCTTCGACGGTGAATTTCGTGAGCGTATCTTCGACAAAGGCATTCCTGTTGAAACCTCAGCGGCAGAGCTGTCCAAATATTTTAATGAGTGCTGTCTGCTCTTTGGTGTCGAAGGTGAAACGCTCTCGCAAATGCAGCAGGATGTTGACACGGGACTGGCATATTTTGAGCGCATCTGCATCAACATCATGATTGACAATGGAACAGCCGTCAAACGCAGCGAAGACGTTGTAAAATTATTCATGACACACATCTATCCGAAAGTAAAAGACAATCCCCGTGTCGATGTGCTTCTTAACAACACTGACTTTGGTGTGGGCTAATATTTGAAAAGAAAAAAGCGGTTTAAGTAAAATTTTTATTTTATTTGAACCGCTTTTGCTATATAATTGGAAGGATGAAAAAAAGTTCAGCGACAATGAATAAATTTAAATAAAGGAGCGCGAACCATTTGAGTAAAAAAGCTTATTTGTGCCTTGAAGATGGCACCGTTCTCCAAGGGAAATCTTTTGGCGCCGAAGGCACCGTCGTGGCAGAACTCGTCTTCACCACCGCGATGACCGGCTACCTGGAAACCTTGACCGACCCTAGCTACTACGGCCAAATCGTTCTTCAGACTTTCCCGCTAATTGGTAACTATGGCATTATCCGTGAAGATTTTGAATCTGCAAAACCTGCACTGCGCGGCTATATTGTCAAAGACCCATGCGATCACCCTTCTAACTTCCGTGGATCTTCCAGCCTTGATGAATACCTCAAGAGCGAAGGTGTGGTAGGGCTCTATGGCATTGATACGCGTGCTCTCACCAAACGCATTCGTGAACATGGCGTCATGAACGCTGTTCTCACAACCGATCCTGAAAAAGCAGTTGCTGATGGCCTTAAAGATTTCGCCATCGTCAATGCAGTGCCATCCGTTACAACCGAATCCATCAAGGTTACCCCATCTGCTTCCAATGGTCCACGCATTGTGCTTTGGGACTTTGGTGCAAAAGACAACATCGAACGCGAATTAGCAAAACGTGGTGCAACCGTTATTCGTATGCCTGCTGCCAGCACCCGTGAAGAGATCTTGGCACAGGAACCAGATGCACTCATGCTGTCCAATGGTCCTGGCGACCCAGAAGAAGCCACCAATGTTATTGAACAGCTTCGCCTTCTTGCTGAAGACAAGATTCCAACCTTCGGCATCTGCTTGGGGCATCAGCTCCTAGCCTTGGCACATGGCTTCTCTACCTTCAAATTAAAATATGGTCATCGCGGTGCCAACCAGCCTGTCCGCGACCTGGTCACCGACCGCATCTTTATCACCAGCCAAAACCACGGCTATGCGGTTGACAATGACACCATCGATACCACCATCGCTATGAAGCGCTTCATCAATTCTAATGATGGCACCTGCGAAGGCATCGATTATCTGAACGAGCCAACCTTCAGTGTGCAATATCATCCAGAAGCTTGCGGCGGACCAAAAGACACCGCTTATCTCTTCGACCGATTCTTTGACATGATGGAGGGAAAATAAACTATGCCACTCAATCCAGAGATCAAAAAAGTACTCGTCATCGGCTCCGGTCCTATCGTTATCGGCCAGGCCGCTGAATTTGACTATGCCGGCACTCAGGCTTGCCAGGCTTTGAAAGAAAACGACATCGATATCGTGCTGATCAACTCCAACCCAGCAACGATCATGACCGATGAAGCCATGGCCAACCATATCTATATCGAACCGCTGACTCTTGAAACCGTTAAACGTGTTATCAAAAAGGAACAGCCAGATGCCATCCTCTCCACTCTCGGTGGTCAGACAGGCCTGACCTTGTCCATGCAGCTTGCAAAAGAAGGTTTCTTGGCACGCCATAACGTTAAGCTTCTGGGCGCCGACCCTGAAACCATTGACAAAGCTGAAGACCGTCAGATGTTCAAAGACACCATGGAATCCATTGGTCAGCCAACCATTGCATCCAAGGTTGTTACAGATGCAGTTTCTGCTTTGCGTTATGCTGATGAAATCGGCTATCCTGTTATCGTTCGTCCTGCGTTTACCTTAGGCGGCAGCGGCGGTGGCATTTGCGCCAATGCAGAAGAACTCAACACCACAGCACACAACGGTCTGCAGGCATCGCCAATTCATCAGATCCTTGTCGAAAAGTGCATCAGCGGCTGGAAAGAAATCGAATTCGAAGTCATCCGTGACGCCAAAGGCAATGCCATCACAGTATGCTCCATGGAAAACTTTGACCCAGTTGGTGTACACACTGGTGACTCCATCGTTATTGCACCAGCAGTCACCCTTGCTGATAAAGAATATCAGATGCTGCGCTCTGCTGCTTTGAAGATCATCAACTCTCTCGGTGTTGAAGGGGGCTGCAACGTTCAATTTGCGCTGCATCCTGAAAGCTTCGAATACGCTGTTATCGAAGTAAACCCTCGTGTATCCCGCTCCTCCGCACTGGCTTCTAAAGCAACCGGCTACCCAATTGCCAAGATTGCAACCAAAATCGCTCTTGGTTATACTTTGGATGAAATTCCAAACGTTGTTACCGGTAAGACCTTTGCTTCTTTCGAACCAGCACTCGACTATGTTGCCGTCAAATTCCCAAAATGGCCATTCGATAAGTTCGTCTATGCAAAGCGCGATTTGGGTACCCAAATGAAAGCAACCGGGGAAGTTATGTCCATCGCTGACAGTTTTGAAATGGGCCTCATGAAAGCTGTTCGTGGTGCCGAAATCAAGCAGGACACACTGCGCTACCATGACTTCACCACCATGAGCCTCGAAGACCTCAAGCCACTCATGGCGCGCGCTACTGACTTGCGTCTCTTCGCAGTTTATGAAGGCCTTTATCGTGGCATGAGTGTGGATGAAATGCATGCGCTCACCATGATTGACGAATGGTTCCTTTATAAGCTCTGCCATATTGCCGATTTTGAACACCGCCTTGTTGACAACAAAGCACCTCTCTCTGTAGACGAATATGTTCAAGGCAAGAAACTCGGCTTTACCGATAAAATCATGGAACGTTTAGGTGGTCACCCACTGCCTACGCATATGGCACCGATTTACAAAATGGTTGATACCTGCGCTGGGGAATTCTCCGCCGAAACCCCTTATTTCTACTCCGTATTCAACACCCCTGAAGAAGGCGCTGAAAACGAAGCCCTTGAATCCATCGAAAAATCCACGAAAAAGCGTGTCATCGTATTTGGCTCTGGCCCAATTCGCATCGGTCAAGGGATCGAGTTCGACTATTCCAGCGTTCACTCTGTCTGGGCTCTCAAAGAACTTGGCTACGAAGTCATTATCATTAACAACAACCCAGAAACCGTTTCCACAGACTTTGACACCGCAGACCGCCTCTACTTCGAACCAGTTACCTGGGAAGATGTAAAACCAATCATCGATCTTGAACAGCCAATCGGCGTTGTTGTTGCCTATGGTGGTCAAACAGCCATTAAACTTACTGCCGATCTCGCTGCTTATGGTGTAAAAATCATCGGCACCTCTGCCGATGGCATCGACGCTGCTGAAGACCGCGAACGTTTCGATGATCTGTTGAGCAAACTTAAAATCAAACGTCCTGCTGGTCATACCGTCTTCACTGAAGAAGAAGCTCTGCGTGTTGCCAATGAAATCGGTTATCCAGTGCTTATGCGCCCAAGCTACGTACTCGGCGGGCAAAACATGATCATCGCTTTTGGCGACGACGACATTCAGGAATACATGAAGGTCATCATTGCTGCTGGTGAGGCCGAAAACCCAATTCTTATCGACAAATACCTCAATGGCATTGAAATTGAAATCGACGCCATCACCGACGGCGAAGACGTCCTCATTCCTGGGATTCTCGAACACATCGAACGTACCGGTATTCACTCTGGTGACTCCATCGCCATCTATCCTGCGCCACACATCACCAAGCGCATGGAAGAAAAGATCATCAACCATACCAAAGCATTGTGCCGTGGTATTGGCGCCATCGGTCTCACCAACATTCAATACATCGTTCATGGCGATGACCTCTACGTCATCGAAGTCAACCCTCGTGCATCACGCACCGTCCCTTACATCAGCAAGGTAACTGGGGTTCCTATGATTGATCTTGCCACCCGTGTCAGCTTCGGAGAACAATTAGCCGATCTTGGCTACGGCACCGGCATTTATCCAGCAAGCAAATACATCGCTGTCAAAGTACCAGTATTCTCCTTTGAAAAACTGGCCAATGTTGATACCCAGCTCGGGCCTGAAATGAAATCCACCGGTGAAGTGCTTGGTATTGGTGAAACCTTCCTCGAAGCCCTTTATAAAGGCCTCGTTGCTGCCGGTTACACCATCAAGCGCGAAGGCGGCGTCTTCATCTCTGTTCGTGATCAGGATAAAGATGAAATTGCTGACATCGCTAAGAAGTTCTACTATCAAGGCTTCGAAGTCTTTGCAACCAAAGGCACTGCACACACCATTGAAGCTGCAGATCCTAACATCGATGTTGTTGAACTCAATAAAATCTATGAAAGCGAAGGCTTCAATGCTGCCGACCTCATCGAAAGCGGCAAAGTTGACTACATCATCTCGACCTCCAAAAAAGGCCGCGACCCACAGCGTGATTCTGTTATCTTCCGCCGCAAAGCCGTCACCCTTGGCATCCCAACCATGACCGCCATCGACACTGCCGGCGCTCTCATCGACAGCATCACCAGTAACTACAACCAACACAACACCACGCTTGTTGATTTCAAGAACATGTAATAATAAAAAGGAACGTTCACAGCGAACGTTCCTTTTTTATTTTTCTACATCCTCAAACGAAATGTCTTTGGCGCATAGCGATAAACCAACACGCAGGCAACGATGCTGTAGATGATGCAAAATACGATGGCGATTGCACCAAATAACAGCGTTGGCATATGCACCTGCATAAGTATGTAACAAACAATATAGGTTGCAGAAACAATGATGCGATAGGTGCCGCTTTTGATCTCTGTTCCTGCGTTATAAGGCTGCAAAAGATAATAAATCGTGAGATAGTGAATCGAGAAAAACACACTCATGCTGAGGATGGACACAATCAGCACCAAATAGTTCAACGGATTCTCGGTCCCTCCACTGGTGAAAAGAATCAGTGCCAGCCCACAGCCAATGACCAGCGCTGGTACTGCATTGATTTTCATGATTTCCCGCAAACGGATTTGAAACAACCGCAGCACATGGGCTGGCTGCTTATAGAACGAATAGGTCAAAAGGCTGTGGTCACAATTCATAAACAAAGCTTGCGTAAACCCAGTGCCACGATTGACCGCATACATAATAATGGCAAAATACGGCAGCCAATTTAAGACCCATTCGTTAAAGAATGGTTTGACCTCCGGCTGCAAGACCAATACCAACTGTACCGCTACAATCACCCCAAGGCAAACAAAAACAATTTTCTGCGTTGAATGCCAAAGGATTTTTTGATGACGCTTGATGAACAATTCATTAAGATACTCAAACCCTCTGCGCTTGCTGCTGATAGATGCGTCTGTTGAAATGCGTTGTTCAGTTGCCTGTTTAATGATTCGCGTACGTGCAGATTTGTCCATCTGATCGGTTAGGCCATGCAGCAGTTCTTTATTGATCACCTGGTAATGACGAAAGTGCAGGATTTTCGCCATGCTGACCAGTCCCAACGGGATGCAAAGCTGAAAGAGACCGATGGACAGCAGTGTCGGTAAAGCAATGCCAAGAACTGGCAAGCCATAGGCTGCAAGTAAAAGCACCCCTATGAGAATCCATGCATATTTCGAGAGATTTTTTTCGCAAAAAATATCGCCTGTTTTTTCATAAGCACGCAACTGAATGGCAACCACAAACAGCTTCATGCCAGCAATACAAAACGGTAAAATCATACAACACCAAAGCGGCACACCATTTTTCAAACCAAAAGCAATGGTAAACGGCATGAACCCAATCACCACTTTGAAAATGAAATAGAAGTAATTGGTGATGGTGTATGCTCGTGCGTCCATACGCATGAGAACCATGGCGTAATATTTATCTTTCGATGGTGAAAAAAGCTTTGTGTTTGTAAAGCTGCCAATCACTGTTAAAAAAAACAATATATGAAGAAAAGATTGATAATCGGGCAGCTTTGTATAATATTTGCCCAGCAACGATACCATCAAAAAAAGATAGAGCGCCTTACCAACAAATGTAGAAGCAATTTCCCACAATACCGACAAAATATTGGCAAAGATTTTAAATCCTCGTACGCGATATACCGTTGCGGGGATCACTTTTTTGAGCAGTGGAATTTGTTTGAGAGAATACAGTATGCTGTTCACACGATAAGTATTCTTCAAGGAAAAAGAAATGGCCAGCGTCCTATTCATGGTCTTCTCCCTTCAATGCCGCAATAATTTTGTCTTTCAGCGCACCACCGTCCAAATCTTCTTTATCAATCAAAGCCAACTCACCATGATGAAGCAGCACAATTTCATCACAAAGATTCAAAGCCAAATCCATGATATGAGTTGAAAGAATGGTAATGCGCCCCTGTTTCAGTGAACGCAGCAGCTGTTTCATCTCCTCGGCAACCACCACATCCAACGACGTTAAAGGCTCATCCAGCAGCAACACCTTCGGCTGCGCAATGATATTGATCAGCATCTGCATTTTGTTCTTCATCCCATGAGAATAATCTTTCAGGAGCTTATCACGATCTTCAGGCGCAATGCTCATCATGTCAAAATATTCATCGATGCTTTTCACAGATGGGAGTGATTGTTCATTGATATCTATGAAGAATTTCAGAAACTCACGCCCTGTTAAAAACTCTGGCACCGCTGGGGTGGATAATACATAGCCCACATCCTCCGCTGCCAACGCGCGGCGAACGCCATCTTGCTCAAGATAAAAGTCCCCACCATTCACCTTCATATCACGATTCAGGCAGTTGAACAACGTTGTTTTGCCAGCGCCATTCCGCCCCAGCAAACCATAAATTTTTCCTTCTTCAAATGTAAAGTTAATGTCTTTAAGAACAACTTTTTCTTCAAAATGCTTTGATAAATGTTCGATTGTAAATGTCATTTTCATCCCCTCCATACAATGTTGCATTCATCCTGGTTGATTTTATAATTCCTTTTCAAGTTTGATCATTTGATAAACGGCGTAAAATTCCACAAAAAGATATACCGCTATCAACATCAATACCGCAGCGGTATCAACCCCCATCAGTAAAAAACAAAGAATCAACGTCGCAAACGTATAATTCATGACATTGAACGCGCGCGAACGGGCACGTTCACTGATGAGAATACGCCGTTCGTCGTTTTGTTCAATTTCAATCTGTAATTCCAATTCTGGATCACTGCGCAGCACACGCTTACTGATAAGCTCCCCGCTGCCCCAGCCAAATGCACCACATCCTACCCCAATGCATACAAACGGCAGCACTTGCATCACACCCTGCGCAGCAGGAAATCCTCGTAACAGAAAGAAACCGGTCAACAATAAAACAATCCCCATTACAGTGAACAGATAATATCGTTTCTTGTTACGCATCTGAATCTTCCTCCTCTTCATAAATAAAAATATCCTCAATGCTCATGCCAAAGTAGCGGGCAATTTTGAAAGCCAAAATAATCGATGGATTGTAACGTCCTTTTTCTAATGAACTAATCGTCTGTCGTGACACTTTTAAAGCATGCGCCAGTTCTTCCTGGTGCAGTCCATGCGCCTTTCGAACTTCCTCCAAACGGTTCTTCATCGTTACCCTCCTTTCAAAACGTAAAGTATACTTTCCATCTTGTGTTCAGTATAAATAGGGCACCTCAGAATGTCAAGTTAACTTTCCATTTCATTGCAAGAAAAAAGCGGCATCCTTAAAAGGATACCGCGTGGTCATTACTTTTATTTAAAGATGTCTTCACTGGACAGATAGCGCATGCCTGTGTCTGGCAGAAGAACAGCGACGCGTTTGCATTCGTTTTCTTCGCGACCAGCCCATTCTAAAGCGCCAATGAGTGCAGCAGCGGAAGAAATGCCCATAAACAAACCTTCAACGCGTGCCAGTTTGCCAACCATCTTTAAGGCAGCTTCATTGGTGACAGGAATGACTTCATCATAAATACTGGTGTCGAGTGCTTCTGGTACAAAGCCTGCGCCAATTCCCTGCAGCGCATGAGGCCCTGCCTGCCCACCGCTGAGTACAGCAGACGCTGCTGGTTCAACGGCAATCACCTGAATGTTATCATTTTTTTCTTTGAGATAGCGTCCAGTACCGCTGATGCTGCCACCTGTACCAACACCGGCGACCAATGCGTCAATCTCACCATCCAATTGCTGCCACAATTCTGGACCAGTAGTGGCATAATGCGCTTGTGGGTTGGCAGGGTTTTCAAACTGCCCGGCCACAATAGCGTTATCCATATCTGCAGCCAATTCGTTGGCACGACGAATCGCTCCGCTCATGCCTTCAGCGCCCGGTGTCAGCACCAATTCCGCACCGTAAATCTGCATCAATTTGCGGCGCTCCACACTCATCGAATCTGGCATAACAATGATCACTTTATAGCCCAAGTAGGCACCAAAACCAGCTAAACCAATGCCAGTATTGCCACTGGTTGGTTCAATAATTGTACCGCCAGGAGCCAAACGGCCATCCGCTTCTGCCTGACGAATCATCGCCAGTGCTACGCGGTCCTTCATGCTGCCTGTTGGATTATATGTCTCAATCTTTGCAAAGATGCGTGCGTCCACACCCTCTGCTTCAGCCATTTTTGCCAGCTCTACCACTGGGGTATGGCCGACCAATTCTGTAATATCATGATAAACTTGCATGGTAAAATCCTCCTAGTTTTCACTCTTTTGTTCTATTATACGCGTTTCACCACCTGAACGAAACGATTTTTTGCAAGATGCGGCTTCTTATCGTTTCTATAAAAAAGGCTTGAAATTCTCTACTTGCTATGATATCCTCAATATGAAAATGAAATACACAAGACACAATGGAGAACACCACCAAAAGGGCGTTTCTTTCATTGTGTCTTTTTTTATGCAAAGGAGGATGACCATGCGCGTAAATGGAAAAGAGCAAACGCTCGATGTCCCAATGAATCTGCAGGACTTTTTGTCTCAGGCAGGTTTTAACGTGCAGCGTGTTGTGGTGGAACGCAATGGCGCCATCATTACACGTGAGCACTTTGCCGATACCATGCTTCACAATGACGATCGGCTCGAAGTGGTGCAGTTTGTCGGAGGCGGCTGATATGCAGATTCTCATTAACGGCAAACTTGTCACAACCACTGCTTGCACCTACGCTGAACTAAAACCTCACTATCAGCCAAACGCAGACACACTCCTCATTTCTGGCCGCAGCAAACCTTGGCAGACCCCTATCAACGATGGCGACGAAGCAATATTGCTTGACACCACCACCGCGCCAACGCCAGAGGTCTGGCGCGCCCTATACGATGCACGTTATGGACGCATAATCATGGATAAGCTGCAAGCCAGCTATGTGGCAATCTGCGGTTTAGGCGGACTTGGCTCGCTGGTCGCTCTGGAGCTGGCGCGACTTGGTGTAGGCCGGCTTTTGCTGATCGACGGTGATACCGTTGACCCAACCAATCTGGCACGTCAACACTACACATTGGCACAAATTGGTCAAAAAAAAGCCTATGCCTTGGCAGACACCATTCGCGGCTGCGCTCCGCTGACTCATGTTGAGACCGCACCCGTCTGGCTTACGGCATCCAATATACACTCACTGCTCGGCGATTGCCCGTTCATTTGTGAATGTTTGGACCGTCCTGAGACCAAGGCATTGCTCACCAACACCGTGCTTTCCAGCCTTCCTCGCTCCATTTTGATTGGCGCCAGCGGAATGGCCGGCTACAGTTCCGGCAACACCATCACTGCCAAACAGGTGATGACACGCTTTTACCTTGTCGGCGATGGCACCAATGAAGGTGAAGAAGGCATTGGCCTTATGGCACCGCGTGTTGGTCTCTGCGCATCGGCGCAAGCAACACTTACTATGCGACTTTTACTCGGCGAAACAACGCCATGATTATTTTTCACTACGAAAGGATGAAACAATCAATGAACGATCTTTTACATCTCGGCGGAAAAGATTTTACATCCCGCCTTATTCTCGGTTCCGGGAAATTCTCTTTGGACCTCATCAGCGCTGTTATTGAAGAAGGCGGCGGTGAAATTATCACGCTTGCACTGCGTCGTGCAAATCCAGATGGTGCCGAAGATATTCTAAATCATATTCCTGAAGGTGTAACCTTACTGCCAAACACATCCGGTGCACGCAATGCCGATGAAGCAGTGCGCATTGCTGAACTTTCACGCGCTATGGGCTGCGGCAACTGGGTCAAGGTTGAAGTCATCAATGACAGCCGCTGGCTCCTGCCTGACAACGCTGAAACCGTTCGTGCAACAAAGATGCTTGCAGAACGCGGCTTTGTCGTTTTGCCATATATGTTCCCAGATCTTGATACCGCCAAAGCACTTGTTGACGCCGGTGCTGCTGCCGTGATGCCACTTGCTGCACCAATCGGCACCAACCGCGGACTTGTTCATAAAGATAAAATTGCTGAAATCATTGCCAACATCGATCTGCCGATCATTGTAGACGCCGGTATTGGCAAGCCAAGCCAGGCTGCTGAAGCAATGGAAATGGGAGCCGATGCCATCATGTGCAACACTGCCATCGCAACAGCCGGAGACGTCCGCGCTATGGCACGCGCGTTCCGTCTCGCCATTGAAGGCGGCCGCCTCGCTTATCTCGCAAAACCAGGCCGAGTTCTCACTGACAAAGCCAGCGCATCTAGCCCACTCACAGGATTTTTGGAGGATTAATCATGATTGCAGAAACTTGGGATGTAATGACCTATCGCGATGGTATGGACCAGCTTGATCCTACCACTCTTAACACTGTACTTGACGCTGTAAAAGACTATGATCCAAGCAGCTACACCGCTGCCGATGTTGAAGCTGCTTTGGCGCATGATGAATGCACCCTCGATGACTTCAAAGCGCTTCTCTCTCCAGCCGCTGAACCCTATCTGGAACAAATGGCTGAAAAAGCACAAGCCATTACTCGTGCACGTTTCGGCAACAGCATACAGCTGTTCACTCCACTGTATATTGCCAACTACTGCGACAATGGCTGCATCTACTGCGGTTTCAACTGCTCCAACCATATTCAGCGCGGTGCGCTCAGCCACGATGAATTGATCAAAGAACTCGACACCATTGCTGCTACCGGCTTGCAGGAAATTCTTATTCTTACCGGTGAATCCCAGCGCATGAGCAGCGTACAATGGATTGGTGAAGCAATTAAACTCGCAGCTGAACGATTTACCACCGTTGGCATTGAAATCTATCCTGCTAACATCAAAGACTACGAATACCTTCATGAATGCGGCGCTGACTTCGTCACCGTTTTCCAAGAAACCTACAACCCAGAGAAATACGCTGAAGTGCATTTGCGCGGTAATAAACGCAGCCTTCCTTATCGCTTCTACGCACAAGAACGTGCACTCATGGGTGGCTTCCGTGGTGCAGGTTTTGGCGCTCTGCTCGGCTTGGCGGATGATTTCCGAAAGGATGCTTTTGCAACGGGGCTTCATATTGAACTGACCCAGCAGAAATTTCCTGAAGCTGATCTTGCCATTTCCGTGCCTCGCATTCGCCCATTTGTTAATGAAGATGAAAGCGATGCTCGCGAACACATTACCGACGCTGTTCATGAAACACAGCTTTTGCAAATTATGTGTGCACAACGTATCTATCATCCACAAATCAGCATGACCATTTCCACACGCGAACGTCAAGGTTTCCGTGATTCTGCTGTTGCCATTTGTGCTACAAAGATCTCTGCTGGTGTTCATACGGATGTTGGCGGCCATACTGGTGCTTCGGATCAGACTGAAACCGATGCTCAATTCGATATCTCCGATCCACGCAGTGTCGATCAAGTGCATCAAGCTTTGCTTGATAATGGGCTGCAGCCTGTTTACACCGACTACATCCATGTCGGTTAACGATCATGAAACTCATCTATGTCACTGAGCGCGCGCGTATTCGTGGCAATGTTACCGAATATCTGACGCGACTGCTTGAAGGCCGTCCAGATGCTCTGCTTATTCGCGAGAAGGATCTCAAAGATGATGCGCTCTACGCCTTTGCTGAGCCCTTAGTCCCTGTTGCTGACCGCTTGGGGGTTCCGCTAATTCTTCGCGGCACACCCAAGCAAGCACGTCAGTTAGGCATTCGTCATCTTCAGCTTTCCTTTTCTGAAGCAGTAAGTGGCTCTTTACCAAAGGACTTTGATAGCATCGGCGTTTCTGTCCACTCTCTGTCAGAAGCGTTGACCGTGCAGCGCCTTGGCGCTGATCGCGTAACCTACGGCCATATTTTCACATCACCGTGCAAACCAGGCCTTCCACCACGAGGCCTCGACGCACTTGATGAACTCGTTCGAGCCTGCAAAATTCCTGTCTATGCCATCGGCGGCATCACAAAGGAAACCCTGCCCTTCTTACTCCCAATCAACCCGGCAGGCGCCTGTCTTATGAGCGCCAGCATGACAGATTCCAATCCGGAGACACTCACCACACGTCTCCGAAGCATCCTCGAACAAGCATAAAAGAAATCCCCACGATCGACTCACCATGATTAGCCCCCAGTCAAGTAGAGAGGGTAAATAACAAAAATCATTTTTCATCAA
>OGDF01001976.1_pt1 | contig 28999 bp, 30 predicted proteins | sample 1570141 | NCBI WGS metagenome assembly OGDF01 (sample SAMEA4370581, study PRJEB24528) | human gut metagenome | reverse complement strand
GGTTAAAAATCAAATCAGCAATAACAAATGCTCAACAGTTTATAAAAATTGTTGTGGTCAAGCTTTTTTGTAACACTTTTGGCTAAAAAAATATCATTATTCGATTATGCAGTTACCCTCGCCTCATGTGGGGTAGCATAATCATTGAAACTATGAGGACGTACATAATTATATTCAACATATGCAAATTCCTCTACCGTCTGATAGAGTGACTCCTCTGTCTTAAAATCATGGAGGTTGGTACACTCGTTCTTCAGAGTATTGAAATAACGCTCCATGGGAGCATTGTCATACGGATAACCGGCCTTGCTCATGCTCTGTGTTACATGAACGGATTCACAAAATTCAACAAATGCTTTTGATGTAAACTGAGACCCCTGATCGCTATGGAGTATCAGATTTTCTTTTATTTTAGGCTGAGAATCCAAAGCTTTCTGCAGAGTCCGAATAGCGAGATCGCTGGTAATGTTGCGATCGGTAATGCTGGCTATCACGCTTCGGTCGTGCAAATCAATGATTGTACAGTTGTAGCGAACTTCATGATTTGCAAGAAAAAGATACGTGAAATCAGTACACCATTTCTGATTGATTTCGTCAGCAGTGAAATCTTGTTTGAGCTTATTGTCAAATACCTTATGCGGTTTGCCATGTTCATATCCAGGCTTCTTGGGGCGAACAATCGATTGGAGTCCAAGTTCCGTATTCATATATTTATGAACGGTTGTTGAACTGTAAAAATAACCTTTGCGCTCCAGATAGACTTTCATGCTCCGGTAACCATCCACTCCATTGTGTGAGTGATAGATTTCCTGAATCTGAGCCTGTACTTCTGCTTTATGGGCATAATAATCTGACTTCCGGTGTTTCCGGTAGTTATAATACGCATTTGGATAGATATTAAGTCGCCGAAGGAGCCAACGCAGACCAAACAATTCATGGTACTGCTCAATAAATCGATAAGCCTCTAATCGATTTCCTTCGCAAAGAATGCCGCCGCTTTTTTTAGAAAGAGATTTTCCTTTTTTACCTCTTCCAGTTCTTTTTGTAACCGGAGATTTTCTTTCATAAGCTCCATTTCGTTTGGAGTATCTGGATTTTCAAGGGCTTTTGTTTGGCATTCTCTGCTAAATTCACTACACCACTTGGAAATGCTGGCTTGGGATACGCCGTATTCCGCAGTGATGCTTTTGTAAGTTCGTCCTTCCTCTGCGTGAAGGCGGACAATCTTCTTTTTAAATTCTGGTGCGTAACTCTGTGGCATAATAAGTACCTCTTTTCTTTCTTATATTATATCTTATTAGCCATCCCTGTTACAACTATATTATAGCACCTCATATGGAATGCAGTTTCAATACCCTCTGAATTTACACTGCTCTCAAACAAAATGGAACAGGTGTTTCAATATGCAGGAGTTTCAATACCCTCTGAATTTACACTGCTCTCAAACATGTCGTTAATACAAACAAGAATAAAAATGTTTCAATACCCTCTGAATTTACACTGCTCTCAAACGCGTGGTGCTGGTATTCTTTGATACGTCTGGTTTCAATACCCTCTGAATTTACACTGCTCTCAAACCCGCCGACTTTGAAACAACTGTATACGACGTTTCAATACCCTCTGAATTTACACTGCTCTCAAACATAGTGTTAGAACTTCTATAATGCCCCTATAGTTTCAATACCCTCTGAATTTACACTGCTCTCAAACAAAAGTGCTATATGAACTTATAGAGCGCGGTTTCAATACCCTCTGAATTTACACTGCTCTCAAACTTACAGGGATTTCAAGTGATGTGATTAATGGTTTCAATACCCTCTGAATTTACACTGCTCTCAAACCTCCACTTTCTCAGTCTGTATCTTCTCCAGTTTCAATACCCTCTGAATTTACACTGCTCTCAAACCTTCTCTACGACTTGCCATTTATTATCACCGTTTCAATACCCTCTGAATTTACACTGCTCTCAAACTTTGAACGAAACCGAATGACCCATTTTTGTGTTTCAATACCCTCTGAATTTACACTGCTCTCAAACACTCTTTTTGATAATAGAAATATCCTCTCCGTTTCAATACCCTCTGAATTTACACTGCTCTCAAACATACGCCTTTAATATCTCCGACAATTTCTTGTTTCAATACCCTCTGAATTTACACTGCTCTCAAACGCACCCAACAGTTAAAGCAACAGATGAAAGGTTTCAATACCCTCTGAATTTACACTGCTCTCAAACACAAACAGAAATGCAATCATATTACAAACGTTTCAATACCCTCTGAATTTACACTGCTCTCAAACAATTGCTCCTACTAGTTCACTCATAATATCGTTTCAATACCCTCTGAATTTACACTGCTCTCAAACTTGCCCTATACTTTTAATAGACACTTTTTGTTTCAATACCCTCTGAATTTACACTGCTCTCAAACCGTTATTTTGCCCTCTTCATCAATATTGCAGTTTCAATACCCTCTGAATTTACACTGCTCTCAAACCTCTTCATAGACTTTGGCAGTCACTTTCGGTTTCAATACCCTCTGAATTTACACTGCTCTCAAACATTGTACACGTCCGTACGTGCTTTCATGTTGTTTCAATACCCTCTGAATTTACACTGCTCTCAAACTCGAATCATCACCAGTAATGATTTGTGGTTGTTTCAATACCCTCTGAATTTACACTGCTCTCAAACAACAATCGATTATTTGGATATATCTTTGAGTTTCAATACCCTCTGAATTTACACTGCTCTCAAACGGAGCACGTCAAGAAATCCGTAAGTTAAAGTTTCAATACCCTCTGAATTTACACTGCTCTCAAACCATTATTAACGCACATTTGTTCGGGTTATAAGTTTCAATACCCTCTGAATTTACACTGCTCTCAAACAAATCTCTGCGACTTGATAGCCTTGTCAGGGTTTCAATACCCTCTGAATTTACACTGCTCTCAAACTGGCGTATCTTTATCAGATACTCCGGCAAGTTTCAATACCCTCTGAATTTACACTGCTCTCAAACCATCCTGTGAAATTGAACGCTTGCAATTAGTTTCAATACCCTCTGAATTTACACTGCTCTCAAACTAATTAAGTGAAAAGGCTACGATGTTGTAGTTTCAATACCCTCTGAATTTACACTGCTCTCAAACAAGTGTTGGATAGGGTATTGATGCGGATAGGTTTCAATACCCTCTGAATTTACACTGCTCTCAAACAACTCATCGGCACAGTATCAAAATCTTGTGTTTCAATACCCTCTGAATTTACACTGCTCTCAAACATAGATGAGATACTCTTTTCGCCCAGTCCAGTTTCAATACCCTCTGAATTTACACTGCTCTCAAACTTACATAGCAGAGTCGAGGAAAATGCCACCGTTTCAATACCCTCTGAATTTACACTGCTCTCAAACGTAGGTACCAATGACATCAGGGCTGCCACAGTTTCAATACCCTCTGAATTTACACTGCTCTCAAACCTCAAATTCTTACCTATTTGAGAATCAATCCTGCCAGATTGTTGCATAAATTCATCAGTCTTATAATAACACATTTCCGTCTCCTTTTCCAGTCAAAATTCACAATAATCTTGATCAATTACCAATCTCTCTTCACATTCTTCAAGTGGAAACTCTTTATTATCAATTAATAAAAGAGAGTATTTATGAGTTACACTGGTATTTACAAAATTACACACATCATTTCTGTTATAATATGATCTCAAATTTACAAATACGAACACTCTGTCTCCCAATACTTCCCGATAAAATTGCATATATTCAAATATTTTCTCGATTCCCTCCACCTGTTCCAAATTTAATTTTGGTGCAGCCATTTTCAGCAAATTTGAAACACTTATTTTATATTCCAAATTTACAGGAAGTCGAAAAGAAAGTTTGTCCATATACGTTTCAATTTCCGTCAATAGTTCTTGGGTTTTAAGATAATTTTCTTCATTGACAGCCTCTTTTTCTAAAACATTCTGTAAACTTGTCAATAATTTCTTAGTGTTTACTTCGAATGGAATATATGACATTAATAATTCCACATTATTCGCTATTTTTATGGGCATATTATCTTTTGACAATACCAGCCCCGTCTCTATTCCATTCATCTCCGACACAAAATCTTGAATCACTTCACGAAAGACATCTGGTGACTCAATAATGATCGAATTAAATTTTCCTTCTACAAAATGAATGCAAGACTGAATTTTATCACTTACCAATTTCATAATATTATCAACCTCTCGTCCGTATCAATAACATTAGATACTGATTCTCCAACAATATTTACTGCTCCTGCAAATTGCTTCTCTGTCACCGTTATAGCCTGCACAAGTCCCTGTGGTGGTTTATTTTTCTTCAGCACTTCCAAAACACTCGCTTTTACTGACTGATTTAAAAGCATTTTTGTATAAACAGATTCCTGCATCATAACAAATCCATTCGTTATTAAAAGTTTTCGAAATTTACGATATTCCCTTAAATCTGCCGTCGTTTTGGTTGGCAGATCAAAAAATACAATCATTCTCATAAATCTATAACTCATATTTCTATAAAACGTACCATCTCTATACTTTGCTCATTCAGGGCATCAAAAATACTTTTCACATAAATTTTTATGGCATTCATTAAATTTTGCTCTGTATTATTGATTCGCACCGTTTGATTTAATATCGTTACTATTTGATGTTTTTCATCTACAGAAAATTCTGACAAAGGATGCTGTACCACATACTCATCTACTATAATTCGAAGTGGTTCCATGATGTCACAACTCAAATTAAAATGATTAAATTGATTATCATGCCACAATCCTAATTGCGTTAAATAACCATTTGCAGTAACTTCACGATTAACTGCAGATAAAATTAAAGAATACCCATAGTTTAATGCTGCATTGATAACATTTTCTTCATCGTCTCGACTAAACTTTTTACCAAATAATGCATTAAAATAAACTTTTGCCGCATGTCCTTCTCGATTTGTAACATCTCCCGGCTGAATTTGTTCAACATATTGTTCCAACAATTCAGCTTCCACATGTTCTTCTTTCCGCAATAAAATTGCCTGATTCTCTATTTTCTTTGTTACAATTTTAGTCCATATACACTCTTTCATAAATGAATCCCATTGTAATTGCATTTTTATCTTCAATGCATCATTATGACACCCATAATATGGTACTACTTCTGCCTGCGGATTACGTTTGGAATCACAAAGAATAACACGAATCTTTTTTTCAATCAGTGCCGACAACAGACATCCTGTCATCGACACTGCATTGTTTTCAAGAATAAGAACCGCAATTTCATTCAGCGAAACTCTTTTGTTCCCGTCTCCGCGAACCACCATATAGTTCATGCTCAAATCTAGTTTACAACGACTTGAAATAACTACAACTCGCCAACTCATATGGTTCCTCCCGTAATCACTTAAGAAAATCTTTCAGGTTGACAGATTCTTTTCGGTGCAAACCAGCCGGAGAGTAGTCAACAATTCGGATGTCATCATACGGAGATGATGATAGATTTGCTCCCATTCTTACCACTCCACTCTTTCCTTTACCTTCAATATCAGTCAAATCAACGCCTCCAGCTCGACCTGACTTCAATAAGTTTATAATTGCCATTAACACTGTTATTTGTTTCTCTAGCATAAGTTCTGTAAATTTTTGTCTGCCAGCTTGCACAACTTCTTTTTGACAACCAGGCATTTTAGAAAAAATTGATTTATTTAATTTATTAACTAAACAATCATATAACTTTTCATTTTCAATTTTACTAATACCGTCATACTCTTCATCTAATTGTATAGTTCTATATTGTGCTTCCTTATTTTTATAATTTTCCAACTTTTTAATATAGCTTTCCATTTTCTTCGAAACAATTAAAGACTCTGCACTACTCAATAATATCTCTTTTCCTCCACTAGATTTTCCATTAACCCAAACTTCATAACCGTCTAATGAAAGAACCGTTTTGAACTTTATCTTCCTCATTCCTAATGGAAACCAAACATTAGAAACTGTCTTGGCACTCAATTTCTGAAGTTGTTCCTGTACATATTGTTTTGCAAAATCCTCGTCCTTTAAAAACTGCTCTGAAAACATCAGCTCAATCGGAACAAATGAAACTTCCTTTTTTGTCCCTTTGTCATAGGCTGCTACAATAAAGAACGTTGCTCCGGATTTATTATAGCCACCATATTTTACCGGATCCATTCCTTTTTTGAGAGGAACTAAGTCGGCTTTCTTTTTCAGCGGCATCTGATCAAACAACCCGCCCTTCTGACAAAATGAATATCTAGTCATCTTAATATTATTCTTCTTATAAATTGACTTAACTTTATCCATATGCACATCCGGATCCCAAATCACTTCCTCGCCATGCTGAACGGTTCTCTTAAATAATGACTTCGGATTAACTGTATATTTATCCGAAATATTAAACCATTTTCTGGTAAATCTTTCATGATACACATTTCCAACAACCGCATTCAAATAGGCGTCTTTCGCATGATGAAGATCATTGATCAAACGACTTTTTGGTGTCAAAAATTCTTGTCTGAATTGCGATGCCAATCTTGCCTTAACATATACAATTTCCGTATCTTTGTATTTCTGTTTTAGTATTTGTGTAACTGCTTTCATGGACTGTCTGGTTTCAACTAATTGCCGGTTAATAAATCCCTGTTTTTCCTCGTCGGAAAACGGAGTATTTCTTGTCAATCGTTTGTATTTTTCGTCCGACATAAGATTAGCCTTACGCAATTTGCTCCAAAACGCTTTCTGTGATGTTCGAATTTCCTCACTAATTGGATAAATATCCTTTTTATCCCCATTGATACCTGAAAGAACAAGGACCTTATTATTTACAATGCTATCATCTTTTACATAACATTGTGGATAAATATGATCTATGTTGTATTTTCCGCTCTTTATCTGAGAAAGATCTATTGCCTGTCCGGAATATGCACAACGTCCCAATTGGAGATAATATAAAAATATTGCTTCACTTTGAAGTCTGTTATTCGCCATATCTCCCATATCTTCCAATTCTTTTTCAAGAATCCTCGTATCTTCTTCTACATTTTTATACAAATCCAGCAACTGCTGCTTTCTTGTCGTTGTTCTTCCTTTTTGATCCGGATCAGCTCCTCTTGCCATCTCCACAAAAAATTTCTTCGGCGCATGTCCTAATGTAGAAACAACATCATCAACCACATCAAGTGTACGCAAAATTGGTCGTTTCACGGCATTTGAAACATACATTTCATCCAATTGCTCTTCTACACTAAACTCTTTTGATTCATAATATTTTTTTCGTTCTTCTTCAATTCTCTCGGCAAAAGTATACCGATCATTTGACAATAACTGCATAAAATTGTCATTTGTCGTCCAGAGGAAATGCATAATACTTCCCATCTCACCGGTTGTTTTATCATCCCCCCGCAAGTCGTTTAACATTTTTTTACTGATTCGGCCAAAATCGTTATACTTTAATTTTCCAATGTACTTCTTGTCTTCGGCAGACAAATTTGGAAATTCTCGATTAATCCAATTACGATATCTGCCACGATCCTCTACATAGGTATTATGCTCAATAATTCTTTCCACATCTTTTTTATCTAAAGTCCCTGCTGCAAGAAGATTTCTGAACTCATAATGTGCTTTTAACGAAGATTTTATTGTAACATCAATCCCCTCTAACACATCTTCTTTTTGCATATAATTATTTGATTCCAAAAATCCGCGGATCATTTTTACCGTAACTTTTGCTTTCTTTTCAAAAAGTTCATGATAAATCCTCTGTTTTGCTTCGACACTAATTGATTGACCATTCACTTTGATATTATTTATCTCGTTTAGCACCATAAAACTAGAGTACAACAACGACCATTTTGGCAATACACTTTCGCTAGGAAGATAGGTACATGTATTTGTCATACGACGGATAAATTCTTTTTCAGAAGCATCTTTATCCACCATCTGGTCAAAATTCCAAGGCAGAATCTTTCCTTCCGCTTTTCTTTTAATCCATGCATTTTCACTGTTATCCCGGCGCAACGGTCCTACATAATATGGCACTCGGAACGTAAATACAGATTTGATTTTTTCAGTTATTGTCAAACCATCCATATCTTTTTCTTTTAAAAATGGCAAATAATTCTCTGCTTTGTCCAATATTCGTTCTAATTCAATCTGATACAGTTGATGTGGAATTACACGGTTATCAGAATTTACCTGTTTTGGCATGAAACCAGCATTCTCAATTCTGCTTACCATATCTTCGTAAAAATCTAAATCTTCCTCTTCTATTTGTTCTTCAATCTTATCAAGTTTTAACGTTTTCTTTAAAAAGTCATTAAACTCTTTCTGATTTGCTTTTTGCTTTGGTAATTGAACCTTATCCTTAGTCGTATCAACGGATTTTAAATTATAGGAGTATGCTGTATAATTTTTTAGTTCCTTACCCGACTCTTTAAAAATCTTATAATACTCTTTCGGTGCATACTTGCGAACAAATTTTTTCAATTGTTCCAAATCCTTTTTGTGCTGGTCATACACCTCCACCTTTGCCTTCGAAATGTATTTTTCTCCGTTTAATACATCAGTCAAAACACTCCACTCGTAAATGGCTGTCATTTTGGAAACAAATTCCGCATCATCGCCCAATTGTGGCAATATTTCTTCCATATCATCGCTAATACTAAAGGAAAAGTCACTTTCATATTCGCTCTGTTGAAAAAGATCTTTCGCCTTAATTTTTCCCCCAGCAAGGAAATTTATCATGCTTTCATACTTATATGGTACACTTTCCTCTTTGGGAACTTTTCCCCCATATATCACTTGTTTTAACTCTCTTTTCTTGGTTGTAATTCCACTTTTGGATTTTATGATTTTCTCCAATTCTTTGCAATCCGCTTCAATCCACGCATTGTAAGAATCTTGCAACCCTTCCATATTAAAAAAGTCGATAAATTTGTTGTACACTGTCTCAAAATCTGTTATTTTATCCACATTTTTTACACTGATTTCTGACAAAAAATGACCTCGATGTGCAACAAGCCAATCAATCGCAATATTTACAAGTCGAATATCAAACGCTTTATCCTGCTCCATCAATGCAACGATTAAATGATGAATCGTCGGATACTCCTTATGATAATCTACATCTTTATAATCTTCATCATTAAAATACATATTTCCTGTACTGCTATCAGTCTTGTCCTCTCGCCACAACGCACTTTCTTTTTTCCGAATATAAAAATTCTTATCTACTTTTCCAACCTCTGATGCAAATAACTCATCAATTAACTGCACTCTCTGCTGTCTTCGATCCAAACGTCTTCTCGCGGTACGAAAACCTCTTCTATCTGCGCATTGATGTCCTTCATCAAATAAATGAGAACACCAAACCGGTTCGCCTTTGTATTTAATCAGATTATAGTTTTGATCCGTTGCAGCTATACCCACTGAATTAGTTCCTATATCCAATCCGATATAATAATCTCCATAAATTTTATTACTTTTTTTCAATTCCATATTGACACCCTCCTTATAGTGTGTTATTATAATGCTAGTGAATTCAGTACCCTCTGAATTTGCACTGCGAGTTCAAATAAAAATTTTTTCAGATCGTCATTTTGACAAAGCCCGGAGGGGCTTTTTTATTTTGCTCTTTTGCAAATTTGGATACAAACAACTCCACATCTATTTTACCATTTTTTACTTTTTTTGACAATCTTTTTTATAATCTACATTTTTAAATTCCCACTCCTTATACGCCCTCCCCTCTACCATAAACACCAGTCAATGATTTCCTTGCCTTGCAGTTTTTCCATCCACTCTTTTGGAATATTTTCTATCCCGTACAGGATTCCCGCCAAGCCACCTGCAATAGCTGCGACGGTATCCGTATCATCCCCGAGATTAACTGCTTTTTCGATACATTCTTTGTAAGAATTTGTGGTTAGGAGCGACCACATCGCCGCCTCAAACGAATCAACGACATAACCACTCGAACGGATTTCCTTTTCTTCAAGTCGATCGATGTATCGTAGACGATGCAGAATTGATTTTTCCGACACATGCTTTTCTATGGCTTCCCGAGGAGACACACCGGCAAACATTTCCTGGGCGATTCGCACATAAATGATACAAGATTCTTTTGAAATCTTATGTGCGTGCGTAATGGCCGATACTTCCGCGATTTGTTCGTCGGTTATATTGGGAACAAATGCCAGGGGAAGGATGCGCATCAAAGAACCGTTGCCGTTTGACCTTTCATCTTCTTTTCCCTTTTTATTTCTAATTGCTTGGCTGCAAGTAATTCCACAGTCAAAAACTTCACCAAACGGTGTATACTTTTTCTCATAAAACCACGCTTCAAATTGCCGGCGAATATCTTCGCAGTCTATTTTGCCCATATTCTTAATGCTGGCACAGGTTGCCAATGTCATACTGGTATCGTCAGACCATGTGCCGGCGGGCTGATCATGTGTGCCGTGGCCAGTCATCCCTGCACATTGAAAACTTCCTCTCCGCGTAAATTCATACGGTACGCCTACCGCATCTCCAACAGCCAGCCCATAAACTGCTTCTCTTAATCTTTTTGCCATAATTTACCTCTCCTTTCAACCTGCCAATTCATTGATATTTTTTACAATATGTATTTCTTCCTGCTCATTTTCCAACTCAGAAATATCTGCATTATTATTTGAGGACTGCACTTCCATAATCTCCTCGATCTCTGCCAGACTTTCTTCACAAACGTCGGCAAGCGAAGAGCAGTCAATGGTATCCGTAAGTGCATACAGACAATCCAGTTCTTTTTCTTTCTCCTTGCTCTCGATACGGAGTTCTTTGAGTCTTTTAAACACTTTGTACCCTTGTGCCACATTGTAATTGGCATCTTCCGTTTGCAGAAGAATCTCTTCGATCTCGTCATCAATTTCGTCAATGTCAAGCTGGATATTGGTTATGTACTGCTCTGCATGTTTCTTCACCGCCTTCATAGTTATTCTTCATTTAATACTCTTCTCCATATTCGTAATAAGCATCATCCATCGCATCATCGACACCTTCGGCATAATCGCTGTCTTTCTCGTATCTGTCTTCGTCATAGTCCTGTTGCATGTCAATGTCATCGTATCCATCAGAATAAGCACTGCAGGCATCTTGATAATCAGACGAACCCTCCGATGAGGAATACGTCTTCGCCGAAGCAGATGAGGATGTGCTTCCGGCAGATGAGCCCGTGTACGAACTATCCGAAGAAGTTTCGCTTGATGTCGTGTTAGAACTGTCTGACAAATAAGTACGTCTTGAAGAACTATCATGCAAAAAGCAATAACTACTATGGGATCGTGCCTCATTGTCACAACCCGCATGCAAACATGTCGTGTGCTTTGAATTCGAACTACCGATTGCAACGATAATAATACCAAAAAACCAAACAAAACCTAAAAATGCTAAAATTTGTCCTATTGTATCATCATTCATAATGTCCAGCTCCTTGCTTAAATTATTTGTCAAAAATCGTAATCATCCGGATCTAAGCCGGCGTCTTCCAACGCTTCATCTCTTTCATCCTCATCCATGTCCATTAATTCATCCGGATCCAGTCCTGACATGATGGCGTCATATTCAAAATCCGCGTCGTCTGTCTCTGCATCATCATCAAAATCGCCGTCATCTCCAAACAATGCATTGTGTTCTTCCCGGCTGGTACAAAGCATTTCCGCCGCAAGCACTTTCTCCGACCAATCTACTTCTCCATCTCTGTTAAAGTCCATCCAATCATGCATAACAAAGCCCTCCTTCAACTATTTTTTGTTTTCATTTTAGGTTTTTCCATAAGTAACTCAAACAATTCTTTAAAACTGTCTGCTTCGTATTTACATTTTAATACACCATTTATTGATTTACAACTCCAGTAAATTGCACTTATAATGCGATTATTTTCTTCGCAATATTGATCATAAAGGTCTTCCCATGCTTCACATCTTCCAAAGCACAAGACGCTTCAAAAGGCTCTTCCTCTTCATAATGAAGGACCTCGTTTATATCTACTGTATATTGTTTTCCTTCAACAACAACCAAAACATTATCTACATCATTTTGTACTCCGTTTTCTGCAAGTACTGATTGTTGAAATTCTCTTAAATTCATTATAATGGTTACTCCTTATCCTTAACATCATAACATCCTTTATTAAACTTTCTTAGTGTCTCATTTTTTCCTTTTAGAGCAAGATCACGAAGTACTGCATCATGGTCTGTGTGATATCCTTTTCTGGACGTTCTGTTAGAATAAACTATTTCGTTCCAATGTCCTAAAAGATAATTTACGCCTATCGTTAATACAATTGTTAATACTACTGTCATAATAAATTCCTCCAATCTTTTTATAATACTCTTTTCATCAAGATCGTAAAACTTAAATCCATCTCCATATTCAATCCCTCTTCCATTTTTAAGATCATCAAATTTTTCTTTGATCTCATGTGCAATTGTTGATGGATGTCGCTGGAGTAGTTTTGCTATCTTTTTGAATGAATCCTTATTGCAAATTCCAGTTTCTATTGCAATTCTATCAGACAGATCCATCTGTCCTCCTTTTTTGTAATAAGCCATGTCTGCTCCTTCCTAGCAGATAGCAATCGATATCTTAACTATATCATGTCTGCCAGAAGAAGCCATTGCAAAAGTAATTTAGACTTTTTTAGCCATTTTCAGTTGTCAAAGTACAGGTTTAATTTTTCATTTTAGGTTTTCGTTTTCTTTATATTACAACATTAGCTGTCCCAAAAACGGGACTTACAAAAAAATTTTTGACCAAAAATGCAATTTTAATGGTATTTTTCAACAAAAAAAGCACCCTGCGTTGTTTGCAACGTGCTTTTACAATTCTTTTTCAATATCGTCAATGCTGATTTCTTCCGTGTCTATGTCACCATTTCTTTCTATATCTGCAATAAACGATTTTTTATCCTCAAATATTTCAACTATTGACGCCTTGCTTCCATCCTTCATCAATACTCTGTCATATTGTTTAATTGTCATTTTTCCACCTTCTTCATTTCATAAATTTGTGATTCTAATTCTGCAAGTTCCAACTTTGCTTTTTCATTAATTTCTTTGAAAAGATAATTGTTTGAATCAAGTCCTTCCTTTTTCCAAATTCCATCTTTCTTCGCTTTCTTCTCAATTTCATTCGTTTTTTCATTCCATTTATCAAATATTTTTTTTGCTTCAGTTCTATCCATTTGACCCTCTCCTGTATTCAATGCCAAGTTCTTTTGCTTTTTTGATAATAGCATCTTGTTTTTTATTTACTTCTTTAATTATCTTGATATATTCTTCTTTTGCCTGTTCTTTATTCATTCATCCACCTTCTCTTGTTCCACCAAATACAATGTACTTAATTCACTTTTGTTTTAGATACAAAATGCTGCATAAAGAGGAACGATTTTCTTTTTATCCTCAAAGCCAAAATTTTTGGCAGACAGTTTAATAGCATATTCCGGCTGGTACGTATCCATATAAATTTTTAAACTTTTTGCTCTGGTATTATCGGCTGATTTTACTTCAATCGGAATCAGTTTTCCATTTCTTTGGATGACAAAATCGATTTCTGCTCCTCTTGGAGATTTCCAGTAATAGGTATGATAGCCATTAATAGTCAACTGTACATTCACATAATTTTCAGCCATACCGCCCTTGAAATCATTCAGCTCCTCAACCATGTAAAGAATATCGTTCGCCATTAAATCTTTTTTCGCACAAAGTAAACCAAGATCCGATACATAAATCTTAAACGCATCAATATCACGATAATTCTCCAATGGCTTCTTGACTTGTTCTAGCTTATGAACTTGTGAAACTATTCCAGACAAACAGAGCCATTCAATAGCATTTTCAAATTCAGCTGCACGTCCACCCTTTTTAATCAGCTTATATTGAAACCGTGTATTCCGTTTTGATAACTGCACTGTTATATTATCATAAGCAAGTCTTGTTTTTTTGATTTCATTCAAATTATTATACTTGCTCATATCATTTAAGTAACTGGAAAGTATTGTATCCTGCATGTGCCGAACTAAAATATAATCCTGAGTCTGAACAAACTGCATTACACATTCCGGCATACCACCAACCACCAAATATTGGCGGTAATATTGCATAGCTGCGTCATGGAGTGCCGAGGGAAGTGGCGTATTATCATCAAAACTTTGTCTAATTTGATTTACAAGATTCTCCTCACCTAGTGCAAGCAAAAATTCTTCCATATCCATTGGATATAGCGTTTTCATATCCACTTTCCCGACCGGAAAAGAAAATTTCGCCCGGTTTACAGCCACGCCAAGCAAACTGCCGGCAACGATAACATGATATTCCGGTGCATCCTCACAAAAATACTTTAACGAAGTTAATGCCCGTTCACAAAGCTGTATTTCATCAAATACAATCAACGTTTTTTCTTTTACAATCGTTTGCCCGGCAATATGTGATAAAATCGGAATTAAATACTCCGGACTTATATTTTCCTCAAATGTTTCATTTAATTTGGGATTCGTTTCAAAATTAAAATAAGCTACATTCTCATAATACATGCGTCCGAATTCCAAAATAGAATACGTTTTACCAACCTGTCTTGCCCCTTGTAGAATTAAAGGTTTTCGATGGCTGCTTTGTTTCCATTCCCGTAAAAATCCCATTATTTTTCGATCCATAACCCAAACCTCCTTTGAAGTCTTATTTACATTATAAATACAATTCGCGTAAAAATCAACATAAAAATCAATAAATTCAACGCTAAAATGCACGAACATTTTCTCTTTTTTTACACTAATGGACGCGAATACTGCTTTTATTGATTTTTCATCAATGCTCATTTTCAGCACAGATATCATGAAACCAGTCAGGATTCCACCTTTGTCATCCGTCCCTCCGCGTCACGCTAAGGGATAGAAAAAAGATACCCGTCCTGGGTATCCTTTCAAATGTAATATTATCAAGTATGTATATATTTAAGCAATTGCATTAACTCCTCCCCCTGAATCATTGTCTCATCCTTGTCTAACTTTCGTTTTCCAAATAAAACAAATCCATTATTCTGATAAAATCGGATTAATTTTTCCTTATTTTCACACTCTACATATGTGAATTTTCCTCCAAGTTCATACTGAATATCATGGATCCGATCAATTGCCATTTTTAGCAATTCATCTCCGCTAATTAAAGTATTATTTCCATCGGTAAAATTTTTTCCTAACTGCCCAATTAAAATAGCTGGAACCATGCAACCTTCTTCTGAAAACGATGTTACATTAAATTGCAGCAATTTTTTATATGTCCTCTTACTAACAGAATTTCGTTCAACTTCAATAACCTTACTTGCAATTGAATAATAACCAATCAAATATCTTTCTGTTTCATCCGCACTACACCAAAAAACCAAAAAGGTTTTTGCAAATCCTTGTTGTGAAAACAGTATTGCTTTTCGTTTTAAAAAATATTCTACATCTTCATTTTGCGGGCACGAAAAACCGGAAAGAATAGTTTCAACCCTATCCTTCCCCAGTTCTTCTAACATATTTTGTAAATTAACTTGGTAATATTTAGATTGCATTTCACATATTTTCAAAGAATTTTTTGACACTCCCTTTGTCTAATTCTGTACATTCGCGACTATATTGTACTTCATTTTCTTTTACATACTTTGTTTTTTCTATCGCGTCAGCAAATGAACGACAAAGTTTACTATCCCGTATCTTGACTGTCTTTAATATACTTTTTGTTGCCATTTCATCCGCCTCCTCTCTAATTTACATCATTATACACAATAGAAATTAAAATGTCAACTTTCTTCTTTCTAAATACATCTCTGCTTTTAAAATACCCACATTTTACAAAACAATACAAGGCCCGGGCTTTTGCCCGAGCCTCGCATCGCCATTCATTTAACTAATTATTTACAAAATTGTTTGTCAAAATCCGGGTTAAATGCATAGATGTTTTTATGGTCAAGGTCGTCAGTGATCAGCCGCAGGCTTTCGCCGAAACGCTGATAATGAACGACCTCGCGCTCACGGAGATAGCGGATTGGATCACAGACTTCCGGATCTTTGATCAGGCGCAGAATATTATCGTAGGTCAGACGCGCTTTCTGCTCTGCCGCCATGTCTTCGTGCATGTCAGCAATCGGGTCGCCCGTAGACTGAATCATAGATGCGCTCCAAGGCTCACCGGAAGCGGCCTGTGGCCAAAGTCCGATTGTGTGATCTACATAGTATGGGGCAAATCCCTGCTCCTGCAGTTCTTCCGCGGTGAGGTTTTTCGTCAGCTGGTGAACGATCGCGCAGATCATTTCCATGTGGGCGAGTTCCTCCGTTCCGATGTCAGTCAGAACCCCAGCCACCTTACGGTTCATGTTCGAATAACGCTGGGACAGATAGCGCATTGCCGCACCGACCTCTCCGTCGGGACCTCCGAATTGTGAAATGATCACTTTTGCCATCTCAGCATTGGGGCGAGTGATATTTACCGGGTATTGCAACCGTTTTTCATATTTCCACATTGATCAACATCCTCCTTCCCATGGCCACGGGCCTTCTACCCAGGTCCAGCGGTCATCTGCGATAACATTACTAGTTTGTAGTGGTCCGTAGTATTGCGTGTATTCCTCGGATGCCTCGTGGTATAATTTCTTATACTTTTTGTAATACTTCAATGCTTCCTCATCATAGGGATGCGTATCCAGATACAGTACGACATCATCGATGGCAAACGAAACTTCCTGAATATAACGCAGCAACTTCTTTTTGTCTGTCTGATTCATCGTCGATCCCTCCCTTGATATGATGGTTGTGAACATTGTGCGCATGCTGCTTTGCTTCCAACAAATGGAAGAACGAGATCTTCAAAGATCGAGCCGTGCGCCAAACCGCTTCCACCGTCCATGACATTTTTCCACGTCTGCCATTTTACCGAGGCGATAGCCAATGACTGGCGTTCCGGGCGTGGACAAGGTCGGGATTCCGGCATTTCCGGCTTGTAGGCACGACATCCGCAGGAAGAGGATGGCATGTTGACAGGCATCGGGCCGCGCGGTCTTGGATTTTCATTACAATTACAATTTCCAGAATATGAATTCATAAAAAAATCCCCTTGCTATTTTGCTTTTTAGTATACTATATGACAAAATTCGCAAGGGGTGTTATTTATTTACAGCATTTCATCGGTAATAACAAAATGCTCGCCGGCATGAAGTTCGTCAGACAAAATCTTTTTGGCAAGAAGTGTCTCTACCTTTTTCTGGATATAACGCTTCAATGGCCGTGCACCATAAGCCGGTTCATACGCATCTTCCACCACTTTGTCTTTCGCTGCATCGGTAAGTTCTACCGTAAGCTCGCGGTCGGCAAGACGGCGGTTCAGATCCGCGATCAAAAGATCAATGATTCCTCGGATATTGTCTCTTGTCAGCGGCTTAAACATGATGGTTTCATCGAGACGGTTCAAAAATTCCGGTTTAAAACTCAGACGAAGTTTTTCCATCACTTTCTGTTCTGCCTCCGGGCGGATATTGCCGTCCTCGTCGATGCCATCAAGCAAATATTCTGCGCCAAGGTTCGATGTCATGATCAAAATCGTATTTTTGAAATCGACCGTACGGCCTTTCGAGTCTGTTACACGTCCATCATCCAATATTTGCAAGAAAATATTGAACACATCCGGATGTGCCTTCTCAATCTCATCAAACAATACGACAGAATATGGTTTTCTTCGCACTGCCTCGGTCAGCTGGCCGCCTTCCTCGTAACCAACATATCCCGGAGGCGCTCCGATCAGACGAGATACAGAATATTTCTCCATATATTCACTCATATCAATACGTATGATATTCTGTTCATTGTCAAACAAATTCTCGGCAAGGCTCTTCGCAAGCTCCGTCTTTCCGACGCCGGTAGGACCAAGGAAGAGAAATGAGCCGATTGGCTTTGTCGGATCCTTGATTCCGGCCTTGGAACGAAGGATTGCTTCTGTCACTTTCGTCACTCCTTCGTCCTGGCCGACCACCCGTTTGTGAAGTGCATCTGCCAGATGAAGTGTTTTATTGCGCTCCGATTCTGTCAATTTGGCAACCGGGATTCCTGTCCAGCGCGATACAATTTTGGCAATTTCTTCCTCTGTTACGCTCTCGTGAACCATCGACTGGTCGCCTTTCTTTGCCTTTTCTTCGGCTTCCTGCAATTGTTTCTGCACTCTTGGCAGATCTCCATACTGCAATTGCGCCGCTTTTTCAAGGTCATAATTGTTTTTCGCCATTTCAATCTGATTGCGGACGGTTTCAAGTTCAGTCTTCAGACTGTGAACTTTTTCCACCGCGCTTCGCTCATTGTCCCATTTTGCCTTTTCGCCGGCAAATTGTTCACGAAGTTCAGCGAGTTCTTTCTGTAAATTAGTCAGACGCTCTTTGCTCAGATTATCCGTTTCTTTTTTCAATGCGGCCTCTTCAATCTCCAGCTGCATGATGTGACGCTGCACATCATCCAATTCGGTCGGCAGCGAATCCAGCTCGGTTTTGATGAGTGCGCATGCTTCATCGACAAGGTCAATCGCCTTATCCGGAAGGAAACGATCGGAAATGTAACGGTTTGACAGAACCGCCGCATTGACAAGTGCTCCATCGGTAATCTTTACACCATGGAAAATTTCATAACGGTCTTTCAGTCCACGAAGAATCGAGATCGTGTCCTCTACCGTCGGTTCGTCCACCATAACCGGCTGGAAACGACGTTCCAATGCGGCATCTTTCTCAATGTACATCCGATATTCATCCAATGTAGTCGCACCGATACAATGCAGTTCGCCACGTGCAAGCATTGGCTTTAACATGTTGCCGGCGTCCATTGCACCATCGGTCTTTCCGGCTCCGACGATCGTATGAAGTTCATCGACGAAAAGAATGATCTGCCCGTCGCTGTCTTTGACTTCTTCCAAAACGGCTTTCAGACGTTCCTCAAATTCACCGCGGTATTTGGCGCCTGCTACCAGTGCTCCCATATCCAGTGCAAATATGATCTTGTCTTTCAAACCATCCGGCACATCCCCGCGCACAATACGCTGTGCCAGTCCCTCTACAGCTGCTGTCTTACCTACACCGGGTTCACCGATGAGAACCGGGTTATTTTTGGTCTTACGCGATAAGATCTGAATCATGTTACGAATCTCCGAGTCCCTGCCAATTACAGGATCCAGTTTTTTCTCACGCGCCCTCTCTACGAGGTCGTATCCATATTTATTTAAGCTGTCATACACGGCTTCCGGATTGTCCGTTGTCACTTTTTGATTTCCTCGGACTTTCGAAAGAGCCTGCAAAAATCTTTCGCGGTCAATCTGAAAATCGTGGAACAGCTGCTTGATCTCCTTCGATGGTTTGCGAAGCAGACTCAAAAATAAATGCTCCACGGAGACATACTCGTCTCCCAGCGCTTTCGCCTCATTTTCGGCATACACCAATACTTTATTCAAATCTTGTCCGATATAAACCTGGCCTCCCTGAACCTGCGGACGTTTGAGGACAGCTCCCTCGACCTGCGCCAAAAACACATCGCTGTCTATCTCCATCTTCTCGATCAGTTTCTTAATCAGACTATCTTCTACCGTCAACATCCCATAAAGTAAGTGTTCCTGTGCAATCTCCTGTGCACCAAAATCATATGCGATTTTTTCCAGGTTGTTTAAAATCTCTACGGATTTCTGTGTAAATTTTGAAATATTCATACTCTGCCTCCATTCTGCATCTCCTGCACGATGCCTGCAAGCGTTATTGGACAATGTGGGACTTTTTATAGTCTCTCCACCATCGCTACAATTATGTTATACCACTTTTATTAGCACTCGTCAAGAGCGAGTGCTAATAAATTTAGATTTTTTTTTCATGCATTGCTCGTAAGCTGCTTACAGCGTACATTAATTCGAGGCGTAACCAAAGAACTTCTTACTTCCAAATACGAATTACACAGTTTTACCAATTTTCATACAACGGATTTACATACAGATGTAGATCCGTCACAAATATCCGGGGAAACAAGCATCTTTCACATGGTCCCTTTTCTGGTATGGAGGAGGACAGCGTATTGCTACACAAATGATTCGCCATGGACACCTTCCACCCGGTACAAATGAGGTGTCTTCTGACAAATATCTTCTCTTCTCAAACATTGTTTTTCTCGTCCTATATTAAACACAAGTTTTTCAACTCCTGCTTTCTTTATTTTTTCTCGGTCCAAGCATCCCACCAAGCATACCGGCAAGAACACAGACCAAAAGTGTTGTCAATATCGCCGGGAACATTGTGGATAAACTTTTGTTCCAGACAGCACTGACGCCATAAACAACCCCAAAATATGCCAGTCCAAATAGTCCACCCATCAGATAATGCCGGCTGTCCTTTTGTGCGGAAAAAATCATTCCACCTACAAATGCCGCGACTGCATACACCAAAAGAATTGCTCCGCCAATATGTTCCATGGATGTCTTAGTCTGATACAGCACAAATGCTACAACTACCAAAAGAAGTGCCGTCAGCACAAAGGAAACAAAAAATCCTTTCAATCTTCTCATTCTACTCTCTCGCCATTTCTTTTTTACTCTTTACTATCTATATGCTCTTTCTGTTTTACATATTCCTACCATTATGCTATAATAGTTATACTATACTAAAAGAATAGAAGGTATGATTATGAGATATATTGATCTGCACGTGCATTCGAATTGTTCCGATGGCACCTTTTCTCCCGAAGAACTGGTTGTTCTTGGAATTAAACAGGAACTGGTTGCGTTTGCATTGACGGACCACGATACCATAAGCGGCGTGGAACGTGCCATAAAAAAAGCGGAGGAATTTGACAATAAGATTCAGGTGATCCCGGGTATGGAGCTCTCCTGCAAATATACGATTTCTTCTTCCCAATCGGTTGAAATCCATATGCTCGGATACCGCTACGATATCCATAATAAAAAGCTCATCGCTACATTGGAAGACATTTCCAATGAACGTGATGAACGAAATCGGAAAATGTGCAGCAATCTGCAAAATGCCGGTTTCCCAATTTCGTATGATATGTTGTGCGAACGCTTTGGCGATACTATTTTGACCCGTGCGCATTTTGCCCGACTGTTACTGGAAAACGGCGGTGTGCCATCGCTGGATTATGCGTTCCGTACCTGCCTGTCTTCGGACAGCCCGTATTTTGTCAACCGCGAATATCTCACACCAAAAGATGCCATCGATCTGATTCGCGCATCCGGCGGTATTCCGGTTCTTGCACACCCATTGCTTTACAAATTGTCCGTCAGCCAGATCCGCCGGTTATTAGACGATCTGACCTCTTACGGACTTTGCGGAATCGAAGCCATTTATTCGCGAAACCGTGGTACAGATGAAGCGTTTGTCCGCAAGCTTGCCGATGAATATCATCTGTTTATCACCGGCGGTTCCGATTTTCACGGTGCCAACAAACCGGATATTGAACTTGGCCGTGGCACCGGTAATCTTCGTGTTCCGGTTATGCTCTTGGAGAATTTACGATAACTTCTTTTTGAAGCAGCGATAACATATTTGTCGCTGCTTCTGTTATATTTTTCGAAGCAATGATCGCCGAAATGACTGCTGCCCCACTGACACCGGTGTCTGCCAGTTTTGCCACATTGGATTGGTTGACACCGCCGATCGCAACTACCGGGATTTTTACGGCATTGCAGATCTCACGCAGGATATCGATCTCTACATGATGCGTTCCTGCTTTCGTCGAAGTTCCAAACACATCCCCGACCCCCAGATAGTCTGCGCCCTCTTTTTGCGCCTCGATGGCCAGTTCTTTATTGTACGCAGATACCCCTATAATCTTATCCGGTCCCAGAAGTTCCCTTGCCGTATGCGCCGGTATGTCGCTCTGTCCCAAATGAACGCCGTCGGCATCCACCGCCATCGCGATATCAATCCGGTCATTGATAATAAGCGGAATCTCATACGCATCCGTAATCTGTTTTACATCTTTTGCAATCTGCAGAAATTCCCTTCCTGTGCAATCTTTCTCGCGGAGCTGAACGACCGTCACACCCCCTTGTATAGCAAGCTCCACTGCTTTTTCCAGTCTTTCCGCAGACATCAATTCGCGGTCTGTACATAAATATAACGTATAATCGACTCGAGGTTTCACTCTTTTTCTCCTTCCTTTTTTTCCAATTCCTGTTCGCCCACCTGATGTTTCAATTTCTGGATCCGATCTACAAAATGTCGGATCACAGACTGTCTCGTGATAATTCCCACAAAATAATTTCGGTCGTCGACAACCGGTACAAAGTTCTGATTCAATACCAGTTCCAGAAGTTCCTCCATCGTCGCCGAAATATGAACCGGCTGATTCCAGTTCTCGCGCATCATTTCGCAGATATATACATGATTTACTGCCGTTTCCTGATCCAATGGTGTATCACGCAGATGCCACAAAAAGTCTCCCTCTGTGACCGTCCCGATATATTTTCCTTCTTCTGACAATACCGGTGCCGCTGTATACCCGCTGGCACGAAGTTTCAAAAGTCCGGCACGCACGGTGTCCTCGCCGTTCAAAAAATCCACGGTATTTTTTGGTTTTAATAAAAATAAAAGATTCATATGTTCCCTCCATTCTATTTTTCCGGATTCATTTCCTTGGATTTTGCAAGAACCTCTTCCACATCCTTTGCATACTCTTCACGAATGTCGCGGATGCGTTCCAGTTCTCCGATAAAATCCTGCATGATCCCTGTATTGTAATCAATCTGGCTTCGCAGCTTCTGCCTGCGCGCGTTCAAGTCGTGGCGGACTTCAACCATTTCTTTTGGCTCGATGATTGCCTGTACCTGAGTGCACCAGATTTCGGCATCTTTTACGCCCATCTTCTTTAGTTCGGCGACCAAAATGTCCTTTTTTTCATTGAGCATATACACACTCTCACGCTTGCGCGCCCATTCCCGCTTTGCCCGCTGATACTGGTCATACACAAATTCCAGTTCCGTCGCATTGCGCACGCGGTACTTCATGCACATATAATCAATGGTCCGCGTATTATTGACATATTTTATCTTCACACGATTCAAAAGAGAAATTGCGCGGTTGCATTTGCGTTCTGTGATCACCATATCGGTCCGGTTGGCACGCGCTTCCCACATAATGACAAGCAACACCAAAAAGGCAAATGCCGCGGTAGCAATGACCGGCACCGTAACATCGACTTCAAATGCCAGACGAATCGTCAGCATCAAAAGTGCAAACACAAGCAGAATCCCCGCCAGAACCTTCGATACGACACGCAGGGTACCCTGTTTATTGATAATGTCACGTTTGTCCGATTTGAGCAGCTGCTTCTCACTCTCCAGCTGGTGCAGATCATTTTTTACCTTAATCTGGTAATCCTCAAAGTTCTTTAACTTCTTTACGTCATCGGCTGCTATCGTCTCAAAGTTTTCCATCGCCTGACGCTGTGCATCATTGAACTTATACCGGCGTTTTTTCAGATAATCTCGTTCTTTCATTAACTGATCGATCGCCGATGCCGTCTGCAGAACAACCACTTTGTCCTCGTCGAGTGCCTGATCCATCAGCTGGATATCCTTCAGATGCGAAGTTACCTCTGCATACTCTTTTTTAATCTGTTCATTCTGGTTTTTCGCTTCCTGAATCCCCTCATACAAGCGCTGAATATAGTCAATGCGCTGCTTTTTGTCTTTTATGTCAACCTGCTCTTTTTCTGCCGCCGAGTCGGCTTTAATTTCTTTTGCAATCTGCTCAGCCTCCTGCTCCGGCGGCAGTACTTCTTCTATTTCCGGTTCCGCTTTTCGTTTGCGAAATCGTCCAAATATCATAGTGTCTGATTCCTCCTTATTTTTGCGATGGCTCTTCCAGTGATTCTTTTATCTCGCGCACAGCGCGGTTGATACAAACTTCGTCCGAATCGTTTCCGGTAGTACCGCATGCCTGTTCCCATGCCTCACAAAGTGCCTTCTTTTCTTCTTCGGATTTCCCCGCTGCCTCGCATTCGCGGTCAAACATCTCTTTGTCACCGCATGCCAAAAGTACATACAGATACTGCTGCAGCGACTCCGGTCTGTGATTACGCGCGTACGCTTCCTTGAAGCCATCTGCTGCCTGGCGGAACGAAGATACATGAAACATCGCAATCGCCTGATCATGAAGCACATCCCCATACTCTTTTGTGCTGAGTTCCTTTGCCAATGGTCCGTGCAGCAGGCTTTGATATTCCTGAAAACTTCTTCCATATCTTCCGGCTTTCAAATAATTATCTGCCTTCATCCGGGCTTTTTTCTCCGGCGGAAGATTGGCAATTTTTTCCATTACTTCTACCAGTGAAAAAATCTCTTCTTTTTTATAATAATCACAGGCACAAAGCAGTGTTACCACCAAATCCTTGATATTGTGGTGCTTGCGGATAAGTTTTTCCATCTTCATCGCAAGGGTGCGCAGATGCACCTGCCCTTTGAGCCAGTGAACCAGATTTTCATCAAAAAATTCCTCTGTCACTGTGTAAATATTATGATACATATAATAACACAATTCTTCCAAAGAATAAACAGGAACTTCTGAAATCGGGATGATATAAGGCTCTTTTGCCAAATCCCCCTGACACAATATAAACATATTACCACCTGCCTTTACACAATGATCGTTTCCTCCCAGATCCGGTGTGACGATGGGAAAAAGTTTCCAAATCCCTTGTCACGGATCGTAAAAATACATTTGTCAACTCCGGCAAAGCGGATCTGTAATCCAATCCGCGCTTTACGGTCAAGCCGCCCCTGAATCCCGTCCATTGGAAGAATATGGGTGCGTGTACTCTTATCTCTCACATGATACACCCGGATCTGCAATTCCTCTTCTCCATCGGCGATCAGATCCACCTCATAATCTACCTGATACCACGGCGTACCGGCTTTTGCCAGCATAATTTCCTGCACTTTGGCATTCGTATACGCCTGCATCGTAATGTTGACCGGTATCGTATCTTCGTCCATATAGAGAAATGGTTCCATCTTCTTTTCGCCGCTGTACTCACGCGCGATAAAGCAGGCACCAAACACATACAGATTGTCACCGCGGAATACATGCCGTCCCACGCAAAGCTGTGTCATAATTGCATCGGCGAAGCCATCCGCGAACCCTTTTCCGGTCATATACACGGTCGTAATGACCTGTCCATGCAGCGCGCCCTTTACCATCGCTTCCACCACAGAACCTCTGGCATTTTCACCACTCTCTTCCGGAACCGGCTCTTCGAGCATTTTTACATAATCCGGATATTGTCTCTCCATCACCGTAACAAACGGCGGATGCTGATAGCGGTCGACATGCATTTGAAAATACGTAATCTCGTGATCTTCGTAATCAAACACCCCGACTTGGTTCACCCACAGATCCTTTTTCTGGTTCATGACATAATACACAAAGCACTGCCGGCGGTCAACTACCATCGCACGGTCTTTACCGATACCAAGTTTTTCCAATGCCTGATAAATCTGGCTGATAAACCGGAAATCCCGGTATTTTGTCGTAACGACCAGACGCCGTATCATTCCTTCCGGGTACTCGCGCCTCGTAAAGGACAATATTTTCTGAAAATACGCCGCCAGTACGTTGACCGGGTCACTCTCCACTCCGGCGGCAAAGATCGGCTCGCCTTTAACAATTTTTTCCAGGAAATGTCCAACCGTCTCCCGGGAACCCGGTATGGTAACCACCGTCGGAATCTGCGTATTCTCCGTCTTATCCCGCGGGTCAAATACGAGTTTTGGCTCTTCTCCCTGTGGCGCAAGCAGTGCCAGCTGGGAATTTACTTCTCTCAGATCTACTCCGATATATAAACTACGTTGGCTCATTGTCTACTTCGCCTCTCCTTCCCACGACAGTGGCTGCAGCAGCGCCGCACCATTTTTTCGTTTTTTCAATTCCTGAAGCTGCCGGTCATACTCTGCCGGGTCACTTTCTTTCGCTTCTCTCATTCCCTGCAACAGCCGGTAAAAGGATGGTTCCGTGGATGGATCCGCCTTCCCGCCGACCATCTCTCCGGTTTTGACCGGTACATCCATATCGCCCTCAAAAATGCGGTACTGGCACGTCTCGCCCGAAAACAGAATTGTCGCAAAACAATACACATCCGGCAGGATTCTACGCATCGGCAGAAGTTTTTCCTTATTGATCTCAATATAAACGTCGCCTTTTTTGGATGCGATCCATTCCAACATCTGGGCATTCTCAATCTCAAACGGCACTTCCATCTTGCCCTTAAAATCTTTCATAAATGCGAGATACTGTCCCTTTGCCGCACATTCTGCCAGCTGGAAACGGGTCCATTCGCATTCATTGGCCGACAATGTCTCCTGCGCCGAAAAATATTTGAGTATTGCAAGGACAAGCACCGGATTCTGCGTCGCCAGCCCTTCTTTGGCGATACGGTTTTTCCATTCCACCGTTAATTCGAGCCGGCCGGTCAGATATTCATAGGAAATTTCTGACAAAAACGCTTTTGCCAATGTACGATTTGCCCCGTACTCATAATATTCTTCAAATGGTTCTTCAAATGCAAGCAAATCGGCTCCGGTAAACAAGGCCTGTCCGAGAAGCCGCTCCAATGCGCCGTCGCGGATCTCCACGCCATTTTTTTCCGCTGCCTTATAAAAATCAAGCAGCTTCTTCGTATCGCCCATATAATAATTTAGCAGATACGAAAGGGTCACTTTATTTTTCTCTCCCTTATCATAAAGGAAGTCACAGATTCGCATATAATACGGATCGAATTTCTGCTGTTTTTCTTCCAGAACCCACGTGATCAAAAGCAGGATCAGTTTCGGTGTGCATTCCGTCAATTCGTATTTGCGGAATACCCCAAGTGCGTCCTCATTCATCTGATACTGGATCATGGTCTGCAGGATGCCCGCCTGTCGCTCCCTGCTGATATAATGAAAATCGATGTCGCGGATGACTTCTTCCAAAAGTGCATCCTCGCCGATGGACTTATAATAATCGTACAATATCAATAAACCCTTATGCTGGTATTCCACGCCAAGCACGTCGCTTCGCACGAGTTCATGGATCAAAATGGCCTCTTTCGTACTGATTTCCACATTTTCCGCTAATATCTTTGCAAACAAATGCAGTTTTACCAATAGCGAATCCGCGCCATACTGGTAGCACATCTCTGCAAATTCATCGAGCCGGCACAATTTTTTGATTTCGTAATCAACCGTTCCGGCGTGATAATAGCCATTGTCATCAACAAAATAGATCCGGTAGTTCGGCGTTGCAATATGTACGACCGCCCCGCCATCCTGCATGCGGTAATTCTGCTCTCCGCCGCCTTCATCATGCACTACGGCGACACGTACGATTTTCTTGTCCGTGTGGCATACGATGTGATAGGCAAAGATAAAATCCGGCAGTTTGTCTGCCAGTTGTGTGATATCCGCTTCTTTCGGCAGCAATTCATTGTACAGATAAGCAAGGGTCGCATTGATTTTTCCATTTTCTGCCTGCTTCATCACATAATCATGAATGGGATTTTCATAAACTGCGTATTCCTGTGGATGTGTTTCCCGGTTTTCCACAATGTGCCGGAAAAATTTTGCCTTCACGGAATCGCGCAAGTGGTTCTCATACTCAAAATACGAATACACCGCCGGGTCGAGATTGGAAAAATCCTCCTCCCCCAGTGAATACATATAATACTCATACAATTCCGTAAGCCGGAGATGATGTTTTACCCCGAGTTCAAACCATTTGAGATACTGCGGTCCCTGTTTTTCCCCGCGAATCAGCAAAGCACATATACTATGCAGTGTATCTGTCGTATGGAATTTCTTATAGCATCCCATCAAAAGGGAAAGGATCGCCGGCGTTTCTTTCTTTTTCTTTGCCGCCAAAAACGAGATGGCAAGCACTTCATTTTCCGTCAGCAGATCGTAACGCAGAGCAAAACGGCAGATTCCGACTGTCTGTGGGTCAAGCCGCACAAGCAGATCCGGCTCCTGCAAAAGGATCATTGCCTGATACAGATACAGATACGGACTGTAACATCCATCCGACCACAACTGGTTCAGATCTTCCCAAAGCCCCATCACATTTTCCTGATAATATCCCATGCGCTCCAAAAGAACGGTACAGAAAATGTGCTGATAGCCATCTGACTGGTATTGACGGACTTCGGAGTAAAATTCATCTTTGTCCAATTCATTTTTCGTGATCTTACATTTGATATACTGGGTGATCAGATAACGAAGCACCTGTTCCATCGATGCCCCCTCTTCCGGTTCTGTCACTCCTGCCGGAAGTACCAGTACATCCCTCGGATCTTCTCTCTTTGAAAACGCCAGCAGAGGAAGTTCTTCCGGAACCTCCATCGGCATATCTTTCAGACTGTGCACGGAAAGATTGCTTCTGCCATCCAGCAGAGCTCTGTCCAGTTCCTTTACGAACAGACCCTTTCCTCCCACTTTATCAAGCGTACGGTCCAGAATGATATCTCCCGTTGTTTTCATGGTCAGAATCTCTACACTTATCTGCGGCTCATGATTTCCCGCAGTACTTTTCTGTTCTATGTAACTCTTTACCATTTCGCTTTGCAGCACTGCCAGCTTGCTTTCTCTGCTGCCAATGATCACTTTCGTTGTCATTCTTCATCCTCCTGTGCAATGCGCTCCAGCACCTTCTGGATTTCCTCGCGGATTTTCTTTGCTTTCTTATGGTCAAGACCACTCGCCGTAATTCCTACCACAAACTCGTCCTGCATATAAATCCCCGGGAAATAAAAATCACACTGTTCTCTGTCACTTGCCACATTGACATAGATTCCCTGCTCTTTACAGATTCTGTGGATCTCATCATTCAGCTTCCAGTCATTGGTAGCTGCGATCACCATATACGCCATGGC
>OGDF01001958.1_pt1 | contig 29152 bp, 32 predicted proteins | sample 1570141 | NCBI WGS metagenome assembly OGDF01 (sample SAMEA4370581, study PRJEB24528) | human gut metagenome | reverse complement strand
ACATGAGTGGTGGCTCATGGGAATATGTAATGGGATATACAACAGGAGCAACAACCGTAGGAGGAACAAGCGGTATCACTAGTTTATATTCTAATTTCTTTAGTGATAACGTTTATACAAAGTATTGGGATAAATATACATCAACTGCTAATACAAATTATAATAATAGAATCTTAGGAGATGCAACAGGAGAAATGGGACCGTTTGGAAGTGAACAGGATCCAGATGGAACTACTAGAAATAAATCTAGTTGGTATAAAGATTACGCCCTTTTTGCTAATTCTTCTGGTGCTTGGTTTTTACATGGCGGTCGTTGGAACTATGGTAATACATCTGGTATTTTTGCATTCAGTGATGCTTCAGGTGGTATGGGTGTTAATGCTTCTTACCGCATCGTCCTAGCCCCATAAAAATTTAAAAAAATAATATTTTTGTAAGTAAATTCATAGCTTTTTTAAATAATATATATTGTAGTGCAGTAAGATTGACTATTAAGTTTCAGTATGCTATAGTAGCATTTATCATTTTTGCTGTAATTACATAATATTTCTAATTCGTTAATATTGGAGATGAAAATAGCGATTCTATTCAAGTTATACTGAAAAAGAAGATCTTGCTTAATTATAGATGATGACAGGGTTTCTTGATAGAAGAAAATTCCTATTATTCTGGATTAAAATTAACTACTTGCAATAGTATTTTGGAAAATTTAGTTAGAAAAGAAATTAAAAATTGGTAAGAGGTGTAAATATGAAAAATGAAATGTGGTTAATTTGGAAACATCCAGAATCTAGAAGAAGATATAAAATTGGTACTTTAAATTTTGAAAACGATATTTATACTTTTAAGTATGTTAATCCAGAATTTAATGATGCAATTCTAGTTGGATTTAAATTTTTTCCTGGATTTGAGAATATAAATGAAACATATAGCAGTTATGAATTATTTGCTAATATTGAAACTAGGCTTCCAAATGTTAATAGACCTGATTATTTAGAAATTTTAAATCACTATGGATTAGAAAAAAATTCAACTAAGTTTCAAATTTTAAAAGCTACTAAAGGAAGATTAATTACTGATAATTATGAATTTGTTTCTAGTTTTGATTCTAATTTAGTAGAATTTGATGTTGCTGGTACTAGACATAGCTCTGATATTAATGAAATTTTACATATGATTCATATTAACGATAAGTTAGAACTAGAATTAGAACCTAATAATCTTTATGATAAATATGCAATTAAAGTTATTATTTATAAATCTGGCAAAAAATATCATTTAGGTTATGTACCAAGATATTATTCTTTAGAATTAACTAGTTTATTGAAGAAAAATATTAAGTATTCTGCTATTATTGAATCTCTTAATTTTGATAGTGAAATTACTGATGAAGCAATTAGTGCATCTGTTAGATTAATTTTTGATAATTAATTTAGAAACTTTGAATGGTTTCTTTTTCTTTCTTATATAAAAATGATATACTTTAAGTGTTGTTGAGGTGACTTATGAAAAAAGAATTATTGTCTCCAGCTGGAGATTTTGAAACTTTAAAACAGGCAATTCATAATGGTTGTGATGCAGTTTACTTAGGTGGTAAAAGATTTGGTGCTAGAAAATTTGCTTCTAATTTTGATGATATAGAAATGGTAAAGGCAATTAAATACTGTCATTTATATGGCGTAAAAATTTATGTAACAGTGAATACCATTATTTATGAAAATGAAGTAAAAGATTGTTTAGATTATCTTACTTTTTTACATAAAAATGGAGTAGATGCCGTTATTATGCAAGATATGGGTATGATTACTCTTACTAGAAAAGTTTTACCTAATCTTGATATTCATGTATCAACACAAGCACATACTCATAATAATAACCAGATTAAATTATTAGAAAATCTTGGTGTTACTAGGGTGGTAGTAGCTAGGGAAATGAGTTTAGATGAGATTAAAAAACTAGATACTTCTTTAGAAATAGAAGCATTTATTCATGGCGCTTTATGTGTGTGTTATTCTGGAGAATGTTTATTTAGTAAACTATTATTAAATCGTAGTGGTAATCGTGGAGAATGTGCTGGTATTTGTAGGCTTCCTTTTACTCTTACCGAAGATAGTAAGAAAGTTGATACAGAGGGTAAATATTTATTAAGTCCAAGGGAATTAAATACTACTAGTCATATCAAAGAATTATTAGAAAGTAATATTACTTCTTTTAAGATAGAAGGTAGAATGAAAAGTCCTACTACGATTGGCTTTATTACGAGGCTTTATCGTATGTTAATAGATCATTATCAAAGAGGGGAAAATATAACATTAACAGAAGAAGAACAGGAAAAATTAATGTTATTATTTAATCGTGGTTTTACAGAAGGGTATTTATTTAATAAGAGTGGTAAAGATCTTATGAATATAACTTCTCCTAATCATATAGGAATTCCTATTGGTAAAGTGGTAGATGTAAATAAAAAACGAATTCGTATTCAACTTTTTAAAGAATTATCTCAAGGAGATGGTATTCGTTTTCAAAAAGAAGAAAAGGGTATGATCGTTAATTTCATTTATGATAAGAATGATAAATTAATTTCTAAAGGAAATATAGGTGATACCATAGAAATTGATAATAAACTTGCTATTACTTTAAAAGATACTGTTTTAAAGACAGTAGATACCAAGTTATTAAAAAAGTTAGAAAATTATCAAGAAAAGAAAATTCCTATTTCGATTAAAGCTTCGGCATCTTTAGGAAATGATTTCTATTTAGAAATATCTGATTCTATTCATAACGTTAAATTATCTAGTAATATTATTTTGGAAGCTACTGGTAGTGGTACTAGTAAAGAAAGAATATTAGAGCAGTTAACTAAATTAGGAGATACTCCTTTTGTGGTAGAAAAGTGTGATATAGATATTTCTTCTTCTATTTTTGTACCGATTTCTAAACTTAATGAGCTTAGAAGAGAGGCTATTTCTAAATTAATAGAAATAAGAGAAAATACGAAAAAAGAAGTAGTAGTAGATAAAACTCTTTCTTTAGAAAAAGAAGTAACAGATGAAAAGATTCAATTTATGACTCTTGTTAGAACAAAAGAACAGTTAATAGCTTGCATTCCTTTTAGTGATACTATTTATGTTACTGATAAAAATTTATATGAAAAATATAAAGATAGGGGAAATGTTTATTTACGATTAGATAGAGTAATGAACTTTTTTCCAGAGTATCAAAATGAAAAATTATTAATTGGAGAAATGGGCTCTATTCAGTATCAGTCTAATAATATGGTTCATAGTGATTATTATTTAAATGTAGTTAATTCTTATTATGTTTCTTATTTACGAAAACTTGGTGTTTCTAGTATTACTTTATCTATTGAAAATACTTGTGACGATATCAAAAGATTAATAGATAATGCTGGTAATAAAGGAATACAGGTTTTGGTTTATGGAAGACTAGAAGCGATGATTATGAAATATTGTCCATTAAAGATGCTTGTTAATAAAGATAAATCTGTATGTAATGTTTGTAGAAATGGCAAAAAGTATGAATTAGTAGATAGAAATCAAGCACATTATCCTTTGGTACAAGAAAAAGAGCTTACTCATATTTTTTATCACCAGGTTTATTCTTTAGAAAGTAGCTTACTAGAACTAAAAAAGATGGGAATAAAAGAGTATCGTTTTGAATTTTTTGACGAAAATGGTAGTCAGGTAGAGGACATTTTGAAAAAGTGGAAATCTTTACTTTCGTAAATAGGTAAATTATGCTAAAATGTTATTAAGGATTGGTGATATTATGAATAAGAAAAGTAGTAATTATAAAATTCCTGTAGTAAATTATTTTAAGTTAGCAGTTGTGATTATTATTACGGTGTTACTTACTTTTTTACTTAGAAATTGGTATATCAGTGGTCGTAATTATGAACTTAATATTCCTATTATTACGGAAACACTTATTAATCAAATTAATACTGATGAAGTTTATAATTATGTAAGAGAAAATGAAAATGCTATTCTTTATGTTGGAGTAGTTAGTGATGAAAATTGCCGTAACTTTGAAAAAGAATTTAATAGTGTGATTCAAAAAAGAGGATTAGAAGATACCATTACTTATTTAAATATTACGAAAGCAAATAATAAAAAGAAATTTATTAGTGAGTTTAATAAATTTTATGATACTAAATTATTAGGATATCCAAGTATTATTATTTTTGAGGAGGGAAAGGTAAAAGCAATTCTTACTGTTAAGACAGGTAAAAGTCTTTCTATTGATGATGTAGAAAAGTTCTTAGATAGTAGTAAAGTTGTTTCTACGAGTTTATGATAAATATCGTTTTATTTGAACCTGAGATTCCTCAGAATACAGGTAATATTATGAGAACTTGTGTAGCTACTGGTAGTAAATTACATCTTATTAAACCTTTAGGTTTTGTGTTAGATGATGCCCATTTAAAAAGAAGTGGCGTGAATTATATTGATAAATTAGAGTATGAAGTATATGAAAACTTTGATGATTTTAAAAGTAAAAATACAGGAGATTTTTATTACTTTACAAGGTATGGTCATAAACCTCATACTAACTTTGATTATTCTGATAGTAGTAGAAATATTTATTTAATTTTTGGTAAAGAGTCTACTGGTATTCCTAAGAGTATTTTAAAAGATGATTTAGAGCATTGTATGAGAATACCAATGACAGCTAATGTTAGAGCTTTAAATTTATCTAATTGTGTCGCTATTTGTACATATGAAGTATTAAGGCAACAGAATTATAATGATTTATTAAGAGATGAACCTATGGACGAGATGCATAAGGGAAATGATTTCTTGGAAAGAGAAGATTAAATTTTTAAAAATTTACTTATTTTATGGATTTAGTTTAAATATGGGACTGATTTTAAAAATTCTATTAGGGAGAATTTAAAATTGGTCTTTTTTAGCGTCTGAATTTTTAATTTTGGCCATTTTACTTACTAGTTTTATTTTGATATAGTGCTAGTAGTTGCAACGAAAAGGAGGAATATGAAGAGTAAATTATTAGATGAATTAATTAGAACAAGAACGGTAATACCAACTATTAGTGATACGATTTTTAAAAGATTAATGATGGAACATTTAGATTATTTAGGTTATATTCTTGAAAATATTATGCCTTTAACTCAGGAAGAAGTAATGAAAGGTGAATTTCTTATGAATGAGCTTCCTTCTAATCATTTACATAGTAAGAGTAATCGATTAGATTTGGTTTTGAAAGTAAGGAATTATATTATTAATATTGAAGCTAATAAGAGTATTAACTTGCCATTATTAAATCGAAATAGAACCCATTTTGCTGGTATTATATTTAAAAACTATTCTGATAAAGTTAGTGATATGGAGTATTTACATTATCAGGTTAATTTTAATGGTAAGAATTATTTGAAAAATGAAGAAGTTATTGATTTAAAATATTATGATAAATATTTGAATGTTGGAGAAAAAAATTTCAGAAAAATTCATTTAAATCTAGAAAAAGTTAACTATAAGTATTATAATAAAGAAAAGATAAATAGATTTGAGAAGGCTCTACTTCTTTTGAAACTTACAAAAGAAGATGAAATTTTAGAGTTAGTGAAAGGAGATAGTTTATTGAAAAATGTAGCAAAAGATATTATTAGTTATTCTAGGGCTAGAGAAATTGTTGATGCATATGAAAATGAAATGATAGAGGAGAATTATCGAAGACAATCTATAGAGTATGCTAATAAACAAGGTATCAAAACGGGTGTTTATCAAAATAAAAAGGATACGGCTTTATCTATGTTAAAAGATAAAATTCCTATTTTTCAAATAGCTAAGTATACTAATTTATCAGTTGATGAGATTAAAAAGTTAAGATAAAAAAGGTTACTATAAAAGGTAACTTTTTTTGGCTTTAAATGCTTGTTTAATATGAAAAAAAATTATATAATTGGTCTATAGAATACGATAGGAGATGAGCCTTATGTCAAAGAAAAAAGTTATTATAGTTGGTAGTATATTATTAGTTGCTGTTATAGTAGCTTTATCTACTAGTTATGCTATGTTTCGTTTTAATGTTACGAAAAATACTAATTTTAAACTAGCTTTAGGTACTTTAGAATTAACAATTAAAGATACTACTACGGAAGATAAATTTATATTAAATAATACTGTACCAACTAAAGATGATGTTGCTTTAGGAGAAGATGGGTATAATTTTACTTTAACTAATACTGGTACTATTGATAGTTATTATAGTATTTACTTAGATGATATTTTATTAAGTGATGCTGGTGAAAGATTAGATAATAGTTATATTCGTTTTAACTTATTAAATGAATCTAATAATCAGTCTAATACTAGTAGTTTAAGTAGTTATTCTAATGATAATAGATTAATCACGAATGGTTTTTTAAAAAAGGGAGAAAGTGTTACTTATATCTTAAGAATGTGGGTAAAATATGAAGCTGGTAATGAAGCACAAAATAAGTATTTTGCTACCCAAATTAGAGTTGTTGGAACACAAGCTAATGCAGTTGGTTATCAAGAAGAAATTTTAAATGGAAGTTATCCAGTCTTGAAAGATAATTTGGTACCAGTCGTAATATCAAATACAGGAGTAGTAACAAAAGCAGATATTAATAAAGAATGGTATAGTTATGAAAAGAAGAATTGGGCAAATAGCGTTATCTTAAAAGATGAAAGTGTAGTTTATAAAAATGGAGAAGAAATACCTGAAGATAATATCGAGTCATATTTTGTATGGATTCCAAAATATAGTTATCAATTATGGGATTTAGGAAATTATTCTGGTTTAACTTCTATTTCTGATAAAACACAGGAAATTAAGATTAAATTTGGAACAAGTAATACAAGTGATAATGTAAGTGGTGAGTGTACTACACCTATGAAAGATAATCAGGGTATTGCTGGTACCAGTGGTAACTGTAAAGTCGGAGATTATATGACGCATCCTGCATTCTTAGCCTTTGATACAAATGGTTTGTGGGTAGGAAAGTTTGAAACAGGTTATGATGGAGCAATTTCAACTGCTGCAGCTCAAGTAAATAGCGTTGATACAAATAAAATTATAATAAAACCTAATGTATATAGTTGGAGATATATTACAGTAGGAAATATGTTTAAAAATAGTTATGATTATAATCGTAATTTAGATAGTCATATGATGAAAAATACCGAATGGGGAAGTGTAGCCTACTTACAACATTCAGCTTATGGAAGTCAGGCAAGTGTTAGAATCAATAATAATAGTAGTTATATAACAGGTTATGCTGGAACTGAAGAACCTACTTTAGGCTATAATGGTGGAACAAGTATAGAAGGAAATAGAATAGAATCTACAAGTTTAGGTGTAGATGGAACATATACAATTAATTATTTAAATCAAAATTCAGTAGTAGCATCTACAACGAATAATTATAGTGGAATTTATGATATGTCTGGTGGTGCATGGGAATATGTAATGGGTTATACAACAGGAGCAACAACTGTAGGAGGCTCAAGTGATATAACTAGTTTATATTCTAATTTCTTTAGTGATAGCTCTTATTTAAAATATTGGGATAAATATAATTCAACTGAAAGAACTGATTATAATAATAGAATCTTAGGAGATGCAGTAGGAGAGATGGGACCATTTGGAAGTGAAAAAGATCCAGATAATAATACTAGATATAAATCTGGTTGGTACAAAGATTATGCTTTTTTTGCTTCTTCTTCTATTCCTTGGTTGGCACGTGGTGGTGGTTTGCATGATGGTGCTTCTTCTGGAGTATTTGCTTATACTACTTCTTTTGGTACTATGATTACGAACTCTTCCTACCGTATTGTCTTAACACCAACCAAATAATAAGGATATCCAAATCAATGGATACCCTTTTTTTATTCATCAGTATTATCTATTTTATCATTGTTTGTTTTTTTACATTTGATTTCTATTTGCATACAACCTTTGTGATCATCTATTGTTTCTGTTCTTACTTTTAGCAGTACACGATAATCATCTTCATAGTCTTTATCTGCTGATAATTCATATAATCTATTTCTTATTTCTAACATGTTTTTACTATATGTGTAGTCATCAGTTTCATCTTTTGTATTTGCCCATATAGCTATAATATCTTTTATTTTTTGTCTGGCTATTTTTTCTTCCATATATATTCATCCATTTTATTATTACTTATTATATTTATGATTTTATTATCTTTATTGTTTATAATTTTCTTTAATTCATCAATAATATCTAAATCTGTATAGGTATTTATAATATTATCTGTTTTATTTTTATTGAAATTAGTTAATTCGTTTATATTTTTTTTCATAATAGTTCCTTTCTTTAATAATTACTTAGAATATTCATGATTAAATCAATCATAATATTTTTTTCTTTTGGATTAGATTCTGCTATTAAAATTGTTAAAGCTGCTAGCGTATTGTTATCAATTACATCTTTATTTTCTATTGTTAAAATATTATAAAAGTGTAAGAAGTAGATGAATAGGGTAGCAGCAATTCTTTTATTGCCATCTATGAAAGCATGATTTTTAACAATTAAATATAAAAAATTAGCTGCCTTTTCTTCAATTGTTTGATAAACATCTTCTCCATCAAATGACTGATAGATGTTATTAATAATAGAATTTAATCCTTTATCTCTTTCAAGTGCAAATATATCACTTTTTTCATTAAATTTTAATAAATCAATTAAGTCAAGGCAATTTTGATAAGTAATCATTTTGTCTGATTTTCTGCCTTTTATTTTTTCAAAGTTTCTATGATCATAATTATCTAAAATATCTAGTCCTTTTGAAAAATTATTGATTACATTTAATACTTCTTTGATATTTTCATCATTTGTTTCATGACTTCTTGTTGCAATATCGATAAGTTTTACTGTTTTTTCTAAATAGTCTAATCTCTTTTGATTAACTGCATAACCCTTTAACATGTAGTCTTTTAAAATATTGGTTGCCCATTTTCTAAAGATAATACCATTCTTAGACTTAACACGGTAACCAACTGATATAATCATATCTAAATTGTAATATTCAATTTGACGGGTTACTTCTCTATTCCCTTCTTTTTGAACTGTCGCAAAATTTGCGACAGTTGATTTATCCAATTCTTCTTTAAGTGCATTATTAATATGTTTTCCTATTGTTTTAATATCTCTGTCAAATAATTTAGCTATTTGTTCTCTATTTAACCAAACAGTTTCATCTTTCATATTTACTTCTAATTTTACATTTTGATTTTCAAAAATAATAATTTCATTTTTCATGATTCCTCCATATATAAATTATTTTTGTTCTTGTATTTTTACTATGGAGTTTTCTTAAATTCTATAATATTAAAATATAGCTATTTATTTTAAAAATAGTTGTTTTGCTTTTATTAATTTTTTCCATAGTAAAAAATAATTATTCTTTTGTTCTACTAAAGCGTTATGTGTTGTTACTCTAGTCTCCTTATCTTTCGATAAGTCTTCTCCTTTCACATTATATTTTGCCCATTCTAAAAATCCTCGGTACATTACTTAATCTCTTTCTACTATGGAAAGTTAGGCCTTAATATCAATATATATTTTAGCATAATATTAACTAAATGCAAACTTGCTTTATAAAATATTTTTCTTTAAATTTAGTTGTATATTTTCATGCCTTAGTATATTCTAATATTAGAAAGGTAAGAGTTATGAAAAAGAAATATTGGTTATTAGCACTTATTATACCTATCTTATTAGTTACAGGGTGTAGTGAAGAATCTACTACTAAGTCATTATCTTGTACAATGAAAAATGGTATAGAAGGAACTAGTACATCTAGTAAAATGGACATTACATTTAGAGAAAATGAAGCAGAAAGAATTTCTTTAAATATATCTATTGATTACAATAATGAATATAAAGACTATGTTGATACTTTTAAAGAAACACTAGAAACACAGAAGACTAATTTAGAAAAACTTGGTTATGATGTTAAAATTACTTCTAATAATTCGTCTATTAACTTGTTAGCAGTTGGTACTAATAAAACACTTGATGAAAGTGAATATAAAGGTACTTATGATGTTACAAAGAAATCTCTTGAAGATAGTGGTTATACTTGTAAATAAAAGAAGATATTCACAAAACTGTGGATATCTTCTTTTATTATTTCATAATTTCTTGATAAATTTCGTCAGTATCTTTTAAACTTTCTTGGTTAAAATTAATATTCCAATTATCATCTTCATATCTTGGAATTAAATGAACATGATAATGTTTTACTTCTTGACCTAATTCATTATTTTGAACAATTGTTAATCCTTTTATATTTAACTTTTCTTTTAATAAATCATATATCTTTTTTTCTACTTCTAAAATGTGAGTAGTAAGAATATTATCAACTTCTTTTACTGTTACAATATGTTTTTTAGGAATAATTAGACAATGTCCGTTTGTGTTAGGATTAATATCTAAAAATACCTTTACTAACTCATCTTCATAAATTGTTTTACTAGGAATACTTCCTTCTATAATCTTACAAAATAAACAATCCATCTTTTCATCTCCTTAGATTTATTTTATCATACAAAAAGAAAATGTGGTCTACATTTTCTTATGTGGTTTGTGAATATTTGCGGATATTCTAGTTATATATTGTCTATTTTTTACTTACTTTATGCAAAAAAATGTAAACTTACAAAATACGACACACCTATTTACATTTTTTACTTATTTTTTCTGTTATCATGCTACAGTTTTTATTTTTTACTTTTAATTGATAAAAAAATTAATTTAAATTTGCTTTATACTTATTATAATCTATTTTCAATATTTAAAAATCGTGTTAGAATAAGGACTAGAAAAAGGTGATAGAAATGAATTTTTTAATTGGTCATATCAATGTTATTAGTAAAGATAAAAAGGAAATCTTAAAAGACTTCTCTTTAGAAATTGGTAAAGGAGAAATCCATGTTATTATGGGACCTAATGGTACTGGTAAAAGTACATTATCGAAAGTAATTATGGGAAGTCGTGATTATATTGTTTCTAGTGGTGATATGTTAGTAGATGGTGATAGTATCTTATCTTTAGATACTACAGAAAGAAGTAGAAAAGGAATCTTTTTAGCTATGCAGTCACCACTTAGTATTGATGGTGTTACCAATAGTGAGTTTTTAAGAACTGCTTTATCTAGTAAACTAGGAAAAAATGTTGGTATTTATGAATTTATGAAGTCAATGGAACAAGCTATGTCTGATTTGAAAATGAATCCTAATATGATGCATCGTTCTATTAATCAAGACTTTTCTGGTGGTGAAAGAAAGAAAAACGAAATCTTACAGATGAAAGTTTTAAAACCTAATTTTATTATTTTAGATGAACTTGATTCAGGATTAGATGTTGATAGCTTAAAAATTGTGTGTGATAATATTAACGATTATTTAAAAGAAAATCCTGATACTTCTGTTTTAATTATTACTCATTATACTAGAATTTTAGAATACATTAAGCCAGATTTTGTTCATGTTATTCATAGTGGTAAAATTGTGAAAACGGGAGATTATCGTTTAGCACAGGAAATCGAAAAAAATGGTTTTAGTTGTGTGAATGATATGAGTGGTGAAGATAATCATGAATAAGATATTAATGAGTAGTCCAGAAAAAACAAGTATTATAAATGATGGTAAATATCGTTTTTCAGAAGATACTACTCTTACTTTAGAAGTAGAAGATTTTAGTAAAGATATTTTTCTTTCTGTTACTAGTCATAAAAAAGTAGTATTCAATTTATTTAGTAAAAATTCTACTCTTAATTTTCATATTCAAATTTTAAAAGGAGCAGAATTTGTATTTAATTATTTTTCTATTAATGGCAGTAATACAATTACTACGAATCTTTTAGAAGATGAAAGTAAATTTTATTTAAATTATAGTGTACTAAATGATGATAATAGTAATAATAAGATTACCGTTTATCATGATGCTTCTAAAACAGAAGCTTATCTAAAAAATCATGGCTTTAGTAGTGGAGGTGCTAAACTAGTTTTTGATGTATCTAGTTATATTCCAAAAGAAGCAAGTAGTTGTATCAGTAGACAAGATAACCAGATATTAGAAAATAGTCAAAGTTTTTCACAAATTAATCCTAATTTATATATTGAAAACTATGATGTAGAAGCAAGTCATTCTGCTTATATTGGAGAGTTTAAAGAAGATGAGTTATTCTATTTAATGAGTAGAGGACTTAAAATAGAAGAAGCAAAACTTTTACTTTTACAGGCTTTTTTGATGGGAAGTTTACATATAGATGATGAAAGACTAGAAAAATATCAAGGAGAGATTAAAAAATATTTTATTAGGGAGGTGTAAATATGCATAGAGAGGATTTTCCTATTTTAAAACAAGATCTTATTTATTTTGATAATGGTGCTACTACTTTAAAACCTCAAGTAGTAATTGATAGTATTACTGACTATTATACTAATTACACTGCAAATGCTCATAGAGGAGATTATGATAATAGTTTAAAGGTAGATATTAAATATGAAGAAGTGCGTACGAAAGTAAAGAACTTTATTCACTGTGATAGTGAAAAAGAAGTAGTTTTTACTAGTGGAGCAACAGATTCTTTAAATCGAATTGTGTTTGGATTTATGAAATATTATCTAAAAGCAGGTGATGAAGTTTTAATTACAAAGGCAGAACATGCATCGAATGTGCTTCCTTGGTTAGAACTTGAAAAAGAGTTAGGTATTTTGGTTAAATATATTCCACTTGAAAATCATTTAGTGAAACTTGAAAATGTAGAAAAAATAATTACAGCAAAAACAAAAGTAATATCTTTAGCACATATTACGAATGTTTTAGGAGATGAAAGACCAATTGAAGAAATTGGTAAATTGTGTCAGAAACATAATATTTTATTTGTAGTAGATGGAGCACAAAGTGTACCTCATATTTCTGTTGATGTCAAAAAATTAAATATTGATTTCTTAGCTTTTTCTGCTCATAAAATGTTAGGACCAACTGGAGTTGGAGTTTTATATGGAAAAGAAGAATACCTAGAAAAAATGATGCCAACTTCTTTTGGAGGGGGTATGAATTCTACTTTTACTTCAATAGGAGAAGTTGAATATAAAAGTTTACCTACTAGATTAGAAGCAGGTACTCCAAATATTGCTGGCGTAATTGGAATGGGTAGTGCGATTGATTATTTAATGAAAATTGGAATGGAAAACATTACGAAATATGAAAGACATTTAAAGGAATACTTTTTAGAAAAAGCAAAAGATGTAGAAAACTTAGTTGTTTACAATAAAGATATTCCGGGTGGTTTAGTTGCTTTTAACTTAGATGGTGTTTTTAGTCAAGATACTGCAGTATATTTAAATCATTATCACATTTGTGTAAGAGCAGGAAATCATTGTGCTAAGATTTTAAAAGAAGATTTACTTGTTAAAAATACTTGCCGTATTAGTTTTTATCTATATAATACTGAAGAAGAAATTGATAGATTAATAGAAGTATTAAAAAATTCTAAAGAAATATTTAAAATTATTTTATAAAAGTTAGGATAGTGAAAGAAATGGATCCAATATTAAAAAGAGAAATTATGTTAGATAATTATGAGAATCCTATGAATAGAGGATTAGTAGATGATGATAGTTATATTAAGATTAATACCAATAATGAAAGTTGTATTGATAACTTAGATATCATGTATAAGATTGAAGATGGAAAATTAGTTGATATTAGATTTGATGGAGAAGCGTGTGCAATTTCTACTAGTAGCACTAGTATTATGATTAAGTCTTTAATTGGAAAAACAAAAGAAGAAATTTTAAAAATACTAGAAAACTATGAAAATATGATAAATGAAAAGGAATATGATAGTAGTGTTTTAGGAGAATTAAATGTATATAATGAAATATACAGACAACCTAATCGTAAAAAGTGTGCACTTTTACCGTTTGAATCTTTAAAGAAAATAATTGATAAAATGTAAATAGAAAAGTGGTGGTTTTTTTGGAAATCATAGGACTTAGCCAAGAAAAAATTAAACAAATATCTGAAATTAAAAAGGAAGATAGTTGGGTACTAGATTATCGTTTAAAGAGTTATGAACTTTTTGAAAAGGCAGAAGAACCTAGTTTTGGGCCAAAAGCTAATATTGATTTTGAAAAGGTAATTTATTATAAAACGAATGATGATAATAAGATTAAAAATAACTGGAATGATATTAGTTGTAGTATTCGAGATGAACTTAATTCAGTGGGCGTACTTGAGAGTGAAAAGCATTTAGATGGTATGGGTGTTCAATATGAAAGTGAAGTTATATACCATAATATGCTTGATGAATTAACTAAGAAAAATGTTATTTTTACATCTATTGAAGAAGGGCTTAAAAAGTACCCTGATATTGCTAGAAAGTATTTTGGTAAAATTGTATCTAATGCAGATAATAAATATGCTAGTTTAAATAGTAGTGTTTTTAGTGGAGGTAGTTTTATTTATATTCCACCTCATACAGAACTTGATAGACCACTACAAAGCTATTTTAGAATTAATAGTCGTAGTATGGGTCAATTTGAAAGAACTTTGATTATTGTAGATGATGATAGTAGTTTACATTATATAGAAGGGTGTACAGCACCTAATTATAGTGAATCTAGTATACATGCTGCAGTTGTTGAGATTTATGTTGGTAAGGGTAGTAAGTGTCGTTATAGTACGATTCAAAACTGGGCTACTAATGTTAATAATTTGGTTACAAAAAGAGCTTTGGTTGATACTGATGGCGTAATGGAATGGATTGATGGTAATATTGGTAGTAATGTGACTATGAAGTATCCTGCTTGTATTTTAAAAGGAGATAGAGCAGAGGGTACTTGTATTACGATTAGTGTAGCTACAAATCATCAAGAACAGGATACAGGTGCTAGAATGATTCATATTGGTAAAAATACTAAGAGCACTATTATTTCTAAGAGTATTGCTAGAAATGGTGGAAATGCTACTTATCGTGGTAAAGTTGATATTAAGAAAAGTGCTACTAATAGTAGCAGTATGGTAAAATGTGATACTTTAATACTTGATGATATTTCTAAGAGTGATACAATTCCTGTTAATATTTGCGAGAATAATTCTAGTAATATTGAACATGAAGCTACTGTTTCTAAAATCAGTGATGAAAAATTATTTTATATGATGTCAAGAGGACTTGATGAAGAAAAAGCTACTGAACTTATTATCTTAGGCTTTATTGAAAAGTTTAGAGAAGAGTTACCAATGGAGTATGCTGTTGAGTTAAATCAACTTTTGAAAAAAAATTTATAAAACTATGAAACTTATTTTTTGATAGTGAAATAGTATGGTAAAATTGAAAATTCCCCTAGGGAATTTTCTTTTTTTGGTCTAAAAATAGGCTTTAATTTATAAAATTGGCGATTTGTGTTTTCTTTTTCTTTCGATTATTATACTGGCATGAAAGGAGGGATACTATGTTAAATCAGCTAGTTTTAGTAGGAAGAATTGTAAAGAAACCGGAATTAAGAGAAGCAGAAAATAATAAAAAATATTCTTTTATTACTTTGGCAGTTCCTAGAAGTTTTAAAAATGTCAATGGTGAATATGATACAGATTTTATTGACTGTGCTTTATGGGATAGTGTTGCAGCTTCCACTGTTAAATACTGTGATAAAGGCGATATTGTTGGTATTAAAGGAAGACTTCAGAGTAGAATTGTTGAAAAAGATGATACCAAAAAACAGGTTTTAGAAGTAGTAGCAGAAAAGGTAACTTTTCTGTCCTCAAACAATAAAAAAGAAAACTAGTTTCTAATTAGTTAACTAACCTCAAAATACGACAAGATTTCACTATAATGTACCTATATATTGGTACAAGAGGTGTTTAAAATGATTCTATTTGCAAAGAGATTAAAGGAAAAAAGAAAAGAAATGGGATTTACTCAAAAACAACTAGGTGAAATGATTGGAGTAACTAAGGTTAGTATTTGTTGTTATGAAAATGGTACTAGAACTCCAACACTTGATACTCTAATTGATTTAGCAAATGCACTACAAGTTGAGTTAACTTATCTTTTAGGTGTTGATAGTTTTGTGGTTGCTGAGGGTGAACCTGAAGTAGGTATTAATATAGCTTATAATGAAATTGCACTTATTAAAGAACTTCGTATGCATATTAAGTTATATGAAAGACTTTTAGAAGATCCAAAAAGAACTATGGATTATATTGAGAAAAAATTGCGTTAAACATATAGGTATTTGCTTATATGTTTTTCTTTTTTCTAAAATTATGTTACACTCTTAATATAGTAAGATAGGTGAAGATAAAATGGAAGAATCAAAGAAAGAAGAATTACAAAATATTTTAAATCAAATTGAAAATCTTTATTATGTTGATAATATCGAAGATAGAAAAGATGAATTACTTAATTTATGGACTAGATATTATCAGTTAGCTTATTCTTATCATATTCAATTAGATAGTGCCTATAATTTGTTTTTACTTGGTGAAAATGTGTGTTATGTAATTGATAGTAAATTAAATAGACAAGAAAATATGGAAGTACCAAATGATGCTATTTATCATTTACTTGAGGTATTAAAAGAAAATAAGGATTCTTTGGTAAATGGTATTTCTTATCAAGAAGCAATTCAAATACTTGATTATGTAGTAAATAAGACTTGGAATAATTTAGCACATTTTGGAATTGACTTATCTAGAAATTCTTTAAATGGCTTTTGTGAATTTGCACAACTTAGTAGTCTTTTGCCGCTAGAGAAACTTGGCCTTTCTGTTACTAAGAATACAGCAGAAGCTAGTTTTGATTATCCATTACATCATGCTTTTTGAACAGTTAAAATTCCGATTTTAGAAAATGGTATTTTAAAAGAAGAGTTTTTCTTAATTGATCCAACTTATAAACAATTTTTTACAGCAGTTAGATGTAACTTTGGTAGATTTTTTGTAGAAAATGAAGATACAGGAAAAATACTTGCTCCAGATATTGGTTATTTTATGAAGTCAGATGAAGAAAAAAGTGTTTGTTCTTCTATTATAAAGAATGGTTATATTTTACTTGATGATAATGTGGCTAAGATATATGGAAGTGGTTTTAAACTAGCAAGTATTCCAGCTATTCACAATGATTCTTACGATTTAGAATATGATAAAGTTTTAAAAGAAGATGGAAATTATTTTAAGAATTGTATATTAAATGATAATGGTAGATACTGTTCAAGTATTAATGAATTAGAAGATTATGGTTTTGATTTAGAAATTCCTATTTCAAAAAATATTCATTATCAGTAGTTATTTTATATTTTATTTGGTATAATTTTATTAGAATAGAGAGGCGGTTATATGGCAATCGTAGATATTATTAATAAGAAAAGACTGGGTAATATTTTAACTAGAAAAGAGCTAGAGGAAGCTTTTTCAGGTTATTATCGTGGTGATATTCCTGATTATCAAATGAGTAGCTTATTAATGGCTATTTGTCTTAAGGGTATGACTGATGAAGAAATCTTAAATCTTACTGATATTTTTATTCATAGTGGCGATATTTTAGATTTAAGTGGTATACATGGTATTACTGTTGATAAACATTCTACTGGTGGTGTTGGTGATAAAACAACTTTAGTGGTTGCATCTATTGCGGCTTCCTTAGGGGTAAAGGTTCCTAAAATGAGTGGTAGAGGACTTGGTCATACTGGTGGAACTATTGATAAACTTGAAAGTATTCCAGGTTTTCGAGTTAATTTAACGGAAGAAGAATTTATCAATCAGTTAAACGAAGTGGGAGCTTGTATTATTAGTCAAACCAAAAATTTAGCGCCTCTTGATAAAAAGGTATATGCACTTCGTGATGTGACTGGTACAGTAGAATCTATTCCTTTAATTGCTACTAGTATTATGAGTAAAAAGATAGCTAGTGGTGCTGATAAAATTATGCTAGATGTTAAAGTGGGAACAGGAGCCTTATTAAAAACTAGAAAAGATGCTTTAGAAATTTCTAGAATTATGAAAATGATTGGTAATCATTATGGAAAAGAAGTAGAAACTATGATTACTTATATGGATATTCCACTTGGTACTTCAATTGGTAATGCACTTGAAATACTAGAAGTAATTAAGATTTTATGTAATGAAGAAAATAATTATTTAGTTGCTTTATGTAAGGCATTGTCTAGTAAAATGGTTCAACTTGCTCTTGGAAAAACGATTAATCAGGCAAATGATATGGTAGAAGATAGTTTAAAAAGTGGAAAGGCTTACTTGAAATTTTTGGAAATAGTAAAAGCTCAAGGTGGAGATTTGAGTGGTTTAAGAGTTAGTAAGAATACACAAGATATTTATTCTACTAAGAGTGGTCATGTCATTGATATGGATGCTTATCGTTTTGGAAAACTTTCTCTTGATTTGGGTGGAGGAAGAAAAACTAAGGAAGATAAAATCGACCCAAGCGTTGGAATTGTACTTAAGAAAAAAATTGGTGATGATGTTAAAGTTGGAGATGTATTATGTACTTTATACTTAAAAGAAGGTAGTAAACCAATTACAGAAGATTTAACTGATTACTACACATTCACTGTAGATTCAAAAAAAGAAAAAATATTAGATACAAAGGAAAAAGAGATTGAACTCTTATAGGAGAGAATAATGATTTATTTTATAATTTTTATGATTTTATTATTTGATTTTGTAGTATTTAAAATGGCTTCTAACTGTTCTAGATGGGAAGAAGAATATTATTTAAAAGAAGAAAAGAAAAATTAATGGTGTGTTAGTTTTTCATATATGTATTTTAATATAAATAGCTTAAAGTGAAGACTTTAGGTTATTTTTTTAACTTTTTTTATTTTTTGTAAGTATTTTTGAAAGTTTTCTAAATAATATTATAGAAGATAGCCGGCACCTTCTAATATTATAAAGGAGATTTAGATATAAAATTATGATAGAATTATTAGAAAAAATAAAACAACAGAAAAAAGATAATTTTGTATCTTTGTTATCAGATACTACATTTAAATATCTATTTAAAAATGAAGATACAAGAGAGTGGTTAGTAAATATCATTAAGGGTACATTTTAAAAAACTTATTAAATCTAGGTACTGTTTCATTGGAAGATATTTCAAAAACTACTGGATTAGATATTGATACTTTAAATACCATATCTAAAGAATCCTAAATAAAAATGACTTGAATATATGTTCAAGTCATTTTTAAATATCTTTATTCTCCTAAAGTCAAAGTAACTGTTGTACCACTTGGAACATTACTTCCACTTCTCATAGATTGTTTGATTACTTTAGTATTTTTTTCATTATTATCATCTAAAAACTTACAGTTAATATTTGCTTTCTTGCAACTATTACTTGCTTCTTCCTTCGTCATACCAATTAAATTTGGAATTATTGTATTACCACCTTGAGAAATTACTAGTATAACCGTTTCGTTATTTTTAATAATTTGATTTTCTTTATGAGAAGAAGAAATTAGTTTACCTTTTTCGATACTATTACTATATTCATAATTAATTTGATAGGCAATATCATTTCCATCAGCCCAAGTAATAAAATCATCAAGATTACTAAAACTTATCATATAAATTTGTCCCTTTGATAAAGTTACTTGAATAGTATCACCAACATTTATTAGATTTCCCTTGATATAATTACTACTAACTACTTTTCCTTTTTTTATCGTATCATCGTGTTCTTCTTTAAATTCTATTTTTAAACGATTATTAGTAGCCCAAGTATTAATTTCATTAGCATTCATTTTCGTTAAATCAGGAACTGTAATTTGATTTTTCTTAGAAACTGTTAAAATAATTTCTGTATTATCACTAGGACTAATAACTTCCCATTTTTTAACACTTTGTTTTAAGATGATATTTTCTTCTTTTTCTTCGCTATAAGCATATTCTATATCACACTTTAAATGATTTCTTCCACAATAGATAATAGCATGAAAAGAATCAAGACCAACTAAATTATCCATGGTAATACTTTTTAATTCTTCTTCTTTACCTAGGGAAGATACTAAAGTAATAGGTTCATCTCTTTTAACTTCTTTTATTACATCTTGACTTATAATTGTATCTTTTGAAACTGTATCACTAAACTCAAAATTAATTGTAACATTCGTTAAATGATTATCATCAATATACTTAATAACATCATCTAATTTCCAACCAACCATACTAGTAACAATAGTGCTAATAGAAGTATCAACTCCATCAGAAACAACGACCTTCATTTTCTTAAGTCCTTTGGTAGAAGTACCAGCCTTTACACTCTGACTGATAATCTTATACTGTAAAATAGTATCGCTATTCTCAAAATCTTGTTCAATTAAAATATTTCTTTCATTTGCCCAAGTAACTACTTCTTTAATATCTTTATTCGTAAAATCTAATACTAAATCTTTTTTTGCATTAACACTAGAAATTACTTGAAATAAACTGTAAAAAGTAAGAAGTAAGGAACCAATAATAATAAATATTTTAACTTTTTTATTTTGAGCAAACATACCAACAATTACATAAAATACTGAAAAAATAGCTAACAATACCACACTGATAATACTAATAATCTGATTTAAAATATTACTACTAAATAATATCGTATAAATCATATAAGAAATAGTAGAAACCAGTGATAAAGCTAAACAAAAATAAACAATAACTTGAAATACTTTTTCTTTTTTTCCTAATTTTTCTTCCATAATGCACCTCTATTCTAACTTAATTATATAATAAGAAATAAATTATGAATACTAAAAAATCTAAAAAATAGGAACTAGTGTCAAATAGTTAGAAAGTAAAATCCTAAATATTTTCTATCTTTCTAATAGTGTTCATGATAAAATAAAAGAAAGAGAGTGATAATATGAAACAAATAAAAGAAACGAGTATTTTTTTATTAATGCTAATGGCAAATATTTTAATAGGAACAACTTTACTATTTTTCTGTAAAATAACGATTACGCCATTTCATTTACCTGGATTTATTTTATTAACTAGTCTATTTTATTTCTTTTTAAGAAGAAAAGTAACTAAGAAAGAAATTCTAACAACAATCATTTTATCTCTTTTAATAGTATCTCTATCTACTTTAATTTCTAGTTTTATGTTTGATAGATCAAGTGATGGAAATACTTATCATAAAGACGCAATTGGAGTATTAAAAGAAGGTTTTAATCCTGTATATGAATCTAGTGTTAAACAAATTAAAAAAAGACAAGATGACAGTAAAACACTAACAAACTATAGTATTTGGACAGACCATTATGCAAAAGCAAATTGGATTATTGCTGCTAATTTCTATAGTCTAACAAACAATATTGAATCTGGAAAAGCTATGAATCTAATTAGTATGTATCTTGTGTTTGGATTTATTTTTACTTCATTATCTACTTGTATGACTACGAAAAAAGCTATGATACTTGCTCTTATTACTGTACTTAATCCTATTACAGCTTCGCAAGTTTTTACTTACTATAATGATCAATTAGTATGTATGTATCTTTTCTTAGCTATCTTATTTTTAATAAAACTAGATAAAAATATAAATGATAAAAACAGTTGGTTTTATTACTTTCTTACTTTTATTATTTTAGCGAATATGAAGTTTAACGGATTAGGTTACTTATTAGTATTTAGTTTCTTCTTTGTTTGCAAGTATTTATATCAAGCCTATAAAAACAAAAACTTTTTTCAAATATTTAAAAAATTATGTATAATATTTATTCCTTTATTTATAACATCTCTTTTGATAGTAGGGTATCCTACCTATATAAAAAATACTATTGATCATAATAATCCATTCTTCCCATTATACGATAAAAATGGTGAAGATATTATTACTGCTCAACAACCTAAAAAGTTTTTAAAAATGAATAATTTAGAAAAACTATTCTATGCAACATTCTCAAAAGCAAACAATCTAAGAGAAAACGATAATACCGATTTAAAACTTCCATTTACGGTTTATAAAAGTGAACTAACACCAGCTATGAGTAACGATTTAAGAATTAGTGGTTGGGGAATATTTTATAGTGGATTATTACTATGTAGTATCATTATCTTTATTAAGTATTATAAACAATATAAAAAAGAAACATCTATTTTGTATACCCTAATAATTACTATTTTCTTACTACTTATTATGAGTGAATCATGGTGGGCTAGATATACACCACACTTTTATTTATTTATAATTTTATCACTTTATATTCTCTTTAAATATGAAAAGAAGAACTTAATATCTAATATTTATGTAGCTATTATTTTAATAAATACTTTAATACCATTTATGGGAAATAGTTATTATACTTTAAAAAATAGTATTCAAATTCATAAAGAATTAAAAAGTTTATCAAATACCGAAATCAAACTAAATGTAAATGGTATGAATGGTATTATTTATAACTTAAAGGACTATCATGTTACTTATCATATTATGAAAGAAAATGGAAAAAAAGAATTATACTATCACTATTTAACATATCAAGGAGAAGAAGATGAATAAAAAACTAAATTTACTCATAATTATCTTTTTATTATTAGGACCTATTTTAGATGTAACTAGTTTTTTAGGATTACCATGTAGTATTTTAGTAAGAAGTATCTTTTTAATTGGTATTATTTTATATTTATTATGGTATAAGAAAAGTTTAAAGTTGTTAATTCCTTTATTAGCTTTTGGCCTAGTTAATTTACTATATCAGTACCTCTATTTAAAAAGTGGTATGGTTACTTCTATTTCCTCTAGTTTAAAATTTTTATATTTACCAGTATCAATTTTATTTTTTAATGCTTACCAGGTAGATACTAATAAAGATAAATTATTATTAACGGTTTTAATTACTTATTTAAGTATTTATTTATTATCTTATGTATTTAAAATAGGAGCAGATGCTTACTTACCAACAGATGGTAAAAGCGGCTTTAAAGGTTTATTTTCATCAATTAATGAATTTAGTGCTATTATTGTGGTACTATTACCCATATCTTTAACCTATCTAAAGAAGAAAGAAAAATGGTTACTTTTTACTTTCGTTTTACTAGCTAGTATTGGTAGCAGTTTATTAATTGGAACTAAAGTTTTAATGGGTGGTATATTGTTTACTGTTTTCTATTTACTATATCAAGAAAGAGATAAGTTATTTTTTAAAAAATCTAAAAAAGGTAAAATCATGATAATAGGTATTTTGATTATTTCTATCATATGTGGCTCTATTTTATTTACGAAAACTAGAACCTATCAAAATATGGTAATCCAAAATAGTTTCTTTAAAGTAGATAAAATTTTATCGTTAGACTTTGTGAATAAAGTAATATATAATGATCGTTTAAGTTTTTTAAGTGATAATTATCAGTATTTTAAAAGTCAAAATATAATAAAAATATTATTTGGAATTGGATTAACTGATAATAAAGTAAAAATGGTAGAAATAGATATTTTTGATATTATTTTTCGCTATGGCGTGATAGGTTTTATTACTTTTATAATTCCTATTATCTCATCTATTAAGTGGAAAAACATAAGAAAAATTGATAAAATATCATTGTTACTATTTTTGATAATTTCTCTAACATCTGGTCATGTATTAATTTATCCAGCTGTTAGTATTTATATAGCGTTCATTCAAAAAGAAGAAATTGAAGTAGGTGATAAATTTGAAAACAGGAATCGTAATTATTCATTATAATGATCTTGAATCATTGAAACATTTAGTAGAAAATGTAGAAAACTATCATGTAATATCTAAAATTGTGATTGTAGATAATAATTCAAGAAAAGATGTAAAAAAGAGTCTTAGACTAATAACTGGTAAAAAAATAAAGTTAATTGAAAATAAAAAGAATTTTGGTTTTGCTAAAGCTATTAATATTGGATGTAAATACTTGATAAAAGAACTAGGTCCATGTAATTTAATTATTTCTAATAGTGATGTTATTATTGATAAAGAAGAAGATTTAAAAGCTCTAATAAAAGAATTAAATAAAAAATCAGTAGGAGTAGTAGCACCAACTATTGTAGAAAATAAACATTTAAATCGTGGTTGGAAAAATCCTAGTCCTTTCTTAGATAGTATGTTAAATTTGATTTATGTGCATCGTTTCTTTAGAAAAAAATATGTGTTTTATAAAGAGGAACATTATGATAGTAGAACTAGTTTAGTAGATGTTGTGAGTGGTTGTTTCTTTATAATGAAATCCAGAACATTAGAAAGAATTGGTTATTTAGATGAACATACTTTTCTTTATTATGAAGAAAATATTTTAGCAAAAAAGATTCATAATGAGAAATTATATATTGAAGTATGTAATGATATTCTAATTATTCATAATCATTCAGTATCTATTGATAAAAATGTAAAAAAGATAAATAAGTTGAAACTTCAAAAGGAAAGTCAGTATTATTTTCAAACAACTTATAATCATGCAAATCTATGGGAAAAAATGTTACTAAAGACAACTGCTTTTTGTAGTAGAATGATTTTAGCAGTAGTATATTTTTTGAAAGATTTGATAGGAGTAAAGAAAAAAGATAAATAGGAAAATGGGTTATGCCCTTGTGGCATACGAGAAAAATATAAAAAGATATTTTTTGATAACTATTGTAGATGGAAAAGAGGTTAGTTTGAAAATAAAACTAACCTCTATATTTTTTATAGTATTTATAGTATTTAAAAAATAGTACTTTACTTTTAATATTCTAATTCGTAAATATAGAATTAAATTAGCAACTAATCATTTGACAATTACACTGAAAAATGATATAATTTCAGTGTAATTGTCAAAGAAAGAAAAGGGATTAATATGAAAAAAGGGGAGAAAATCAATTATAAAATTGAAAGTGATGTTCTTAAAAATTATGTAGAAGCTATTAATTCAATAAAGGAACCCATGAGACAAATTAAGGATCAACTTCATCAACTAACAATGCCAATGCAAGAACTAGATAAATCATTTAATGAATCTATGAAGCCAATCATTGAAGCAAGTAAAGCCGCTTCTAGGCCATTTAAATCAATTCAAAAAGAACTAAAAAGCATTAATACTATGTCTAATGTAATTAAGGAACTATCGATTAAATATCCAAACAACCAGTCAAAAATATTTATAGATACTATAAAGCAAATAATGGATACCAATAATGGAATGCTTTCTACAAGAATGATAGAACCACTAAATATAAGCAGACAATATCTCTCAATTATGGAAAATAATAATGAAATTGAAAAAGTTTCAAGAGGTATATATCTTTCACCAAGTGCTTTTGAGGATAGTTATTTTTCCTTCCAACAAAAATATAAAAAAGCTATTTTCTCACATATGAATGCCCTATATTTTTACGGTATGACTGAGGAATTTCCATATAACTATACAGTAACTGTTCCACAAAACTATCATGTTGATACTGTAAATGAAAAATGTAATGTATTTTATGTTTCAGATGATATATATGAAATAGGTGTTGTTGAAGTTGAAACTCCAAGTGGAAATAAAGTTAGAGCTTATGACAAAGAAAGATGTATTTGCGATATCATAAGATCAAAAGGTAGAATGGATCCTGAACAAGTAAAAAAATCTGTTAAACAATATATTCAAAGTAAAGATAAAAATGTAGCAAAGCTATATGATTATGCAAAGAGAATGGGAATAAGTGAAAAAGTAATGGAAATGGTAGGCATATATTATGAGTAATTCTATCCAAGCAGTAAAGGATAAACTTAGAAATATTTCTAGAGAAAAAAATATAGATTTTAACTCTATTATGAGATTTTATATGTATGATAGGTTTGTTGAACGTTTATCGAAAAGTAAATATAAAGATAATTTTATATTAAAAGGTGGCTTTTATTTGAGTAAATTATTCGGATTAGATAATAGAAGCACTATGGATATTGATACTGCAATAAGAAAAACAAATCTATCTTTAGAAAATGTTATTAAAATGATAACAGAAATTATTAATATAGATGTAGATGATAACGTAAAATTTGAAATTGAAAAAACAGAATCAATTCGTGATGAAGATGAGTATGGTGGATTAAGAATTACGATAAAATTTACGTTAGAAAATATGAAAGATAGTTTTCACATTGATATAGCTACTGGTGATCCAATACATCCAGGGCCAGATGATTATAAATATGAATCACTAATAGGAAATGATATATATAAGGTATGGTCATATAATTTGGAAACTATATTAGCTGAAAAAATAGAAACTATACTTAGCAAGTTAGAAGCAAGCAGTAGAATGAAAGATTACTATGATATTTATTTAATCCATAGGTTTAAATTTAATAAAATAAATAAAACTAAATTTAGAGGTGCAGTAGAGAAAACTTTTGAAAAAAGAGAATTTAATGCAGATCTAATTGCAAGTTTAAATGTAGTTAAAGATAGTAAGATATTAAGAGATAAATGGGTAAGCTATTCTAGGAAAAATAGTTATGCTAGAAATTTGGAATTTGATGAAACTATAAAATGTTTAGAAGACTTTATAGAAATATTAATACCGGTAGCAGTATAAGAGGTTTGAATGAGTATATAAGAATAACATATTGTACAACAAAAATAATTTCATATTTATCAGATGGAACGCAATCAATAGGAACGGGATTTTTTATGAATTTTAATGTTAATTCTGCCAAAAACTCGTACCAACCAGTTGTACTGACAAATAAACATGTAATAGCAGGAGCTACAAAAGTAGAAATGTCTATATGTAAGGCAGATGATAATAATAATCCAAAAGATACATAAAAATTTAAAATTACTTTAGATGAATTCAATGTAATAAATCATTCAGATAACGGTGTTGATTTATGTGCATAGTATAACTCATAATTCAGTTTACTAATTACATCTATAATTTGAACTGTAAATTAACAGCACAAACTAATATAGGAAAACAATTAGACAAAATATTAAATTCATCATATAATATAGTAAAGCTTTATGATAGAAAGGGTAAGATAAAGCTAGCGCCAGGTCCTGTAGGGACGACGAGGATAGTAATGATCGAAATATTCGGCGGGTGTTACTACGCAATAATGGGAGCGTTAGAATTACTAAAAAAGCAAAATCAATATTGTAACAAAAAGTAATTCTCCATACTTTTTTTGTGTGGAGGATTTTTGTATGTGTGGAATTATCGGGTATATTGGTAAAGATAAATGTATACCTAAAATTATTAGTGGGTTAGAATCCCTTGAATATAGAGGATATGATAGTAGTGGTATTAGCTATATAATAAATGATGAAATAAAAATAGAAAAAGAAGTTGGAAAAATAGAAAACCTAAAAAAGATAATCAATATGAATGAAGAAAGTTATATAGGAATTGGTCATACTAGATGGGCAACACATGGAAAACCATGTAAGGTAAATAGTCACCCTCATCAAAGTGGTAAAGTAACACTGGTTCATAATGGTATTATCGAAAATTATGAAGAGTTAAAAAAGAATTTAAAAGGATATCATTATATTAGTGAAACCGATAGTGAGGTAGTTGCTTCACTCATTGATTCCTTATATAAAAAAGACAATGATATGGTAAAAGTATTAAATAGTTTAAAAGACTATTTAATTGGAAGCTATGCTTTAGGAATTTTAATAGAAGATAGCGATAAACTATATGCTATTCGTAAAGATAGTCCTTTAATTATAGGAGTAAGTGAAACTGGTAATTTTATTGCGAGTGATGTACCAGCTATATTAAAATATACCAATAAGTATTATTTATTAGATAATGATGAATACACTATTTTAGAAAAAGATAAAGTAACGATTTATCATGACGGAAAAGTAGTAGAAAAAGACTTATTTACTTTTGAAGGCAGTATAGATAGTGCTATGAAAAATGGTTATGATCATTTTATGTTGAAAGAGATTTATGAACAAAAAGATGTTGTTTTAAAAACCATTAAAAACTATCTAGATATCAAAAGTCTAAATGAATTATTAAATGGTTTAGAAAATTATACAGGTATTGATATTATAGGTTGTGGTAGTAGTTACCATGTAGGAATGGCTAGTAAAAATCTAATTATGAAATATGGTAAGATTCCAGTAAATGTAGAAATCGCATCAGAATATCGTTATCAAGAACACTTTTATACAGATAAGCATTTAGTTATTTTAATTAGCCAATCTGGTGAGACTGCTGATAGCCTAGCTGTTTTAAGACAAGTAAAGGAAAAGAAAATAGATACTTTAGCTATCGTAAATGTAATAGGATCTTCTATTGCTAGAGAAGCAGACAAAGTAATTTATACCAAAGCTGGACCAGAAATATCAGTAGCTACTACCAAAGCTTATTCTTGTCAATTCATTATTTTATCTTTAATAGCTTTCTATTTAGGACTTAAGAATCATTTATTAGAAAAAGAAAATATAAATATATATTATGATTTAGAAAAACAAATTTCTAGTATTTTAGAAAATACTACGGATACCAAAGAAGTAGCTAACATGATTCATGATAAAAAAGATATTTTCTATTTAGGAAGAAAAATTGATTATAGTTTATGTATGGAAGCATCTCTAAAACTAAAAGAAATTAGTTACTTACATAGTGAAGCCTATATGGCTGGTGAGTTAAAACATGGAACTATTAGTTTAATTGATGATAATGCTCCGGTAATTAGTATCATAACAGATGATTCAATATTTTTAAAAACACTTAGTAATGTAAAAGAAGTATGTGCTAGAGGAGCTATCAGTATTGTGATTAGTAATAGAGAAATAGAAGATAAAAATATTTATCAGAAATTAATTCTAGTACCAAAAGTATCAGAATTTATAGAACCAATCTTAGTAATTATAAAATGTCAGTTAATTGCTTACTATGTAGCTAAAATGAATGGGTGTGATATAGATAAACCTAAAAATCTTGCTAAAAGTGTGACTGTTGAATAAAAAAAGATATAAAATCAGATAAAAATGTTAAAAAAACGCCATATTTCTTGAGATATGTCGTTTTTTAGTTTATACTTAATTATAAGAGATAGTAATATCGCTAAGAATAGAAAAGGGTAAAAGACTGGTTCTATGTCAAGTAGTGTTGGTGGAACCAAAAACTAATGATAATAGAATTGCT
>OGDF01001941.1_pt1 | contig 29291 bp, 34 predicted proteins | sample 1570141 | NCBI WGS metagenome assembly OGDF01 (sample SAMEA4370581, study PRJEB24528) | human gut metagenome | reverse complement strand
CTGCTTGAACAATTTTTACTTCAGAATATTGTCTAACTTTTTGGGGTCACTTCATATTACCGGGTCACTTTCTACCTAGTAATATAGCGGGCCAGTTTATTCTTCCAGACCTGCACACCATGCGATGCCGGCCAGAACAAAAAATGCGTTGGCTAAGCATATGCCGTTACCCCAGATACGGTACTCTGCCGAATCCGTATACGGGTCAGCCAGCCATTTCCGGATCTGCTTCTCCGTCTTCGACTTCTTGGCATGGGTCACGATCTTGCGGTGCGTTTCAAACACATCTGCCCAGAATGCCAGCTCTTCTTCGGTCGGGTTTTCCGTTCCGAGATCTCTGCACCACCAGTCCGGGAATCCTTGCAGTCTGGCACACTCGGTCGGTGTCAAACGGCGGACGGTATAGGTCACAGGTGTCGGCTGCGCTTCCGGGTTGTCGATGACCAGACGGTCATTGAAAGCATCCTGCCCATTGAAGCCGCTGGGATGCGCCCCAGTTGCCACCGTTCCCATAACACCCTCGTTCAGATGCGGTGCCGGTGCGATGGTGGTCGGGTCTTTGTAATCCCGCGCCATCAGAGTCGGTGCGACTTCTTTTGCCACCTGCATATAGGAGCCGGTGGTCATGGCATACACATCCTCCGGTGCGCAGACTGCATGGCGGTCAGTGGCATCCAGTGTAAAACAGACATCCTCATTGACGCCATCCCCCTGCGGACCGTTCTCATCCTTGCGGCCGATCATGTTGCCCTGCAGGACGAAGGTCTGCTGCTTCATCCCCGGCTCTGCTGCAAGTGCCGCTGACTTCTCTCCCAGATCCCGGACTTCATCCCTCTGGTTCTGGGTAAAGGCGATCGGCTCTACCACGCAGATACCGCCCTGATTGCAGGTCGGATCTCCACCACTGCGGTCTAGTGTCCGGGAGGTCTCCGCTTCATAGAAGCCGCTATGCGGATTATCGGACATCATGGAGTGGCTGGCTTTAGAGCAGACACCGTAGCATTTTGGAACGAACAGTGTCTGGTCGTTGTTGCAGCCGAGGGTAGCTGACTTTTCTTCCTGCCAGATAGCGCCCTTGCGACCGCCGTCACACCCGGAACGGATCTTCAATGTGACCACCGGAGAGTTTTCAACTTCTTTCACCGGGCTTTCCACTGAATTTTCAACAGCGTCCATGACCATCGGGACATTACCGCCACCCGTACCGCACCGACTTGTCAGTGTCTGCACCTTACCATCCTCGGAAATCTTCACCCGGCTGTCAGCAGGATGATTTTCCAGTGCGATGGCAGCAGGTACAACACCAGCCCGGAGGGTCGGTGACCGTTCCTCTTCGTATCCAATGCTTCTGGCATTTGCGGAATGCTCGGTACAGAAACCAGCGGCTTCCATAACACACGGCGGATGATGTGCCTCCGCACGGAGGGTGGCTGTCACCTCTTCCGTCACATCCATCCTCGCTCCGCCCTGATCGTTCAGACAGAGCCGTCCTCCTGCTCCACTGCAGCCTGTCTTTCCAGCGCCGCTTTCAGCAACGGCGGCAGCTCTTTGCCACGCACGGAAGCCCTCCGCAGAATACCGAGACATGCCTTCGGACTCAAATAATACCTTTGGGGCACTCTGGTCTGCAAAATCTGCGACAAGGTAGATACGTTTTCTTTTTTGGGGAACGCCCCACCATTGTGCATCAAAAACTCGATACGCGACGCTCCATCCGTCTCCCACGTAGTAGTCAGCGTCAGGCCATCCTTTCTTCTCAGGCGCAGGCACCGAGGCGGACGGTTCTTTAACACCGATGACTGCTTCGAGGACTGCTTTGAAGTCCTGCCCTTTGTTTGAGGAGAAGGCCCCTGGCACATTCTCCCACACGATAAATCTTGGTTTTTCTCCATTGGTCTTACACCTCATTTCTTTCACGATTCGGATTGCTTCGTAAAACAGACTGGACCGTGAACCATCCAGACCGTCCCGCTTACCGGCGATGGACATATCCTGACAGGGACTGCCAAAGGTGATGATGTCCACAGGCGGCAGGTCTGCGCCGCTGATGGCGGATACATCTCCGTAGTGCTTCACCTGTGGCAGACGTTTGGTCGTGACCCGGATGGCAAAGGGCTCGATCTCGCTGCTCCACAGCGGAGTGATCTGCTCGGTCAGAAGACCGCCTAACGGAAAACCCCCGGAGCCATCAAAGAGGCTGCCGAGGGTCAGCTGTTTATTCTCCATCAGCGGCCTCGCTTTCCGGCTCGAAGGTCGCCACTTCCTCAAACTTCAGCTTCTGGCCGTCACGGATAACATACACATCATCGTAGTGACCATCGCTGTGTTCGATATAACGCTTCACGATCACATCCACGAACTTCGGGTCCAGCTCGATGCCTCGGCACACACGGTCGGTTTCTTCGCAGGCGATCAGGGTAGAACCGCTGCCAAGGAACGGATCGAGGACGATGCCGTTGGTCATGGTGGAATTTCGGATCGGATAGCTCATCAGGCCGATGGGCTTCATGGTCGGATGGTCCTTGTTGGACTTCGGCCGGTCATACTCCCAGATGGTCGTCTGCTTCCGGTCGGAATACCACTGGTGTTTTCCCTTCTGCTTCCAGCCGTAAAGACACGGCTCGTGCTGCCACTGGTAAGGACTGCGTCCCAGCACCAGAGCATTCTTCTTCCAGATACAGCACCCGGACAGGTAGAACCCTGCATCCTTGAATGCCTTTCTAAAGTTCAGCCCTTCCGTATCTGCATGGAAGATATAGATGGAGCCGTCATCCGCCAGATGCCCGTGCATCTGCTGGAACGCTGCCAGCAGGAACTGGTAGAATTCCGAATCGCCCATGTTGTCGTTCAGGATCTTGCCAGCCGTTTCTTCCACATCCACGTTATAAGGGGGATCGGAAAGTACCAGATTTGCCTTGGTGCCGTCCATCAGGGTATCGTAGCATTCTGGCTTGGTGGAATCGCCGCACAGAACGAAGTGTTTACCCAGATGCCAGAGGTCGCCCTCTTTGGAGAAGCACGGCTGCTTCAGCTCCGATTCCACATCGAAATCATCTTCCTTGACCTCTTTGCTGTGGACCTTGTTAAACAGCGTCTCGATCTCCGGCGGTTCAAAACCGGTCTTTCCAAGATCGAAGTTGGAATCCTCGATGTCCTTCAAAAGATCAGCCAGCAGGGAATCATCCCATGCACCCGTGATCTTGTTGAGTGCGATGTTCAGGGCCTTCTCCCTGGTCTTGTCGATGTCCACCACCGCGCAAGGCACTTCGGTGTAGCCCAGCTCCATCGCTACTGTCAGTCTCTGGTGACCACCGATAATCGTCATGTCGGCATTGACCACCAAAGGATCTGCGAAGCCGAACTCCGTAATGGAGTTCTTGATTTTCTCGTACTCTTTATCCCCCGGCTTCAACTTTTTCCGGGGATTGTATGCAGCCGACTTGAGTACGGACACCGGCAGCATCTTCAGTTCAGCAGTCGCTTTCATGTAGGTTCCTCCTAATTCAGATTCCCATGCGAATGACCCCTGAAAACGGCACGAAAAAGGAGCCGAACAAAAAGCCCGACTCCATTTCATCTCCATCTTCCTGCGGCTGTTCAGCCATCTCGCACCATTCCGGGTTTCCCCCATTCACAGATGCCAAGACCTTATCTTCCGCATCGTCAATCGCATGTACACAGATACCCCCGGTGTTGAACATTGGATACACACCGATAATTTTCTTACTCACTCCTGTTCGCCTCCTTCTTCCTGCCCCGGTTGGCACAAGCCCGACTGCAATATTTCCGTTCCAATCCGTACTGATGCCGATAGGAAAACTCCCTGCCGCACACCGGACAGATCTTTGACCGCACTGTTCTCCAGTTTTCCGGCTTTGGGTGGGTGTTGTTCCACCTTGACCGGCATTCCGGTGAGCAAAACTTTCTCGGTCTGCCTTTATGATTCGGCACAATAGCTGTACCGCACTGAGGGCAGAACGAAAAAGCCATGTCCCTTATCATCTCAGCCGTGTAATCATCCATCTGCCCTCACCTCACTCTCATTTTTCGCCGTTTCTTCGGCGGTTTCTAAGAAAAATCTCATATTTCATACGAAAAGCGGCGAAGTGGAAATCGGCCCCGTCCCGCCCGGTTGAATTGTTGTTGCGGCGGCCGATTCTCGCTCGCCCTTGCTCCTCCCGGAACAAGCTAAAATGTGCGAAAGCTCCCTGTTTTCGAGAAGTTTCACACACTTTGGTTCATTTCGGGGAAAAAGAATGACACCAAAACCGAAGCTTCGATGCCTGTACATTTTCCTGTTTCATTTTGCGCCGTTAATCCTCTGACCCCCGGCCTATCAATTTTGCGGTTTTTCACAGAAAAGGGGCCACCGGTCTCCGTGTGACTTCACCGTAGAGAATTGACCCCGGCCCCGGTGGGGCTGTCAGTAGGTGTAAATCGGGTTGATGTCTTCGGTCAACGTCTTCTTATCGTGACAGCTTTTGCAGAGCGGCTGCCAGTTGTTCTGGTCCCAGAAAAGTTTCTGGTCACCACGGTGTGGAATGATGTGATCCACAACCGTTGCCCGGACGTACTTGCCCTGCTTGGCACACTGCACACACAGCGGATGGGCTTCGAGATACGACTTTCTGGCTTTCTGCCACCTCCTGTTGTATCCACGCTTCGCTGCCGGGCGGGTCACCTCTGGATGGAGAGGCAGGTGCTTCTCACAGTAGAGCCGGCCGGCTTCCACCAGCTCTGGGCAGCCGGGGTGATGGCACGGTGTCTTTGGTCTGTACGGCATAGGTCAGTCCTCCCACGGAAGACCAGCCTTGCCGAAGTGACCGTAAGCACTGACCTTGTTGTAATCTACATCCAGCAGTCCCAGCCGCTTGATGATACCCTGCGGGGTCAGGTCGTAGCTGTCATGGACGTAGGCTTGGATGAACTCGATGTCCTCATGCTCCGTGCCAAAGCACTCGACCGACACACCCACAGGCTGAATCACACCTATGGCGTAGGCCAGCTGGACTTCGCACTTGTTAGCGTAGCCCGCCTGCACGATGTCCTTGGCAATCTTCCTCGCCATGTATGCTGCGGAGCGGTCCACCTTGGTGGGATCTTTACCGCTCAGAGCGCCACCACCCATGCGACCGATGCCGCCGTAGGTATCACATGCCAGCTTCCGGCCAGTCACACCACAGTCGGCGTAGCTGCCGCCCAGCACAAAACGACCGGTCGGATTGACCAGCTTCGTAAAGTCACCGTCCAATCCGTACTCGCAGGCGGCAAGCACCATCATGGATTCGATGATATGTCGGAAGTCGCTGACCTCCACATCTGGACTGTGCTGCACGGAGCAGAGGAAGGTAGTGATGCGTCCGCTCTCGTAGTCGTAACTGACCTGTGCCTTGGCATCCGCCCGGAACATCTTGGACGGATGGTTCTTCAACAGTTGCAGGAACTTGGTGGCGACCATGTACGGGATCGGCATCTGCTCTGCCGTCTCGTTGGTGGCATAGCCATACATGATGCCCTGGTCACCGGCACCGCCCTTGTCTACACCCAGTGCAATGTCCGGGGACTGCTTGTCCACCAGAATGCCGATGCGGAGAAGCTCTGTCAGGTTCCAGCCCAGCTTTTCGGCACCGATGCGGTTGAACACATCGTGGACGATCTGGTTGTAGTTTGGCCGGTAGTTGGTGGTGACCTCGCCGGCAATAAAGAGCTGGCTCTTTTTCAGCAGACACTCGATCGCCACACGGGCGTTCCTGTCATGCTGAAGAATGTCGGTCACAATGGCATCTGCGATCTGATCACAGATCTTATCGGGATGGCCATTGCTGACCTGTTCACAAGTGATGATCTTACTCATGTTCTGTCCTCTCTTTCCTGTATCACAAAGCAGGCCGTTTTTGCCCTTGCCCACAAATAGGCTCCCACAAAGACTGCCTGCCCTGTCTCTGTTCATGGTTTCCGTTCATTCTCTTATTTTCCTTTCTTCTTCTCAACTCATGTAGCATGTAGCAACCATGTAGCTGAATTTTATATAAGAAAGCTATAAAAGAAAGTAATAATAAAAAAGGTTATGAAATCTCGGCTACAAACCAGCTACATGCTACAAAGCACCCAAAATCAGAAAAAAGGTCACAAAAGACTGTCCTTTGGCTTATATGCGTCCTGTACCGTCAGGTCTTCCGCACCATCTTCTACTTCCTTGAACTTGCAGTCCATAATCAGCGTAGTCTGTCCGCCACCGCCTTTGGGGCGCTTTCGGACCACTTTGAAATGCACGCCGATAGCATTTTTAAAGTTCTTCTGATTCTCTGAGGAATACCCGTTCTCCTCACACCACTTTGTATACAGCTGGTATGCTGCTGCCGTCCGAAGTTCCGACCCATCCTCTTTTTCAAGCCACGCCTCAATGAACTGCCCGATCCGATCAGAATCATCCTTGTAATCTTCCGTGGCTTTCGTAACAGCCTGCGGAAGTTCCAAACCCCGCTGGCAGAACTTTTTGTACCCTTCCAGACACCAGTTGAAAATACCTGACAGGTTCTCCGGCTTCGCAAACTGTCCTTTCAGCCCCTGGTCCTGTTCTCCCTCTTCAAAGTGACGGTTAAATGGGATGATCTTCAGTCGTCCGGATTGGAACAAAGTCATATCATTGACATTAGGCAGGTAGTTCGTATTGATAAAAATCTTGAACACCGGCACAAAATCAAAGCTGTTCTCATTTAGGAAGCGGGCATTGATGGTGTCGTTGCCGGTCATTCTTTTTACGAGAGCTGCATTGAATGTGATCTTCTTCTCCGGCTCAGAGATATTTACAAATCTGGAACCGACCAGACGAGCCACTTCTTCCGAAGGTCCGCCTGTGTTCCCACCACGGAATTTAGCTGCCAGCATATCCGGATTTGATGTCTTTCCATAGTCGCCCATGATCTTCAGGAAAGTTTCCATTGCAGTACCTTTTCCGTTTCTGGAAGTGGCACCGTAAAGGATAAACATGCACTCCTGCGAGGTATCTCCTGTCAGGGCGTATCCCAAAGAACGCTGAAGGAAGTCTGCCAGATCTGCATCTCCACACATGACCTCCTTGATAAACGAGTGCCAGCGTGGACAGTCTGCATCCGGGTCATAGGTAATACCGGATTCCATTGTGAGATAATCCTCCGGCCGATGCTCCCTGAATTCCAGTGTACGCATATCCAGCGTTCCATTTTTGCAGTTGAAGAAATACTTGTTCCTGTCAAATGCCTGCATGGAGATCGGATACACGGACATGGCATCTTTCAGCATCGTTTCCCGGTTCTTACGCAGCTGCAGCTTTCGGACACGGTCGATGAACCGCTTTCTGGCATCCTCTTCGGTAATCGTCAGGGCAAACACATACAGCTTGTCCGCCAGCAGCTTTGCCAGTTCCGATACCTTGAGATTGCCTTTGTCCGGCCGCCAGACAGATCCGTCATAGACATACCAGCCTTTACGCTCACTGTTGTACCGGGCGATCTGCTTGAAATAATCCGCAAACATATTGCCCATGCCGATCTCATTTCTGCCATACCGGGCATTTGTGTGCGGAGCCATTTCTTCCAGCGTGACCGTGATCTTGGTAAGATCCGGCTGGAATTCGATATAGTCATCCTCATCCAGCTTGGAAAACTCCTCATCCACGATATCCTGCGCATTGACCGGCATGTAGACGGCCGCACAGGTATTGACCGTGTTACGGATAGAGATCGCACCATAGGTCGAACCAGCCTGTTTTCTGTCCCACTTGTCACGCATCAGGCCAGAGGTGCGGAAAATGCGGTCCATCTGCTCCTCATCGCAGCCACACCAGAATGCCAGGATCGACAGCAATGCCATATCCGCATCCGACTGGCTGCCGTAGAGGTCTTCCCAGTCACCGGCAAAGAGTTTTTTGAACTTTTCCGAGTTGCTGGCTTCGTTGGCGTGTGCGATAACAGCATCATCATCCAGATACGAATGGTGCTGGAAATGGGTCTGCTGCACCTGCTTGTTTCGCTTCATCAGCGTGTCCAACAGTGTCGTCATTGCGGTTTCATCGTTCGGGATCTCACCTGTGCGGTAAACATCTCCCGTCACTGTGACGAAGCGGTTTGTCGCACCGGGCATATACACTTCCAGACCCTTGCTGCGGTTATTGATGTAGTAGACCGTCTTGTCATAGACGTAGTCTTCCGGCACACAGAAGAAACCTCGCAGTCCTTTGCCGGACGGAGATTTTTCCACGTAAGCCGTAGGAAAGATGGAAAGGACGGTATCCGCCGTATCATTCAGCGTACCATCCTCCCGGATACAGTGGTCGATATCAAAAGCTCCGATTCCGTCGCCAACAGCAATACCGATACCGTCATAACCGCCCATCGCATAGGTAACAAGGGTATTCTTGAAATCTGAGAATGTACGCAGGTCATTAATCCTCGCCCGTTCCCCCGTTGCCGGGTTAAATGGCATCTTGGTCTTCTGGCCATTGCGCTTTTCAAACTTCCAGACACAGAAGCTGCAGGTCGTTTTCAACTTGCCCGGAATGTTCTTGATGTCCATCATGCCTGCGCCTCCCTTCCCATGCAAGCCTGCATCGCAAACTGCTTTTTAACAGCAGCTTCGATCTCCTGCTTTTTCTTGGCCGAGGTCACACGGCAGAGTCGGTTGCACAGGACCATCTTGTCAATGGTCGTGATCTGCTCCACCAGCAGAATAGATTCTTCCAGTCCCTCATCCCGGAGCATTTCGCAGTCTCTCCCGGTGACCGGAATGTGTACCGGCAGCTCCAGCTTCTTCAGCTTGGAACTCATCGGAATCACCGTGATGATCGGAGAATTGCGGTTTGCCATATCATTGCTGATAACCAGCACCGGGCGGTTTCCGCTCTGCACCGAAGTGCCATAATGATTCCCCAGCTCTGCAAACCAGATCTCATACTGCTTCGGTATCTTTGGTACCGACCATCTGGTAAGCGGCATCTCCTGAAGCAGCACTTTATTAGGTGCCGGCTGACAGGAGGCTACTGCCCTTTTCTTGGTCTTCCCTCGCTGATTGATGTATTTATTAACGTGGATCTTTCGTCCATGTGCTGCTGACCGGGCATTCTTTTTCTTTCTCCCCATTGGGATCTCACCTCCAGTTTGATAGCAAAAAGACCGCTGAAGATGGAATCCTCATAGCGGCCGCAAATGTAAAAAGGCATAAAAACACCGGATGCTTTCCAGTATCTTTATGCCTTTGTTTTCCTATTTTCCTAGTTTAAAGTATAGCAAAAAACCGATGTACAGTTAAGAAGGAAAAGTTCAAAAACGGTTCGTTTCCGTTCGTAAAGTTCAGTTTTTGCAGAACTTTTTTTCCAGCTGCCGCATCTGCTCCTTGCTGGAGAAAAGCTCTTCTGAAAACTGCTGCAGCCCGATTTTTTTATGATAAAAGACGGCTGTTTTTCCCATGTGCTTCCTGTTCTCAAATTCGACCGCTTTCAGAGGAATCCGGTCCAGACAGTGCTGTCTCACAACGATCTGCGCCTTACTGTCTCTGATCCGAAACGCCGCTGCATCAGCCAGCTTAAGCCACTCTCTTAGAGCTGTATACCTTGCAAGACTTTCTTCTGCCTGCCGGTCATACATTTCCTTTTCACCCGGATATTTAGAATCCGCAGCCATTTCAAGATCCTGCCTCCACTGCATTTGTGTTTCCTCCGCCAGCATTTTTACCCTGCTGTATTTCTGGCAGACTTCTTTTGCAAAATCCAGCATATCCTCTTCTGTTTCCTGTTTCATCCTAAACTCACCCCTTCCGATAACGCCCAATTGTGTCGGCCATTCCAATAAGGGCATTTTCTTTCTCCCGGACTACCGTTCTCCGGGTCAGCAGTTTCCCCTCTGCCCCCGTAATCTCCGACTGCTTCTTCCCATCCACAAACAACTGCTCCGCCACAAGCCGGGTCTGGCCGCGCAGACTGCGAAGCCCGATCTCAAAGAGTTCGATCTGCTCACAAACCTCATAGTAAGGCTCCAGAAACTGCTCCGTGCGCTGTGTCTGCACTTCCCGGTTCATGGATGCCAGCACCTTATCGCAATTAAGGACCGTGCGTTCCACTGGGTTTGACAAGCCGCTTGTCTGCACCCGTTCGGATTCCTCATGTGCGCCCTGCGACAGTTTATAGATGATCTCATCTTTCGTATAAAACCACGACTTCGATTCTTCATACTGCTGCCGGAGCAGTTCCCGCCTACGGATCAAACAGCGATAGGAATCGGCCAGTTTTTTGACCAGCTCCAGACAATCCACCTGTTCAGGTTTTGCGGCAGATGCCACATTCTTTTCCTCAGCCATAGTTCGTCCTCCTTTCTGACCGATCCAATTGGTTTTTAGCTGGACGCCTCCACGGTGGCTTTCTTCTTTCGTCGCTTGGCTGCTTCCTGATGCACCCGTTCCTTCACCCCTTCGATCAGCCGGTCTGCATCCAAATTCGTAAGCGCCTCATACCACGGAGAGTGAAAGAATCGTTCCAATCTTTCTTTCTCGTGCATCGCATCCCGGTTCTTTGGATTGACATCCAGCCGGTGAAGCGCCCACTTATAATCCTTGACCGCCTGCAGGATGATGGCATTTGCCAGATTCTCATAGCAGGCAGTATTTTCACTGACAGCAACTTTTGCAGCACTTCTTACTCTGCTCATTTTTCAACGCCTCCCATCCTGTCATACCATGGTGCCGGCACCTTCTCCGGAGCAGTTCCGTACTTGAAAACATAGATCGTGTGCCACGCAGTCTCATATAAAAGATCCAGCAAACGGCGGTTTGCTTCCGGCAGTTCATTTGCTTTCTTGATGAACTGTTCGATAAAGTGCTCCCGGTTCGTGTTCCCCAGATTCTGGCTCTTTTCCCTTGCAATGACCGCCTCTGCAAACTGAAAACAGATCTTTTTGTACTGCTGGACACAGTCGTATTTCCATGTGAGTGCATCCAGCAGGACCTTTCGTTTTCCGTCCGGGGTGAGCTTGGGCATATTCTGGATCTTGGATTTCTGATACAGTTCCATAGCCTGTTCTTCCTTACAGAATTCCTGCTGCATCCAGAGCTCACTTGCCCGGATATGGCACATCAGAAGTTCCACTTCATGCTCATAGGCTTCCTTCATGAGAAGATCCCGGTTCATCCGCAGGTCTGCTGCCCTGCGGATCGGGTTCGCACCAAAGAGCTCACAAAGAAGTCCCTTTTCGCCAATCGGCCGAAACATTGCCCAGGGGATGAAGAATCCCTCCTCATCTCTTTTGGCTTTCATTGCCGTTACCGGCTTGGACTTTTTATAACGATAATCGCTCTCCTCTGCCGGGCGGCGGTCCTCTGCATTCAAAAACAGATACTTTTTCATATTCTCTCCTATCTCCCCAGCTGTGCCTTGACCGCTGAGATCAGTTTTTCCTGTGTCATGTCCTTCTGCTCCAAAGCCGCCATGACATCCTCGTCCACCGTGTCCTTGGTGATGATATGGTGGATGGTGACCACATCCGTCTGCCCCTGCCGCCAGAGTCTGGCATTGGTCTGCTGATACAGTTCCAGGCTCCATGTCAATCCAAACCAGATTAGGATGTGTCCGCCTTGCTGGATGTTCAAACCGTGTCCGGCCGATGCCGGATGGATCAGGGCAACCGGGATGTTCCCAGCATTCCAGTCCCTGATGTCGGTGCTGCTCTTGATATCCCGTACCGGAATCTTTTGCTTTGCCAAATGCTCCATGATGCGCTGGCGGTCATGCTTGAACCAGTAGGCCACTAGCACTGGCTGTCCGTTGGCCGCTTCGATCAGGTCTTCGAGAGCTTCCAGCTTGTGGTCATGGATGACTCGTGCTTTGCCATTCTCGTCATAGACAGCGCCATTGCTCATCTGCAACAGTTTCCCTGTCAGTGATGCAGCATTGGCAGCATCTATGTCACCGTCTTTCAGCGGGATCAGCAGATCTTTCCGAAGCATATCGTAGAGTTCTCGCTCCGGTGCGCTCATCTCCACCTCGTACCGACTTGGAATGCAGTCTGGCATATGAAGGTAATCCAGTGCTTTCATAGAAATCGTGATATCCGAGATCCGCTGGTAGATCAGCTCCTCTGCTCCTTCTCTGGGCTTGTATTGGAACACAACACCCGTGGAAGGATTCATGGAAGAGGCTTTGAAATAAGCTTCCCGGTACCGACCGATGAATTTGCCAAGCCGCTCCCCGCCATCCAGAATCCCGATCTCCGCCCAAAGATCCATGAGACCATTGGAAGAAGGTGTACCGGTCAGCCCGACCCATCGTTTCACATACGGGCGGACTTTTCGCAGGAATTTAAAACGCTGGGACTGGTAGTTCTTGAACGATGACAACTCATCAATCACGACCATACCAAAATCCCAGCGCATTCCGTTTTTTTCATAATACTCCACCAGCCACTTGATGTTCTCCCGATTGACGATGTAGATCATTGCCGGGTGGTGGAGTGCTGCAATGCGGGTCTTTGTATCACCTACGATGACAGAAATATCCAGACCTTGCAGATGATCCCACTTTTCGATCTCTGCCGGCCACGTATCACGGGCCACACGCAGCGGCGCAATGATCAGGACCTTGCTGACCTCGAAGGTCTCCAGCATAAGGTCTTTGATGGCTGTCAATGTGATAACGGTCTTTCCTTAACCCAAGCCCATATCCAGAAAAAGGGCTGCGACCGGGTGTGTTTTGATATACTCCGTACAGTAGCTCTGATAATCATGTGGAATGAACTTCATTTGGGCATCACCTCCTCCCCGGCATCCTGTGCCCGTGTTTCCAGCTCCTCGCTTTGTGTATTTCCTTGTGGCAGCGTAACTTCCGGCATCTCCGGAATCTTCGCCCCGATTCCCTGGGGGATAGGCTCGCCCGGTTTCCAGCAAATCAACGCATGGATAGCAGGCTGGATCTGTTCCGGGCGGTCTACGCAGAATACCGGGAAGCCCAGTGCCTCCAGCTGCAGTCTGCGTTTTCTCTGAAGGATACGCATCTGCTTGCCGGGAGCTTTCAGTTCTACAAAAGCACACTTGCCGCCGAGCAGCAAAACCAGTCGATCCGGCACACCGTTCATGCTCTGACTGGTGAATTTAAGGGCCTGCCCACCGGCGGCCCTGACTGCTTCCACAAACTGCTTTTCGACTTCATTCTCCCTCATCCGGCTTCGCCTCCTCTGCCCGCCAGACACCGATGCGTGGGCGTTTCTTTTCCTGGCATTCCCTTTTCGGGTGCTTCTTCCTGCGCTCTTCCCGAACCACATTGCCGATGGCTTCATTGGCGGTCGGGTCCGGGTGGCTGTGGCTGACTTTCCTGTTCAGAGATCCTTCCTCTTTGTGTTCGGTGATCCAGTGAATGACATCTTCCATACCGTCACCTCACTGATTGATCTGCTTCCACTGCTGCGGCTCCATCGTGGCAACCTGCCAGCCGATGCCCTCCAGTGTGGTAGCACGGTCATAGGAAACAACATCCTGCGATGCACGGGTCACCGCATTGGACAGACCGTACAGAGAAAGGTCTCCGCCTTCAATGAGGTACTTGAGGATACCTTCCTGTTCCTCGGCATTGATGCCATAGCTCTGGGCGGTCAGCTGCACCACATCCTGTACCCTGCCGGTGATCGGCACTGCCATAGATTCCTGCAGGCGGCCGACCACCTGGGAAAAGCGAGCCTCATCAATGGCAGCCATCGTGGTATCGCGGAGTTTCAGCAGGAATGCCTTGTCCTCTGCTTCCATCGTCTCATCCGAATACAGGGCAAAGCTGTCCTCCACTGCTTTTGCCTGCCGGCCCACATGATGACGGCGTTCGCCCATGTCATTGACCACCATGCCGTTGGTGCAGACCAGACGGTATACCAGCGGCTGAATCGACACAGCTCCCAGACCGACCTCGGAGTTGGAGATCATCACGCCAGCCTGGACGATGTCGCCCTTGCGGACTTCCATCTCCAGACGGTGATTGACCACCTTGAGGTACAGACGGTTCTCCGTCACCTCGCAGGACATGACCTCGTACTGGTCGTTGCCTGCAAACAGCGGCAGGACAGCTGTGGCAATCTCCATGTTGTCGATACGGCGATAGCGTTCCGACAGCAGCGCACGGGCTACCTGTCCGGCACCGTAATCCATAGAGCGGACCATGTAAGAGCTGGGCTTGTCCGCAAACCAGCTGTTCACATTCTCTGCCAGCAGTTCCGGCTTTTCTTTCTGCATGAGATCATAGTATTTGGCCGGGATACCAAGTGCTGATGCCACCTGACGATGGAACAGCGAGGTCGTACCGAACACTTCCTGCTGGCTGGTCGTAAGATGGTTGATCTCAAAAGTCTGTCCATCCTCCCGGAGGCGCATTCCCTGCGCCGGGCTGATAAAATCCTGCTTTGCCTGATTCTGACGGTTCAGTTCGACCAGGACTTCCTGCAAATTTCTTCCTGTTTTCATAGCAATTTTCCTCTCTATCTCTGCGGCGCATATTTATACGCCCGTTTATGCGTCCGTGTCCTTCCGACAAAAACGCCGTGTTTTTATAACTACAAGTGCTTATAATTCCCGGTTGATCATCTGCCGGATGATCCGAACGGCTCCCTGCATACGTCTACGGTTCAGCCGGGTATCTTGCAGGAGTGTGTCCAGAGCATCCACCTCGTCCCGGATGTCACAGAGGACCGACCGCTGATGGTCAGCCAGGCGTTCATTCTCCTGTTCCATGCGGTCGTACTCTTTTTCGTAATCATCGATATCCTGCACATTTGTTTCGATATATTCCTCGATCTCCCGGCGAAGTTCCTCTCCGGCATAGTCCTGCACCGCATCCAGCAGATCTCGGATGCCAAAGGGTGTCAGAAGTTTTCCGTCCTTCATTTTTAGAACATGAGGCATCTCGATCCCCCTTTAATCCTTGAAGTAGTAGCTGCCCTTATATCCGGCAGCATTCAGAGGAAGATCCTTGCACCACTCCGGGTTAACGGACATCAGCTTGCAGACCTCCTCCACTGTGTACTGATCCTTGGGTGCTTCGATGATGGCCTCATCGTGAACATGACCGACGATATTCAGGCCATAGCCTTCCATCCGGGCCATTGCTTCTGCCAGAATGTCACGGGCAATCGCCTGTGTCGCATTCTCCACCAGCCGGCCGGAGTAGGTTTCCTGTCTGGCCCATTTGTGGTTCTGCCCCACTCCTTCATAGGTCAGGCTCATGCGACCGAAGCGGTTCGGCTGAAGTCTCGGCTTCAGATACGCCAGCTTTCTGCCGGAAGGCAGCAGCATCCAGAGCGTACCGGAATAAAACTCAAATGCCAGCTTGCCGATCTCCTGCCGCTTTCCGGTCTTGAATGCCTGCGTTGCCGCCTTCTCCACATCCCACCAATACTGGACGATCTTCGGATTAGCTTCCCGCCAAGAATCGATGATCTCCGGCAGTTCCTCTTCTTTCAGACCCATCTGCAGAGCACCCATGCTGATGAGCGCACCGGAAGAACCGCCATAGCCGCAGGCCAGCTCTGCCACCTTTCCTTTCTGCCGAAGCTCTCCGTTGATGCCGTGCTTCACCACCGGCACATGAAACATCTGGCTGGCAGAGGCACAGTAGATGTCCTTCCCTTCCAGAAAGGCTTCCAGCCGCCAGTCCTCCCCGGCTTCCCATGCAAGCACACGGGCTTCGATGGCGGAGAAGTCGGCCACGATGAACTCACAGCCCTCTCTTGGGATCAGCATGGTTCGGATCAGCTGGGAAAGCACATCCGGGGTGTTGCCGTAGATGGTCTCGACCATATCAAAGCATCCCAGCTTCACCAGTTCCCTCGCCTCATCCAGCGTGGAAATATGGTTCTGCGGCAGATTCTGCAACTGGATATTCCGGCCGGAATACCGACCCGTGCGGCTGGCCCCATAGAACTGGAACAGTCCTCTGGCTCTGCCATCTGAGCAGACACAGCGTTCTGCCGCCTGGTATTTCTTCACAGAACTTTTTGCCATCTGGAGCCGGAGCTTCAGCATGTCCATTGCCTCAACATCCACTCCGTTCTTGTCCAGTTCCTCGATCATCTGAGCTACATCCTTTTTTCCGAGCGTGTCCATCGGAATGCCACGCTCATCCAGCCATGACTTCAGCTGTGACACAGAGTTGGGATTCTCAAGCCCGGTCAGTTCGTAGGCTTTCTTACTCATAGCGTCCGAGAGCATCAGGTCACAGGCAATGGCCTGCTGCACCAGCTCCGTGTCGATCTTTACGCCCCGGTCATTGATACGCTCATTGACCCGGTAATGCTTCCACTCCTGCACCGGCATCGGGAATTTCTTCAGCCGCTTATAAATGTCCACCTCGGTGTTGACATCCTGAATGCAGTAATACTTAAACTTCTCCCAATCCGCCGGGTAATGCTCCGGAAGATTCCGGGTACGCATCCCATTGCTTTTCGTCGGCTTACAGGGCATGGAAAACAGCTTGATCAGCCGCTCGCCTTCCTTGTCTTTCTGCTGGCTGGTCTTCAGCACGGCTCCAACATCCTTTAGAGCCATTGGCAGAGTCAACGATGCCGCCATAACCATCGTGCAGATCCAGCTGTCTGGCGACAGGAACTCTCCGGGTTTCAGATACTGTCCCGGCAGATGTCTTTGCAGATGCACGGAAAAACAGACCCGCTCAAAGGAAGCATTGTGGGCGATCAGCCGCACATTTCCAGACTGAAAATCCTCCAGCAGCTCTTCCGGGAGCGGTTCTCCCGATACAAGGTCTGCACACCTGGTCTCGCCAAAACCGTCCCCTTCATCGGTTGCCCAGGCAATAAGCAGGATCTCAAAGCTGGGATCTGTAGCATAGCGGTACAGGCCGCATTTTCCGATGTCCACCTCGCTGTAGGTCTCAATATCGATCAGCGTTTCTTTCAAATATCTCACCTCTATTCGATGTAAAAAGCCGGAGGACACTCTGGCATCCCCCGGCACGGTTACTTATCTGTATTTCTCTTAGCGAAGGTAATCCGGCAGTTCCTCACCGGCATCGCCGCCCAGAACATCCTCATCGTCCAGCGCATCAAAATCTGACTCTGCCGATGCCTTGCCGGACAGACGGTCACCATCCTTGACGAACTGTACGTTCCCCAAGCCGGCAGCCACACCGCGGTTGCCATTGGCGTTAAAAGCGTAGAAGTTCACACTGACGTTGCAGTAGCAGCCGGAGTAGACCATCATCGGGTCTGTCACAGGCTGGACATGACGGTCCACGACCTGCGGTGCATCCTTGCTGGAGGCATTCACAAAGAAATGCTCCTGATAGTTCTCGTCGTCCGGGCGGTCGATGTCACCGTCACGCAGAGGCAGCTTCAGGTTCGGCGGGATCTTACCGCCCCACTTACGGGTCTTGCCATCCTCCTTGGCTGCCTCCACTGCCTTGTGGATCGCCAGCAGGGTCTTCTTGTCCTCCTTCGGGATCAGGCAGGAAACGGAATACTTAGCCTCGCCGCCGTTGATGCTCTTTGCTTCAAAAATGTTTGCGAAAGAGATACGGCACGGAATCACGACCTTAGTTGCACTGGAAATCTTGTTAGCCATAATAAAAATCCTCCATCAATCTGTTTTTGTGTATTGCTGCTGCCCTCAGTCGAGGACAGCAAATTCATCTTCCGCAGTCTGCAGATCGACTGCCTCTCTGGGGTCCGAATCTGGGACAAGTGCCAGCTTACCGGGCGGCTTGACTACATACTCTCCCAGAATCTCCTGGAACTTTTTCTTCCCCATGAGCTTTTCAAAGGCTGTCAGGGAGATCAGCTCCGTCTTATAAATATCGGTGTATCCGGCCTTCTCTGCAGCGGCCACCACCGATTTCGTATCAAGGAACTGCCGCTTGCTCCTGCCCTCGACCACCTTATACCCATCCCAGCTGACACCATGATTGATGGCCTCCGAACTGACATAGGCAAAGATAGCTTCGATCCAGGACTCGATACGGTTCAGGGTCGGCAGCATCGTTTCAATGTCTGTCTTAGAAAGCAGTGCCGGGGATTTAAAGGTCGGCACGGAGGTGTCCGGGTCAAATGATGCTGTTGCATCTGTTTCCTCGGTTTCATCCTCCAGCACGCCGGCATCCAGATCCAGAAATTCTTCTTTCACCAGAGCCATAGCTTCATCGGCACAGGCTTTACAGGAAGTTCTGGCACGACAGAACCGACACCAGTCACCGGGAACCTGCTCGCCTTTTCCTTCAAAGGCCAGCTTTGCCCTCGGTCTGACATAGGTCTCTGCCCAGTCCAGCAGTTCCTCCACACTGCATTCAAACGTTGAGATATTTTCCAGTCTCGGCTGGATAATGGTCATGGACACCTTTTTGATGCTGTACAGATACCCGTATGCGTGATAAGCACCCAAGGCATACAGCATCATCTGCGGATTATGGTCACAGTTTACGAGCACGCCCTTGCCGTTCTTGTAGTCCATTACATACAGCGTCCCGTCTGCGATGATCACGCAGTCGCCGGTACCAAAGCCAGATGGAACCAGGTAGCTGTAATCCAGCCGCTCCTCCACCATGATCAGCGGATGCGGACAGGTCTCCTTGATGCGCTCCACCGTGGAAATAATGAACTCCGCATAGATATCGGTGTTTGCTTCCATCTCCTCATCCTCATATTCAGAGGTTGGGCGCTTCACCCGTTCATGCAGATATTTCCGCAGCTTATACTCGCCCAGCGCATGGGCGGCTGTTCCCTCCTCGGCATACACCGAGGATTCATTTGGAAAGTTCTGCTCCAGCCTTGCAGATGGCGTACAGTTCAGCCACCTCTTCGAGCTGGAAGCAGAAAGGATTGCATGTACTTCCGGCATGATGACCTCCCTTAAATCTGGGAGACATCTGCCAGAAATGCTTCGTACTTCTCTGCAGGCAGGTCAGACAGCTGGGCCACACCGTAGGTCTTCAGAAGCTGACTGATCTTCTCGTTGTTATCACGCTTCTTCTTGATCTTGGCGACAATGACCGCCGTGATCTCATCCTTGGTGATCGTCACCGCAGACTGTGTTTCCTCTTTGGCAGCAGGTGTGCCCTTGTCCGTGATTTTGGACGGTGCTTCTTTCTGGCCGGTATCTTCTTCCCACGGCAGCGCATCCGCATCATCCACCGGATGCTCGTTCTCTGCGGTTTCTGAACTCTCGGAGTTCACTGCTTCCTCTGCCTCGCCAGAATCTTCTACCACAGGCACCTCTGCGGTTTCCTCGATGGCCGAAGTAGCCGTCTCTTCCACCTTTTTGGTTTTCTTGACCGGCTTCTTACGGGGATGCGAAACCGCCGGGCCTTTCTTTTCTGTTACAGGCAGTACCGGCTGCTCTGCCACCGGAAGCTCCAGCTCGTCCTCCGTCTTTGCATTTGCCGCCAGCATATCCAGCTGCTCGGATACGCCGGCAAACATCTGCGCCAGACCGTCAAAGACCTCGACCAGACCGTCCACGACTTTTTTCGGAGCGCTCAAAGCATTCAGTTCGTCCATCATGCGTTTGCCTCCTCTCCGGTTTCTTCCTCATTCCCCCACAGGTCATCCAGATAATCGGCCTGTGCCTTCAGGACTGCCAGAATGACCTTCTCGCACAGACCGGTTTCCTTGTGGATGTGAACCAGCATCTCATCGAAGTCGATGTCCTCTACCGGGTCATCTGCTTCAGCATCCGGCTCCTGTCCGAAACCGTAGTTGTACGAGGTCATACGCTCATCCATGTGGAGGTGCAGGTTCTTGATGCTGAGCGAAAGGAACGGAACACCAGACAGGCGTGCCGGCATCGGCTTATCCTGCTCCTGAGTTTCCGTTTTTTCCTCTGCCTTGGCAGGAAGCGGAACCTTTACCACCTTGGCGTCCTTCAGCATCTCGCTGATCATTTCCTCCAGAGTCATGCTCTTCTCGTTCTTATTCTCCATTGTCTTCCTCACTTTCTGCAGCTTCCTGCTGCTCTTCGGTTTTATCTTCCATTGGTATGTGATACTGTTCGGAAAGCCTCTTCAAAAGCAGCTCGACCATGCGTCCCGGCTCCGGGAGGTTGCAAACGGGCTTCTTCAGCTCATGTGCTCTCTTGATCTCCGCCGCCATCCCCTCGGATATGGTTTCGCCGAACACCCACACTTCATCCGCTGCTTCCAGCCACTCCATTCCAAATCGGATTCCTGTTGCACGCTCCTGTGCATCCTCATCCTTTAAGAACTGAGTAAAATACAGATGCGGAGCCAGTGGCAGGACTCCCATCGTGGCAAGAATCCTGCAGGCTGTCTTAGCCCGCTGGATGTTTGCTTCCATCTGCGCCTTCCTGCACGGCGGATCGTTTGCCGTCGGTTGGTACGGCGAGCAGATAAAAATCTTCTTCGGTGCTGATGCCAGCGGGAAACCGCCGGGCGGACGAGCCTCCTTAGAACCTTCTATCTTGGCGGTTGCATTCGCCTTATTCATGCGTTCTGCATTCATAGGTTTTTCCTCCTGTCGATGTACTTGAGAGGTGGCCCTCTCATAAAGACCACCGTTTGGGGGCAAAAGTTAAGTAGTTCTTCAAAAACTTTTTCTCATTTTTTTGAGAGCACCCTTCATCGCATAATGGACAGCCGGTTTTGTTATCCCCAGCTCTTCTGCAATCTCCTGCAGCGTCATGCCTTTATAGAAGTAAAGCTGGATCACCTCGGTCTGACGCTCAGTGAGCTTGCTCATAGCCGCGTACAAACGGCGAAGCTCCCTGTCAGCCAGCATCTCGGCATTGTCTTCATCCAGAAAATCCACCATAACGGCTGCAGACCAGTCAGAGCCGTCACATTCCAGGGAAACATTTTCTGAATCTGCCACACGCTTATTCAGGTTATGCTCCATCCGACGCTCACCTTCCATCAACAGACGGACACTCCATTCAACATCCTCGAATGTTTCAGCCGGGATCACCTCGTAGGTTCCATCCGTAAAGTCATAACGGTAATCGTTGCAGCGATCCACCGCCATGACCGTATGTGAGCCATCCACCTCATACACCGCATAGCCATTCTCATAAGCAGTCAGCTTTGCTCCATTTACCATTGTCTGCGCCACTGCTACCGGCTCCTTTTCCATAAGGGTCTTAAAGGTCGGGAGCTTCTTTTCCACCACGGTATCGATCTTTGTCTTCAGCTCACGCAGAGTGATATGTGCATTCACTGCAAGATCCGCTGCCATCTGTTCTGCCGCCTGAGCCACGTTCTTTGCTATCGACTGGCGAACCTCCATCACGCCTACGCCACCATTGATTGCTACTGCTCCAGTCATCATGTTCATCATTTTTCTGTCCTTTCCCCCGGACTTCTGGGAGGGAAAGATACCGAAGCAGGACGCAGATGAGGCACAAAACCGTCTGGCAAGGCTGTGAAACACAAAAAGCCCGATTCCAGAGATAGGTAGAGTGATCCCATTCGCATACCTCCAGCACCAGCAAATAAATCGCTGTACTGTGAGGTTCTGCTATGGTATCCTTCGCCTGCTCTAGAATCGGGCTTACGATATTTTTATTTGTCCGAGAGAGTGCCGACAGATTCATACTCTGTGGTTCTGTGGGCTTGTCCCTTGAACTGTTTATAGTCTACCAGTTTGAAAGGCGCTTGCAGATGGCGAGACCACCACACTTGATGTGGCGAATTTGCCACATTTTCATCTGCTTCTTGCAGAAAAGCAAAAAAATACCGCACAGTCTCATTCGACCATGCGGTTATCCTGCCATCTGCTGCGACTGAAGGAATTTCATCATGTTTCGGATAGTAATCTGCCCATCCTTCGTCAATTTAGCAAATTCTACTCCGATTTCTTCGGAGATCTCTACTGTTTTTTCTTTCTCCGTCAGAAGGTCATCTGTGCTGACATCCAGAGCGGATGCAAACTTCTTTAGGGTTTTGAACCCCATTTCACCTTTTGTACCATTCTCATACTTGGAAATGTCAGCGCGGTCGATATCGACGGCATCACTCAGCTGCTTCTGTGACCAGCCTTTTTCCAGTCTGTACTTTCTTATATTTTGACCCAGGATGTACTCCTCGCTATGAATATCAACCACGCTTACACCTCCTTTCCAACCCGACTGATTTTTCAGATAGTTTCATGACCTGCGTTTTGATGAACTCAGGATATCAGATTGCCCACTCTTATTCGAGGACACTAGCAGTCCCAGAATCGCTCACCGAGTAAGCTCTCTAAATATGTAATATCCTTCTGGTTTCGCTGTTTTCTCCCCTTTAGCCATAAAAAAAATGACTGTTTATTGTGTGACTGCTGCTGTCACATAAAAAGGAAAAATTTTATAAAAATAAAAAAGCACAGCTGAGACAAAACTCCATGCACTGTTCTTCCCTATAGGAATTACTGTTTGCATTTTGTTCTGCTTCGGCTGTGCTCATAATGGCAGCGCTCTATAGCAGTTATTTCATTCTTCACTCTGTAACTGACGGTCTACTTCCTGGAGGGGTGACCGCCTAGTTTCACATTTTTAGAAGCTCACTACTTCTTTGAATACAATATGATCTACGGGCTTGCCATAAAGATCCTCGACTATCTCCTCCGCTGTTATAAAATCCTCTTTTTTTCCAGACTTTACAACCATCAGCGGTTGCCCTGCAATCTCAACTTTGGTTCCATATCTCGCCTTTTTACGACGGGTTCGCAATGCTACCTCATTATTAGTCACTTATTAATCCCCTCCTGATAAATTAAATGGTATCGAATGGTCTTCCCCATGGATCATCTTCTTCACTCTGATCTGTCACCGGTTCCGCAAATATGGATTTATGCTCTGGATTTCCCTTTTGCACAAAATAAGTTTCGCATCTGACAATTTCAGTGTCAGCATCAAGAAGAAGCAACGAAAACTCATTATTCATTTCCGGACCGATAAACCGATCTTCGTTCATCGTAAACAGTACTGGATCTATAAAAACAATACTGTTTTTTACAGTTGCAAATAAATCCGCCTCCCATGCATCTGTCAGAAAAAGTCCAGAAAGGTTCTCCATTATCCTCGCATTATAAAAAGGTAATGGCGGTCTATGCCCATTCTGCTCTTCCATCGTGTACGGAATTATCGCAAAGTTCCAAATATATGGTTTTGGGTCTTCAATGACTAAAGCAAAACTGCTCAACCATCTCAAACCGTATTGTGATCTTCGTTCGCCATTTATTTCAAGGCGCTCCATATACTGGATTTTTTTACCCCTTCTCAGAAGTTCTGTCGAGATGATATTTTTGACTTTCCGCTCTGTGTTCAGCCTTTCTTCTCGCAGACTCAGATTATCATGTGCCATCTGTTTCCGCTCTTCGCATGTCTTAGCATCTGCCATGCCATTGGCCCTTACCAATCGTTCCAGCATAAACGGATCATCTGATTTGGCAGCTAGAGCTTTTATCAATTCCTGGGAAAGCGGCTTTGTCATTTTGCCATTGACTGCTCGTGACAGAGTCGACGGACTCACGTTGCACTGTTCTGCAAGTTGAGCCATCGTCCTTTCGCCCCTAATCTCTGTTATAAGCTGACCAAGAGCCAGCTTATCAGGAACTCGGACCACCACGAATTCCTGATTGGGGTCAAGCGGTTTCCTCTTATAAACGAATCCTTCTTCCATTTGTCTGGCCTCCATTTCATCTTTATGCAATCTCATTCTATCATCTTGCAATTTCGTTGTCAAGTCTGAAATTGCAAGTTCTCGCAATTCATTTTCTATCATTCGCAATTGCTACAAAAAGACCGAGATACTTTTCACGGTACCTCGGTCTCCCTTACCGCTGCTCTCCTCGGAACAGCGGTTTTTCATTATGTTGTTTCAAAATATCTTCGCATCTGCTCACAGTCAAATTCTCAGCGTTCAGCAGAAATTGGCGATACAGAAAATCCTGCTCTGTCGAACGCAGTTTTATGCCGGCCGCCCCCAGAATCTCCATCGAGATGAAATACGGCACTTTCAAGGCCACACAGATTCCAACCACATGGGCAACCGATGGGCGATCCTGATTCAGATAATTTAAGAGAGCCTTCCTGTCTACGCCCAATTCAAAGGACAGATTTTCCTGTGTAATCCCTTTGCGTTTCATAATTGCTTTTATCATCTCTGCAAAATCATCCGGAATGTTTTTGTAGAATTCCAGCCACAACAGCCCATCATCTACCATCGCCTGGTTTTCTTTCTCATACTCTGAGCTTCCTGGCTCTGCCACCAACCTATAAGCCGCACGGTATTTATCCGTAACAGGCTCTGTCTTGTTTCGCGCCACCTTGCTGACAGCATATTCAGTCCGTCGATATCTTCCTCCGACCGTAAATCCAAGACAGCACTCTTCCATGTGGCACCGGGTATAAACGGTAAGATGTGGTTTTCCATAGTAATCCCGTAGAATGTACTTATCTGTATTTAAGCAGAAGTGCCCCTCAACGTACCGGTATCTCCCACTGCATATCACTCGCTCGAACTCGCTATCCGAAGCAGCCAGCAGTGCTGCATCCTTTGCGGAAATCGTAAAGGTCATATTGGCCGGCCACAGCCATGTGCATCCGTGATCTGGAATCACCATATCATTCACATAGTTACGGATACCGCCGGCTTCGCAATATCCAAGCTCGATCATACGGTATTTTGCCATTTGATATGATACTTCATACCGTTCTGCAAGCCCATCTACAATGGCTCGAATATTCTCTGGTGTCTTTTTCCAATTGCACTGCTTCAATCTGGCCTCGACATAATCGATCACATCATTTCGCTCAAGCAGTAGATACGCTGGAAGCTTTTCACACTGCAGCTCCATCCAATCGAGCGCATCATTCTTGTGATGGTATCGCCTGTTCTCCCTGCGCCGACTGGAATATGGTGTGTACTTTCTCCCTGTCATCATCTGGAGCAGGAAGAACCATCTGTCCAAATACATATGGCAGCATTCATGTGCAATCGTACTATTTCGTGTTGCGGCAGTTGTGCAGTTATCTTGATTGACCAGAATCGTTCCGGGTCGGATTATCTGGGCATAAGTTTTTCCACTGTCATCAAGCAGATGCGCTTCGCCGTAGTTGTAGTAAAGCTGTCCCATCACCGTCTTGTCTGCAAAGCGAACATCCAAAACCCGAAGTCCCATCCGCCTTGCCAGTTCCTCACTGCTCACTACTGATGCATCCCCACCGATCTCCCTCTTCGCCTCTGGGAAAAAATCATCCAGAATCGCATGGGCAACCGTCTCGTAGTCGCTGTTATATAGAATCGGTAGCAGATAGTCATTAGTATCAAATGCAAATCCTGATAGTGCCGGGTCATCTTCCCAATCTTTATATACCCAGACGAGCGGACCAATGCAGCATTGGTGGCACACTCGCAAATCGAAAATATATCTCAGCCGAAAATCTGCACTCTCATATCTTGTTTCGCCATCCTTATACTGTCCTTCTAACCTACTCTGCAATATCACATCGACCACAGTCCTGTCTGTTGGCTGCTGTAGCTTTGACAGTGTTTTTAAGTACGACCACAGCCGAACCTTCATTCCCTCAGCACCCGGCAACACTCCTGCTTCTTGAATCTGCTCTGTCTCCGTCCTCACGTAATTTTCTAAAACCGTCTGAAAATCCGCATGAAAAACATTCTGCAGTACCTCTGCCACAGAATATGGCTGGCAAATATCTGTCCGCTCTACCGTTTTTCCGTACGTTACGGGTACTGCAACTGCTCCGGCCCCCTGCCCTACATCAGTATCCAATATCTCATAGTGCAATCCTATCACCCCTCAGAACATTCGTTTTGTCTCAATTATACACAGCATGGATACCAATTTCAATAGTAAAGCACAATATCTTTTATCTGTTTTCCATTTTGTTTCTCTTGAACGCACAATAATGTTGTGCTATAATAAGGCTGTCAGATACTGAGCACTGAACAGTCTGACCAAGGAGGAAACACTATGGCTAAACTATCAAAGAAAGCCTCAGTAACTGTAAAACGGTCATCTGCTTCCAGCTCTGTTGTCTATCTTCCGCAGGCGGAAAAGAATGAACAAGCCGAATTTGCTTTCGGTGCCGTTATCCGTAAATACAGAAATAAAAATGAAATGAGCCAGCCAGAGCTGGCAGAACTCATGGGTGTATCACGTAACACCATTACAAACTGGGAAAATGATCGTGCACGTCCGGAAGTAGAAACTATTCGGGTTCTTTGCAGTATGCTCGGCATCCCCCTTTATGAACTATTCGGACTACCAAACAGTTCTCAGCTTACTTCTCACGAAAAAGTCGTGTTCGGACAGTACCGAAAACTGAGTCCCGTCGGCCAGCGCATCGTAGATCGGATGATTGAATCAGTTATGGGTGAAGAGCAAGATGCTCGTGATAGATACTTGGATGAGAACTATTTTCTGTCCGAGTTGCAGTCTACTCCTGCCGCTGCTGGTCCTGGTTGTGCTTTTATCGACACACCACCAGAGTATATGTTTATAAAGAAAAACGGATACAACGAATCTGCTGATGCGTTGATTCGTGTATCCGGTGCAAGTATGGAGCCACAGTATCATAATGGTGATCTGGTATATGTAAAGTATACTCAGTCTGTTGAAGATGGCGATATTGTTATCTGCTCTACTGCAGATGGTGCCGTCATCAAGCAGATGCTGAACCACAAACTCTACTCTTTAAATAAGGCACTCCCCTACGGTGAGAAGTCTGAAGACGATCATGTTACCATTGTCGGCAAAGTTCTCGGGAAGGTAAGTCCGCTGGAGCTTCCTGCTGATGATGACATCCGTCTGCTTGAAGAAGTAAAAGCCCAGGAAGTCCGGGAGTTCAAGAAGAAGTATGGATTGCTGTAAGAGGTGATCATCATGAATAAAGAAAAGATCTATGTAAAAGTCGATTCCACATTCGACCCAACCGGTTTCATGCAGCCGACATCAATCACATGGTCGGATGGACGTACCTTCCCAATCGAAACAGTGCGTGACTTCCGCCCTGCAGGAACCGCTGATAACGGTTACTCTGGTGACTGTTTTACCGTGCTCATCCAGGGGCAGGAAAAGCACCTGTTCTTTGAGCGCCTTGATCCACGCTTCAACGGTCGGTTAGGCCGATGGTTTGTGGAAAGGACTGGAAAATAACACGAGCACATAGAGAGGAGGAAACCACACGATGCGACGCACATATCTTGCAATAGATCTTAAAAGCTATTACGCGAGTGCAGAATGCGCCGCCCGCCACCTCGACCCACTTACCACAAATCTGGTCGTGGCAGATTCCTCCCGTACTGAGAAAACTATCTGTCTCGCTGTGTCTCCTTCCCTGAAAGCCTATGGCATTCCGGGTCGCGCCAGACTGTTTGAAGTCGTGCAGAAGGTCAAGGAGGTCAATGCGAATCGGTTAAGGGAAGCGGTACGATTAAGAAAAGCTGTGTATAAGGACGGTAAACCATCCTTCTCCTCTGCCTCCTATGATTCCTTATCCCTTGCCGCCGACCCGTCACTCGAACTCTCTTACCTTGTTGCACCGCCTCGGATGGCGTATTATGAAAAGGTGTCGCGGCAGATTTACGGCATCTATCTGAAATACATCGCGCCAGAGGACATCGTGGTATATTCCATTGACGAGGTATTCATCGATGCCACCTCGTACCTGTCCCACTATAATATGACAGCACACGACCTTGCCATGACAATGATCCGGGAAGTGCTTTATACGACCGGCATCACTGCCACCGCCGGGATTGGTACCAATCTATATCTGGCGAAGCTGGCAATGGACATCACTGCCAAACATGCTGCGCCTGACAAGGACGGAGTCCGCATCGCTAAACTGGATGAAGAGAGCTTTCGCTATCTTCTCTGGGATCACAAGCCTCTCACAGACTTCTGGATGACTGGCCCCGGTACCGTCAAGCGACTAGAGAAGCATGGCATCCATACAATGGGCGAGCTGGCATATTTCAGCACCGTCAATCAGGATATCTTATATAATGAATTCGGTGTTGACGCCGAACTGCTGATTGACCATGCTTGGGGGCTGGAGCCCTGCGGTATGAAAGAAATCAAAGCCTACAAGCCCAGCACCAACAGCATCTCCGAAGGTCAGGTACTCTCCTGCCCTTACCCATATGACAAAGCAAGAATCATTGTCATGGAGATGGCTGACAGCTTAGTATTACAGTTGACGGACAAAGGTCTGGTTACGGACAGCCTGACACTGGATGTGGGTTATGATCGGGAAAACTGCGACAGCGGAAAGTACAGAGGTCCGGTACACATCGATCACTACGGCCGCACTGTTCCGAAAGGTGCTCATGGCAGCACAAAACTGGATAATCCGACCAACCTCGGAAGCATCGTGATCTCTGCCACAACTGAGTTGTTTGAGAGAATAGCTGATAAAACACTGACGGTAAGACGGATCACAATCGCCGCCAACCGTGTGGTCAAAGATGAGGGCTTCTTCCAAGTCGACCTATTCACGGACACAACTAAGCTGGAAAAAGAGAAAAAGCTGCAGAATGCGATGCTGGGACTCAAGAAGAAGTTCGGCAAAAACGCCGTTCTGAAAGGAACCAACTATCTGGATGGCGCAACGATGAGAGATAGAAATCAGCAGATAGGCGGCCACAAGGCCAAGTAAGGAGGGAGAACATGGACTACAAGAACACACCGGAAGGCAGATCCGTCCAAAGTAAGTATTGCAAAATACTCCATGCTTCCCGCCCAGAACCGCCACATAATTATCCCCGGATGCCGATGTCCAATCGTGCTAAAATCTTCTCTCCGTTTGCCGCCTTGCGAGGCTATGAGGATGAGATTGCTTCTGAAGGCAGAGATCACCTCAAAGGAAACAGAATCGAGCTGTCTGAAGAAGGCAAGCAAGCTCTGAACCAAATGATCAGCCAGCTTTGGAAAGGTCAAGAGATCACAATAAAATATTTCACGGACGGCTACTATGAGAATGTAGCCGGAGTATTGGATGCTGTGGATGTGATAAACAAAGAACTACGAATTTACACAGGATTTATAAATGATACCGGCAAAGAGCTGCCGACCATTATTGCATTTGAGGATATATTAGAGATTGGGGTGAATATGACTTGAACTACTACTTTTGCGATTCCTGCCGCTACTGTTTCTCTGCTGAGAAACTGCCGGATCGATGCCCCGACTGCGGAGCGTTAGCACACGATAATAAAAAGGCAGTACGGCCGGCGAGTAAAACGGAAATCGAGGAATTGCTCAAAATACAGAAAGAAGATAAGGAGGACACACAAAATGAAAGCACATAAATATTGGTCACTCGGC
>OGDF01001930.1_pt1 | contig 29398 bp, 22 predicted proteins | sample 1570141 | NCBI WGS metagenome assembly OGDF01 (sample SAMEA4370581, study PRJEB24528) | human gut metagenome | reverse complement strand
TTGGGGCGTTGCCCCAAACCCCACCAGAGGCGCCGCCTCTGGACTCCGCAAGGGGGATTCCCCCTTGACCCTTTTTTGCGTCCAGGCTTGAGCGCGTTCCCCTGCTATCCTTTATCCCTAATCCGCCTATCCTTTCCCATGCATTATAGCAAAAAATCCTTCCACTAACAACCCTTAGCCGAAGCGCCCTGTGATATAATCCTCCGTCCGCTTATCCCGCGGCATCGAGAACAGCTGATCCGTCGCCCCAACTTCCACCATATCCCCTAACAGGAAGAATGCCGTTGTGTCCGCGATGCGCAAAGCCTGCTGCATGTTATGCGTCACAATCACAATGGTGTACTTCCCCTTCAGCTCCATGCACAATTCTTCAATCTTGCTCGTCGAAATCGGGTCAAGCGCCGAGGTGGGTTCGTCCATCAGCAGCACCTCCGGTTCAACCGCCAGCGCGCGCGCAATGCAAAGCCGCTGCTGCTGCCCGCCGGAAAGCCCCAAAGCGCTCTTGTTCAGGCGGTCTTTCAGCTCGTCCCAAATGGCGGCGTTCCGCAGGCTGCTTTCCACAATTTCGTCCAGCTGTGCCTTGCGGTGGATGCCATGCGTGCGCGGGCCGTAGGCAATGTTGTCGTAGACGCTCATGGGGAAGGGGTTGGGCTTCTGGAACACCATGCCGACGCGCTTGCGCAGCAGGTTCACGTCCATGCTGCCGTAAATGTTCTCGCCGTCCAGCGTGATGCTGCCCTCGACGCGGCAGTCGGGGATGAGGTCGTTCATGCGGTTGAGCGTTTTCAGCAGCGTCGATTTGCCGCAGCCGGACGGCCCGATGAACGCGGTGATTTTGCCGCGCTCAATGTCGAGGTTGATGCCGTGCAGGGCGTGGAATGCGCCGTAGTAGAGGTTCAAATCCTTGATGGCAATCTTTACGTCCGTAGGGGTATCATCCGGATGTGCGGTTTTGTTCTTGATGGCTTTCTGCATGTCGATAATCATGATGCTTTTCCTCCGATTTTGCGGGAAATCAGGCTGGACAGGCTGTTCAGCCCCAGCACGAGCAGCAGCAGCACCACGCCCGTGGCGTACGCTTGGTCGTAATGCAGCCCCTCCAGCGACAGCTGATACATATGCACCGCCAGCGTGCGCCCGGACGAGAGCAGAAAATGCTTGGGCATGTCCGCGACCGTGCCGGCAGTAAACAGCAGCGCGGCGGTTTCACCCACGATGCGGCCAATCGCCAGCACCACGCCGGAAAGAATGCCCGGCATGGCGGGCGGCAGCACGATTTTGATGACCGTGCGCAGCTTGCCCGCGCCTAAGCCGAAGCTGCCCTCGCGGTAGCTGTCCGGGATGGAGAGCAGCGCTTCTTCGGTCGTGCGCAGAATCAGCGGCAGCACCATGAGGGAGAGCGTCAGCGCACCGGAGAGCAAAGTCAGGTTGATGCGCAGGGCGGTGAAAAACACCATGCCGAACAAGCCGTAGATGATGGAGGGGATGCCCTGCAGGGTTTCGGCGGTCAGGCGGATGGTGCGCACCAGCGGTGAGTTGCGTTTGGCGTACTCCGCCAGATAAATCGCCCCGCCCACGCCAATCGGGATAGCGACAAGCAGCGCAACCAGCGCAATCAGCAGCGTGTTGATGATGGCAGGCAGCATCGACTGATTTTCCGTCGTGTATTTCAGGCTGAACAGCTCCGGCGTCAGGTGCGGAATGCCCTTGACAAGCAGGTCAATGACGATGGCAAGCAGGGCGAAAATCGTAATCAGCACCGACAGGCGGCACAGCAGCCGCAGCAGCGCGCTGGCTGGATGACGCCGCCAGCGGTTGCCTTCATTGCGGAAGAAATTCTTGATGTGATGCGCGCGATACGCGGGGGCGGTCATCATTGCTGTTCCCTCCTTTTCAACACGGAGAAGGAAGCGTTAATCAGCAGAATAAAGACGAACAGCACGATGCCGGCGGCAATCAGCGCTTCGCGGTGCAGCCCTTCGGCGTAGCCCATTTCGATGACGATGCCGGAGGTGAGCGTGCGGATGCCGCTGAGCAAATCGGAGGTCAGGCGCGGCTGATTGCCGATGACCATCTTGACCGCCATTGCCTCGCCGATGGCGCGGCCAATTGCCAGCACAACCGACGCCAGAATGCCGGATTTCGCCGCCGGGACAGTCGCGCGGAACACACTGCGTTCATCCGTCGCGCCCAGCGCCAGTGACCCCTCGTAGTAGGAGTTCGGCACGGCTTTGACGGCGGCGGAGGTCAGCTGGATGATGGTCGGCAGAATCATGATGCCCAGCAGCAGCGACGCGGTCAGGATGCACTGCCCGCGCCCGCGTCCGCCGAACATTTCGCGGATGAGCGGCACGAGCGTCGTCAGCCCAAAGAAGCCGTAGACAATCGACGGCACGCCCGCCATCAGCCCAATCATCGGTTCGATGATTTTCCGCAGGCGAACCGGGCAGAAGCGCGCCAGATAAATTCCTGCGAGGATGCCGACCGGCGCGCCGAAGAGCAATGCGCCGCCCGTGACGTAGAGCGAGCCGACAATCATCGGCAGGATGCCGAAAATATTGTTCGCGGGCTTCCAAGTCGTCCCGGACAGGAACGCGCCCAAATCATATTTCGTAAAGAACGGCAGTCCGTTCAGAAACAGAAAAACGCAGATCAGCGCGACGGCCGCGATGGAGAACGCCGCTGTCGCCGCAAAGACCCAGCGCATGACCTGCTCCTTGACTTTCATGTCGATTGATTCCTTCTTTCTTCATGCTTTCCCGCTATTTAGGATAGCACGGGAATGTAAAATGCGCGGGCGGGGGAATGTAAAGAGCGTGTAAAATCACAAGCACAAAAAATCCTCAATCTGTTGATTTTGTGTTATTTATATGATATAGTAAGAATAGGTAAGGTGCGTTGCTGTGAAAGGAGGATACATTATGAAGAAATATGCCAAACTTCTCTGTGTGGCGCTTTTGTCGATTAGCTTGAGCTTTTCTCTTGCAGCGGCTGAACCGTCACAATGTGAGAACTGTGGACAGAAGAGAATGTTTATAGTTTCTTGTGGCGCGTTTAGTCGTTGGAAGCAAGAATCAGCTGCATGTGCAAACAACTATAAATGCACGAAAAGAACGTCTTTATATACGACGATATATACTTGTGTTGACTGCGGCTGGAGTACCATTTCTGGAACACATGAGCATATGGTAGAGCATACGATTTGTGAAGACGAGTTTGTTTGTCCGCTCGGAGATGAATGATTGTGCGGTGGTGCCTTAAGGCGGGATAATTGACTGTAACGCACCTTGCTTTCCTAAGGAGGTATGCTGATGAAGAGAATTTTGGCACTTGCGTATTTAGGGTTCATGCTTTTTTCGCTTTCATCAACTGCAGAAAATGCAATATCAATCAATTTCTTAGGCAATGAGCAGGAAGATGCGCGATTTTACTTTTTAGAGTGCAGAGAAGAAATATTAAATGAAACAAAATATAAAATATTCTATAAAAACGCAAATATTACGGTAGAAGATTTGTCACTTCTGACGAATCGAGAGTACGATGCTGTTCTGCTCTATCAGAAGGTGCTGCAAGCAGCAGTGGAAAGAGATCTGCTGCTGCCTATAAATGATACTGCGTTGAATCACGATTGGACTGCGCTTGCTGTTTATTTGTCAAAAGATGATGTAATGTATGGACTGCCATACTATTACATAGCGAATCTTTTTTCTCTGGATGATACGCTTGCATACCGTGCGAATTTTCAGTTTCCGCAGTCTGCGGGATATTCGCTGGAAACACTGCTGTGCGCTTGCAATCAGTCAGATTTATCGCAAACGGAAGACATATGCTTAATGTACACAAATCTAAAAACCCCACTATTTCTAATGCAATATTTGTCTGCACAGTACAACGAAACTGGTGATTTGCAATTCGATACTGCAGTTTTCCGTAGAACAATTTCTTGCTATGCTGAAATGGTTCGCAAAGGGTACATTATGGATTATGACAATGCTCAGCGGGTTAAGCCGATTCTGCGGTTGACACCAAATCCAGACCACTATGTACCGTTCCCTAACCTTGATGGAATGAATTGCATTGTTGTTGATTTGTATGCTTTGTGCATCCCGAAAAGCACAGCTTATCCTCAAAAGGCGCAGAACTTTCTTTCGGATTTTGCTGATGAAGTCTGCCAAAGTCAGATTGCATTAGGCAATTGGAGTCAGATGGTTTATCAATCGCCTGAAATATATGGAAACGAAATCAGAGACAAATTCCCATTTTATTCAGAAAATTTACGCCAAGAAATAATGAACGATGGCGTTCCACGCTTCCCTAATACAGAGTTTATTCGTTACTTGAATCAAACAGGCATTATCACAAACTACGTCAATCAAGAAATGACAATTGATGAACTCATCGCTGCGCTTCAACAAAAATGGGATGAAATTGAGTAAAAACGAGAAAAACAGTGTTTTTGAAGAGCCTACCCCGAATTAACACAATCTTAACCTAACCTGCCTTTCCGCCTTTACATTCCCGCGGTATCATACAGGCGTACCCAAGGAAAAAGACAAGGGCAACAGGACATCAGGAAGGTGTCCCGGACAGAAAGGAAGGTTTTTCTGCAATGAAGAAGTTTGCTGCCATCCTGCTCTCGCTCGTGCTGACGCTCACCGTCGCGCTGGCGGACTCCATCTACGTTGTTTCCCGTGAGGACGGCTCCGGCACGCGCACCGCGTTCATCGAACTGACGGGCGTTGAACAGAAGGACGCTGACGGCAACAAGGTTGATATGACCACCGTCGAAGCGGCTGTGTACTCCGGCACGTCCGAAGTCAAGACCACGGTTTCGCAGGACGTTGTTGCCATCGGCTACATCTCCCTCGGCTCGATGGATGCGTCCGTGAAGGCACTGAAGGTGGCGCGCAACCCCGAAGATGGTGCGGAAGCCGTCTATGTCGAAGCGACCCCTGAAAACGTCGCCAGCGGTGATTACGCCATCGCGCGTCCCTTCAACATCGCTTACAAGGCGGATAGCCTCTCCGCGACTGCGCAGGACTTCATCAACTGGATTCTCTCTGCCGAAGGTCAGACGATTGTGACCGCGCAGAAGTACGTCGCCAAAGAGCCGGCTGAATATCAGGCGGCGCCCGTGGCAGGCAAGATTGTCATCGGCGGTTCTTCTTCCGTCGGCCCGCTGATGCAGAAGCTCGAAGAAGCCTACGAAGCACTCCACCCAGAAGTGGACATCGAAGTGCAGATTTCTGACTCCTCCACCGGTATGCGCGGCGCTGCGGACGGCTCGTTCGATATCGGCATGGCTTCCCGCGAAGTCAAGGCGTCCGAGCTGGAAGCGGGTCTGACCCCTGTGACCATCTGCATGGACGGCATTGCGGTCATTGTGAATAACGGCAACGCGGTCGGAGGGCTGACGCTCAATCAGATTCGCGACATCTTCACGGGCGAAATCGTGGACTGGGACGAAGTCAAGTAATCAGCCAAGGACAAATCAAACGCCGAGCAGGTCGAAAGACTTGCCCGGCGCTTTTCAAATACCAAGCGCAATAAAAAAACAGGCTATGACCCATTCGCCATAGCCTGTTTTGCCTGTGCCCCTTATTCCGCTGCCAGCTTCATCAGCGCCGCGGCATAAATCTTCATCGCCTTGACCATCTGCGACACGCGGATGTACTCGTTCGCCTGATGCGCCAAGTCCTCATCCTCCGGGAATGCTGCGCCGTACGCAACGCCCTGCTTGAGCACCTTCGCGTACGTTCCGCCGCCAGTGGCGTGCGGCGCGGCGGGTTCACCCGTCACCTCGGTGTAGGAGTCCAGCAGCGAGCGCACCAGCTTGCTGTCTGCCGGAACGTGATGCGGTTCCTTGATTTCCAGCGAATCGACGCTAAAGCCGGGCAGGTGCGCGCGAATCGCGTTCGTCAGCGCGGACAAATCTGCTACCACAGGGCAGCGCAGGTCGAGCGACGCCGTCACCTTGCCGTCCTGGACATGCAGGATGCCCATGTTGCACGTCAGCGCGCCGGAAATTTCGTCCGAGCACGCGCAGCCCAGCGACGCGCCGTCGTGCTCCATGCCGACCGCGTCCGCCAGCGTCTTCAGCGCGCCGGTCACTCCCATCTCGCGCAGGAGTACCAACATCATGCCGATGGCGTTGCGGCGGCCTTCGGGGTACGCGCTGTGTCCGGGGATGCCCTCCGCCGTCACCCACACGCCATCCGCGGTCACCTCCGCCGTGTAGGGAAGCCCGGTCTTTTGGGCATAGGCCGCCACCTTGTCGGCAACCTCCTGACCGCCCGCGATAAGCGCCTTGGATTCGCCGGGAATGACATTCACGCGCTCACCCGTCCACAGCTGCTTGACCTGCAGACCGTCCTCCGCGAGTTTGCTCGTGAAGAAGCCGTGAATCATGCCCTTTTCGGTGTTGATGATAGGGAAGGAAGCGTCAGGGGAGAAGCCGACTTCCGGCATTTCCGTGTGCGCGCAGTAATACGCCATGTCTTCCCAGTCGGATTCCTCGTCGCAGCCGAGAATCAGACGGATGGACTTCTTCAGCGGAATGCCCGCTGCCTTGATGGCGTTCATCGCGTACAGCGCCGCCAGCGCCGGCCCCTTGTCGTCGCTCGTGCCGCGCGCGAAAATCTGGTCGCCCACGCGCGTCGCGGTGAACGGCAGGGTCGCCCAGTTGTCGCCCGCCGGAACGACGTCGAGGTGTCCCAGCACGGCGATGGCTTCTTCCGATTCGCCCGGCAGGGTGATATCGCACGCATAGCCGTCGAAATCACGGGTTTCATAGCCGAACGCCTTTGCGTCCGCCATGGCCACATCCAGCATCCGGCGCACATCCTTGCCAAACGGCGCACCGGGCGTGGCTTCGCCCTTCACCGACGGCACTTCTACCCAGCGGCACAGCTGAGCGGCATAGTCCTCCGCGTGCGCATCCAGATAAGCAAATACTTTTTCGTACATGGGAAAATTCCTCCTTGTGCTGAAATCATGGGGTCGAGAATGATATTTCGCGGTTGCAGGCGAAAATTCCTGCTTGATGGAAGATAAAAAAGTTAAGAAGGGCTAACCGTACGCTTAGCCCTTTCTCTTCTTTTAGTCGCCGTAGTCCGGGAGCGGGGGGAAATCCCGCCCCGACAGCTGCATCAATTCACCCACCGTCACCGGGCGCAATCCCTTTACGTTAATCCAATTATCCAGCGCCTTATCCAGCACCTCCGCTGTATGATACCCATTGATATGGAACTGTACCACGCACCCGCTCGTCACCCGGTCGCTCGTCACGCGGTACACCATCTGATACACCTTATCCTTATACGCGTCCGACCAGTCGCACGCGTCAATTGCGAACAGGCAGTCCTCTACGCCTTCCGCGCGGGCAATGGCGGTGACGATGCTGTTCGTCGCGCCCAAATGAGCACAGAACAACCGCGGCCGTACGCCGAAAGTCTCTTCGCACAGGTCGTTCAGCTCGCGGATGTTCTCCTGCACACGCGCGTAGGAGACTTCGGTCATGTTGATGAGGTTGTTGCCGTGGCTGCCAAGCTCGTGGCCCGCATCAATGATGCGCTGGATGCGCTCCGGGTTGCGGCGCACGAAATCGCCCGTGACGTAGAATGTCCCCTTCACGCCGTATTTGTCCAGCGTGTTCAGCATGTCAGTCAGCTGCTTTTCTGATGCGCCCCTGCACACAATCATCACGCCGACAGCGGGTTCAGAGGGGGTCAAACGGGTGACACGCGGAAGGCTGATGTCCGAAAACGCGGCGAAGGAATCTGTTTCGTTCACTTTCTCGCCGTCCAGCCAGACAGACAGCTTGTTGCCGCCCAGCATGTCCTCCGTCACATAGACCGAGAAGGTCAGGTCGTAGCGCGGATTGCGCCAGAACGCACGCTCCAGCACTTCGCCGCGGTGGTTGCGCAGCTCCAGATACTTCTCCGGCACAGTTGCGCTGCTTTTGTTCTTGCACGATACGGTAATTTTGATTTCGCGGTCGAGATACCCGACGTAGAATCCGCTCTTGAACGTGACAATCGGCGCAACGGCGGGGGTCGTGTCCTCTTCGTTCTCCTCCGCGAACGCAGCGCCGCCCAGCAGCATCAGCACCATCAGCAGCAAACTCAGCAGTTTCTTCATCTTTACCACTCCTTTTTATCCAACTTTCATCCGTGAAAGCTGTGTTTGCAAATGGAAAGTTACCTTAAACCTGCGGGCGCACAACCACCTGTGCGCCTTCCGGCACCAGCGTCGGTTCAACCACAAACCCCGTCGGGACGGACAAAATCCGCAGACTGTCCATGTCCTCCAGAATTCGCTGATTGAACTTCGTCACGCGGCAGCCCTCGATGAACGCGGGGATGATGAGTTCCGTATCCGAACCGATGTACTCAATGACCGAGTAGGTGCTGCCCTTCTCTGCCTGCCCCAGATACGAGCCGACGATGAGCGTATCGCCCTCTGTCATCAGCCCCAGCCCGACGCGCAGGTCACGCGCACGGGCGCTGAAGGGGGCGGGGAGGCTCAGCGCGTCCAGCCGGGAGCAGCCCGTCAGCGCGTCATGCCCGATTTCACGCACGGATGCGGGAATGGCGAGTGCCGTCAGGTGTGTGCAGCCGCGCAGGGCTTCGTGGTCAATGCGGGTCAGGGTGTCCGGGAGATTCAAGAATTCCAGCGATGTGCAGTTCATCAGCGCCTGCATGGGCAGGACGGTCAGTGTGTTCGGCAGGTGGACGCTATTCAGCGCGGTGCAGCCCGAAAGGACAGCGCCGCCGACGGTTGTCACTGAATCGGGGAACGCGATTTCGCGCAGCGCGGTGCAGGACGCGAACGCGCGGTACTCGATGGTTTCCAGCCCGTCATTCAGCGTGATGCTTGTCAGCGCCGAGCAGCCCTCGAAGGCACTGCCGCCGATGTGGCGGAGCGTTTTAGGGAGCGTGACGGCGGTCAGGTCGGTGCGCATGATGAACGCGCACAGCCCGACGCTCACAACGGGGAGGCTGTCGAGCGTTTCCGGAAGGTTGATTTCGCCGCCTTGCCCGTAGTATTCCATGATTTCCGCGCCGGTGTCGATGGCGCGGTAGGTGTAGTCACCGCATTGCATGGTGTGTACTTCCTCATTATAGTAGTGTGGATTTGGAGAGCGGTTGCCGGAGTTGGCTGCTTTTCCAATATAGGTCTTTTATGCAGCAACCAGAGGGCTTTCCGATCGCCCTCTGGACTCCTTCGGATGCACTCCCATGTTTCTTGACTTTTATCGAAACATTTTTAGTTACTGCGCAGGGACGCTTCGCTGCCTGCGACTAAGATGCCAGACTTGAGCGCGTTTGGCATAGTAGGTTTAACGGTGCAACAGTTGGGGCGTTGCCCCAAACCCCACCAGAGGCGCTGCCTCTGGACTCCGCAAGGGACATTGTCCCTTGACCCTTTTTTTGCGCCCCGGCTTGAGCGCGTTTCCTTTATGGTTAATTTTCGCGGCTGAGTGCCGCCAGAACCGCGTTGCGCATCTGCCGAACCACCCGCGTCGTACCGGAATCAACCGTGTTCTGCATCGACAGAATCGTCATCTGCTGCCCGGGGAAGTTGGCAAAGTATGTTCCCAGCCAGCCATCCCAGCCGTATTCGCCCGCGCAAGCCAATCCGGCGATGCGCCCCGGTTCAGCGCAAATGCGCATCAAGTGCCCGTAGCTGTACCCGTCCAGCGAATCCCACATATCGCGGCGAACCGCGTCTTTCAGCTGCGGCTGCGTCATGCAGGCGACTGTCGCGGGCGAGAGAACCCGCCGCCCCTCGTAAGTGCCGCCCGCCAGCAGCATATCGGTAAAGTGGCTGTAATCCTCCAGCGTCGAAACAAGCCCCGCGCCGCCGGATTCAAAGGCGGGTTCGCGGTCGTAAACACCGACGGCAAGGTGGGTGCTTGTCCACGGCACAAGTCCGTTTTCCGTGCGCTTGTAGGCGGTCACAAGGCGATTTCGCTTGCTTTCGGGAACGTAGAAGCCGGTGTCCACCATGTCCAGCGGCTCAAAGAACTCCTTGCGGAGGAACTCGCCGAAGCGCATTCCGCTGACGACCTCCACCACCGCGCCGAGGATGTCCGCGCAGGTGGAGTAGCGCCAGTGCGTGCCCGGCTGGAAGGACAGCGGCTGCTGCCCCAAGCGGTTGCAGAACTCCACCGTTGGCACGCCGCCGCCCGCAAGGATTTCCTGCGTTGCTTCGTCGAACACCTTTGCGGCATACTGCCCCGCCGGGTCGCTGTCGGGGTAGCAGACGCCCGCCGTCATGCCGAGCAGCTCCATCAGCCACGGCGCGCGGGTCGCGGGGCGAATCGTGCCATGCTTATCGACGACGCGCGCATTTCGGAAGCCCGGCAGATAACGGTCTACGCCGTCCATCAGGTCAATCTGCCCGCGCTCCGCCAGCAGCATCACGGCGGCGGCCGTAATCGGCTTGGACTGGCTGTACAGGCGGAAGATGCTGTCGCGGTGAATCAGCCGCCCCGACGCAACGTCGGACATGCCCGCCTGCGTATAGAGCATTTCCTCTCCGCAGCGCCGCACCAGTACGCTGATGCCTGCGCATTCCTGCGCTTCGACAGCGGAGGCGAGAATATCGGTGACTTGTTCGTGAAGGGTCATGAGAATAACCTCCTTGCATGTTTTTCAGCAATCATTCGTCGCTTTCGATGAAATCCGGCAGCTGATGCAGCGTCACAAAGCTGCTATCCCGATAAATCGCTCGCAGCGACTCCGGCGTGTTCCCCTTGCTGCTGTCCGTCAGCCAGCTGGTGTGCCACACCATGAAGTACGCCCACGGGGCATTCGTCGCGTCCATCTCCGCGCGGGTCGGAATCTGTCCGCACTCGTGGAACACAATCGGCATCCCTGCCGGGGCAAGCGCGGCACAGCGCCGGTATAAATCCCCCTGCGCGCCGACCTTGTAGCTGTCGCCGCCGAGAATATCCACCACGTCGTCCCCCGGATACCACGGGCGCAAATCCTCCGTCGCGTCAGAGAAGCCCAGCACCCAAATTAGATTCCGCAGACCGTGAACATGCGTGTAGCGGTCGTGCATCAGCCGCCACAAGCGCACAAAATTCGCCGCGCCGCCGCGTCCCCACCAGAACCAGCCGCCGTCCATCTCGTGGAAAGGTCGCCAAAGAATCGGAACGCCATCTGACTGCAAGCGCTTGAGGTAGGGGACAGCGTGGTCAAGCCCATCCAGCAGACGGCGGTTCGCTTCCGTGCCGTCCACAAAAGCGGAAGCCCAGTCCAGTTCGCTTTCGCGGCATTCGGGGTAACCGGAGAAGAAATCCGCGCCCGTGTGCCAGCAGATGGTGGGAATGCCGCCGCGCGCCCACCAGTCCTTTGCGCGCTGCGTCACGCCCAGATAGTCGTTATCCATGAAATCCAGCCCTCGAATGGCAGGCTGACGACCGGTGACATCGGTCAGATAGCTGATTTCATGCTCAGGCGAGCGGCACCATTGGCTTTCCATCTGCCCGGTCAGGCACTTGCCGGAAAGCGATTGCAGGTATTCATAGACGCGCCGAGCGGCGGGCAGCGGATTTTCCGCGCAGAGGGGACGGAACATAATGCTTCTCCTTTGCTTTGCAGGAATCTGCTTGCAGTATAGCAGGAAATGCCCGCCTTTGCAACGGGTAGAAGGGAAAAAGGGAGGGGAAAAAGCATGGAAAATCAGGCGGCGGCAGTTGTCCAAGAAGAGGGTTTGTGCTATACTTATTATGGGTGTTTATTGGAATACCCATGAACCAGCGGGCATCCCCGCTATGGGAGTTAATAAATGAAGCTGAAAAAATTGGAGCTGTATGGCTTCAAATCCTTTGCCCAGCGGACGGAAATCGTCTTTGATGAGGGCATAACGGGCATCGTCGGGCCGAATGGGTCGGGCAAGAGCAACATCGGTGACGCGGTGCGCTGGGTGCTGGGCGAGCAGAGCGCGAAAACCCTGCGCGGCGCGAGCATGTCCGACGTGATTTTCAACGGCACGCAGAAGCGCAAACCGCTGTCGTACTGCGAAGTATCGCTGGTGTTTGACAACGATGACCATGCGCTGGCGATGGAAGCTGCCGAGGTCATGGTCACGCGCCGCGTCTACCGCAATGGCGAATCCGAATACTACTTAAACCGCACCGCCTGCCGCTTGAAGGACGTGGTCGACCTCTTCCGCGATACGGGCATCGGCAAAGAGGGATACTCCATCATCGGACAGGGGCGCATTGACGAAATCCTCTCCCGCAAGAGCGAGGATCGCCGGCAGGTGTTCGAGGAAGCGGCGGGCATCGTCAAGTTCAAGGCGCGCAAGGAAGAAGCGGACAAGAAATTGCAGCGGACGCTGGAAAATCTGGAGCGCGTCGATGATATTCTGGATGAGCTGACGAAGCGCCTGAAGCCGCTGGAAGAACAGAGCCGCAACGCCCGCGTGTATCTGGAGCTGTCCACCGAATTGAAGGATTTGGACTTGAACCTCTTCCTGATTCGCTCCGACCGAGCGCGGGCGCGCTTGTCCGAACTGGAAAGTGAACTGCTGACCGTCCAGACGATTTTGGCGGACACGGAAAGCAACCTGACCGACAAGACCACCCGCCGCGACGAGACGCAGAACCGCATCGATCAGCTGGAAGAAGCCATCACGAAGGCGCGCACCGAACTGATGGAATGCGCCGAGCATGTGCACGAATCGCAGAAGAAGCTCTCCGCCCTGCAAAGCCGCCGCGAGACGCGCAGCGAGAACCGCCAGCGCATCGTCCGCGAGCAGGAGGAAGCCCAGGAGCGGCTGGCGGAAATCGAGAAGGATCATGCACGGATTCAGGCGGACGTGGAGAAGCAGCACAGCCTGATTGCCGACGCGGAGCAAATCCTCCGGGCGACGCAGGACGCCGCCGAAAAGGCGCAGGCGAAGGAAAAGGAAGCGGACGCAGCGCTGGAAGCGCAGAAAGCCGCTGTCATTGACCAAATGAACCGCCTGTCCGATGTGCGCAACGACAAGACGCGCCTGAACACCATGCAGGCGCAGATGGAAACGCGCTTGACGGAGATTGAAGAATCCAGCGGGGCACTGCAGGAGCAGGAAGCTGCCCTGCGGGAAGCCTTGACTGCCGTCGAAAAGCAGCTGGAAACAGAAAATCAGCATCAGCAGCAGTGTCAGGAGAAGCTGGCGCAGGCGCGGCAAGCGTCGGATGAGGCGGATACCGCGTATGCCAATTTGCGCGCGGATGTCGAAAAGCAATCCGCCGATATGCAAGCCGCGGCAAGCCGTCATAACGTCCTGACCGAAATGACGCGCGACATGGAAGGCTACAACATGGCGGTTCGCCGCGCGATGACCTACGCCAAGCAGCGCGGCTTGACGGGCGTCAAGGGCGTACTGGCGCAGCTGATGACCGTTCCGCAGACGTACGAAACGGCGATTGATATGGCGCTGGGCGCGGCACAGCAGAACATCGTCACCGACACCGAAGAGACGGCGAAGGAGCTGATTAACTACCTGCGCCAGAATCGGCTGGGGCGCGCGACGTTCCTGCCGATGAGCGCCATCCGTGGCAAAACGCTCTATGGCAATGAGCGCAATGCGTTGAAGCTGCCGGGCTGCCTCGGCGTGGCGAGCGAACTGGTGCAGTGCGCGCCGGAATATCGCGGCATTGTGGAAAATCTGCTGGGGCGCACGGTGATTGCCGACAACCTCGACCACGGCATTCCGATTATGCGCGCGGGCAATCACGCGTTTCGCTTGGTGACGCTGGAAGGCGACGTGATGCACTCCGGCGGCTCGATGACGGGCGGTTCGGCGCAGTCGAAGGTGTCCAACCTGCTCAGCCGCGAGCGTGAACTGAAGGAATTGACCGCGAAGCTGCAAACCGGGCGCGCGGAACTGGACAAGTGCCGTCAGGAACTGACGCAGCGTCAGCAGACGGCGCAGGAGAAGCGGCAGAAGGTCAGCGACGCGGTGAACGCATTGCATCAGCAGGAGATTGCCGTCGCCCGCGAACAGGCGCGCCGCGAAAGCGTATCCGCCGACCTGAACACCCATTTGCAGCGGATGCAGGAGACTGAGCAGGCGCGCGTGCAGCTGCATCAGTCGCTGGAGGACATTCGCCAGCAGCTGGAGACCATTGAACATCAGCGCACGGGCGCGCAGGGCGACCAGAGCGCGATGGAGCAAAAGACCATTGAAATGCAGAATGCGCTGGTCAAGGCGCGCGCGGAAGCCAGCGCGGAAAACGACCGCCTGATGGTGCGCACGCTGCAATTGTCCGACCTGCGCCACGGCTTAAGCGACTTGGAGCGCGACGAAGCCCACGCACAGCAGGATCAGGCGCAAATCCTCCGCGAACAGGAGCGCCGCGAACAGCTGCTGCACGAGATGGACGAACTGGACGCCATTGACGAGAACGACATGAAGCGCGAGGAAGCCGAATCCGCCCGCCGCCAGAAGGAACAGCTGCGGCAGGAGAGCGCCGCGCAGGCCATCGAGCAGCGACGTTCACAGGCGCAAAGTGACCTGCGTGACATCCTCAGCGACATGGAGAACCTGCACGAAGCCTACAACCGTGACAGCGAGAAGCTGCACAAGACCGAGCTGGCGAAGGCGCGCATCGAGGGCGACCAGAAGAATCTGCAAAACCGCATCTGGGACACCTACAAGCTGACCTATGCCGGGGCAGAGGAATTCCGCCGCACGCCCTTCGACGAGAAGGAAAGCGACTGCCGCGCCGCCGAGCTGCAAGGGCAGATTCGCGCACTGGGGACGGTCAACGTTGGGGCGGTGGAGGAATACGCCGAAACCAAGGCGCGTGTGGACGACCTGACCGCTCAGCAGCAGGACTTGAAGCGCGCGGAAATGGACTTGCGCGAACTCATCGAGCGGCTGCTGATTCAGATGCGTTCTACATTCGTCGAGAACTTCTCGAAGATGCAGGGGTACTTCGCTGAGACGTTCACGCGGCTGTTCGGCGGTGGTCACGCGGAACTGAAGTTGATGGATCCGGACGACCCGCTGAACTGCGGCATCGAGGTCAACGCCCAGCCGCCGGGAAAGAAATTGCAGCTCTTGTCGCTGCTTTCCGGCGGGGAACGCGCGCTGACGGCCATTGCAATTCTGTTCGCGATGCTGAAATTGAAGCCCACGCCGTTCTGCATACTGGATGAGATTGAAGCCGCGCTGGATGACGCGAATATCGGGTATTACGCGGATTATTTGAAGGAATACTCGAAGGGTACGCAGTTTATCGTCGTGACACACCGCAAGGGGACGATGGAGCGCTGCAACAGCCTGTTCGGGGTGGCGATGGAGGAACAGGGCGTGAGCCGGATGGTGTCGGTGTCGCTGCAGGACTATCAGGAATAAGGGAAAACTGAAAGGGGTATCACGGCGGACAAATCCGCCTGATGAAAAAGGAGGCTTTTTGCATGAGTGAGAACGAAAACAATCAGTATCGACTGCTGTCGCCGTGGGCGTATGTGGGCTATGGCATCCTGTTCACGCTTCCGGTCATTGGCTGGATTCTCGCCATCGCCTTTGCGCTGAATGACGACAACCTGAACCGCCGCAACTTTGCGCGCGGTTACTGGTGCATGGTGCTGGTAGTGGTTATCCTGTCGATTGCTGGAATGGTGATGGGCGTGTCGATCATGGATGGGTTCAGCAGCTATCAGTATAACTACCGATATTGATGAGAAAATTATCAGAAGGAGGCTGCCTGGCGAGTGTGGGCAGTCTTTTTTGCTGCCCGGATGGCGCAAGCAGCGGAATCCTCTTGTGAAGTTCCACAACAATTTGGGATGCTTTTGTTGGGAATGCCAAAATTATATTATTCAAAAAGAGAACGCTTGACTTTTTTTGAGGGGAGGGTAGAATGAAAGTAAGGAATCACAAGGGAAGGAAATGACGTGGAAATTCAAAGAAAAGGGCTGAATCGGGCATTTATCGTGCTGGCGGTGGTGCTTCGGCTGCTGGGCTTGATTCACGGGGCTCTTCGGCGTTGACCGCTCCTACCTCGGCTACACGGCATTGGGCGTGTTGAAGCTGCTTACTGCGGGCGGCTTCGGTATCTGGGCGCTGATTGACTTCATCCGAATCGGCGCTGATTCGCTCCGTCCGGCGGATGGTTCGCCGTGGGTGGAGGAAACGCGCGACGAGAACATCCGCAGCATCGCCGCGAATATGCAGGCCATCGCCGAAAAGCTGGAGAAGCTGCAAGCGCAGAATGTTCCGGCAGAAGCACCCAAGCCGGAAGCGGACGGCGAAAATCAGGAGACACACAAGGTGTCGCTGAAAAAATAACTTCCTAATGGCAATAACCGCAGGGCTGTCAGGCGCAGGACGCTTGGCAGCCTTTCGCGTGGGGAAAAATCCGCTTGCAAACTGCGCGAAAAACCAGTACAATAGAATCGTATCCCTGAATATCAGCATGAACGAGGTGCTTTTGATGCCTTTGTGGAAACGAACGCTGGCGGCGCTCCTGCTGGCGGTGATGATGATACTGCCCTTCGCGTCGGCGGAGGACGCGGGGGAGGCCGTGCCGGATGACAGCGTGGAGTGGATGGAGGGCGCGGCGAACATCACGCGCGATTTGACCCTGAATGATGAGGGCGACGACGTGTCCGCCCTGCAAACCGCGCTGACGGATTTGTGCTATTACAGCGGCGACGTAACCGGGCGCTATGGCGAGGCAACCAAAACCGCGGTGGAGGATTTCCAGCGAGATTTTGCCCTTGCGGTGACGGGCATGGCGGACAAAGCGACGCAGGAAGCCATCTATGCGGCGGATTATCGCCCGCTGCGGCTGGGATGCGTGGGCGAGGACGTGCGGCAGGCGCAGATTCGCCTGATGGCGCTGGGCTACTACACGGGCAAGATTTCCGGGCGCTATCTGCCCGCGACGCAGGAAGCCATCCGCCTGTTCCAGACGGCGAATGCCCTGCCGATTACGGGCGAAGCGGATGTGCAGACGCTGGAACGCCTGTTCAGCGGCGATGCCATCAGCCGGGATTCGTCCGCCGCGGCGACGCCCACCCCGTCGCCCACGCCCGGAATGCACCTCTCAGATGAAACCACCACCCCGACGCCCGCGCCGACGGTGGCGTTCGTCAAGAAACTGCAATACAACAAGTCCAAGGGCGAAGAAGTTAAGCTCGTGCAGACCCGCCTGACGGAACTGGGGTACTATTCCGGCAACATCAGCGGCAATTTTCTGGGGCATACGCGCAACGCGGTGAAGGCATTCCAGCAGCAGAATGCGCTGAGCGTGGATGGCATCGTGGGCGAAAACACATGGAACGCGCTGTTCAACGACCCGGATGTGCGTGCCGCGACTGATGATCCGAAGCCTACGCCCGAACCGACGCCTGTGCCGTTTGCCATCACGGTGGACGTCAACAATCAGGTGACGACCGTCTACGGGCGCGACGAAAACGGCGATTACACCGTTGTTGTGCGGCAGATGCTCTGCTCCACTGGCACGCGCAAGAATCCGTCGGATATCGGCACATTCACACTCAACGGGCGTACGGCGCGCTGGTGCTACTTCCCGGAGTGGGGCAGCCACGCGCAGTACTGGACGCGCATCAACTCGTCCATTGCGTTCCATTCCGTCATTTACAACACGGTCAATACCATGGATTTATCGGTCAAGTCCTACAAGAACCTCGGCAAGCGCGCGTCGCACGGGTGCATTCGCCTGACCGTTGCGGACGCGAAGTGGATTTACAACAACTGCGGGGCAGGGACGGTCGTTACGATTCGCGACGACATGCCCGCTGACCCGGAACTCCGCGCCGCGCTGAAGCTGCCCTCGCTGAATACGAAGAACATGCTGCCCTACGTCACGCCGCAGCCGACCGCCGAGCCGGATTACCGCGCCGGGACGATGCCGCCGCAGCCCTTCCGGACGCTGAAAGTGAACAGCTCCGGCGAGGATGTGTATTGGATGCAGCGGAAGCTGACGGATCTTGGCTACTATTCGGGCAAATGCTCCGGCACGTTCCTGGCGGGCACGCAGAACGCGGTGAAGGCGTTCCAGAAGGCGAACAGTTTGTCTGCAACGGGGACGGCGGATGTCAAGACGCTGAATCTGCTGTATGCGGAGGAACTGTCGGCGACGCCCACGCCGGAGGTCGCGGCGGATGACCGCACGCCGGAGCCGCTGCCGACGCCGGCGGCAGGACAGTGAGATTCCCGGCTGGCGTAATACGATTTCCAGATTCACCTGCGCCATCTGCTTGCGCCTTTTCCCTTCTGGCGTCCGCTCATTCCACTTAGCGTAGCGCTGCTACGCTGCGTTTCATTCACGTTAGCCAGAATGAAAAATTCGCGGCGCATTCTTATCTGGAAATAGTATGAAATCCTGCGCGGCGAATTTGAAAATAGTATAAAAATAGAACGCGCTCGTCAGCGGAAAGGCTGACGGGCGCGTTTGCATTTGCGCACAATTGACGATGCTTGAAAATTGTGCTATATTCCCCGGCATGGCGCAGAAAGCGGCTGTTTTCTTGCTGTCGTGAATGCCGGGGGGCTGGTCGTCACTTTGCGTATGGCTGACCGCAGTATTTGCAGCGCGGCGCGCTGCCGCGTCGGCCGCTGTTCTTCGCGCCGCAGCCGGGGCAGATCCACTGCACGAATGTGCCCTCCGGCGTGTACAGCGCAACCGTGCGCGTCACCGCGTTAATCTGCAGGTTTTGCAGGTATCCCTTGCCGATGAGCGATCTGAGCTGCTCAAGGGCTTTGCTGGAGGAGAGAACCGTGCCCAGCTGGTCAAAGGTCAGGCTTTCTTCGGTCAGCGGAAGCAGCGCGCCTGCGATACGGTGCGCGCAGGCTCTGCGGTATGCATGGCGAAGAATGCGAAAGACAGGCGTTATGAGCGCAGCGAATAGGAAAATACCCATCACGCCGGACAGCGTTTTCCCCTGTGAAAACATCGTTATCGTCGCGGAGACGGTCGCCGCCGCAAAAATGGCACAGACCAGCACAACGGGAATATCCGTTTTTTTCTTGGCGACAGCCTTTGCGCTCAAGTATGGATTGGTGATGTTTGTCATTGCGCGTCTACCGCCGCCTGACAGGTTTCAAATGCTTCGTAGGGATCGCCGCCGCTTAGTACCGCCACGATGCCGTCGCCGTAGTCTTCCATATAGCTGTGCGGCATGGCGAACAGGTAGAACAGCTCGTTCTCGCCGGGGAGAACGTCCTCCACCAGGTTGCAGGAGCGGCAGGAGATATAGAATTCGTCTCCATCCAGATCGAGGCGGAACTGCGCATAGTAGATCTCGTTGTTGACCAGCGTGGTGAACACGGCCATCTTTTCAAAGACCTCCCGGGTTCCGTGAATCGGCGCGTCCACGGACACGGACAGCATATCATCGTAGATATAAACGGTTATAAAGGCGTATTCCATCGAGTTATCGACGGAAAAGGGCACGGTGAAGGTATAGTCGTCATATTCATAGGGGAATTCATTTTCTTCCAGAAAATTCTTCACCAGACTGGCCATTTGATCCGCTTTGCTCATCGGAACAGAATCGGCGAAGGCCACGGAAAACATCAGCAGTGCGGTCAACAGGAAAACGATTATTTTCTTCATGGGGGAAAATCCTCCTCTTTTTGTTTGATCAATGAAAAAGAAATGACGGCCGCTCGTTCCGCGTAGCACAGCGCAGTGCTTCATTCAGAAACGGCATTATTTTGCGGATTCTTCCGGCGCAAAATGGATCAGCATAGAGCCAAAATAGTCCATATCGCAGCCTTTTTCCGTGGGCACGATGTACAGCGCCTGTGTGTAATAGTTGATGACAATGCCGTCGACCTCACCCGCTTCCGTGGGCGCTTTGCCAAAGACCCATGTGAGACCGGGAATATCCGCGCCTGCTATGACCAATTTGACGGTGCCGTCCTCATGGAAGAGAAGGGAATACTCATAATTGCCCAGCTGCGCGGCGGTCATGTTGTAGCCGCTTACATCCGCGTCGGTCATGACGTACTTCTTTTCCAGCATAATCTCGGCGCCGACGGCGGGTTCGGGCGTGACGGCGGGATTGAATTCCGCAGTTGGTTCAGCGGCCGCTTCGGGGGCATCGCCGGTACGCTCGTACCACAGCGTGAGGTCGCTCATTTCAAGGCTGAGCGTTCCATCCTCGCGCAGCGTGACGGCAGCCTCGCCGTTCAGGATGGAGATGAGCAGCGTGAAATTGTCCATGCGGCAGGACAGACCGTCCAGCGTCGTACCATGCAGGGTCAGGTCGCAGGTAGTGCCGTAAATAACCAGCGTATCCCCCGCCATTTCAGCGGCTTCAGCGGGCAGCGTGATGCCGTCCGCTGTGACGCGCGCAAGCGTCCAGAAGCCCCTGAAATCGTCCATAATGGCGCTTTCGTTGATGTTCGGGACGGCCGCGCTTGAGGCTTGCGGCTTCTCGCGGCTGAACGCCATGGTCACGCCGTCCATGGAAACCGTGAGGAGCGCGTCCTGCAGCGTGAACGATATGCCGTCCGCCATGAGCACGCCGTCCTGCATGGCGCAATGGATGCTGTCCACGTCGCCGTTCGTGTTCATTTCAGCCGCACCGTCCGCGCCGATGGTGAAGGTCGCATCCAGCCCCATGTCGGCCAGCGGATAGGGTGTGCCCCCTATCTCCATGCGCACGCCGTACCACACGCCCAGATATTCATCGGGAATGCCAGCGCTCTGCGCGACAGGTTCGGGAATGGGGGTGGGTTCAGGCGCAATTTCGGGTTCAGCCGCGCCTAACGTGCCGGACTGCGCGGGCGCGGCGGTTTCCACGCTCGCATCCAGCTTCAGGGTGGGGAGCAGCGCAGGCAAATCGGGCAGCGTGGGCTTCGCGTGGGCGCATGGTTCGGTGATTACGGTAACTTCGCTTCGGTTTTCGCTCCAGCTCTGGCAATTCTGAGCGTGCCTGAGGTTTTCTTCACTCATGCCTTCGGGCACGCGCACGGTCAGCTTGGGCGCGACGTTCATCATCAGTCCCATGGGGGACGCGGTCAAATCGCAGCCGTCGAAGCAGATTTCGGCAAGGTTCGGGCAGTTGACGATGCAGTTTTCGCCGAAGTCCTTCATCTTGCTGGTGAAGTGCAGGCTGGTCAGGTTCTTGCATTCAGTAAACGCGCCGTATTCCACACGCTCCGCGTCGGCGACGAAGGAACTGAGGCCGGCAAAATTGAACGCCTGCTGGCCGATCCTTATGAGATGCTCGCCAAAGTACAGGTTGCCCAGCGGTCCCGCGCTGTCGAAGGCGTAGTTGTCGATTTCACGCACGCCGTTGACGAAGATTACGTTGTTCAGGCTGCAGCAGAGCATAAACTGATTGCCGCCGGTGCTCTCCAGGGGCGCGTAGCAGACGAAGGTCTCCAGCTGCTGGCAGTAGGCGAGCATCATGCCCGGCAGCTCTTTGATTGTTTCGGGCAGCACCAGTGTGCGCAGGCGCACCCATTCGGTGCGGTCACTCGTCACAGAGGAATCTGTATAGTCATGGCACGTGTCAAAGGCGTTGTAGTTTTTGAAGCCTACCACGGTTACGCCGTTGATTTCGCGCGGCACGACCACATCCACGTCGGTTCCGATGTAGGCGGCGATCAGACCGGTATCCGGATCAAACTCAAAGTTCTCGGCGGGAGTCGGCTCGAAGGGCATCTTTACGAATTTGCTTACTTCGCCCTCGCGCAGCATGGGGTCGTACCATGGGCGCTGGAGTGTCTCGTTCCACGCGGCAAGCTGCTCATCGGTCGCGTCGGCGGGCAGACGCAGCTCGGCACTCGTGCCCTCGACGGCGGAAAGCGGGAAACTGCCGGCGGTGGGGATGATCATCTTCGTCAGCTTTGTGTTCGCGAAGGCTCTCTCGCCTACGGAAGCGGCAGCGTTCAGGCGCACGCGCTCCAGCGCGGAGCCTTCAAACGCGCCCGCGCCAATGGCGGTCACGTTCTGTATTTCGGCACTTGTCAGCGCGGTGTTGGCAAACGCGCCCGCGCCGATGGCGGTCACGTTCTGCATTTTGGCACTTGTCAGCGCAGTATTGGCAAACGCGCTGTCGCCGATTTCGGTCACGCCCGCGCCCAGCGTGAGCACGGTCACGCCGCTGCCCTCGAACATATGCGCCGGAATTGCGCCGAATTCGACGGTCACGTCGCTCAAAGCGGGCAGATTTGCAAACACGCCTGCGGGGATGATCGCCGGATCGCACTGAATCACCAGCTTTTTCAGCCCTGTCAGGCCGTCGAGCGCGCCTTCGCCGATGGTGGTCAGCGAGTCGGGCAGGGTCAGGGCTTCCAGCTGCGTGCAGCCCGCGAACGCCCGCGCACCGATGGTGGTCACGGAGTCGAACAGGTCCACATTCCGGAGGGAACTGTTCATGAAGGCCTCCGCGCCGATGGTGGTGAATTCGTCGTTGTGGGCGACGGAGAAGTATTCGATGGTCTGGCTGCCCTTGAACACGCCGTCGCCCAGACCGACCACCGCCTCCTTTGAAACGGTGAGATGGGGGTGAATGCGCGTCCTTGTGCCGGTGTATTCGGTCAACACGCGGTTTTCGTACCGATACGCGCCCTTCTCAGGCGATTGGGCAGTCGGGTCCTGCGCGCGCCACACGCGGCAGGGAAGCCCCAGCGCGTCCACATACGCCTGCCACTGCTGCATCTCCTGACGAGTGCCGTGCGCGTTCAGGTCGATGTCGTACAGATAATCGCAGCCCGCGAAGACGTCCTCGCCCAGCGTGGGCGCGGTCAGGCTTTCCAGAACGATGTACTGAATGTTGTAGTCGCCCTTGAAGGCGCGGGAGCCAATTGACTCAAGCGTCGAGGGCAGATAGAGATTGCCCCCCATGTTGCTGCAGGATTCAAACGCGCTTTCGCCGATGGTTTTAAGCCCCTCGGGTAGCGTCAGAAAGCCTTTGATGCCGGCAAAATAGAAGGCGTATGCGCCAATATGTTCCAGCCCCTCAGGCAGCTCCAGAATGCTGCTCTTGTAGGCGTTGTAAAACGCGCTGTCGCCGATGAACTTCAGCGTGGAGGGGAAGTGAACGCGGGCCAGCGTTTCGCAGTTATAAAACGCACGATCGCCGATGGTTTCCAGTCCTTCAGGCAGTTCCAGCAGCGCCAGATAGGTGTGCTGCGCGAACGCCTCGGGACCGATGGCCTTTACCGGCGCGCCGCCGATGGTTTCGGGGATGGACAGATAGGTGGCGTAGCCGTTGTAGGAGGTAATCGTGCCGGTGGAAGCGTCGAAATCGAACTCCGATTCCACATAGCCGTTGTTTTCCACAATCACGGCGTTTTTGCCGCTGGGCTGGACGCTTACTTCACTGCCGGCATTTTCAAACGCCTCGATATAGGCGTCCAGCTGGTCGTCCGGGACGTAAGCCGTCGCGCCCTCGGGCAGAAGGCTGAAGCAGTCAATGTCGATTGCAGGGCATACACCCTCAAAGGTAATCTTGCGCAGCGATTCGCAGTATCTGAATGAAGTGTCGCCGATATAGCGCACGCCTGCGGGAATGGTAACTTCCGTCAGCGCCGTGCAGCTGAAGAAGTTCATGCGGTTGATGACCACAAGGCTCTGGGGCAGGGAAACGCGGGTCAGGTTGTCGCATGTGCTGATGGCGTTGCTTCGAAGCTCCAGCACGGTTTCGGGCAATGTCAGCGAGGTGATGGTTTCCCCGCGGAAGACGCTGACACCGATCACATCCACCGTGAAACCGTCCAATTCGCCGGGCACAACCACGTCGCCGCCCGCGCCGTTATAGCCGCGGAGTATGCCGTAGTTCGCGTCATAATTCCAGTCGGCAGCTTCGCCCGACGCTGTGACGCAGGTCACCAGCATCAGCAGGAAAAGAACCAGGCATAGCTTTCTTTTCATGAATTGATTCCTCCATTTCTTCATCAATCATAATATTAGAAGACAAACGTGTTAAATCCGTTTTCCTCCATCAGTTGCGCAAAAAATGTTTGATTGCCGAAGCCTTTTCGCAGCACCCCTTGGGATCGTCTTTTCATGGCGGTCGCTCCTTTCTCACAGCGCATCCAGCGCGGCAGTCAGATAGGCGTGGGTAACGGAAGCATAGAGGAAAGCATCAATCAATCGATCCTGCCGGACAATCATCACCCGGTGCGCCAATTCCGGATCGACGTTTTCATCACACAGCAGCACGAATTTGCAGCTCGGCATTACCTTGCGTACGCACGCGATCAGCTTCAGTCGATTTTCCAGCGTGTAGGCGGGAAGACGGCTGACCTCCATCAGCAGGATATCCGCCTGCATGGCCCGGCAGAGTGAGAAGGTATCGCTGGTTTTTCCGGGCAGAACCTGCTCCACGCGGAACTCTCCTGTTTCCGCAAGCGTCCGTGCGACGGCCTCTGATAAAAGCATGTTTTGCATACTGACAACGATGCTTCTCATAGAACTCCCCCCTTATACGTTAAGAATAGCAGAAATGAAAGTGCTGCACATCAACCAAATGGCTATTTTTCTCACTGCAAAACAAAAAAGCCGCCCGCAGGCAGCTCTTTTACCATGTTATTCAGTTTTTTCGGTTCAGGATTACCAGTCCGATTTCCCGCGCCCGCACGGCCAGCTCGGTACGATTTCTGAAACCGGTCTTTTCCAGCATGTTGAGGATGTGCGTCTTGACGGTTGCCACGGACATGTGCAGTCGCTCGGCAATCTCCTGATTGGTGTCGCCGCCGGTCATTTCGCGCAGCACCTCCAGCTCGCGGCTGGTGAATTGATAGCTGCTGGCAAGCCCTAATTGCAGCTCCGGCGTTGCGTCCGGATAGACGGATTCGCCCGCCATCGTGCGCTCCATCACGTCCAGCAGGCTTTCGCGCTGCTCCTCCTTGTACCAGAAACTCTCCACACCGATTTCCCGCGCGCGGCTCAGGTAGGAGCATTCCGGCATGGAGGTCACGATGATGATTTTCATCTGCGGGAAGGTGCGCTTAATCCGCTCCGCTGCGTCCAGCCCACTCTCGCCGCCGCGCGTGACCACATCCATGAGAATCAGATCCACGGGAAAGCGCAGGCAGTATACGTCCGCCAGCGCGGCGTTGTCGATGGACAGCGCCACCTCGAAGCGCTCCGACGCCTGAATCCGCAGTTCAAACAGCTCGCGGGGCATGGTCTGATCCTCAACAATCATGACTTTGTATTTCATGGAATCCCCTGTCTCCCCTCGAAAAATGTCAGCGTCAGTTCAAAACGCGGGGCGTGAGCAATCTCCATTGCGCCGCCAGCGGCTTCCACCCGTGCGCGCAGCGCGGTCAGACCGCTGCCTTCAACGATGGGGCCTGCCGGCGTACTGCCGTCGTTGAGATAACGAACGCGCCAGCCGGACGCGGTTTTCCCGCCGATAATCTCCAGCCGTGTACCGCCCGCGTGGCGAACCAGATTCGTCAGGCATTCATGGGCGGCGATTTCTACAAGCTGCGCGCTCTCCGTATCCTCCGCCGGAAATACGCCGCGGCGCTCGATGGTCACGCCGATGGCGCGCGCGGCGCGGGCAAGCTGATCAAATGTGTCGACACGCTGTTCATCCGAATATTTTCCCAGCAGCAGCCGAACGTTCTGCCGCCACGCGGCGCAGACGCTTTCCGCATCGCCCTGCGCGCCGGAGAGAAACTGCCGGGTCTGCAGGAGCGCGCGGCCAATCTGGTCGTGAACGCGGGTTTTGGCGCGCAGAATCTCCTTTTCCCGCGTCGCTTCCTGTACGTCCTGCCCATATTGCCGAAGCCGCCGGTTCATGCCTTTCAGGCGAAGATTGTCCTTTTCCACTTCCCGCTGGAGCCGCGCTTCCTCGGTGATATTCGTGCCGGTGATTTGGTAAATGTTTTTTCCTGCCATCTCCATCTGTACGCGCTCAAAGCTCCATGTCTGGCCATTCTCCAGCGTGACGATAGGCTGCGATTCAATCGCTTTCCAGAAAACGTTCGCGTTGAGCAGCGCTTCTCCCGTGAGCAGATGACTCAGTTCGTCCATTTTGAGGTTCTTCAGGCAGGGCAGCCCGTTTTCCCACGCAAAACACAGCGCGCTTGGCAAATGGTCACAGCTTTCCTTGATGGAAACCGGCGAAAGCTGCCGCCTGCTTTTGCGCCGCAATAGAAGCAGTGAAGAAAGGCTGAGCACCGTGAGGAGCAGCGCCGCAGCCGTCCACGGCGCAGGCGAGAGCGCCGCGCTTTCCGGCAGCCGGGAAAGCAACATGGCCAGTGCTGCAAAATCCAGCGAAACGATGGTCAGGCAAATTGCAAACACAAAGGGCCGATGGCAGCGCACGGCGCTCATGCAGCCGAACAGACCGGCAACCGTTCCGGTTAGCAGCAATGTGCACATCAAACCGGCGTAAAGCGGAGTCATGCGCACTCACCTCCCAGGTCAAAAGCGAGCGTTGCACACAGCGCGCCGTCCGCATCGTCAATGGTTATCTTCCCCAGAGCCTTGTATTTGTCCACATTCGGCAAACCTGCCGCGTCTTCCATCATCAGGCGAATGGAAAAACGTCTGCCGCATTCCACGCGCACCATCAGCGCGCTGAGCGAGGGCAGCGCTGCCTCCAGACAATCCTCGAAGAAGTCGTAAGCGCTCTGCGCATGGCAGCTGCATACGCTGGCTGTTCCTTCCTGATGCAGCGCGCAGACAGCGCCGTACTGCGTCAAATAAGTCAGCGATTCTCGGATGCAGTGGGTCAGCTCGTCCGCGCGGACGACCGCTTTCTTATCGCAAATCAGCGCAAGATTGACCCGCCGCTTGACATACGCGCCCAGCAGACAGATCTGCTTTAATTTTTGAATATCCAGCTTATGAACGCTTTCTTCGCCCAGAAGCTGGTTGATTTGAAGCAGCTGAGGCTGCACGAGCGCAATCATCTCGTCCATGAGCCGATTTTTTTCTTCAATCTGCGCGCGCTGACGCTTAAGCTCGTTTTCCGCCTGAATCAGCTCGTTTTCCTCCGAAAGCCGGGTGTTGATTTCGGCAAGCTGCGCCTGAATCCGATTGATTTTCGAAATATCCTCCACCCAGTACACGCGCCCGTCCTGCACCGGCGCGCTTTGCAGCCGTGTGTCCGCGTTCAGCAGAATCGCCTCGCGCGCTGCTGCGTTCAGTTGACAGGCGGTGAGCTCCGGCGCATTTTTCGCGCGGTAGACGGGGATGCCCTGTTCGTCCACAATCTGCGCGGCAACAGTGGATTCGGAAAAGAAATAGCGGTAATGGTCGTTGGTTGGCAGCAGCCCCACCTGCAGGCAGCTCTCCCAGAACGCCGCAAACGTCAGGCAGCAGCATTCCGGTATCTTGTGGAACGTGTAGATGTTAGCAAAACTCAGCGCGCACAACGCAAATCCGCCCAGAAATACACAAAGCGGCACCCATGCGTACCGCCTGCTTTCAGACACGCGGCACTTGCAATAGATAACAACCCCGGTTGCCAGCAGCAGAACGACAATCCACGCCATGGCGAGATAGTACACCCAGCCGTGAATATAGTCGGCTGATAGCGTTGCAGCGCCCGGCACGGCACGGAAGGCCATCTGGTGCAGATCGTTGGTCAGCACGCCGCCAATCAGGCATATCGCCGGAAGAAACAGCAGATACCACCGGAGCGAAAACGTGTCGCCCTCGCGCCGCCCAAGCTGCAGCGCGGCGAACAGGCTGAACAGCGGCGCAAGAATCTGCGGCACATAATACAAATACCACAGATAGCGTGTAACGGTATCGTCGTTGAAAAAGCGATATTTGACCGTACGCAGGAATAGCCACAGCACGGCCATGGCGCATCCAAGCAGCAGCCAGCGCCGATCACCGCGGTGCAGAATCCTGCGAGATATGGAAAAGCCCCAGCCCATGGCCAGACCGATGTAAATCAGGTTGGTCAGCAGAAAGAAAGCGGCAGAGGGCAGCGGAGCGCCCACGCGATCCGCCTGGCGAAAAAAACCGGCAAGAACGAACAGACCGAGCGCAAGGCAGAGCTTCGCAATGGATTTTCGCTTCGCGGCAGCCATATATCCACCTCCTGCCCATAGTTGAAAGAACAAATATTATACTATTTCCAGATTCACCTGCGCCATCTGCTTGCGAATTTTCATCTGGAAATAGTATTGTACCATACAAGCGACTGAAAAACCAGTGCTTTCAAGACAAACGAACGGGCAGGAGTCTTTCGTAGCCTGTCCCGCACTGGTTTATCCGCATGGTATGCCTTGTTCCTCCGCAGAGATGGGCAGTGTCAGCTCGATCACGGTTCCGTCTTTGCCGCTCTCCGTGATGCGCACGCTGCCGCCGTGGAGATGAGCGATTTCCCAGACCAGCGATAAGCCCAGCCCCACGCCGCCCTTTTCCCGGCTGCGGGACTTGTCCACCCGGAAGAAAGGCTGAAACACGCTTTCTCTGAAGTTTTCCGGGATGCCGCAGCCCGTATCCCTGACCTCGATCACCGCGCTGCTGCCCCGGCGCGACGCGGCGACGCGTACGCTGCCGCCCGGATGATTGTATTTTACGCCGTTCTCTACCAGGTTGAAAATCGAACGATATACAAGCACGTCGCTGCCGGTAATCCAAAGATCTTCGCCGGATTGAGAGAGCGCCACGCCGCTCTTTTCCGCCAGCGGCGACAGATCTGCCAGCACCTCCTCAATCATGGGGGCAAGCTGGATTTTGTCCGTGCGCGGCACAGCCTTCAAGTCGCTCATATCCAGCAGCGTCCGCACCATTTTGGATAGCCGCTCGGTCTGCTCCCGCAGCATGGAAATCGTTTCTGCGGTTTCCGGACGATTATCTCCGTGGTCTGTGGCCATGTACAGATCCAGCCGCGCCTGCATCAGCGCCAGGGGCGTGCGCAGCTCATGGGCGGCGTTGCCCACAAACTGCTGCTGGGCGTCGAACGCCTGATTCAACCGCAGCAGCATCTGATTGATGGCACGGCTCAGCCGGCTGAACTCCACGGCCTCATCCTCACTGAGGGTGATTTCCGTCAAACTCTGCAGCTGCACGCGTTCTGCCTTTGCGGTAAAGCGCTTCAGCGGCTTCAGCGCCTTTCCACTGACGAAATACGCCACTGCGCCGCCCAGCGCCGTCACCGCCAGCGCGATGTACCAGCCGCGAATGCAGAAACTGTGCTTCGCGCCGCTCAGCTCCAACACGAACTCTCCATTGAAGCGCTCCGATAGATCCTTCCACTGCTCGTCAGGAATGTCGACGCGGATGGCCTGCGGATCCTCCTGCACATAGTGCATCACATAATTGCCGATGGAGTCCATATAGGCATGGCCAGAGGAGCACAAAAGCGTTTTCATGGTCACGCAGGCAGTCGCCAGCAGCAGAATGGTCAGCAGTGTGATTCGCCATTGCAGAGAAAGGCGTTTCAAAAGTCGTTTCATGGCTCACGGCCTCCCATCAGATAAC
>OGDF01001915.1_pt1 | contig 29516 bp, 26 predicted proteins | sample 1570141 | NCBI WGS metagenome assembly OGDF01 (sample SAMEA4370581, study PRJEB24528) | human gut metagenome | reverse complement strand
TTAGAAAAGAAGAATACATCTATTGTTTCAACAGGTAGTTGGACAACATTTACTGCTCAAGAAATGAACGCTTTAGTAAGTTTAAAAGCAGGTGTTCATGAACTTAAACTTGTAGCACGTGATAAAGATTTCAACTTTGATTATTATACATTTGAAAAAGCTGGTGATTATGTAGGACCAGTTGTTCCAGAAGAAGTGACGAATGTTGGGACAGGTGCTATGTTACAAGAAGGTGCTGTTGAAGTAAGTATGTCCTCTTCAGAAAATTCACAAAGCATGTCATGGTATAAAGGTGAATTTGAAATTTCTAATAAAAATGCAATAAAAGATGCTTTAGATCTACGTGTAGCAGATGATTCTAAGCAAACAACAATTATTGTTAATGATCAAAAAACATATCAAAGTGTTTTAGGAATGGGAACTTCTATTGAAGAAGCAACAATTCATAATTTATTAAAGATGACTGATGAAAATCGACAAGCATTTTTAAGAAGATTATTAGATCCAGTTAATGGTATGGGAATGTCTTTAATTAGGGTTACAATTGGAACATCTGATTTTACAGCTCAAGACTTCTATACTTATTATGATGGAACTGGTAAAGAATTAGATGGAAAACCAGATTGGAATAATGTAACTGGTAAAGGATTTAGTATTCAAAAAGATCAAGATTATGGTGTTATTAAAGTTCTTAATGAAATGTTAACGATTGCTAAAGAATTAGGAGTAGAAAATAATCTTAAATTCTTTGCGTCTTCTTGGACACCACCAGGATGGATGAAAACAGCAACTTCTAGTAGTAAATCATATGAAAATAATGATTTATTATTAAAAGGTGGAAAATTAAATGATGCTTATATTAATGATTTAGCTAAATATATGGTGCGTTATGTAGAAGAGTATAAAAAACAAGGTATTCCAATTTATGCTATGACTCTCCAAAATGAACCATTACTTGAAATCAACTATCCAAGTTGTGCTATGACAGGAACACAAGAAGCTAAACTTGCTAAAGCTATTAAAGCAAAATTAGCTCAAAGTACAATTTTAAATGATCAAGAAAAAGCTGTTAAATTATGGGCTTTTGATCATAACTTTGATGGTGCCGATAATTTTATGAAAGATTTCTTTAAAGAAGCTGGAGATGATTATAATATTGATGGTATTGCCTTCCATCCATATGGAGGAAATGCTTCAACAATGGGATCTTTCTATGATAATTACAAAGACAAATTAAGTATGAACTTAACTGAAAGATCTGTTTGGGGAACAAGTGGTGCTAATGATATTATTACTTGGTTAAGAAATGGTTCTGAAAGTTATAATAGTTGGGTAACAATGTTAGATAGTAATGTTGGGACTCATCATTGGGTAGGAACACCTGATCCAACATTATTTGTACAAGATGCCAATAACCCTCAAAGATATTGGGCAACACCTGAAGTATATATCATGTCTCAATTTACTAAATATGTAAAACCAGGATATGTTCGTATTGATACAAATAATGGAAGTAGTTCAACTGTTACAAATGTCGCTTTTAAAGATCCTGAAACAGGAAAAATTGTCATGATTGTTACAAATCGTAGTGGCTCTGATCAAAAATTTAAAGTGATGATGAATGGCACACAATTTAATGCTGTTTTACCTGCTGGTAATGTAGCAACTTATATTTGGGATGGTTCTATTGCTGAAGTCAAAGGAAATGAAATTCCAGGTGTATTAAAAGCAACCGATGCAGTTAATTATGATAAATTAAAAGTTAAAGATGATGGTTCTGGATTTGGAAACGTTCAAGATGGTGCTTGGGCAGATTATCTAATTGATGTTAAAGAAGCAGGTCTTTATAATGTTTCAATTCCTCACGCTATTGGACCAACAAGTGGACCATCAGTTGATAGTAATACTGACAATAAACAAATTGTTTTAAAAGTAGATAATCAAGAAGTAGGACGTACAGTCACTAAACGTTTTGATACTTGGTCTAAAGATTGGAATGCATGGAGTACAACAAGAAATGTTCAAGTCCAAGTAAAATTAAATGCCGGCGTACAAAGACTTACATTATCCTTACCACAAGGGGATATGGATATTGGTGCTTTAACATTTACTAAAGCAAAAGATGTTTTAAATGTACCAGGGTATATTAATGCATTAGATTATAGCTATGGTGAAAATATTATTGCTGAAAATAACGAAAATGTTGGTTTCTTTGATGATAATGATAAATTAGAATATACCGTCAATGTTCAAAAAGCAGATAATTATAAGATGAAACTTGAATACGCTAAAGCTGAAAAAGATGCGGAATTTGATATTTATGTAGATGATGTTTTAACAACATCAAGTACTTTAGAAACAACCGGAAGCTTTAGTGCTTATAAAAAAGGAACAGTTGCTATTGATTTATCAGAAGGTAGTCATAAAATTATGTTTGTTCCTAAAAATAATGGTGGATTTAATTTAAAATCATTATCATTTGGATCATATATTCAATTAGAAAACGATTCATTAAAAGAAGGGAAATTAGATGGACAAAAGATTATTGTTCATTTAAAAGATGGTAAATTTAATGAACGATTAAATAAAGATAATTGGAAAATTGATTTACCTCAAGGAATTGATTTTGATTTAGATAGAGTAAGTGATACAGAAGCAACAATTACTTTAAAAGGACAAGAAGTTGTAGATTACGATAGTAATCGTACTTTAACTGTTGAAATCAATGCTAAAGAAGTAGGAGATAAAGATTACTCATTAAGCAATCAAACAATCATTGAAGCAGTTAATGATGAAGAAAGCTTAGAAGATATTGGTAATCTTGATTTTGATAGCAATACATTTGATTTAAAGATTACAGGTGGTAAATTTAATCAAGAAATAAAAGCAAGTGATTTAACATTAAGTGAAGAAATTGCACAATATGTTAAAGTAAGCAAAGTTGAAGTAAGCAAAGATGGTACAACAGCAACTGTTACATTAGAACGTACAAATACAAATTATGATGATCTTGCAGGAACAATTACTGTTAAACCTAGTGGCTATAGTGATGGTGATTTAGATTTAGTTTCAAATATTAAATTATTAAAAACAGATCGTTTACCAGATAGTATTGATGTAAAAGATGAAGCTGTTAAATTAAGTGAAAATGATGCTTATCGTAAAAAAGGTACTTTAGTAAATGGTGCTAAAGGAGATTATTTAGATTTCTTCTTAAATGTAGAAGAAGAAGGAAACTATGTTTTAACTTATAAAGTTAAAGATGATGAAGCTGTTACGAATGGTTTGAAATTAAGTGGTGGTTTAGGATTAGCAACAGATAATTTAGGTAGTGTTTCTTTTGGTAAATATTGGGGAAATACTCAAGGTTATGCACAAATGTTAAACTTAAAAGCTGGTAAACAAACTTTAAGACTTGAAGTAAATAATCCAAGCTTTGAATTAACAAATTTACAAATCAAAAAATTAACAGATGCAGTAGAAGTTAAAGATGTAAAAAATGAAGTAACAACAATTAAGGCTGATCAAGTTATTGATGGTTCTAAAGAAATTGGTTGGGCAATTGAAGGTTCTTCAACTAAAAATATTGGATTTGGTTCAGCAGGTACTTATCAAGATTATTATGTTGATGCTAAAACCGCTGGAGTATATGATTTAAAGATTAACTATAGTCATAATTGTGGTAGTGATACAAAAGCTATTATTATGAAAGTTGATGGTAATACAACTACTCCATTAGGAGAAGTTACTTTAAAAAATACTGGTGGATGGTCTAACTATCAAGACAGTGATACAATTGAAGTAAAACTAGACGCTGGTAAACAATTTATTCGTATTTATGATGACATTGATGGTTTCAATTATCGTCATGTTGAATTAACATTTAAAGGAAAACAAGATGTTACAGCTCCAGAAATTAGTGGTAATGATGCGATTATTTATGTAGATGATGATACAGACATCAAAGATTTATTAGCATTAAAAGCAATAGATGATGTTGATGGTGATTTATCAGATAAATTAACAATTAGCGGTGATTATGATTGTCATCAAGCAGGAACTTATACAATTATAGTAACTGTAAAAGACGAAGCTGGTAATGCAGCAAGTAAAACATTTACAATTACAGTTGTTGAAAAAGCAAAACTTGTAATTGATTCTAAAGAATTTAATGTTGGTGATAAATTTGATCCATTAACTGGTGTTAAAGCTTATGATGTTGATGGTACAGATATTACAGATAAACTTACAGTTGTAAGTAATGATGTTGATACAAGTAAAGCTGGAACTTACCAAATTGTTTATAAAGTAATTGATGCTCTTGGTAATGAAGTTGAATTTACAAGAGAAGTTATTGTAAAGAAAGTAAAAATAGATATTGAACCATCTAAACCTGGTGATACAACACCATCAAAACCAAATGATTCTTCATCTAATAATCAACCATCTTCTTCAAATAATGGAAAACAAACAATTACTGGTCAAGTTGTTAAATCAACAAAAACAGGAGATAGCACACCAATTATAACAATGATGGCTATGCTTCTAGTGGCTGGTTTAGGAATTATGGTTTTAAGAAAAAGAAAATATAATCGTTAAAAATAATTAGATTATAGAATTTAAGATTAGGATTGTTCATATAAACAATCCTTTTCTTTTTATTGTGGAATGAGTTAAAAAAATGAAAATATTTATTAAAAATCAATAATTATGGAAAAACGGTACGCTTAACAAAAGAAGAAAGTTGTTTATCTTTTCAAGAGTTGAATATTAAAGATTATGATGAAAAAAGGATTGAATAACAATCCTTTTTCATTTATCCCATTTTTTTATGAATATTATTTGTATTTTTAATAATGTAAATAGGTCTTTGTTTCGTTTCAAAGTAACATGATGAACAATATTGACCTAAGATAGAAACAAAGATAAGTTGCAAACCACTTAAAAATAAAACTAAACTTGTAAGATAGGAAACAGGATGAACAAAAACAGAGTATAAAGAAACAATACAAGAAATACCTATTAAAATACCACCAATGACTCCTGCAATCGTAATAGGTGTTGATGAAAATGAGAAAATGCCTTTAAATGCATAGGAAAATAAACTAGCAAAATTCCATTTACTTTTACCAACAGGACGTTCAACATTATGAAATTCAAGCCATTTTGTATTAAATCCTACAAAAGAAAATAATCCTTTCATGTAACGATTATATTCTTTAAGTTCTAAAATAGCATTGACCATTTGTCGAGACATCATTCTAAAATCACCAGCACCATCATCCATATCCATTTTTGTAAGTTTTTGAATCACTTTATAAAAACTATGAGATAAAAAGTTTCTTAATTTTCCTTCACCAGTACGATCAATACGTTTACCGGCACAACAATCATATTCTTCATATTTTAATGAGTTATACATTTCTTTTAATAAATAAGGAGGATGTTGTAAATCTGCATCCATAATAACAACATAATCTCCACTAGCATTTTCAAGTCCTGCATACATAGCGGCTTCTTTTCCAAAATTACGAGAAAAAGAATAATAGAAACAATGAGGATTTTTATGAGCTAGTAATTTTAAAATATCTTCACTATGATCATGACTACCATCATTGATAAAAAGTATTTCATAATCAATATTTTCAATACTTTCTAAAACATGAGTCACTTCTTTATAAAAGAGTGGTAAAACATCTTCTTCATTAAAACAAGGAACAATAACGCTTATTTTATCCATGACAAACACCTTCTTCTTTAAAAATTTTAAATTTACATAAAATATAATTTGATAGAATCGTAATAAAACTGACGCATACTTTAGAGATCATTGGTTGAAGATTTAATAAATCAATTAAAAGATAAAGACATATATTTTCAATCAATAACGTCATAAATCTTAATAAGATAAAAGATATAAATTCTTTTTTTATATTATTTGTACTTTTAAACACATATCTTTTATTTGTATAATAAGCAAACAAAACTGCAAAAATCCAAGAAATACTATTAGCGATTAACCAATGACTATGTATTTTTAACAAAATGAAATAAACAACATAATTTACGAGAGTTGTCATCCCACCTACAAAAACATAACTCACTATTTCTTTTGTATCATCCTTCATTTTTTCGTCTCCTTTCAATAATATAATTTATAAAAATCACCATAAATCCAAAGTAAGATAGAATAAAACCTAAACGATATCCAGTAGGGGTAAATTTTATTTGAATTTTATGTTTTCCTTGATTAATAGGACATCCTAAAAACGCTTCATTTACAACTTCACTCTTTACAACTTTACCATCGATATAAATTGTATAACCACGATCATAAGGAATACGAGTTATAAAATAACCATCATTTTTAACATTAATTGATCCTTTTAAAACATCTTTTCCTTTTTGAATATTTAAAGAATCTACTTCTTTGTTTCTATTTTCAATAACTTCTTTATTTAAAGAATAAGTTTTAATATTTTTAAGATCATAATGTCCTTTAGATAAAGAAATAGATAAAGTTTTAATATTTTCACCAGATAATAAATAAGTAAAATGTGTATGTTGATTATAATAAGGTGAATTACTTCTAGATAATTTATTTTTAATCCCATTGATTGTAATAGAGACACTTTGATGTGGTTTATAATTTTTAATATCGCCTTCAATAACAATGATTTGATTTTTAGTCTTTCTTTGAAGAGAAAGAGTGATTTTTTTATTTTTCTTTTGTTGAATTTGATATGAACTCTTTAAACCCATGTCTTCTTTGATAAATTGACTTTGATCTGTACTATTTCCATTTTTTGCAATGGCATGATTATAAAGAATATCCAAGGTATAAGGATATTGCAGTTGATGAAACTGATTTTGGCTATAGAGTTTATTTGTTGCATAAGCAATAGGCATAATATCTTGACTTTGATAAAGTTTTAAATCTTTAATAGCATCAATTTCTTGATAACCATCGATTTTCTTTTTTGAGATAATTGAATCAACGGATAACATCTTTAAATAGAAAAGATTATTTTGATCTATTTGTCCAACACGATTATTTAAAGAAATAGGAATCTTTAAAGTATCAAATAAAAATGAATTATAAAGATGATGATTTGTTGATGTATAACCTGAAAGACGGGTTACTTGATTTTGATAAGTTTGATTCATATTTTGATGAATTTCATTCATATTAACTAAAGTATTTATAAAATTTCTTTGAATCAATGTTTCTACTTCTTGATTTGCGTATTTTTTATATTGTTTATTTGGTAGAAAACTGGTTGTAGGATTATTGTAATAAACAACGAATAGTGGGACTAAAAGATAAATAAAACATCTTTTTTTATTTATTTTTGAAAAATAAAGAATGATCAAACTAATAATTAAATCAAAAAAAACAAGTTCAGATCTTTGTATAAAAAATAATGGAAAAACAAAGAGAAATAGCATATACTTATTGATCTTAAAATGATTATTTTCTAATACAAGACCTGCTTGTAAAATAACCAAAGGTAAAAAAACAATCAGTATTTTACTTCTAGCATATAAAAACCCATTCATAATCAAACTGACGATAGGGCATAACATAGAAATCATTAAAATAATTGATAGAGTACGTGTCTTTTCTTTAAATAATCCAAAGACAATTAAAACCCAGAACATATAAGTGAGACCACAGCCATAGTTATTATAAAGAAGTCCCTTTAGTGAAAAAGTCGGAATCAATAAACTAAGATAGTTGGTTGCATTCACACTTTTATTTCCACCAGCAATTACAAATAATGTTGGAATTGTATAAATAGCTGTCAATAAAACAATAAGAAGATAAGCAGCAATTAAATGTAAAAAATGTTTTTTATAGTTTTTATAACGATAACAATGAAGCATAAAATAAATAAAACAAACAATAAAACACCCAACACAATAAAAATAACTATGTAATACAATACAACTTCCCCAGATAACAATACTTGTTATCTTTTGACTTATAAAATAACGATCAATACTACGTAACATTAAAAATAAAAAAGGCATATAATTTACAAACATGATTTGTTTATGAAATTGAAAAAATAAGGCTGAAAGTAAAGTGAATAAACTCATCAAAAAACATAGATAACGATTTTTAAGATGATTTCTTAAAAATAAATAACAAGCAATCAGTGTTAAAATCATTAAAAATACTTGATAGAAAATGATAATATTGACCATCTTTACATGAATCAATAAAGCACCTAATAAAACATCAAACCTGAAAGTACCATAATAAGAAAAATGATAAATATTAACACCTGACATTAAATTTGAAAGATAAGTAGGAAAAATTGTTCCTTCACTTCTAATTGCATGTCTTAAAGCATCAGCAAGAGTGACATGCTGGTTAAACCAATCAATTGAATTTCCAAATAAGAGATGTTGACTTTTTACTATGAAGACCATAAATAATGGTATAATAGTTAAAACCAACATATATAAATAATCTTTTTTCTTCATCTTTTTTACCTCGCTATTCATTCTAGCAAGTCATTCTTAATAATTCCCTTAATCAATTCTAAAGAAATCATAAACAAATAAAGTCTACGTAAAAGGAGGCTTTAGAAAGTCTTAAGAATTCTTATGAATTATTATTAAGAAATAAGTGATAAGGTATAATAGGTGATAGAAATGAAGAAAAGTATTATCGTTATTTGTATAATGGTTGTTTTAGGATGTTTTTTAATAGATGATTCTAAATGTTTACATCAAAAAGAAATTAATCAAATAGATTTAAAACAATGTCAGAAATTAATGATCGTTGCACATCCAGATGATGAAACAATTTGGGGTGGAAGTCATTTATTGAAGGGACATTATTTAGTTGTTTGTCTAACAAATGGAAATAATGAAAAAAGAAAAAAAGAATTTATGAGGATTATGAAAGAGACACATAATCAAGGATTAATGTTTGATTATCCAGATAAAACAAATGGTCAAAGAGACAAGTGGTTACATGTTAAACAAAAAATAAAAAAAGACATTACCTATATTTTAAATAAGAAAGCATGGGCGATGGTTGTAACTCATAATCCATTAGGAGAATATGGACATATTCATCATCGGTTAACATCACAAATAGTTAGTATAGAAGCAACAAATCAAAATTTATATTATTTTGGAAAATATTATAAAAAGAAGCATGTTCCTCATGCATTAAAGAAGATAAAGCAAAAAAATTATGATAAGAAAATGCAGTTAATACAAAAATATGCATCACAAAAAAAAGTAATGGAACATCTAGATCATATGATGAACCACGAAAACTGGGTCAAGGCAAAAGATTGGAGAAGTTTATGAAAGAAAAGATAATGATCGTTGATGATCATGAAGACATTAGAGAAGTTGTTCATGTTTTACTTACAAATGAAGGCTATCAAATCATCGAAGCCAAAGATGGAAAAGAAGCGCTAGAGTTATTAGATGATGAGATAGATCTTATTATTTTAGATGTCATGATGCCTGAAATGAATGGCTATCAAGTGTGTTTATTAATGAGAGAAAAAACTAATGCTCCTATTTTATTTTTAACGGCTAAAGGTCAAGAAAGTGATAAAACATTAGGTTTTTCAAGTGGTGGGGATGATTATTTAACCAAACCTTTTTCTTATAATGAACTCAATGCAAGAGTAAAAGCTTTATTAAGGAGATATCATGTTTATCAAGGAAAAGAAAAAGAGATTTCTTCAATAAGAAAAATATCGATTATTGAAAATTTAGAAGTCAATCAAGAACATAAAGAAGTTAAGTTGAATGGAAAAAAACTTTCTTTGACAGATTTAGAATATGAAATTTTAGATTATTTGTTACTAAATAGAAAACAAGTTATTTCTGCAAGTCAACTATTTGAAGCTATTTGGCATGAAAATTATTATTATGGGGCGAATAATACGATAATGGTACATATTCGAAATTTAAGAAAGAAAATAGAAGATGATCCACAAAACCCACGTATTATTAAAACAGTATGGGGAAAGGGGTATTATATTGACTAAAAGAAATTTGAGTTTATCAATGAAAATCGTTTTATTACTTCTTTCTTCGGCTATTTTAGCCATCTTATGTTATGCCTTTTTTAGAAACAATGTAACAGATTTCTATACTTTCATTGAAACCGTTGAAAAACCTTTTAACGAAAAAACGTTTATAAAAGGTTTTAAAGAAGAAGCAAAAAATATTTCTATTTATTCAAAAGATAAAAATGATAAAAAGGAATTGAAAAAGCTTTTAAAGAAGCATGATGATTATATGAATCTTCTTCTTTATGATGAAAATGAATCGTATATTGATAGTAGTTTAGGAAAAATTCTTGATGAGCCGGCAGGATTTACACCTTTGTATATTTTAAAAAGTGATTTTGAACAATATGCATTTAATAATTTTTTTAGAGAAACAATAACATTTAAAGATGGTGAGGGAATTGTTTATGTTAGTTCTATGCATTTATTAAAATATATAAAGTATTATTTTTATTGTGCTTTATTTGTTAGTTTATTAGTTTTCTTTTTACCTACATTTATTTTTATTAGAAAAAAAGTGAAATATATTAATATTTTAAAAGAAGAAGTATTAAATATGTCACAAGGAGATTTAAATCATCCAATGACAATCAAGAGTCATGACGAATTATCTATATTGGCACGTGAAGTTGATATTTTAAGAACAACCTTAGATTCAAATTATCAAAATGAATCAAAAATTAAAGAAGCTCATCAAGAATTAATTACTTCTTTATCACATGATTTAAGAACACCGCTTACTACGCTAAGAGGTTATTTGGATATTTTAAGCTTACATTGTTATAAAGATGAAAAACAAATGGATCATTATTTAAAAGGATGTATTGAAAAAACAGAACAAATTAAAGATTTATCAAATAAAACATTTGAATATGCACTTGTTTTTGAACAAGATTTATTGCCTCAATTAGAAACGATTCAAAGTGAACAATTTATATATTATCTTCAAGAAAATCTTGAATATTTAGAATTAGAAGGATTTAGGATTGAAAAAGAAATTGATATATGCTCAGTTGATTTACAATTAGATTTATCAATGATGAAAAGAATGATCAATAATATTTGTTCAAATATATTGAAATATGCTAAAAAAGATAAACCTATTTATTTAGAAATTAGTATTAAACAAGGTAAAATAAAAATTGTTTTTGAAAATGAAAAGAAAAAAGATTTACAAAAAATTGAAAGTAATAAAATTGGTTTAAAAAGTGTTCAAAAAATTGTAGAAACACATCACGGACAATTGTTTATCCAAGATTTACCAGAAACATTTGTTTTAATTATTACTCTTCCATACAATTAGATGCTTTAGCGAAGGCATCTTTTTTTTGGACTATTTGTCCATTGAAAGAAGGAAAAAAGAAGATAAAATGATAATAGAAATGAGACAAATGTGAAACAAATATGAGACAAATTATCTTTAAGCATATGATACAATTAAATCAGGAAGCTCCTTACATCAATATTAAAAAAAGAGATAAAAAAGCGATGATGACTAACTATAAAACACTCATGTAAGGAGGTAAAAAAATGAGTCAAATAAGAAATGCAAGTGATACAACCTGTAAACAGTTATTAAGAGACGGGGAACGTTTTGCAGATCTATGCAATGCTCTCTATTTTCATGGTAGATAGGTCATCAAACCAGAAGATCTGATATCACAGGAAAATGATGTCTCAACATTGATAGGTAAAGAACCCTTACCAACGGAAACAAAAAGATACCGAGATATCGTCAGAAAAGCAAGTATCAATGGGGATTATATGATCATTGGAGTAGAGCATCAAAGTACCTTGGATAAGAATATGATTATTCGTATACTCAACTATGATGCACAGCTTTATATCAATCAGGTAGAAAGTGGAAAAGAAGTACGATCAGTAGGAAGCTTTGTCTTTTATACGGGAGATAAGGAATGGACCTATCCAAAATCTTTAAAAGAAAGCTTAAAAATACCACCTGAGATGGAAAAGTATATCAATGACTGGAAACTACCAGTCTTAGAACTAAAAAAAATGGATCCTCAAATTCTTATAAGTAAACGATTAAAAGAAGTGGTAGAGATCAGTCAAAGCATGCTTGAAGGAGACTATGAAAAGTTAAGGACAAATCGTATGATCAGTGTAGAAAATTATAAGATGGCAGCCATCTTTACACACACGGACATTAAAGAAGAAGACTTACCAGAAGGAGATGAAATCAATATGTGTAAGGCAATGGATCAATTATTTCAAAGATTTGAAAATCAAGGAATTGAAAAAGGAGAGGCTATAGGAATTGAAAAAACATTAAAAGAACAACTTAAAGTAAAACGAGGAACTATATCAAGTCCTTTAGAAGAAAAACTCACAACAACATCGCTAGAAAAACTCAATGAACTTACATTAAATATTTTTAATATCAATAGTGAAGAAGATGTTTTAAAAATTATTCATTAATGAAAATAGGTTATAACGAATCAAATCGCTATAACCTATTTTTTTATGCTTCTTCTATTTCTGGTTTAATCATTTTCATTTGTTTCATAATTTTACGAATATGATATAAGCTTTCAGCAATATTTAAACCATGATCACCAATTCTTTCAAAATCAGTTAAGATTTTTGTGTAAATAATACTGTTTTCAGTTGAACATTTCTTTTCTTTTAAACGAATAAGTTGATTAACTGCGAATTGATGTTGTGTTTTATCAATATTATCTTCCATAACATCGACTTTATCAACGATATATTTAAATTCATCATAATCCATAATAATAAGTTCATCTAAAATATTATTACATAAACTTTCCATAATATTTATTTCTTTTAAAGCATCTTGAGAAAAATGGGTATCATCTTCTGCTAATCTTTGAGCTCTGTTAGCAATATTGATTGCATGATCACCAATTCTTTCTAAATCAGAAGATAGTTTTAAAAATAATATAATTGTTTGAGAACCTTCTGTAGGGAACTCGTTTGAAATAGCTGCAGTTGTAAAATCAATAATTTGTTGATTTAAATAATTAATATAGTTTTCATCTTTTAGAAGACGTTCGTATTTTTCTTGATCAAAATGATTTAAAAGTTCAAATGCTCTTTTAACATTATGATTCGCTACATTTAACATATGTTGAGTTTCATTAAATAATTGAGTATTAGCGATAGCACTTGTTCCAATATGAAAATCATTTTCAAAAATACTGAAATCTAAATATTTAAGAGACATATGTTCGCTTTCTTCTTTATCTTCAGGTAAAATCTTAGTTGCTAGATCAACCAATTTAGTCCCAATTGGAAGTAATAATAAAGTTGTTGTGATATTAAATATTGTATGTACGTTAGCTATTTGAGCAGCTACATTATTTGGTGTAATACTTTCAATTAAATGAGCAAATGGGAATAATAAACTAATCGTTACAAAAATAACAGTTCCGATAATATTGAAAGATAAATGAATAATTGTTGTTCTTTTAGCATTCTTACTTGTTCCAATAGAAGCAAGAACAGAAGTAATACAAGTTCCAATATTTTGACCAAATAATACATAAATAGATGATGATAAAGTCATAACACCACTTTTAGCTAAAGCTTGTAAAATACCGACAGATGCTGATGAACTTTGAATAAGTGCAGTAAATAAAGCCCCTACGATAATACCAATAAGTGGATTTTGGAACTTAGAAATCAATCCTACAAATTCAGGCATTGTTCTAAGTGGCACCATAGCCTTTGACATTGTTTCCATTCCAATAAATAAAATACCTAAACCACCAATAACCGTACCAATAGCATCTAATTTCTTGCTTTTAAAGAAAACAATCATGGCAACTCCAATAAAAGCAAATAATGGAGCAAGTGCAGTAATATTGATAGCAATCAATTGACCTGTAATTGTTGTTCCAATATTGGCTCCCATAATTACCCAAACAGCACTTGTTAAAGACATCAATCCAGAGTTAACAAATCCAACGACCATGACAGTTGTCGCTGAAGAAGATTGAATAACAGCTGTAACTAAAGCTCCAACTAAAACTCCTAAAATACGATTAGAAGTTAATTTTTCTAAAATAGATTTCATTTTATTTCCGGCAGCAAGCTCTAATCCATTAGACATCATATTCATTCCATAAAGGAAAAGCGCTAAACCACCTAACATTGAAAAAATATTCGATAGTTCCATATATATATTCCTCACAATCCGTAAGTAGATTAACACTTTCTTAATGTGAAGTAAATAAACTTAACATTAACTTAACAAAAAAGCTCCTAAGAGCTTTTTACCATATTCCAAGAAGATGTTGCATGAATAAACTCATACAAGCAATACATATCCAACAAATAAAACCTAAAATAATTGGTTTACCACCATTTTTAATCAATTTAATAACATTTGTATTTAAACCAATAGCCACCATTGCTAGAACAATAAAGAATTTACTTAATTCTTTAAAGGGTGTAAAGAAATCAGCAGAGACTCCCATTTTAATAGCAACTGTTGTAATAATAGAAGCTAACACAAAATAAATGATAAAAAATGGAAAAACTTTCTTTAAATTAATTTTTTGACCATCTTTATTCTTTCTTAACTTAAAAAAAGATAAAACCAAAGTAATCGGAATGATTGCAAGTGTTCTTGTAAGTTTAACAGTTACGGCTTTATCTAAAGTAGCACTTTGTAGATGGTACATTGAATCCCACGTAGAAGCTGCTGCTGTTACAGAAGATGTATCATTAATAGCAGTACCAGCAAAGATTCCAAAAGCTTCACCGCTTTTTGTAGAAAAACCTAACAGTGTTCCAAGTGTAGGAAATAATAAAGCAGCAAGCATATTAAATAAAAAGATAACAGAAATACTTTGAGCTACTTCTTCATCACTGGCTTCAATAACAGGTGCTGTAGCCGCAATGGCTGAACCACCACAAATAGAAGAACCAACACCAATTAGAGTAGAAATCTTACTTGGAATATGCATGATTTTATGTAACAGGTAAGCGACAATTAAAGATGTAGAAATAGTAGCTAGAATGATTGGTAAAGATTGTTTTCCTGTTTGTAACACGACTGATAAATTCATTCCAAATCCTAACAAGATAACCGCATACTGTAAGATTTTTTTGGATGTAAAAGTGATGCCTGATTGTAATTCATTTTTATCTTTAATAAATAAAGTAATGATCATTCCAAGAATAATTCCAAAGACAGGACCACCTACAATAGGAAACTTCTTTCCTAAAAACCAACAAGGAATGGCAATAATCAAACATAATAACATTCCTTTATAATTCTTTTTAAAATTCATAAACTCTCTCCCTTTTAAACAAAAGTAGTTTAGCATAAAAAATAGTAAATAACTAGAAACTCATAAATTAATTATTAAGAAAAATTAAGAATAATTTTTTCTCATAAGTTTGTACTTTAAAACACATTCATGTATCATAGATATGATGAGGGATGAATATGTTTAGTAAAATGGTTATTTTAATACCAGTTTATAATCCTAGGGAGAGGATTATAAACTATGTTAAAAAGTTAAAAGAAAAAAATTATGATGTTGTTGTAATTAATGATGGCTCTGATGAAAATTATCATGCTGTTTTTGAAAGGATGGTCTATGATTGTAAAATCATTAATTATCCACATTTTAAAGGAAAAGGCTATGCTTTAAAAAAGGGATATCAGTATGTTAAAGAACACTTAAAGGATAAAAAAGGAATTCTTATTTTAGAAAATGAATATGATTTAAAATTAGTTGATCAAATGAGTCAATCAATTAATGAGGATGCATCTAAATTCTATTTTGTGCATCATCAAGGGAAAAAGATTTTATCTCAATTATTTTCACTTATTTATAATCAAAAATTTATCAATGTCGACAGTGAATTGTTTGGCTTTTCAACATCTTATTTAGATGAAATGCTAGAAGTTGATGAAAACTGTTATGAAGTACAAGCTTTAATAGATCAAGTACAAAATCAACATGATATAGAAGAAATCAAGGTCAAAAAATTATCACAAGAAGCTTTTCATCCAAAAAATAAAACTTCTCAAATTATTTATGTTATCTTCTTACATCTTATTCGCTTTGTATCTTCCTCTATTATTAGTTCTATAATAGATGTTTTATTAGCGTGGATTTTATTAGATGTTTTAAAAATGTGGATGACAAGTGATTTTTGGCGTATTGCTCTAGCAAGTCTTATCGCTAGAGTTATTTCTACAATTGTTAATTATGTAGTTAATAAAAAATATGTTTTTAAAGGAAAAACAAACAATAGACAGACAGCTATTCGTTTTTTGATTCTAACAGTTATTATTACAATTTTATCTACTTTATTTGTTTATGTGGCATCGATTTTTAATATCATGTCAGAAAAACTTGCGAAACCAGTAGGGGATTTACTGTTATTTTTACTTAGTTATAGTGCACAAACAAAGTGGGTATTTCATAAAGAATAATAGGATAAATCAATGATTTATCCTATTTAAAAAAAATTTTTTAAATAAAAAATGTTGATAAAATCAAAGAAAATTAAAAAAATAAATAAATTTGAACTTCAAAGTATTTACATTTTATGTTCTTCGTGTATAATACAAACCGTATTCAAGGAGGAAAGTAAAATGGATTTTGAAAAAGTAAAAGAGATCATTGTTGATTCATTAAGTTGTGATGAAAGTCAAGTTACAATGGAAGCAAATTTAAAAGATGATTTAGAAGCTGATTCTTTAGATGCTGTTGAATTAATTATGCAAATTGAAGAAGAATTTGAAGTAGAAATTCCAGATGAAGTTGCTTCTAACATGAAAACTGTTAAAGATATCGTAGATTATATTGAAGCAAACAAATAGTAAAGAGGTGTCGCTGAGGCGACTATATATTTTATAATAAGCTTTGAAATTCAAAGCTTATTATTTTACTATATGCTTTGAACTTCAAACAAAGGAGAATGCTATGAAATTAGATTTCATTAAACAAATTATGAGTGAGTTTGATCAATCAAATGTCACTAAAATGAAAGTAGAAATAGATGATTTAAAAATAGAATTAGAAAAAGAAAGTGAAAAAGTTGAATATGTAAAACCATTAGAAAAAGAAAATAAAATGGTTGCAGAAGTTAATACCAAAGAGTCTACAGGTACACCTGTAAAATCACCAATTGTAGGTGTTTTCTATGGTGCAAGTTCACCTGAAAGTGATCCGTATGTTACTGTTGGAAAGACAGTTAAAAAAGGAGATATTATTTGTATTATTGAAGCAATGAAGGTGATGAATGAAATTAAGGCACCATGTGATGGAACGGTTACATCAATTCTTGTAGAAAATGAAGCGCTTGTAGAATATGATCAAGCTTTAATGGTTATTGAAGAAAATGTTTAAAAAGATATTGATTGCTAATCGCGGTGAAATAGCCGTTAGAATTATTCGTTGTTGTAAAGAAATGGGAATTGAAGCCGTTGCTGTTTATTCTTCAGCAGATGCCACTTCTTTACATGTTCAATTAGCAGATGAAGCTTACTGTATTGGACCTGCTAAAAGTAGTGAGAGTTATTTAAATATGGAAAATATTTTATCAGTAGCTACTTTATCAGGGTGTGATGCAATTCATCCTGGATTTGGTTATTTATCTGAAAATTCGACGTTTGCCAGACTTGTTGAAAAATGTGGTATGACTTTTATTGGTCCAAGTGGTGATGTGATTGATCAAATGGGGAATAAAAGCGTTGCTCGACAAATGATGATTGAAGCAGGAGTTCCAGTTGTTCCTGGAAGTGATGGTAGTATTGAATCTGTCAGTCAAGGAAAAGAAATTGCTAGAAAGATTGGTTATCCGGTTTTAATTAAAGCTTCTGCCGGTGGTGGTGGAAGAGGTATGAGAAAATGCTTTAAGGAAGAAGATTTTGAAAATGCTTATTTAACAGCTAAAGCGGAGGCAAAGGCTTGTTTTGGTGATGATGATATGTATATGGAAAAATTGATTCTAAATCCTAAACATATTGAATTTCAAATTTTAGCTGATCATTTTGGTAATGTTATTCATTTAGGAGAAAGAGATTGTTCAATTCAAAGAAGAAACCAAAAGATGATGGAAGAATCTCCAAGTAAAGCTTTAAGTCAAGAGCTTCGAGAAAAGATGGGAAATGATGCTATCAAAGCAGCTAAAAAAGTAGGATATGTTAATGCAGGAACGATTGAATTTGTTTTAGCACCGGATGGAAAATATTATTTTATTGAGATGAATACGCGTATTCAAGTTGAACATCCAGTAACAGAGATGGTAACGGGGGTTGATTTGGTTCGTGAACAAATTAGAATCGCTGCACATTTAAAATTGAATTATAAACAAAGTGATATTGAATTAAAGGGACATGCCCTTGAATGTCGTATCAATGCTGAAAATCCTCAAGAAGGTTTTAGACCTTCACCAGGAATTGTTAGTAGTTTACATATTCCAGGAGGTTTTGGGGTACGTATTGATACAACTTTATATCAAGGTTATCAAGTGTCTTCTCATTATGATTCAATGATTGCTAAGGTAATCGTTCATGGAAGAAATCGTATTGAAACAATTCGTAAAATGCGTAGGGTCTTAAGTGAATTAGTGATTGATGGTATTGATACGAATCAAGAATTACAGTATTTGATTTTACATGAAAGTGATTATGTCAAAGGAAATTTTGATACAAGTTTTATTGAAAAACATTTAGATGAGTTGGTGAATGAAAGATGATGGAACAGTTATTTAAGGAAAGAAAAGAAAAACTTCATTTATTTAAGTCATTAAGAAAAAAAAGAGAAAATGAAAGAAAAGAAGTTCCTGAAGGACTTTATACAAAATGTCCAAAGTGTAAAGAATTGATTCTTACAAGTAAACTTAAAAAAAATATGTCAGTTTGTCCTCACTGTGGAAATCATTTAAAGATTACTGCTTATGAAAGATTAGAAATGATTTATGATCAAGGAAAATATAAAGAACTCTATAAAAGTACACAAAGAGTAAATCCTTTAGAATTTCCCGGATACGATGAAAAATTAGAAATTCTACAACAAAAAACAGGTTTAAATGAAGCTGTTGTTGTAGCAAGTGGAAAAATAAATGGGACAAAGGTGATTACTTGTGTGATGGATTCACGTTTTTTAATGGGTAGTATGTCTTCTATTGTAGGTGATAAAATCACGAAAGCTATTGAACATGCAACCAAAAGAAAGTATCCACTCATTATTTTTACAGCTTCAGGAGGCGCTAGAATGCAAGAAGGAATTTATTCCTTAATGCAAATGACAAAAACCTCCGCAGCTCTTGCTAGACATCATCAAGCAGGTTTACTTTATATTTCCTATATTACCCATCCAACAACAGGAGGAGTAACAGCTTCATTTGCAAGCTTAGGAGATATTATTATTGGTGAACCTCAAGCATTGATTGGATTTGCAGGAAGACGTGTCATTGAAAGTACGCTTAAACAAAAATTACCGGAAAACTTTCAAACAACAGAATTTATGGAAGAACAAGGATTTGTTGATTTAATTGTGAAACGTCAAGAAATGCGTTCAACACTTATTAGAATTTTAAAAATGCATGGTAAGGGGGCATAAAGATGTCTTTAAGTCAAGTAGAAAAAGAAATTGAAAAGTTACAAAAAGAACTTCTTGATTGCAATCAAGAAAGAAAAAAAGAAATCGAAAGTCAAATCAAAAAACAAGAAGAATATTATCAACATCTTTCACCTTATGATCATGTTTATCTTGCTAGAAAAAGTACACGACCAAATATTAAAGATTATATCAATCATCTCTTTGATGATTTTATTGAATTACATGGAGATCGTTTAGCAAAAGATGATGGTTCAATTGTTGGAGGTATTGGTTTATTTAATCAACAACCTGTAACAATTATTGGTCATTTAAAAGGAAAAACTTTGGAAGATAATTTAAAATGTAATTTTGGAATGTCTTCACCAGAAGGCTATCGAAAGGCAATGCGCTTAATGAAACAGGCAGAAAAATTTAAACGTCCTATTATTGCTTTTGTCGATACTCCAGGAGCTTATCCAGGAATGGAAGCAGAAATGCATGGAATTGGAGAAGCAATTGCTCGAAATCTTTTAGAAATGTCTCTTTTAAAAGTTCCTATTATTACTATTGTTATTGGTGAGGGAGGTTCTGGAGGAGCTTTGGCTTTAAGTGTGAGTGATCGCTTAGTCATGTTAGAAAATAGTGTTTATTCGATTTTATCTCCTGAAGGATTTGCTTCTATTTTATGGAAAGATCAAGAAGGAAAGCGTGTTGCAGAGGCTGCAAGCTTAATGAAATTAACAGCTAAGGATCTTTATGAGCGTCATATTATTGATCATATCATAGATGAAGATTTAAAAGGGGCTACTGTTGAAAGTTATGAAGTTTATCGACAAATAAAAGAATATTTAAATACAAATCTTAAAGAATTACAAAAGTTATCAACATCTCAATTGATTAATAAACGTTATGAAAAATATAGAAAGATAGGACAAGTATTTTAAAGGAGAAAAAGATGAATGGAATTGAAATTGTTTCTACAGGTTATGCCAAAATTGAAAAGACTTTAGATAATCAACAACTTGAACAAATGGTAGAAACATCTAATGAATGGATCGTTTCACGAACGGGTATTTTAAAAAGACATCTTTCAGATAAATCAAGTGCCTTTCTAGCTATTGAAGCTGCTAAAAAAGCAACTCAAAATCAAGATTTAAGTCAACTTGCTTTAATTATTGTAGCTACGATGACACCAGAAAATAATACGCCAAGTAATGCCTGTCTTGTACAAAAAGCTTTAGGTTTAAATCATCAATCAATGATGTGTTTTGATATTAATGTTGCTTGTAGTGGTTATGTTTATGCTTTAAAAGTTGCTCAAAGCTTGTTAGAAGAAAATCAATATGGACTTGTTATTGGAAGTGAACAATTAAGCTCTATTGTAGATTATCAAGATCGTAATACGTGTATTTTATTTGGAGATGGTGCAGCCGCTACGTTGATTAAAAAAAGTCAAAAACTTTTTTATAGTTATTTAGATAGTGATGGAAATGAAGAAGTACTATTTTCTAAAAGAAATGATTATTTAAAAATGAAAGGTCAAGATGTTTTTAAATTTGCTATTAAAGCAATTCCTTTAAGTATTGATCATGTCTTAAACCAAGCAAAAATGACATTAAATGATATTGATTACGTGATTTGTCATCAAGCAAATGAAAGAATTATTAAACATGTTTATAAAAAATATCAATGTTCAAGTGAAAAGTTTTATATGAACTTACAAGAATATGGAAACACCTCAGCAGCGAGTATTCCATTAGCTTTAGCGAAGATGAATGAACAAGGGTTACTTCAAAAAGGAATGAAAATCATTCTCGTTGGCTTTGGTGGAGGACTTACTTGGGGTGCAATTTTAATGGAATGGTAAGGAGAACAAAATGAAATTAAATGAGTTATTAAATATTAAATATCCTATTATTCAAGGAGGAATGGCCAATATTGCTACCGGTGCCTTTGCTGCGAGTGTTTCTAATGCAGGAGGTTTGGGTTTGATTGGAGCTGGAGGAATGAATGCTAAAATGTTAAAAGCAGAAATTCAAGCATGTAAAAAATTAACAAATCAACCTTTTGGTGTCAATATTATGTTACTCAATCCAGATGCCAAAGAAATGGCACAAATCGTTATTGATGAACATGTCCCAGTTGTGACAACTGGTGCTGGAAATCCAGGTGTATATATAAAAATGTGGAAAGAAGCAGGAATTAAAGTTTTACCTGTTGTTCCTAGTGTGGCTCTTGCTAAAAGATTAGAACGTGCAGGTGTGGATGGTTTAATTGTTGAAGGTTGTGAAGCAGGAGGACATATTGGTGAGGCAACGACTATGGCGCTTGTTCCTCAAGTTGTAAGTAATGTTTCTATTCCTGTTATTGCTGCAGGAGGGATTGCCAGTGGCAAGCAAATGTTAGCAGCTTATGCCTTAGGTGCTTGTGGTGTACAAATTGGAACAGTTTTACTCGCAAGTAAAGAATGTCCAATTCATGAAAATTATAAACAAGCAATTTTAAAGGCAAAAGATACTTCGACAACTGTTACAGGAAGAATTAATGGAACACCAGTAAGAATCTTAAAAAATAAAATGGCAAAAGCTTATATTCAAAAAGAAAAAGCAGGAGCAGATATGATGGAACTTGAAAAATATACTTTAGGTTCATTAAAAAAAGCCGTTTTTGAGGGAAATGTTGATGAAGGTTCTTTGATGGCAGGACAAGTTGCAGGAATGATTCATGAAATTAAACCCGTTAAACAAATTTTAGAAGAAATGATGAGTGAGTTACAAGAAACTTATTCAAATTTGGAGATTTAAAATGTTAGAAATCAATCAAAAAAGCTTAACTGTTCCTTTAATTCAAGGAGGAATGGGAGTTGGTGTTTCTCTAGGAAGTTTGGCAGGGCATGTTGCTAAGTGTGGAGCGATGGGGGTTATTTCTACAGCGCATCCAGGTTACAAGGAAGATGATTTTGAAAGTAATCATCGTCAAGCCAATATTCGTGCTTTAAAAAAAGAAATTTTAAAAGCACAAAAGCTTTCTCAAGGAAAAGGTTTAGTAGCCATCAATGCGATGGTTGCTTTAAAAGATTATGGGGAATTGATCAATGCAGCATTAGAGAGTAAAGTTGATGCTATTATTTCAGGAGCTGGACTTCCTTTACGTTTACCAGAATTGGTAAAAGATCATGATGTTTTAATTGCTCCAATTGTTTCAAGTGGTAAAGCCTGTAAGGTAATCATAAAACATTGGCTCAAAAAATATCAACGTACACCAGATTTTATTGTTATTGAAGGAAGTCAAGCAGGTGGACATTTAGGGTTTAAAAAAGAAGATTTAGAAAATCAAACATGCCAAAGTTTAGAAGAAATTTTTAAAGATGTTGAAGAAATTGTAGAAAATAATAAATTGAACATTCCTATTTTTGTAGCAGGAGGAATCAGTCAAAGAAGTGATGTTAAGCATTTCTTTGATCTAGGTGTCGATGGTATTCAAGTAGCAACACGCTTTATTACAACTTATGAATGTGATGCTTCTATCAAATATAAAGAAGCCTTCTTAAAAGCTAGAAAGGAAGATATTGGTTTTGTTTCTTCTCCTGTTGGAATGCCAGGAAGAGCAATGCAAAATAGTTTTGTTAAAAAAACCAAGAAAGAAAAAATACCTGTTAAAAAATGTTATCAATGTTTAATTCCTTGTGATGTTAAAAATACACCTTATTGTATTTCAAGAGCTTTAATAGAAGCAGTTAAAGGAAATTTAGAGGATGGTCTTATTTTTACAGGAGCTCATGGTTATAGGCAAGATCATTTGATGCATGTTGATGAAGTGATTCATGAATTAATGGAGGATGACAAATGAAATTAGGAATTATTTATGCTGGTCAAGGAAGTCAAGTTGTGGGAATGGGAAAATCATTTTATCCTCGTGAAATCTTTGATCAAAATGAAGATTTAAAGGAATTATGTTTTAATGGACCACTTGAAAAACTATCTTATACACCATATACCCAACCATGTATGGTGATGGTTGCAATAATCATTACAGATTTATTAAAAGAACATGGAATTGTGCCTGATTATACAGCAGGTCTTTCTTTAGGGGAATATTCAGCATTATATTGTGCAGGTGTTTTTAAAAGACAACAAGTGATTGATCTTGCGCGTTTTAGAGGAAAAGTCATGCAAGAAGCAGTATCAGAAATTGAAAGTGAAATGATTGCCGTTTTAGGAATGAAGGAAGAACTTTTACAAGATTTGTGTCATCAAGCAAGTTCATTAGGGGTTGTTTCTATTTCTAATTATAATTGTCCTGGTCAACTTGTTGTTGCTGGTGAAAAGAAGGCTGTGGAAAAAGTTAAAGAATTAGCTTTAGAAAATAAAGCGAGAAGAGTGATTGCTTTAAATACGAGTGGACCTTTTCATACGTCTTTATTAAAAGAAGCGTCACTTGCTTTAAAAGAAAGATTTAAAAAAGAAACTTTTCATGAAATGAAAATACCTGTTATTTTTAATACTTTAGGTCATGAAATCGAATGTCAATCAATACCAGAAATTTTAGAAAAGCAAGTGATGTCACCTGTTTACTTTGAAAAAAGTATTCGCTATATGATAGATCAAGGTGTTGATACGATCATTGAAGTAGGACCAGGAAAGGTATTAAGTGGTTTTGTTAGAAAAATAGATCGAAGTATTCAGCTTTATCAAATAGAAGATATGGAATCATTGAAAAAAACAGTGAAAGCTTTGAAGGGAGAATAAAATGAGATTAGAAAATAAAATTGCTCTTGTTACAGGTGGAGGACAAGGTATTGGTAAAGAAATTGCTAAAACATTAGCTTTAAATGGTGCTTTTGTTTTAATTAATTATATAGATTTAGGGAATAATCAAGAAATTGCTCAAATGACAAAAAATGAAATTGAAAGTCTTGGAGGAAAATGTGAAATCTTACCTGCAAATGTAGCAAGTTATGATGAAACATTAGAGATGTTTAAAACAATAAAAAATGAATATGGAAGATTGGATATTTTAATTAATAATGCAGGAATTACAAAAGATGGCTTAATGTTACGCATGAAAGAAAATGATTTTGATGCAGTTATTGATGTCAATTTAAAAGGAACATGGAATTGTATGAAACATGCGACAAAATTAATGATGAAACAAAAATATGGACGTATTGTTTCCATGTCATCTGTTGTAGGCGTTATGGGAAATGCTGGACAAGTCAATTATGCTGCTAGTAAATCAGGAATTATTGGAATGACAATGTCTCTTGCTAGAGAGGTTGGAAGTCGTGGTATTACTGTTAATGCAGTAGCACCAGGTTTTATTCAAACAGCAATGACAGATGTTTTAAGTGATGATATTAAAGAACAAATGAAAAGTCAAATTCCTTTAGGAGCATTTGGAAGTGTTCAAGATATTGCAAATGCAGTTGTTTTTCTAGCAAGTGATGAAGCAAAGTACATTACTGGACAAACATTGCATGTTGATGGTGGCATGGCTATGTAAAGGAGAAGCATATGAAAAGAAGAGTTGTCGTAACAGGAATAGGTGCTTTAACACCTATTGGAAATAATGTAAATGATACATGGAAGGGTATTTTAAATCATCAATGTGGGATTGATTTGATTCAATCATTTGATACTTCAAATATGAAGGTAAAAGTAGCAGGTGAATTAAAGAACTTTGAAGCTACTGAATATTTAGATAAAAAAGATGTTCGTAAAATGGATAAATTTATTCAATATGGACTGATTGCAGCTAAAGAAGCTATCAAAGATTCTAAATTAGAGATAGATTCTATAAATCATGATCGTTTTGGGGTAGTAGTATCAAGTGGTATTGGAGGATTAGGATCTATTGAAGAAAATCATCAACGTGGTTTAAAGAAAGGATTTGATCGTGTTTCTCCATACTTTATTCCTATGACCATTGTTAATTTAGCAGCTGGTCAAATTGCCATTGCCTTTAAAGCACAAGGACTTGCTACATGTCCTGTAACAGCTTGTGCGGGAGGAACAAATGCTATTGGTGATGCCTTTAGAAATATTCGTGATGGTTATTTAGATGTAACCATTGCTGGAGGTTGCGAAGCAAGCATTACTCCTCTTGGTATTGGTGGTTTTACATCAATGAAAGCTTTAAGTGAATCACATGATCCCAAACGTGCCTCCATTCCTTTTGATAAAGAAAGAAATGGTTTTGTCATGGGCGAAGGAGCAGGAATGCTTGTTTTAGAAGAACTTGAACATGCTAAAGCAAGAGGGGCACATATTTATTGTGAAATGGTAGGTTATGGTGTTAGTTGTGATGCTTATCATATGACAGCTCCAGCTCCTGAAGGTATTGGAGGTGCTAAAGCCATGATCAATGCACTTCAAGATGCTTCTCTTGAAGCTAATCAAATTGATTATATTAATGCTCATGGAACATCAACACCGATGAATGATAAGTTAGAAACGGCTGCAATCAAAAAAGCTTTTAAAAATCATGCTCATAAAGTAGCTGTATCTTCAACAAAAGGAAATACAGGTCATTGTTTAGGAGCTGCTGGTGGAATTGAAGGTGTTTTATGTGTTAAAGCATTAGAAGATAACTTTATTCCAGCAACTATTAATTATCAAAATTTTGATGAAGAATGCGATTTAGATATTGTCGCAAATCATGGAAGAAAACAAGTATTAAATTATGTAATGTCAAATTCATTAGGTTTTGGAGGGCATAATGCCTCAATTATTTTTAAGAAATATGGAGAAGAGTAATGGAACTTAATAGTAATCAAATACAAGAAATCAATCCTCATCGTTATCCTTTTGCTTTAGTAGATCGAATTACAGATTATAAACCAGGTGAGTATGCTAAAGGAATCAAATGTGTCAGTGTTAATGAAATGCATTTTTGTGGACATTTTCCAAGTCATCATGTCATGCCAGGAGTTTTGATTGTTGAAGCTTTGGCACAAGTAGGATGTATTGCTATTTTATCAAAAGAAGAAAATAAAGGAAAAATTGCTTTTTTTGGTGGTATTAAAAATTGTCGTTTTAAAGGACAAGTAACACCAGGGGATGTTTTAGAAATGGAATGTGTTCTTACTAAACAAAAAGGACCCGTAGGAATTGGTGAAGCTATTGCAAAAGTAAATGGTAAAGTTGTTTGCAAAGCTGAACTTACATTTGCAATTCAATAATCTTGAATTGCAATTTTTTTTATTTTATCATGATAAAGAGGTGAAACTATGAAACTGATAGAGCTAGAAGAAGTTGATTCAACAAATGATTATTTAAAAAGAGAATATCAAAATTTACCTATGCAAACATGTGTCACTGCCAAATATCAAACAAAAGGTAGGGGTAGAAATGGTCATGTTTGGGAAAGTTATGCAAATGAGAATTTGATTATGAGTTTTTTATTTAAAGATTTTCATAAAATAGAAGATGCTTGGAAAATGACACAATTAGCAACGTGTAGTGTGGTTGGTTTATTGGATCGCAATCGTATTAAAGCAACGATTAAATGGCCGAATGATATTTATGTTGATGGAAAAAAGATTTGTGGTATTTTAGTAGAAACGATCTTAGATCCTGATTTAAAAGGAGTCATTGTAGGAATAGGATTGAATGTTAATAATAAAGATTTTCAATCAATGAAACAAATTACTCATAAAGAGTATAAAATATCTAAACTTGCTATTGGACTGAAAACATTTATGTTGATTTATTATAATTTATATCAAACAAATCAGTTTCATAAGGTTTTGGAATACGCTAATAGTATTTCTTATTTAAAAGATCAATGGGTAGAATATGGTGATTATGGAGAAGTTTGTTTTCAAAAGCTATTAGATGATGGTTCTGTTTTATTTGTTGATCGACAAGGAAAAACATATAAACAGGTAATTAATGAAATATCTTTACATAATAAATAAAAGTGCAGGCTTAAGCTTGCACTTTTACAATATAACAGTATTTCTTATAAAAGGATATGCCATATCCTTTTACATGAAGATATCCCTCATTGATGATTTCTTCTTCATATTTATTATCAATGATTTGTTGGGCTCCTTCACTGGCATCCTTAATTAAATCCTTAACAATCTTAGAATGTAAACATTCTAAGATTAGTGCTGTCTGAAAGATTTGTTTAGGAAAGATACATAAATCAAATCTTCCATGCACCGCTTCTCGATTTGATTTGATCTTTTTACCACTAAAGAGTCCTAATAGAAAACCATGATAAAAAGATTCTTCATTATCAAAGTAACTAATACTTCTAGATAAGATATCTCCTAGTATTTCATTTGCATGATCAACGTCTCCTTTAACAAGACTTTGATAAAGATTTTCTTTTCTTACAAAAGTATAGTCTTCAAAATAAGACATGAATGTTTGTTTATAGATTTCATAGACTTCTTTATTGGGAATAATCAGTTTATACTTATTTTCTCCTAAATCTTCTTTTATCTTTAAATATCCTGTAAGTAAAAGAAAACTATAGATATTATTAATATTATCCATTTCTCGATAAGTAAGTTCAGGTTTGACATATTTCGTTAAAGACTTTCCTTGAATGAGTTGTTCAAATTCTTCATGAAGTTCATCACTGCCATTTTGAATATAGTTGACAACAAGATCATTTCCACTGGTATTTGCCCAGAAGGAAATAGGTTTGTTATCTGAGCTATTTAATTTACAATCAACATACATAAGTGTACTCCAAGGATTATAGATTTCGATGTTTCCAAATAAATAACCATCATACCATTCTTTAACTTCATCTACATAATCTGTTAGATTATAATCTTTTAATAATTGTAAGATTTCTTTTTTTGTAAAGCCAAAATACTCATTACCCTATCTTTTTAAATAATAATTTATTTAGAAGAGATGAGATAAAGTTTGTTGAAAGAAACAATGATAATATAAGTGAACTTTATTCTCTTTCAGATTTTAAAACAGCTGGTAAGATGGGGGTTAGAAAATCAGATGATTATATGAAAAACTATTTTGTTTCACAATATGGAGCTATTAAAGATGTTGATTTTTCACCTTTATTTCAAAAACTGATTTTAGGAGAAAAAAATCAAGATGGAAAGAAAAATAATCTGGAATTGTAAATTTTTATAAATTTTGTTGATTTTTTATAAAAATGAGCATAATAAATAAGTGTACTTAATGAGTACACAAGTTGTTAACTAAGCTTTAGTAGTAACCTCCCGTTATAAGGGTTTAGGTGAGACTAGAGCTTTTATTTTATAAAAAGGAGAAAATTATGTCAAAAGGTAAAGAATTTGTAAAAGATACAATAGTAACAGCAATATTGGTAGATGGAGGATTTTATAGACGTAGAGCTTATGCTCGGTTAGGAGATAAATCTCCAAAAGAAAGAGCTGATGAATTAGAATCATATTGTAAAAGACATTTAAACGAAAAAATATATGGAATTCAGACATCTCATAGATTATATAGAATTTTTTATTATGATTGTTTACCAGTTTCTAAAAATATATATAATCCTTTAACAAAAAAACAAGTTGATTTATCTAAAACGGATACATATAAATGGGCAACAGAATTTTTTGATTTTCTAAAAGAAAAAAGAAAATTTGCATTGAGATATGGGCAATTGGCGGAAGGACAAGCTCATTATTCATTAACAGAAAAAACATTTAAAAAATTATGTAATGGTACTATTAAATTTGAAGATTTAGAAGAAAAAGATTGTATTCTTCAAATTGAACAAAAGGGAGTAGATATGAGGATTGGGTTAGATATTGCTTCATTAGCATATAAAAAGCAAGTAGATCAAATTGTTTTAATATCAGGAGACAGTGATTTCGTTTCTGCAGCTAAGCTTGCAAGAAGAGAAGGTATAGATTTTATTTTAGATCCACTTGGAGCACCTGTAAAACCTGATTTAT
>OGDF01001907.1_pt1 | contig 29602 bp, 29 predicted proteins | sample 1570141 | NCBI WGS metagenome assembly OGDF01 (sample SAMEA4370581, study PRJEB24528) | human gut metagenome | reverse complement strand
ATAACGTAAAATTCCTTTTGAACGATACAATTTATTCAAACCTGTTTCACCTTGTCCACCAAGATTTAACAAATCTATTACATATAGATTTGGAAACATATTCAAATCAACCGTATACTTAATCTGTAACTGTGGGCTTGCACTTTCGCACACAATTTGACCACCCAAGCTATAACTACGTATTTCTTGACGAAGACGTAATCTTGAGGGAATACTGATTTTCATCCCCTTCATGAAAGTTACTTCTTCATACAACCAAGGAGAAAATGTTGCATTATCAATACCGTCTTGTAAGGTAAAAGAATGTTCACTATTCAATACGATGCAACATTCAGACCTGTTGATAATACTATGCATAGCCATAGATAACATGGCATGGACATGTGATGTTGAAAAATTACGGGAATTGTAATTATATGTTTGTCCATCTTCATTTAGGCAATATATATCATCAAGCCTTTTCAATAAAGAATCAGCACTATGCCATACTGTAGAATCAAGGAAACAATTTAAACCACAATTATTCTGTAAATAAGAAGCAAGATACAAGGCTAATTCCTCGTCATTGTGGGAATAGGATATAAACACATGATAATTATCCCGGAGCGAAGGAAAATTGAGATTTTGAAGCTGCGAACCATCCAAGACCCCATCATTTCCTAATACTTTTGTAACAATGTCATTATAAAAGGCATCATTAACAATAGATTGCCTTAACAGCGAAACTTTTCCAACTTGCAATCGCAATTGTTCTATAGTTCCAGAATTAATCTTAAATTTAGCAAACATAAAGTTAGTACTCAATTTAGGGCATAACCCTTTGTATAGGCACTTTTACAAGTGTCTATACATTGAGATGTTAAAAATTTTACGTGTTTATTAACTATTTCATACATTTTACACACAAGTGATTTTCGGCTGCACTCGGCATAGCTCAAACAAGTTTGGCTCTGCACTCGTTTGCACGAAAATTCTTAGCTCGACAATTTTAAAGCAAGCTTTTATTGTTATCACTTATCGAATATATTCCAAAACCTCACTTCTATACATTATTCAATGTTTAAATTCAGCAGCGAAGAGATTTATTCTGATATAAGTGCTAATTTGAGAGGTTACAATAATTTTTTATATTAATCTTCCACTCTCACGCAATCGTTTCTTGAAACCTTGCAACACTGTATCAGCCCATTCTTGAAAGTTTTCTTTCATCTCCAGTTTTTGCTTTTCATCAAAACTGGAATAGGCTATCTGTTGCTCTATACATGTCTGAGCCGTTTCCTTAACTAAGTCCAGCGCATGTTCTGTCACTTTGCAATTGGTAAGTTTCTCGCCTATTTGGGCGCAGAAGTAGCCTTCACAAAAAGCTTTACAATATTCTTTTGCTGTCATAAAGCTTTTCCTTTATATTATTAAAATCAGAACTAAATCAACTTCAGCATTTCAATCTTTCTCTAATTGACTTCATAGGAAAAATTCTCCCAATCGTCATAATGCATCAAATAAGCCTTATCACCATCATTACTCCATATATGAGATAGAACACCCCAATATAACTTATGAGTTGTGGTGCCACTGGTATTAGTATGAGTTCCATACACACCTGGCTTAGTATAAAGCCAAATAAAATCCCCTTTTTCCACTACTAAATCAGGAAAAATAAAAATGTGACGAAACTTATTAGACACAATACCTTTTTCATTATAAGTCGTATCAAATAATATATAACTATTGATATTACACTTTGACAGAGCCTTTATAACAACACGTTCATCATCAGTCTGAGCATCTTTAATTTTTATCATCTTCAGTTCCATCGTTCTTATCCCCCTCTTGTTGATTTGCATTTAAAAATAAAGAATCTATATATTGATCTAAGCCGCCTAATGCAGAGGTTAAGTTTCTTTCTTTCAACTGATTTGACAATTTAGAATTAACAGAAGAATTTATGAAAGAAAACGTAACCTCTGTAAAAGAATTCTCGCAAGCATTATAGTCTAACAACCCAAATGAAGATAAAATTACTAAGCAGGCAAATAAGTACATACCAAAGCTATCTTCTCTTTTACCTCCGTTTATAGCAAGAGCCAAATTCTTTAGATTAACAATAGGTGGATCAACATGATATTTATTAACATTTTCACAATACCGTGAAATCATATACAGTAAAGAGATACTTGCATTGGATGTAGAGGACAGAAAATTTTCTATCATCGGTTCAGAAATTTCGCTAGGCTCATTTTGAGTTCCTTCTTTTCTTCCAACAAAGCGTTCATCAATAGCTTTCAGCGTGGTTTGCTGATGCTGTTTTAACTGATCTAATATGTGATGTTCGATTTCTGCAATTTTAGTATCAAAAAACTCATTCAGTTTTTCCAAATTTTTATTATTTGCCTCTGTCGCTGTATCCAAGTCTTCCGTCGATTTTTGCATTTTATCTATTGTCTCATTGACTGCCTGTTTAACATCATTCGGAATAGTTCCTAAACCAATCAAACTTTCACGTAATTTATTCATTGATTCTCCCGAAAGTACCGTCATGAAAATAGCCAACACAGAAAGTATCAATGAAGACAACGTGGAGGCAAATGATATATTGTCCATAATGTTTTGGGCATCCGCATTACCTACAACTATAAAAGTTATGAGCTCGACTATCACAAATGTGGCGATTCCACAAATATACCACACATGTATGTTCTTACTCATACCATTAGTTGGTTTATTCTTTACACCAATATAGAACAAAGCAACTATTGCCAACAATATGCTCATTAGTTTCACAAAATCAGAATTGATTAACTCTACCATAATCTCAATAATATAAAGTTTACAAAAGTCACTGGTACTTATTTCCCCAACTCTTTAATCCTCTGTTCTTCTTTCAAAGAGCAGACAAGCAGTTGTCCATTCTTCTCGGCTACGATATAGCCTTCCAAGCCCTGAACCACGACCTTGATTTCGTCGGCTGCATGGACAACACAGTTCTTGCAGTCGTAGAGGCGGATATCTTTGTCTACCCTGGCGTTGCCGTCTTCGTCTTGTGGAAGGAGGGTACGGAGGCTGCCCCAGCTGCCAAGGTCGCTCCAACCGAACTCGGTGAGGATGGTGTAGATGTCTTTCGACTTCTCCATTACTGCATAATCGATGCTAATCTTGTCGCAGGTTGGGAAGAGTTTGCCTACTACCTTTTTCTCCTGTTCGGTATAGAAAGAAGGTGCCATCTCTTCCATGATGGCTGCAAGCTTGGGTTGGAAGGTGCCTCTAGCTCGGCGAAAATGTTGTCTGTGGACAGTCAGGAATCAGCTCCTTGACAATGCTGATGTATTTCTCATTGGTCACCACCCACATGTTCTCCACGGGGCAGATGGGCTTGAGGCGGTCGACGGTGAGCTGGATAAGTGAACGTTCCACGCCCATCACGTCGATGAACTGCTTTGGGTAATCGGGGGTTGACATAGGTCAGAAACCTACCACTTCTCCCTTACCGATAATAAACAGAACATATAGGTATCCCAAAAATCTAAATCTGTTATCAAAAACTCATACAACTGCTAAAATATATCAAAACTCGTCTCGCTATTTATATATAAAAGTAATCATCCGCTGTCGTCTTAGTTGCAACTCTTAAATCGGAATCATCGAGAGCCTTTCTTATCAAAGCCTTATTATAGGGTACATGAAGAACAGGTACTTTATACTTGTTATCTCTAAATACAGGTAATTTTTCCCATAAGTTTTTAACTTTTGAAGTTAAACCAGACGGTGTATGAATGTCTGCTTTTGTTGAAAGTTCAGGATATACAACTATTATAGGTAAGCCTTTGATGTTTATAGCATAGTCTATTTCCTCTCGCAAAGCTCTACTATATCTTGTATTGGAACTTAAAAACAAAACAACATTTGCAGAAGCGTTTAATCTCTCATGTAGTCTTGGCTTTAACGTTTGTTCCCAGTCGCTACCATCTCGCACGGAATATGTTTTATTATGAGAATCAACAAATGGGAAAGACGTGTCAGCAGCCTTCCATGCTTTTAATAAGTTGTAATAACAAAAATCCTTTGCAGCATTAGCCCCTAATTTATATTGATTAAATGGCTCTGCTACATAAAATGCACAATAATTTCCAGTTCTATTAGCCATAGTTTACAAATTATGAATTGATATTTTATCTTTATCTCCTTTCCATATCACGATATGAATATCTGCAGAGATTTTTTCACGATTTATCTTTAATGCCTGAATTAGATATTTCAGAATATCCTTTTGAGAAATATCTGTTCTTGCCAAATTAGAACCTATTAAAGGCATTATTATAGGATAACCTTGTGCTCGAGTATTACAGTATTCAATCAATTTCTGTATTGCAAGAACAAATTCATCCTTCGTGGTACTTGCCATAAAATGTGAATCAAATTTGGTTAGTCCTAAAAAGAAATATGTAATAGGGGCTTCCCCTTGTATTTCTGCTATAGATCCAACGCTATATCTATAAGTATTTCCTTTGGATTTTTTCGTCCGAGTCAAATCAATATAATGTTCACCACGAAGTTTCTCTTGAATTTTCTCATTCAAACTGTCTGGCGTATATAGATCTTTTGCATACATCTCATTCATGACTCTTCCATGTTGAGATTTATCTGAAACAAGATCATTGTCAACTATCGTATCAAAACACCTGTTTACAGAAACAACAATATTTCTTCTTTCTTCATAGTTATCACTAACAATAGATGGTGAATACATATCACCATATTGTACATAGACCTTATGACCTGAATTTGATGTTAATAGTAGTCGCTTTGTCTTGGATAAAATAATCCATGCAACAACGATACAACATATTACAGAAATCCCCAACAAGACACTTATTGCCAAGAAAAACTTATTCCAAAAAGACCAATCATTTGGCAAACAATCACTAAAAGAGAACCACACTGAGAGGAAGCCACAAATAGTATAAACGCAGCCGACACACTGAAAGGTTCTCTTAAAGATAAAAGCTCTATCAAGCCAAAACCTCTTAAAGAAATTATTTATGTTATTCATATCGTAACTATTCTTTTATTATGATTATCATTAGTGTCCCGTTAAAATCGGGACACTAATGATGCGATACTATTTTTCTTCCTCAAAATAGAGTTGATAATAGTTCATACCTGCATTCTTGTCATATCCTTTAACAATGCGGTCTTGACCTCCCAATATGCGAATGTCAAAATTTGAATCCAACTTTATTGTTTCGACTTTGGTCTTTGCTTTTGAAAGAGCTGATTTATCTATATTAATGGAGCCATCCTGCAGTACATGAAGCTCCATTTCCTTTTCTGCTACATATTCTTTAAATTTCGTCTTCAAAATAAAATCATGAAAAACTTCTTCAGTGTAATCATCCATTGAAAGCGTCTCATTTTCCTGTAGTACTCTTTTTGCCCTAACAGAGATCATAGCCTTATCTACTTTTGACAATCTGTTGTTATCTGCAACAATTGAGTTTATAAAATCATTACTGACATCCACAAGAGTCTTAGTTTGATGCTTTGGGCTATTGTATGACTTGATATGCAGGAAATTATCTTTCCAGTATTTTGAATCACTGCCTTTCTTTATGCTATCAACAATAGCTATTTGGTAACCTTGTTCTTCAGCATTGCAAAATATAAGACACCCTTTTTCTACTTTGCTCAGACTAATTCCAGAAGCTTTCTTTGCCAAAACTTCTTGATTATTTCTGCTTACCTGCAACAACTGCTGTTGAGTTTCCGCTTTGATAATTGCTATCGCATCACACTCTTCTCCGTTCAGTTCGCAACCTTCAAGATAAAATAAACTTAATTCACCTTCTTTAATCTTAGGATGAGAAGAACATTCATACAATATCTTCGCTATGTGCTTAGTTTGTTGCAGGAATGTTTTGTTATCATGAAAGATTGTTCTTACAAATGTGTATATTGGATTCAACTCAACTGTTGATTCGAAATAAAAATGATACAAGTCGGTTATATCAAAGGATTTGGATATAAGTTTTTTGATGTCTTGTTCTATATCATCAATAGGAATTAGATTTCCACCAAACTCAACTCCATCTCCTTTGGCCTTGTTCCCTACATGGTGAACAACCATCTTGCTTATACGATTGATTTTAATTTTCATTGCGATACTTTCTTATTACTTGTTGTGGTACCAAAGCTTCATCACCATCAAAATTTGCTCGTGTGACGAATGTTGACAAGGCATTCTCTCCAGTCCAATAAGACTCTTCTGCGTGCTCTATTAGGATAATCTGAAACTCTTTACCGTTTTTGATACGTTCTTCCATGAAAGCATTGATAACCTTGAATACATCTAATAATTTTGCTTTGTCATTTGATTTGTCCTCATCCGAATTCTCGTAATATGGTACACTGGGTTGGTCAATAAAAAGGAAATTGCCAACTTGCTTACACGGATTATCCAGCAAGAAATTATGCATTCCCAAAAAGAAACAGATATGCAAATACATGTAATTCGATTGGCTTCCGATATTCGAGTAATTTAAGATGGATTTCCCGTCGCTTAATTCCAAACGCTCTTTTTCACGGTTAAATCGAGTTTTGCAGTTTTCAAAATTATCTTTAACGGAAAGAGCATCATATACATCCTGTATATACTTGTCGAAAACACCTCTAACAACAGAGCCTCTTCGGATTTCTATCTCCGACAGAATCATATTGGCGTGATTTCGAATCTGCTTGTCGCTAACACAATCATAATCGGATGGAACCTTTGCCGGTATTTGATTCTGCAAGTCTGTAAGAATAGGAAAGAGAGACTTTAATTGCCCTAAAGCTAAATACAGCGAAGATTGCTCCACAGGCTTTAATTTCACTTCAGACAATGCCTTCAATTGATTTTCACACTCAGATATCTCTCGCTCTAGATTCTCCACATTCTTGTCTGAGACGATAGAAGCAATTTCTTTGGGTATTTTCTTAGACCGAATCTTTAAAAGAGAGATTTTTAACTCGTCGAGAATGTGTTGTCCCCATATGGTCACACCATATTTTGAAAGATGCTGATTTAGATATTCTACAGGTTTAAGACTCTCATTAATGGAAGAAATTTCCTCCACATATTTTGAGTATTCAGCCTGTGCCCTTTTTATATTGAAAAGAAGCATTTTCTTTTTGTACAATTCTGTTGAAAGATCACTTATCTTGTTCGCATTCTTTTCGATTACCTTATCTTGATGAAGCGTGTATTTTCTTAATATTTCTTTTATACATTCCAACAAATCGCCACCTTCTAATTTGTCATACTCTATACCTAAGGTTTTATCGATATCTCCCAACAACTTTACTACTTCATTCCTACATTGATTATATTTGTGTAGGTATTTGTTGTATTTTAATATTTTCAGTCGCGTAGATCTTTTTGCTTTGTCAAGTGTGGCTATGGCTTTTTTTTGTTTGCGCTCCTCTACATTGTCAATACCTAAAAGCACGTCCATTAAATAGTCTCTCTTTTCCTTTGACTCTACATATTCGTCCTCAAAGAACTTATAATTAAGAAATTCGTATTGCGAAGAGATAATATTTTCCGTCAACGCATTGAACATCAAAAAGGAGCGGAAAGACACAACCAAATTTGGCTTGCCCTTATCCATACCCCAAGGGTAGATATATTCTTCCGTTAATCCACTTTTTATATCCAATTGCCTTCTGAAATCAGATGGCTTGATATTACTCGTTCCACTGGGATAATAATCCTCTGTAAAAGGATCATTTTGTACCCATACACATTGAGAAGCAGTTCCTGCTTCTGGTTTCATTCTGGAAACTGCATAAAATGTATCGTTTAGAATAAATTCCAGACCATAAGCCTCTGTACACTCATTGATGATTGGCTCTACAATGTTTGGCTTGTCTGACATAAGACAATAATCCATGATGGCAAACAGATTACTCTTTCCACGAGAAGAGTTACCTCTGACAACATTCACTTTGTTGTTTTCAAAAGTTATACAACGTTTGTCTTCGGGACTAAACCAAAGATATATCTTATCAATATGGAATTTCATAATTCAACGTTTAGAAGTTCATACATTTTGACTATACTTTTCCCTTCTGTCATTTTTAGAAGTTTTTGCATCGCCTTACACATGTTCGTCAAACTCTGACACTGACAAGAGGCACACATATCTGAAAGAATATTTGTGTTCAGTTTGGTTAAAACCCCATTTTTCATAGACACAACCTCAACATCAAGTAGCATGGCAACCGCCTGATATAAATAAGGTAATGAAGAAAGATATCGTTCATTGTAATTAGCCAATGGTATCCGATTTGTAGATATTAATGACTCAAAGCTATGCTTTAAAGCAGAGTCATTAACTACAGATACAATTCGATCATCCATCAAAAGAGGCATAAGCAAAGCTAAACGTGACAATTCTATGTTGTTTTCAACAAGGACTGCCGTACGCAATGCTCCTACCACAAAAGCTACATTCTTCTGAATATATTGACTGTTCATTTTTTCGATATGTACTTCTTGAACCAATCATAATGCCAAGTGATTTTCAAACAATTCGATAAGCGCAAATACCATCCTTTTGAAAATTCACTGTCAACATCATACCCCGTAACACTAATGGGGGTATCCAAAGTGTCTGTTAGCGTGTTGGAGCCTGCCTTAACTTTTTCCTTTGGAGTAAAAGCTGTTTCATCATTCAACACCTTTGAATGGTGCTTTATAAAAACACCTTTCCACTTTCCTATAGCTGATTTGTCCAGCCGACTCACTAATTCATTTGTTATGATTTGTTGTTTTTTGAAACTTTCAATTGCTCGTTTTATCTTAAAGAAAAAACCGAGATAATATGCTTGTGCAAAATCCTCCTTGCCACTGTCCGCACCGATTATTTCTACTGATTTCAGTTGGTCTATCATATTGGCAGCCTCATCCACATCTTCTTCCTCTAAATCTGGCTCATCTTCAAATTCCAATGACAGTGGTTCATTATAGCTTACACGTTCAAGAATACCTTTGTATTTTTTTATAAATTGTTCCCCAGTATATTCGAAAGGATTTTTTCCTTGTACCTTATCTTGCCATATAGTACCAATTAAATCTTTCAGAATTTGGTCTGCAAGAGGTGTCCGCTGATATTTTAACAAGAATTGCTCATACAACGATTCAAGAAAATCTTCAAATCTGATGATTTTTATCTTATGTAAGAATTGATTAAGGGTATCTTTACCCAATTTTATCAATTTTTCAATTGTTGTTTTGTAAGATGGTCTTGCAGAACACGCCGTATTTAAGTCGTTTATAACATCTGCTATCTCACAAACTCCATTTTGAAGATTACAGAAACTTCTGTAAAACTTGTTATCAACAATTTTGTTTGTCAAAATGATAAATTTACCTTGAACAAAGAAGACTTTCTTTTTTTCTGCACTCGACAATTTGTAAAGTTCTATCCAATTGTCCACAGTTTTCCAAAAGTCTGTGTCTGCATCTGTGATTTTTGCATCTTTATACTTACTATGCTTGACTTGGTAGTATTCCTTGATAATAAAACCATCTCGGACTCTATCAATGACAAAGTCATCATCACATTCGTAGTGAATGCTATCTTCATATCCAAGGTCTAACATATAGTAGATAAACGCTGCAAATTGTTCATCAAAGCCTATACTTTGAAAATAAGCTGAATGCCTGGATATGAATTCTTCTTTTGTGGCTGGTACTTTCATCTTCTCGAGTACTTGGAGTCTGCACGAAATTATCTGTAAGCGGTCACTTTAGGCACGTTAAGCCCTAAAGTGAATGCTTTTTATTATCTTTTAAGAAAAAGTCATTTGAATTTATGCCCAAGAAGTAACTGTTGCCAGCTGCCATCTATGAGCGAGCAAGTCTATCAATTTGTCGTTAGTACTCAATTTAGGGTATAGCCCTTTGTATAGGACTTTTACAAGTACCTACATATTGAGATGTTAAAAATTTCACTTGTTTATTAACTATTTCATACATTTTACACACAAGTGATTTTCGGCTGCACTCGGCATAGCTCAAACAAGTTTGGCTCTGCGCTCGTTTGCATGAAAATTCTTCGCTCAACAATTTTAAAGCAAGCTTTTATTGTTCTCACTTATCGAACAAGTTCATAACTCTCACTGCTGTACATAATTCAATATTTTAAATTCAGCAGCGAAGAGACTTCTTTCTAATTTAAGCCCTAATTTGAGTGCTTACGTCTTGCAAGTTGGGTTTGGTGTGGCGGAGGCATGATACCTCCGCTACTATATATGCTATTTTCAAAACGCCAAAATAGGGGGGATGCTTACCACCTAATGCAGAATAGTTAACTTTTCAATTTCATCTTTTGACAAATCTGTCATATTTATGATGATATCAATATGCATACCAGCAGCTAGCATCTTCTTTGCAATCTCAATATTGCGTTGTTCTCTTCCTTCTTCACGTCCTTCTTCCTTTGCTGTGTCCAGCGAATTCTTGATGTCGCGATACGCCTTGAGACTATCCTCATATTCACGCAACTCTGTAGGAGTGAAGCGGGCTACGGAAGCAGCAGCAAAGAGTTTGGAGAATATCTTTTCGCGTAGAGCGGCAGGGCGGTTATCTAGGCGTGACAGATTCTTAAGCACGTACATCCACTTGTCAGACAATGAAGTGAGTTCCTCATCGGTCTTGTCAAATCGTCCGACTTCTACATATTTAAACATCAGTTTGGTATCAGGTATGCCGTCTGTCATCATTTATTCAACGCCTACACTTACGAATACTTCTTTACCTCTGAACCAGTCTTGTCGTCTGGCTCAGGAACGTGGTGCCGTTGGGAGAAGCGAGGTTCTCGTTAGCGATAGAAGAAGAATCCGTACCATCCGGTTTCATAAATTCTTTTCTACTTTATGTCGTTGGCTGCAAACATACGTGATGGTTGCAATCGTCTAATAGGTGAAAATAATATGTTTACCATAGATATCACTCAATTTGATGTGGTCTCTGCAAAAAAGACTTCTTAAATAACATCAGTATTTACTCCTCAAAATCAAGTACTCCAAAAAAGGTATTATAAGGGATAGTTATATCAATAAAATCAAAAGACAGCTTGCCCTCCGAAGTCTTTATCATATCATATACCTTCTTGCATTCGACATCCGCTGTACCATAAAAGTTGATGTCAGGTTCAACATCAGCTTGCGCAAACATTTTGGTATCATTAGGCACAACAGCCCTTGGAGCAATGGTAGCACCGCGCCTTTTCTTCTCAGCATAGACCTCTGCAATCATCTTTCCTGCTCGTTGAGCATGATCGAAATTAAAAGGAACGATGAGCATATTTTTAAGAGGAAGCTCACTTATTTCTCCTCTCACACAATACTCTGCTATGGCAATTGTGCTAATCTTTATCACGAAATCATGTTCCAAGAAATATTTGAAATACCCCAAGGCATTTTCATGCAAAGGGTCTTCTTCATTCAACAAGCGAATGAAAAAACTGGTATCTAACAGCACGCAATTCTGTTCCATTAGGCAAGTCCTCCTCTTACATTAGTCAACCATTCGTCAGCATTCACACCCCTCCACTTTGGAGTAGCCTTACGAATCAAGCCCTGCAGATAATCCTCATCAAACTTAGGCTGATAATCCATCAATTCCACCAAGACCAGGGTTGATTTATCTATATCCCCTGTAAGAATATTTTTCTTGGCACGAACTCGTACACCAAACTTCTTATAAAGAGGATTACCCTGATAGCCAGCTAAATATTCCTTGTCTGTTCGAATTGTCAAAGAGCCTGCATCCTTTGTATCCAAATGAATGTTAGCTTTGTCCTTTCCACCAGCATCTGTCAATGTGCCATAATAATAGCACTCAATATCCACCAAGATATCCTCACGGCGAACATAATGAGTAGTTGGAGTTATCTTAAAGATGCGTTGTGGTTTATCAGAAGTGCCTATTTCTATGTCATAGTTATGGCGCAAGGCAAAAGACTGAAGATTTTCTATCGCTTGCGCACTAGCCATTTCCAGTTTATCAATATAGCCATTCTCCTGCTCAATAACACCAAGCACAGACGACACTAAGAGAACACTTTGCAAGGAAGTTGTAAACACGTTGAGCACAGAACCGTCCTTCATTTCATAAGAAATTGTAGGGCGGTCTTTACGTTTCTTCCTGTCTGGATACAACAAATTCTCCACCTCATCGAGTAAGAATCGTATCTGCCCGATGTCAAAGTTGGCTGGAGAAAGGGGGGCATCCCCATTCTTGCCAATTATTCTTAGTGAAATTTCATTCCTATCCATAATCATTGCAAATATAATATATATTATGTAATAAAGAATTTATAAGCGTATCTTTTTAGAATCTTTTATATTTTAGCATCAAATCCGCTGAGGAAATTACTGACTTCACAAACGGTACATACAGAAGTACGGATACTTCTTTACCTCTGAACCAGTCTTGTCGTCTGGCTCAGGAACGTGGTGCCGTTGGGAGAAGCGAGGTTCTCGTTAGCGATAGAAGAAGAATCCGTACCATCCGGTTTCATAAATTCTTTTCTACTTTATGTCGTTGGCTGCAAACATACGTGATGGTTGCAATCGTCTAGTAGTTGAAAATGGTATAGCGTTCATAAAAACCATTCAATTTGATGCGGTCTCTTGCAAAGAGACTTCTTAAGTCACAAAGGTAGTCATTTTATTTGAATCGGACGGCAATAGTGAACACTTTTTTGACTTTCAGAGGGTTTCGGAACACACTACGCAATATCTGAGTCCATGAACAGATAGCCGTAGGTGGTCAGCAGTTCCTGCTGTTCGGTCTGGTATCTGTTGCGTGTTTCTTCCGTCGGCTCGCTATCAATGAGGCGCTGCATCTCCTGAAGGACTTGTGTGCCAGCCTGCATGATTGGGGAGAGATGGCGATGGAGCTTTTCGAAGGAGGGGGCGTAGTAGTAGCCAATCTCCTTGATGATGAAGCTGAGGATGAGCCATGCCTCGGCGGGGAGCATCCGGTATTGCGAAAGCTCCGTCAGTACATAATTGCGCAGATAGTCGATGTTCTCGGCTTGTGGGGCGACGTCCTTTGTGCTCTTTACGGGATGAAAAAAGCGGTCGATAAGTGCCTCACGCTCATGGAGGTTACGCTCGTAGAATGGTGAGCCGTCAAGGACTGCACTGCCAGTCTGATCGACCTCCTCAAAGTGCTCAGCATGCACACCGGCGATAGCCACACTCATGCCACCGACATCCATGATAAGACGACGGTCGCGGTCGATGCGAATGACGTAACCTTCGAGTCCTGCCAGGTCGCCAGAGGTGATGCGAAGGAGGATGCGGTTGCGAGCATAATAATGGAAAGGCTTAAGAAGGAAACGGATACGATCGGGCTCCGTTTCGTTGATGCGCATGAAGGGTCGCATCTGCGAATCGGGTATCACAGCCGCCTTGCCCGTACTACAGTTCTTGCAGAGATAGGTATGTGGAAAATTCCAGTTTAGATATTCTTGTAGTTCTTTTGGATTGCCTTGCAAAAAGACGAGTCCGCTGACGGTCTGCAGTTCCTGACGCTGCACGCCATGCTTCGCTCGCTTCTTGTAATAGCGCACGGTCTTATGAACAAAGTGGGGTACGTTGTCGGCGTTCAGCCTTGCTTCCACCTTCCTCACTTTGCTATGATGCACAAAGACATACGACCAAGATAAAGAATTAGTACCATCCGGTTTCATAAATTCCTGTCTATTCGTTTTTTGCAAAGATAGTGCAAACCGAGCGCAATAAAGCTTGCTTTAATTGCCGAGGTGCAGCCTATCTTATGCAAAGATAGACAAAACTTTTTATTTCCGCAAACTTCAACCTCCTTTTTACTTTTTTACTCTTTTACTCTTTAACTTTTTAAGATCATCCTCACTTTTAAACTTCCCATGCATCGAGTCGTACATTTGTTGTCCGTAGCGCCAAACGCCGACCAGAGCCACTATCAAGACATACATCAGCGAGAGTTGTAAAGCACTGATATACACGCCGTCAGCACTTGCGCCGGGCAGTGAGGCGATAACCTTAAGCAGAGTGTTCATCTGCGCTACGACCCACCCCACTCCACTCGCCAGCCACTGCCAAACGACCGTCATCCACGCAGCAAACTGACACAACGGCGAGAGCACGAACAAGAGCATGGCGGCATATATGATAAAGGTGGTGAGCGGCACGGCGACGATGTTAGCCAGAAGGAAATAGAAGGGCATATTGCCGAAGTAGTACATCACCAGCGGCAGCACGAAGAGTTGGGCGGCGAGCGAGATGCACACAAGCGAGACGAGCTTGCCGACGAATCGGCGGTGAGCATAGCGCACGTAGAAGCGGTTGTTGCGGAGCTGCACATGGCATATCACGATGCCCATCACAGCCAAAAACGACATCTGAAAGCCGACGTCCCACAGCATCGCCGGACTCGCCAGGAGCATCACACTTGCGGCAAGGGCGAGGCTATTCGCCGTGAGATAGTCGCGCTGCAGAAAGGTCATTGAGGCGTAGACGCTGAACATCGCCGCCGAACGCACTATGCCCGGCGACATGCCCACCATCAAGGCGAAGGTCCAGACCAGGAGAAGCGTTACGAGCAGTCCGCCCATCGTGTTGCGACGGCGCCCGAGCAGCAGTGCAATCATGGCGTAGATGATGCCGAGATGTAGTCCGGAGAGGGCGAGCACGTGCGACACGCCTGCCTTCGAATACGTATCGCGCAGCTCGGCGCTGACACCTGTCTTGTCGCCGAGGGTCATTGCCGCAATAGTGGCGTACGAATCTTCAGAGAGGGCGCTGCCCTGCAGTCGGCTGAGAAGGTCGTAGCGCAGCGACTGCAGCGAGAGAGCGAGGCGGTCGATTCGCGGCATAGCTTCGAGGCTCACCTCCGCACGTTTCCACTTGTCCGAGGCGACGAACGTGCGAGCCACGATGCCACGCACCATGCGCTGTCTGCGCCAGTCGAAACCGCCGCGCTGTGCGTATGTGTCATCGAAACCGCTGAACACCGACTGCGCCTTGATGCCGTCGCCTACAACAATGCGGTTCAATGAATTAGGATTCTGGAAATAAGCGTTCAGCCTATGTCCTGCGAGCCGCCCACTCACAACGGCAAGCTCGCATTTCATAGAGCGTCGCTTCTTGATAGGTTGCGACACGACAACCGCCTCGTACACTTCTTCTTCGCCCGTAAATGCGCAGCGCAGACTGTTCTCGTACGACGCAATGCGCCACGCTCCGCCCGCCATAACAACGCAGAAGATCAGCAGCGTCTGCATCATTTCGAGGCGCTTGCTCATGTGCAGCAGAACAAGTAGCGAGAGCAGACCTACGAACAGCCACCGCCATAGCGCAACGGGCACAGCGTCTGCCGTCGCATCGCCGATGCAGATGCCAACGAGCAGGCATATTGCGATGCGAAGGAAGGTATGGAGCTGTAGTTTGCCGTTGAATTTCATTGTTCGGTCAGTAGGTTTCTATATGCGGTGGTCGTGAAAATATCACTTGCACGTAGAGCTTGGACACACTGCCTTGAACTCGCACTTCTCGCAGTGCGCCTTGCGGCTTGTGCAGATGTATCTGCCGTGCAGTAGCAGCCAATGGTGTGCCTTCGCAAGGTCGTCAGCAGGAATGTGCTTCACGAGCTGCTGCTCCACCTTCAGCGGCGTGTCAGCCGTGCGCGGCACGAGTCCAAGGCGGTGGCTCACACGGAACACATGCGTGTCAACGGGCATCGCAGCCTCGCCGAACGCCACAGCCAACATCACGTTAGCAGTCTTTCGCCCTACGCCCGGCAAGCGCAGCAGACTGTCGAAGTCGTGCGGCACCTCGCCCCCGTATTCGCTCTGTATCATGCGAGCGAGTTCTACGAGGTGGCGAGCCTTGGCGTTGGGATAGCTCACGCTCTTCACGTATTCGTACACCTCAAACTCATCGGCTTCTGCCATAGAACGTGCGTCGGGATAATGGGCGAAGAGTTCGGGCGTCACCTGATTGACACGCTTGTCGGTGCATTGCGCGCTGAGCACAACGGCAACGAGCAGCTGGAACACGCTGCCAAACTCCAGTTCGGTAGTCACTTCGGGATGGATACCGCGGAAGTAGTCGAGCACATATTTATATAGTTCGCTTTTCTTCATTACTATTATTACTTATTATATTATTACAGATGAAACCCAATTATAAAGCGCACATGGGCTACACGCTGCAAAGATACATCATTTGGGAAATGCAGACAAGAGAATCAGCAAGAATAATTGATGCGCATTGCTGCGTGGCTTCTATTAAGGTTTTGTGCAGCCGCCGAGTGTACTGATAAATAACCATTGGATATAACTTTTTCTGATTGTCATTTGTAATTATCAGCAGCATGTTCTAAATTTGCAACCGAAAGGAGAATGCTATGATAGAGATAAACGACAAACTGGATGAGAAGCTGCGCCAACAGATGGACGGCAGACTGGAGGAGGACGAGGAACTGCAACTGCGTTTCGTCGCCAAAGCATACGCCATATGCGAGAACTCCATCGCCGTACTGAGCAATCTGCGCACCAACAAGAGTCACATATATTATGGTAAGACGAGCGACTTGCTGGGCTTCGAGCCTGTAGGCAGCTACGAGAAGATCGAGTCGATATGGGAGGAGAAGATACTGAGCCGCATACATCCCGACGACCAACGCAGACGACAGTTGCAGGAACTGGCGTTCTGCCAGTTTGTGTGCTCTTTGCACTCGGAGAAGGCGTTCGACTGGCACTTGGAGAATACTATGCGCATGGCAGACCGCAACGGCAAGTATATACCTACACGCCACCGCATTTTCTACTTCAAAGGCAATGGTCAGCGCGGCGTGTGCTACGCCATCTGCCTCTTCAACATCGCAACGAAGACCAACAAGCTGGCGATAATGAAGAATTCGCTCACGGGCGAGGAACGGCAGATTGACATCGACGAGAAGCAGCTGCTGAGCGAACGCGAAATAACCATCATGAACATGGTGAGCGAGGGACTGCAGAGCAAGGCGATAAGCACCCGACTCGAAATAAGCAAGAACACCGTCGACCGCCACCGGCAGAACATCATCAGCAAGATGCAGGCGTCGAACATGGCGGAGGCTTGCCATAAAGCCAAACAGTTAGGATTATTGTAAAAAAAACAACGAATGATATGAAGAAACTATTTGTAACAGCCATGCTCAGCACTATGGCATTGGCTTCAAACGCACAGAGTCTGGAGAAGATGACGTGGTTCAACGAACCTACCAACTACGAAATCAATGGCAAGACGCTCACTATGGACGTGCCGGGGCATTGCGACTACTGGCGCATCTCGCACTACGGTTTCACCGTCGACGACGCACCGTTCTATTATGCTACATACGGCGGCGAGTTCGAGGCGAAGGTGAAGGTGTCGGGCGACTACAAGGTGCGCTTCGATCAGGCTGGTCTGATGATTCGCATCGACAAGGAAAACTGGCTGAAGGCTGGCATCGAGTACGTAGACGGCAAGTATAATCTGAGTACGGTGGTGACGCATCACACAAGCGACTGGAGCGTGATAACACTCGACAAACCGGTCGACTTCGTATGGATTAAGGCTGTGCGCCGACTGGATGCTATTGAGATTTTCTACTCGTTCGACGACAAGACGTACACCATGATGCGCAACTGCTGGATGCAGGACAACACACCGGTGCAGGTGGGGCTGGCTACAGCATGCCCCGACGGCGAGGGATTCAAGGCGAAGTTCGAGAACTTCCAGGTGAAGCACCTGCCCGACCAGCGCCGTATTGAGTGGCTGAACAAAAACAAATAGGCGTATATGAACGGATTTGAGAAAATGCGAAGCGGCGAGTTCTACGACTTCAGCGACAAGGAGACGACTGGTATGCCCCGGCGTAACCATCGGCGACCGAAGCATCATCGGCGCAGGAAGCGTTGTGGTGAAGGATATACCCGAGGATTCGGTTGCGGTGGGCAATCCGGCAAGGGTTATAAAGAAACTGAAGTAATACTGCATTTGTATAGAAACAAAAAAACGGATTTATCTGTTTGTGGTTAGCTGCGAAGCTGCGCAAACAGATAAATCCGTTTTTATATTATTGCTGTCCGGTAAAACTAATAATGTGGTTATAAACGGGCTGAAAGCCCAATAATCACATAGCCCAGGGCAGCGCCCTGGGTGTTGAGTGTATATGTTGAATAGTGCGCCCTGTAAGGGCAACAGCTTAATAATTAGGCTTTTGCCCTTACAGGGCGTGGGGTTAGTGTGGCGCATATTTACCCAGGGCGTTGCCCTGGGCTATGTGCTTTTGCCCCTCCGGGGCGTCCTACTCGTGAGTTTTGACACACCCTCCTCCTATATTAATACTCGCTCCAAGACTTGATGCCGATGTCCTCAAGCTTAGTTGTGCAGAACGCATAGATGAATGCGCTTGCGAGGCGTGCGTTCGTGATAAGAGGCACGTTGAGGTCGATGGCAGCACGGCGAATCTTGTAGCCGTTGGTAAGCTCAGAGCTTGTGAGATTCTTCGGAATGTTCACAACCATGTCGATAGTGTGGTTGTGCAGCAAGTCGAGAGCCTTAGGCTCGTCGCCCTCCTCAGACGGCCAGAGCACGTGTGTGTTCTCGATGCCGTTCTCGTTGAGGAACTTGCTTGTGCCGCCCGTAGCATAGAGCTTGTAGCCGTGGTCGATGAGCATCTTAGCAGCGTCGAGCATAGCTACCTTCTGCTTAGCGCCACCGGTAGAGAGAAGGATGTTCTTCTTCGGGATGCGATGGCCAACAGAGAGCATACTCTTGAGAAGAGCGGTGTTGGTGTCGTCGCCCAAGCAGCCTACCTCACCGGTAGAGCTCATGTCTACGCCGAGCACCGGGTCTGCCTTCTGCAGACGGTTGAACGAGAACTGCGAAGCCTTGATACCAACATAGTCGAGGTCGAAGAGGTTCTTGCTCGGCTTCTCAACCGGCAAGCCAAGCATAACGCGTGTGGCAAGCTCGATGAGGTTGATCTTGAGCACCTTGCTCACGAACGGGAACGAACGCGAAGCGCGGAGGTTACACTCGATAACGAGGATATCGTTGTCGCGAGCCATGAACTGGATGTTGAACGGACCGTTGATATGCAGTTCCTTAGCAATCTGACGGCCTACACGCTTACAGCGGCGCACGGTCTCTACATAGAGCTTCTGCGGCGGGAACTGGATGGTAGCGTCGCCAGAGTGAACGCCGGCGAACTCGATGTGCTCAGAGATAGCGTAAGCGATAACCTCGCCGTTCTTTGCCACAGCATCCATCTCGATCTCCTTAGCATGCTCGATGAACTTGCTCACAACAACCGGGTGGTCTTCGCTCACGTTAGCCGCAAGCTGCAGGAATCGCTTCAGCTCGTCCTCGTTAGAGCATACGTTCATGGCAGCGCCAGAAAGCACGTACGACGGACGAACGAGTACCGGGAAGCCCACACGCTCGATGAAGCGGTCGATGTCATCCATGCTTGTGAGGGCGCTCCACTCAGGCTGGTTGATGCCGTTGTTGGTGAGCATCTGCGAGAACTTCGCACGGTCCTCAGCGTTGTCGATGTCCTGAGCCTTTGTACCGAGGATAGGCACGTGCTGCTCGTCGAGGAGCACAGCGAGGTTGTTAGGAATCTGACCACCGGTAGATACGATAACGCCGTTAGGCTGCTCGAGGTCAATGATATCCATAACACGCTCAAAGGTGAGCTCGTCGAAGTAGAGACGGTCGCACATATCGTAGTCGGTAGACACGGTCTCGGGGTTATAGTTGATCATAACCGAGCGGTAGCCCTCCTTGCGGATAGTGTTCAGAGCCTGAACGCCACACCAGTCGAACTCTACAGAAGAACCGATGCGGTAAGCACCCGAACCGAGTACGATGATAGAGCGATGGTCGTTCTCGAAGGTGATGTCGCTCTTTACGCCAGCGTATGTTACGTACAGATAGTTGGTCTGTGCAGGATACTCGGCAGCCAGGGTGTCAATCTGCTTAACAACCGGCAGGATGCCGTAGTTCTTACGACGGTTGCGCACGACGAGCGACGCCTTGCGCATCGACTTGAGCTCGTCCTCAAGACCTACGGCGCGTGCAATCTGGAAGTCGGTGAAGCCGTATACCTTAGCCGTGCGCAGGAGTTCCTTGTCGAGAGTGTTGATATTGCACTTCTTCATAGCCTCATCGATATCGATAATGTGCTGGAGCTTCTCAAGGAACCACTTGTCGATCTTTGTAAGTTCGTGAATCTGGTCGACGGTGTAGCCCTTGTGCATAGCCTTAGAGATGACAAACACGCGCTTGTCGGTCGGCTCGCGCAGAGCAGCGTCGATATCTTCAATCTCAAGTTCCTTGTTCTCAACGAAGCCGTGCATACCCTGACCGATCATGCGCAGACCCTTCTGGATAGCCTCCTCGAAGTTGCGACCGATAGCCATAACCTCGCCTACCGACTTCATTGAAGAGCCGAGCTCCTTGTCTACGCCGCGGAACTTAGAGAGGTCCCAACGCGGAATCTTGCAGACAACATAGTCGAGTGCAGGCTCGAAGAATGCAGATGTGGTCTTTGTCACAGAGTTCTTCAACTCGAACAAGCCGTAGCCCATGCCGAGCTTAGCCGCAACAAAGGCGAGCGGATAGCCCGTAGCCTTAGAAGCGAGAGCAGAAGAACGGCTCAGACGAGCGTTCACCTCGATTACGCGGTAGTCTTCCGACTGCGGGTCGAAGGCGTACTGCACGTTACACTCGCCGACGATGCCGATGTGGCGGATAATCTTGATAGCGAGAGCGCGCAGCTTGTGATATTCAGAGTTGGTGAGTGTCTGCGACGGAGCGATAACGATCGACTCGCCGGTGTGGATGCCGAGCGGGTCGAAGTTCTCCATGTTGCAGACTGTGATACAGTTGTCGTAGCGGTCGCGCACTACCTCGTACTCTATCTCCTTCCAGCCCTTGAGACTCTTCTCGACGAGCACCTGCGGAGAGAACGAGAATGCCTTCTCAGCGATTTTCACGAGTTCTTCCTCGTTGTCTGCAAAGCCAGAGCCAAGTCCGCCGAGAGCGTAAGCAGCACGGATGATGACCGGGTAGCCGAGTTCGGCAGCCGCCTTGCGTGCCTGCTCCATGTTCTCGCAAGCCTCGCTCTTGATAGTCTTAACGCCTATCTCGTCGAGCTTCTCAACGAAGAGCTCGCGGTCCTCGGTGTCGATGATAGCCTGCACCGGTGTACCGAGCACCTTCACGTTGTACTTGTCGAGGATGCCGTTGCGGTAGAGTTCAACGCCGCAGTTGAGCGCTGTCTGTCCGCCGAACGAGAGGAGGATGCCGTCAGGACGCTCCTTCTTTATCACTTCCTCTACGAAGTAAGGCTGAACGGGAAGGAAATATATCTGGTCGGCAACGCCTTCAGATGTCTGCACTGTTGCGATGTTCGGGTTGATGAGCACTGTCTCTATGCCCTCTTCGCGCAGAGCCTTAAGCGCCTGCGAACCAGAGTAGTCGAACTCGCCCGCTTCGCCAATCTTCAAGGCACCCGAACCGAGCAATAACACTTTCTTTATATTTTCGTCTTTCATTTATTCTGATGTTTAATGATTAATGTTTGATGTTTTATCGGGCTACAGCCCTAAAACACGAAACTTAAACATTCTGATTATTTCACTTTTCGTTCTACAACTCTTCAGTTAGTTCATAGCCTCTACGAACTTGTCGAACATAAACTCTGTGTCTACCGGACCAGAGCAAGCCTCCGGGTGGAACTGGCTTGAGAACCAAGGCTTCGACTTGTGGCGAATGCCCTCGTTCGATCCGTCGTTCATGTTTACGAAGAGCTCCTCCCAATCGGCGCCGAGCGTCTTTGCGTCTACGGCGTAGCCGTGGTTCTGCGATGTTACGAAGCACTTCTCTGTGCCAACCATGCGCACCGGCTGGTTGTGTGAGCGGTGACCGTACTTGAGTTTGTATATATGAGCGCCTGCTGCCTTAGCGAGGAGCTGGTTGCCCATGCAGATGCCGCAGATAGGCTTGTCAGAGAGGCTCATCTGCTTCTGGATGATCTTCACGGCATCCTCGCACATATCTGGGTCGCCAGGACCGTTAGCGAGGAACAGACCGTCGAACTCCATGTCGGTATAGTCGTAGTTCCAAGGCACGCGTATAACCTCGCAGCCGCGGTTGATGAGACAGCGGATGATGTTAGCCTTCACGCCGCAGTCGACGAGCACCACCTTCTTCTCGGCGCCCTCGTTGTAGCGGATGATCTCCTTGCAGCTCACCTTGTCGACGAAATTAACTCCAGCATACTCGGCTGTAGGTATGTTCTCCGGCTCGTCGTCGAAGAGAATCTTACCCATCATTACGCCGTGCTCGCGCAGCACCTTAGTAAGCTCGCGTGTGTCGATGCCGGTGATGCCGGGCACGTGCTCACGTTTGAGCCACTCTGCAAGACTCTCTACGGCATTCCAGTGGCAGTACTGCTCGCTGTAGTCAGCCACGATGATAGCCGAAGCGTAGATTTTGTCACTCTCCATGAATGTAGGCAGACCGTTCTCTTCTACTGTGAACGGCGGTACACCATAGTTGCCAACCAACGGATAGGTCAGTGTCATAAGCTGTCCAGCGTACGACGGGTCGGTAAGCGACTCTGGGTAGCCCATCATAGCAGTGTTGAAAACTACCTCGCCAGCCACCGGTGCTTCATAACCGAACGACTTTCCGTGGAACTTGGTTCCGTCTTCCAATACTAAAGTTACATTTCTCATACTTATGTCTTCTCGAATTTTTATATTTCGTTGTTTGTTTTATCGCGCACATACGCCCTGAAAGCGCAAAAGTCAATTTTCTAATTATCCTTTTGCCCTTTCAGGGCGTGTTTGTTCATGGTTGTTGCAGCGTTCGCCGGCTGCCTTATAACCACAAAACGTGTTTCCTACTTAGTTTTCCCCATGCTACTAATGCTAAGCTGCTGCGTATGTAGCCGGGCACGGCATCCTACTTCTGTCGGTTGATGTAGTTGACGAACGCCTGGTTGCAGAGCTTTGTTCCGCCGGGCGTGGGGTACTTGCCTGTGAAGTACCAGTCGCCGTGGTGGTTGGGTATAGCCTCGTGGAGTCCGTCTATCGACTGGAACACGAGTTCGACCGGTGTCTTCAGACCTTCCGGTCGGAGCATCTCAGCCACTTTCTGGTTTATCTCCTCGGTAGAGAATGGTTTGTATATGTCGCGTACACAGTTGCGCATCATGTCCTTGGGTTTGAGCAGTTCGAGCTTGCACGCCTCGTAGACACGCTGCAGCAGGTCGTTCATGCCGCGCTCGCGGATAAGCTCGATAGTGGCGCGGAAGACGCAGAACTCCTCCAGACGCGGCATGTCGATGCCGTAGTAGTCGGGGTAGCGTATCTGCGGAGCCGACGACACGACGACAATCTTCTTCGGGTGGAGGCGGTCGAGGATGCGCAAGATGCTCTCCTTGAGTGTCGTACCGCGCACGATTGAGTCGTCGATAACCACGAGGTTGTCCACGCCCGGCTCAATACATCCGTATGTTATGTCGTAGACGTGCGAGGCGAGGTCGTTGCGCGAGTTGCCTTCGGTGATGAAGGTGCGCAGCTTTATGTCCTTTATAGCCACCTTTTCGGAGCGCACGTACGTGTCGAGAATGGCGTGCAGCTCTGCGTCTGTCGGCTCGTGGTCGAGCTGCTGTATCTGCTGCACCTTCTGTCGGTTGAGACACTTCTTGAAGCCCGAGAGCAGTCCGTAGTAAGCCACTTCGGCTGTGTTCGGTATGAACGAGAACACGGTGTGGCTGATGTCGCCGCCAACGGCTTCGAGCACCTGCGGCACGAGCAGTTCGCCGAGCTTTTTGCGCTCGCGGTAGATGTCGCGGTCTGAACCACGGCTGAAGTATATGCGTTCGAACGAGCAAGCCGAGTCGCCGCGCTGTTCGAGTATGCGCTCCATGCGCACCTCTCCGCTACGGCTCACGAGCAGCGCGTTGCCGGGCTGCAGCTCCTTTATGTCTTCACATTCGAGGTCGAACGTAGTCTGCAGCACGGGGCGCTCGGACGCCACGGCTACGAACTCGTCGTTCTGATAGTAGAACGCCGGACGTATGCCCCACGGGTCGCGCATAGAGAACATCTCGCCCGAGCCGGTGAGTCCGCACATCACGTAGCCGCCGTCGAAGTTGGGCATTGTGGTGCGCAGCACGTTCGCCATGTCCATGTGGTTGTCTATATATCTGGTGATGTCCATGCCTTCGAGTCCGAGCTTCTTGGCGTCAACGAAGTTGCGTTCGGCTTCGCGGTCGAGGCGGTGGCCCATCAGTTCGAGCAGAGTATATCCGTCGCTGTAGATGCGCGGGAACATGCCCTGCGTGAGCATCTGCTGGAATATCTCGTCGATATTAGTCATATTGAAGTTGCCGCAGATGCAGAGGTTCTTAGCCTGCCAGTTGTTGCGGCGCAGGAAAGGATGGACGTATGCGAGTCCTTTTTTTCCGGTCGTGGAGTAGCGCAGGTGTCCCATGTAGAGTTGTCCGGCGAAGGGCAGATGGTTCTTTGCGAACTCGGCGTCGGCGAGCAGTTCGGGCGAGAGTCGGGCGTACTCTTTCTGTACGCGTCCGAATATCTCGGTGATGGCGTCCTTGCCTTCGGCGCGCTCGCGGAACATGTATTCCGTTCCGGGCATTCCATCGAACTTCACGCATGCCATTCCGGCACCTTCCTGTCCGCGGTTGTGCTGTTTCTCCATCATCAGATAGAGCTTGTTGAGTGCGAACATCCACGTGCCGTACTTCTCCTGATAGTATTCGAGCGGCTTGAGCAAGCGTATCATTGCCACGCCGCATTCATGTTTCAACGGTTCCACGATGCTTCTATTTTTGTTGTGTTTCTATTGAAGATTACTGTTGTAAGGGTAAAAATTAAGCGCCAAGACAAATAGTCCGACGCTTATATATATACATTATTTCAAAATACCGATAAGTAGACCTGTCAGCGACAAGCCAATGCCAAGGAACGACATCCACAAAGAGGTAGTAGCACCAACATAAGCATTGTTGGCTTCAACCTTGTTAGGCTCTACGTAGATGTAGTCGTTCTGCTGAACGTAATAGTAAGGAGAGTTGATGAGATTGGCATCGTTCAGATTGAGACGATGAACCTCTTTCTGTCCGTCGACGCCCTCACGGATGAGGAGCACGTTGTCGCGCTTGCCGAAGATGGTGAGGTCGCCAGCCTGAGCGATAGCCTCCATGATGCTCATCTTCTCGTTGGTGACCGGAACCACGCCCGGCGACTTGACAGCGCCGGCAATAACCACTCTGTAGCTCGACAGACGCACTGTGACTACGGGATTTTCGTTCTCAGAGAAATATGGCTTCACCTTATCAAAGATAAGCTTCTCACACTCGGAGTTGGTGAGTCCTACGACATGCAGCTTGCCGACAACGGGGAAGTTGATCTCGCCGTCGTTGTTGACGAGATACTGCTGCACGGTGCTGTTCATAGCACCCGAGTTACCACCGCTGCCGGTAGGCATATTGGCGAAGAGGTTGAACGGACGAGACGTCTCCTGGTCGGACGTTACGACGGCGATGGAGAGCAAGTCCTTAGGCATGATACGAGCATCGTACAAACCTCTTGAAGCGGCAAGGTTGATGGAGTCGATATTCTTGAAATAAGGAACCTTCCTCGCTGCGGCACAACCGCTGAGGAGAACAACTACTGTCGCTATAATTATCGGAAACAATAATTTCTTCATAACAATTATTCAGTCTTTTGTTTAAATATCGACTGCAAAAATACTACATATTTCTGACACTGACAAGTTTTTTGCTTATACATTTCACAGAATAATGCAACAAAGTACAATAGACCGCCCTACGCTACCTCGCCGTCACCCGAACGGAATCCGATCGGACACCGAACGCGACCCGATCGGACACCGAACGCGACACGATCGGACGGCGGACGCAACCCGATCGGACACCGAACGCGACACGATGACACAAACAGAGGCTGGATACACCCCACTAATTGCAACAAACGCCATCACTTTGTAAAAAAACATGTGAGAAGCAGGTGTATTGTCGCAAATTTTATTTAATTTTGTCGGATAATAACATGGCATGTGCTGAAACGAAGCGTGTTCCATCTTTCATTGCTCTTTTCTGCGGATGTCATTAGCCTTAGAACATTATGAATAACAAACAAGCAAGCCCACGACTTAACAAGGTGTTATTGATATACACCGGTGGCACTATCGGCATGGGATGCAACCGCGAGACGGGGGCTCTTGAGCCGCTCAACTTCGACCACCTACTGTCGAACTTTCCCGAATTTGCACTTCTGCAGACGGACGTAGACACTTATCAGTTCACTTCTCCTATCGACTCATCGGACATGAGCCTGCGTCGATGGGCTCAGCTTGTACGCATCATAGCCGACAACTACGACAAATACGACGGATTCGTGGTGCTGCACGGCACCGACACTATGTCGTACACGGCATCGGCGCTCTCGTTCATGCTCGAGAACCTCACGAAACCGGTGATTCTGACCGGTTCGCAGCTGCCTATCGGACAGCTCCGCACCGACGGCAAGGAGAACCTGCTGACGAGTATCGAACTGGCGTCGGCGTTCGGCGAGGACGGACGCCCGATGGTGCCGGAGGTGTGCATCTACTTCAGCGGCCGACTGCTGCGCGGCAACCGCAGTACAAAGGAGAGCGCCGACGGATTCAACGCCTTCAACTCGTTCAACTATCCGCACCTGTGCGAGGCGGGCGTAGAGTTCCAATTCAATCCCCACTACATCTTGAAGCCCGACTACACGAAGCCGATGATTCCGCACATGGCGATGGACCCGAACGTGGTGGTGTTCTCGCTCTTCCCCGGCATTCAGGAGAACATAGCGCGCCACATGTTCGACGCACCCGAGCTGCGCGGCATCGTGATGAGAAGTTTCGGCAGCGGCAACGCTCCGCAGAAGCCGTGGCTCACGCGTCTGCTGAAGGACGCTACGCAGCGCGGCGTGACGATAGTGAACATCAGCCAGTGTGTGGCTGGATTCGTGAAGATGGGTCGCTACGACACGGGCTTCCAGTTGCAGGACGCTGGCGTGGTGAGCGGCGGCGACAGCACCGTGGAGAGCGCCATCACGAAGCTCATGTTCCTGCAGGCTCACTACAAGGACCCGCGCGTGATACGCAACCTCATGGGCAGAAGCATCTGCGGCGAGATTACGAAATAGGAACGTAATGCGGGGGGTTAAGCATTTTTACACATTATATATATAGCGGTTTCAGCCAAATGTGCTAACTTTGCTGCGCAGAAACGGTTTTAAAAACAGAAATATTTTTGAAGGAGACACAAATGAAGAGAACAGAATTGAAGGCTTTGGTGATGATGGTCGTCGCTACGGTGTACGCTCTGGCTGCTTCGGCACAGATTCCGCAGGGCTACTACGACGCGCTGAAGGGAAAGAAGGGCGCCGAACTGAAGACCGCCGTCCACAACATAATCAAAGAGGCTACCGTGCTCAGCTACGGCAAGGGCAAGGCTGCCACATGGTGGGGCTTCTACCTCACCGATAACGACAACGGATACGTAATAGACCGCTACTCGCCGGAGAAGGTGGAGTTCGGAGCATGGGGCGAATCGTGCAGCTCGATGAATATCGAACACTCGTTCCCGAAGAGTTGGTGGGGAGGCGACGAGCGCCAGGCCTACAAAGACCTCTACAACCTCATGCCGAGCGACGCCAAGGCTAACTCTACGAAGAGCAACTACGGCATGGGCGTGGTGACAAAGGCGACGTACGACAACGGCGTGATAAAGGTGGGCACGGGCGACAGCGGCAAGAAGCTGTGGCAGCCTTACCCCGAGTGGCAGGGCGACTTCGCTCGTGCATACCTCTACATGGCTACATGCTATCAGGACTATGCGTGGGTGAAGGAGGGCTTGAACTCGCTTGAGACGGGCGACTATCCTACGCTGCAGAAGTGGGCGTCTGACCTCTACATCAAGTGGGCGAAGCAAGACCCCGTGAGCGACCTGGAGGCTAAGCGCAACAACATCGTGTACAGCATTCAGGGCAACCGCAACCCGTTCATCGACTTCCCTAACCTCATGGAGTACATCTGGGGCGACAGCATCAGCTACGAGTTCGACCCGGCTACAACGGTTGTGACGAAGCAGGTGGTGCCGGAGAACAGCATGATGTGTATCTACCTGGCAAGCTACAAGGATACGGACGGCGGATGCACCATCGAGACCACACTCCATCCGAAGGAGGGCGCAGAGGTTTGGGAGCGCACAAGCTCGTACGGATGGAAGGGCACGGGCGCTATCAAGGAGGGTTCTAACAAGTATGCTACGAAGTATGCGGCAGAAAGCTCGGTGGTGACGCCGGAGATTGACCTCGGCGGATACAAGGAGGCTACGGTTTCGTTCAGTCATGCGGTGAACTACGCGCAGAACCCGGGCGAGAAGCTCAGCGTGGAGGTGCGCTGCGAGGGCAAGACGACGAAGCTCGAGGGCTTCATATGGCCTACGGGTGACAGCTGGAGTTTCGTAGACTCGGGCGACATCGACCTCAGCGCTTGGGCTGGCAAGAAGATTAACATCGTGTTCCACTATACAAGCACCACAAGCGAGGCTCCGACATGGGAGGTGCGCGACATTGCGCTCACCGGCGTGAAGGGCAACGCAGCTACGGCTATAGGCAGCGTGGCTGAGGGCACGCAGGGCACATTCGACCCCACTCAGCCGTACACCGTGTACGACCTCAGCGGCAGAGTGGTAACGGGCGATGCGCAGCACGGCGTATACGTAGTGAAGCAGGGTAAGAACATATTTAAGGTGATGCGCTAATGATAAACATCAATCATCTTGTACAACTGAAGGCGTTCGCACGCCAAGATGCCTTGCTGCTCGCACTGTTGTGGGCAGCAAGCTTCGCATGTATAATGCGGCTCAACGCGGACTTCATCGGCATCATCTTAGCTATGGCTACGCCGTTCCTCGTAGGCTACCGACTGAAGGCGTTCCGAACGGAGGCGCTCTTCGGCGTGATCTCGTTCCGCCGCGCCTACGCCTACTCGCTCTATGTGTTCATCTATGCTTCGCTGGTGTTCGCACTGGTGCAGTACGCCTACTTCCAGTTCTTGGACAATGGCGCGTTCGCCAATCTCATCACCACAACGATGAAGCAGCTGGCGCCTATCTATGAGCAGCAGGGCATATCGAAGGCGGAGATAAAGAACAGCATGGACGTAGTGACGATGATCACCCCGGTGCATTGGGCGTTCATGTTCATGATGCAGAACCTCGCCATCGGCGCTATTGTAAGTCTGCCGATTGCGCTTATCGGAAAAAGAAACAGATATTAATTAGAAGGATGGTTAGTTAGATAGTTGGATAGTTAAATAGTTGAATAGTTGGATAGTTGGTTGATTAAATAGTTAGTTGGTTAGATAAAATATCTCACCACAACAACATCACAACATCATATCTCAACACAACAACACAACAACACCTCAACATCATATCTCA